>Ga0213866_10000317_pt1 | contig 39899 bp, 40 predicted proteins | sample PICome_11_FD_160079 | JGI IMG/M metagenome (GOLD analysis project Ga0213866, IMG submission 160079) | Coastal seawater microbial communities near Pivers Island, North Carolina, United States - PICO284 | ecosystem: Environmental > Aquatic > Marine > Coastal | place: USA: North Carolina... | reverse complement strand
GCATCTCCTGAAACTCCATCTCGACGGTGTTGACGCACTGTTCGACGTAGCAGACATCAAGCGTCCGAGTCAGGCAGCAGTCGACCCGAAGCCAGCGGCCAAGAAGGCGGCCGCTAAAAAGAGCGCTGGCACGAAGAAAGTGGCGTTGAAGAAGGCCTTTCCCAACCAGCACTCTGCGGCGAGCTGAGCCAAGCTTCAGCCGGCTGCGTCAGACCAGTGCGTCAAGTGACCATCCGGCGCCGTTCGCATCGATCGTGCGCAACCAGTATTGAGCGAGCACTACTGCGCTGATGTCGAGCGGGCCGTAAATGTGGGGAAATAGCTCGTCGGCCCCCGGCGCCGACGGTTCCCATTTTATCTCGTGGCTTACCTTCAGAGGATCGATTGTGAGGAGCACGAGTTCGTCGACGTCGGCGTAAAAGCGGTTGGCGACTCCTTCAACCTGGGCCCGAGTCGAGGCGTGGATGAACCCCACCTCATCGACGGTCATGCCACGAGTTGAGGTCGTGTAGCTGCCGTCCTCGAAGGCGCGTGCCCAGTCGTCGGGCATCGCTGCGTGGAAGATCGGTTGGTCCTTTTGGGCATCGTCCATGAGATGTGATTTCGGCGGTGTCGGCGGGTGTTCAGAGGGTGCCAGCGGCCAGCCGCTCTCGTACCCTGACCGCTCGGACGCGGACCTCATCGAGATCGGCGAGCCTTTCCGAGGCTCGGACTTGACGGGCGATCCGGGCGTTCTTAACGAAACGATCGTGATGGCGGGCGAGGAAGTCCCAGTAGAGCGTCGTGAAGGGGCAGGCGTCAGCACCGGTACGCTGCTTGCGGTCGAACCGGCAGCCGCGGCAGTAGTCGCTCATCTTGTCGATGTAGTTGCCACCCGCTGCGTACGGCTTAGTCGCCATCATTCCGCCGTCAGCCCACTGACTCATCCCGATCACGTTCGGGAGCATTACCCACTCGGCGCCGTCGATGAAGTTCGCCCACATCCAATCGGTCATCTCTTGCGGGTCGACGCCGTGGAGCATGGCCAGATTACCGAGCACCATAAGCCGCTGGATGTGATGGTTGTAGGCGTGTGCCTTGAGGCCGCCTATGCACTGAGTGACGCAGTTCATCTCAGTCGGAGCTTCTCCGGTGAACGCTGGAGGCACGGACCGGTCGGCACCGAGTTCATTCTTCGATCGGTAGTCGGGCATCCAGAGCCAGTAGACGCCCCAGACGTATTCCCGCCATCCGATCACTTGGCGGATGAATCCCTCGGCCGAGTTGATCGGTACGCCGCCTGCGTCGTAGGCCTCCTGCACTGCGTCGCACACCTCTCCCGGGAGTAGCAGACCGATGTTCAGGTAGGGCGACAGCACCGAGTGGGCGAGATGCCAACTTGATTCGACCATCGCGTCCTCATGGGGGCCGAATTCCGGCAGGACGAGGTCGACGAAGTGGTGGAGCCGGGCGAGCGCGCCGCGACGCGAGGTGGCCCATGTGCCGTCGGGATCATCGCCCCAAGTACCCACGCCGGCGTCGTCGAGGTCGGCGAGCACTCGTTGGTCGAGGCCGTCAAGACGTGACCGCTGCGGTCCGATCCACACCTTCGAACCGCCCCTTGGCGGTGGTTCCCGGTTCTCGTCGTCGAAGTTCCAGCGGCCGCCTTCGGGTTCTCCACCGGGTGTCATAAGGTAGCCGAGCCGTTGGCGCTGCCAACGGTAGAAGTCCTCCATCTTGATGCGCTTTTTGCCGCCTGCCCAGATGGCGAAGTCGTCGTAGTGGCAAAGAAACTGATTCGATTGAACTAGCTCGACCCCCTCAGCGCGCAGCATCTGAAGCGCGTCCCAACTCGCCGGCTCGGTGGCCACGACTGAGTCGGGGCTGAACTCGAGACGGTGCTCTGCGAGCCCACCTCGCAGCGAGTGGGCCCGACGGTGGTCGACTTCAAAGCCGGCGTCACGGAGCTCGTCCACGAATCGTCGCATCGACGCAATCACGAAGTGGGCGCGCTGGCGGTGCCATCGCTTCGATGTGAGCTTGCTGAGGCTCTCGACGAGAAGTACACGGTGGGTTCCAGGTGAGGCGCCGGCCAGCGCCCCGAGCTCGGGATTGAGTTGGTCGCCCAGCACCCACACCGTTATCACTGCACTAGATTTGCCCAACGTCGAGCACGGAGCATGACCGTGGTCGAATCGGCTTAAGAGCGGGCCTCGACCGATCCGTCAGGGTGGCTCGAGTGTCATCGTCACCGTCGCCTGATGAGCGGCGGCCAGAAAGAATGGGCCGAGGATCGGTGTGTCGGTCAAGTGAGTGTGGATAACGGCCACGGTCACGGCCCTGCTTCAACTGATGCGGTGACGGTGGCCGGCGCCCAGCAGCCAACGCTAGAGTCAACGGCTAGCCAGCGCAGGTGTGAGCACCTGCGGTTCCGGGAGGTGTCTGGGTACCTGGTGGGCTCCGCCGCCTTCAAAGCGGTTGGGACGGGCGATCCCCGTCCGGCGGGTTCGATTCCCGTCCACCTCCGCTGCGAAATCCATGGTCACGGTGCCCTTCTTCGGCGAGACCCGGCCCCGTGGTCACGGATTAGTCACGAACATTTGGGATGAAGCGGTTGGGTCGGTTCCTTCGAACGTTCCAGCTCTGACCTCAAAGGCGCGCAGGTCGCGCGTTGCCAAACACCCTCGATGTCCGTCAGAGGTTCGATCCCCCTGATCCGGCGACAGCGGGCAGTCGTTGTGGTTCGCAGCCGGTTGGGTCGATTCCCGTCCGGGGTGGCGAGCTGATCGCGTCTCCTGAACGGTAAGGCGGTCGCTGCGAAGGTCACGTCGATCAGCGTGTCCTTGCTTCGGGATGTTCCGCCTGAGATCCACTCGAGTCACCGTTGTCATCGGTGAGCTCCTGACGTCCCGCGACAGGTCAGAAGTCCCGAACGTGGTTGAGGAGCTGCGGGCCCAGCTCAGCAACGAGCTCTCAGCATCGCCGCCGTGCAGCACCCCGATCTTTGCTGGCCGCCAAAACACCTGGTCATCATCGATCTGCTCGATGGTGAGGGCTCTGGCTGCATTTTGGCTCCGTACTGCGTCGCAGCAGGGGAGCAACACGTACCTGATCGACCCGGAGGGTCCGCTGCGCAGGAGCCTTTCAGTTGAGCGGAACAGCCCGAGCGGCGATGCGATCGAGGGGTGCGTCGCTGGGCAGGGTGCCGAACTCGCGACCCCACTCGCCGTCGAGCCGTGACCGGAGGTAGGTGTCAGCGACGTCTGGGTCGCCGTGTTGGACGAGCAGGCTGGCAGTCCAGGTGACGGCCAGCAACTCGACGAGGCGTCTGGCATCGGCCTCGCCCCTTGGGGGACCGCCGAGCGCCTTTCTGACGTGCTCGATGTGTTGGTCGACGCGTTGGTCTCCGCCGGAACCGCGTTCGAGTTCGGCGATGAACGCGTCGCCGGCTTCGGGGGTGCGCGCCAGGGCTCGGAGGACGTCGAGGGCGATGACGTTGCCCGAGCCTTCCCAGATCGAGTTGAGCGGAGCCTCGCGGTAGAGACGGGGTAGGACCGACTCCTCGACGTAGCCATTGCCACCGACACACTCGAGTGCCTCGCGAACGACTGGTGTGGAGCGCTTGGTCACCCAATATTTGGCGACTGCAGCGCCGATCCGCGCCAGCGCAGCCTCGCCGGGGTCGGCGGACGCTCGTTCGAACGCGCCGGACAGGCGTCCGACGAGCACGGTTGCGGCTTCGGTCTCGACTTCAAGATCGGCCAGGACGTTCTGCATCAGCGGTTTGTCACCCAGCGTCGTCCCGAACGCAGCGCGATGGGTGACATGCCACCCGGCCTGTGTCACCGCCTGACGCATAAGGGCAGCGGCCCAGTTGGTGCAGTCGAGGCGAGTGCCGGCCACCATATCGATGATGGTTCGTACCCCGCGGCCCTCGTCGCCGACCATCCAACCTGCAGCGTCGACCAACTCCATCTCACTGGAGGCGTTGGATCGGTTGCCCAGCTTGTCCTTGAGCCGTATCAGATGCAGCTGATTCCGGGAGCCGTCCGGCAGCACCCTCGGAACCAAGAAACACGACAACCCGCCAGGCGCGTGGGCGAGGGCGAGGAAGGCATCGCACATCGGGGCCGAGACGAACCACTTGGCGCCGGTCAGCCGGTACTCTCCACCGACGCCGCCACCGTCCGCTGGGATTGCCGTCGAGGTGTTGGCCCGCACATCGGATCCCCCTTGGCGTTCGGTCATCGACATTCCCAACAGCACCCCGGCCTTGTCCTGAGGTGCCGACAGGGTCGGTTCAAGGACCGGGAGCGGACCATCGGCCCCCATAGTGTGGCGAGCTCAGGTTGGTGTTCGAGGGCGTAGAGCCCGGCGCCGGTCATCGAGATTGGACAGCCGTGGCCGACCTCGACCTGGGCCATCAGGTACATGGCTGCGTTGCGGGCCACGTAGCCCCCGTCGCCCGGTCCGGTCTCGTAGTGACGGCAGTGCAGACCCTCCGAGATCGACAACTCCATCAGCGAGTGGTACGCAGGGTGGTAGCGGACCTCGTCGATGCGTTCACCGAAGCGGTCGTGGGTCACCAGCTCCGGCTCGAACCGGTTGGCTAGCTCACCCCACTGGAAGACTTCGACCGAGCCGACCCGTTCGCCGAACGCCACCAACCAATCAGCACCGACCCCTCCCCCTTCTCGCTCGACCACGCCCCTCAGGACCGGATCAGTGCTGAACAGGTTGTACGGCTCCAGCGGTGGCGGCTGGTTGGCAGAACTTCGATCGGTCATTAGCCCTCTTTCGAGTTTGATCCCACTTCGATCGGGTTCACAAACAGACTGCATATCATTGCGCACTTTCGACCCGCTCCGCGAGATCTCCTGAAGTTCATTGGATTGATCCTCTGCGCAGAATTGCCCGATCGGCAAGAACTCGTCGAATAGGACATCGAGCACCCCGCCGACGCCTTTCTTGCGGCCTTCGCGCTGAGGCGTACGGCGAGACCAAGAGGCGCAGAATTCGCAATGAGCCGAGTTCTGCAGCAACGCCCGAGCAGACCGTACGGCTGGGTTGCAGATTCGCATCGGTGAGCAGGCGGCCCGGTCGTTAGGTACGGACAATTCTGTTGTGCTCGGTATCACCAGCGACGTCAATGGCTCAGTTCCAATCGGGTAGCTGCGCAAGTCCTCCAGCTGGGATCATGGCCTCCGGGATCACACCGCAAAGGGGTGGTGTGACACCCACCACGCTGTGCGCGCCGATAGTGGACTGGCAGTGACCCGAAACTAAGTTCGCTGGTCAAACCGGCGAACCAGGAGATGCGACATGACCGGACTCGAATCGACCCCTGACATGTGGGACCTGCGGATGTCAGAAGGCGTCCGACCGCTCTACGAGCACGTGAAGCAGTTCATCCGCGACGAGGTCGAACCGATGTCGAAGGAGTACCAAGCGCTCGGTGAGAGTCGCGCCGACCGATGGTCGTACGCCCCCGGCCAGCTCGAAGCGCTCGAAAAGGTGAAGATTCGGGCGAAAGAAGTCGGCCTCTGGAACTTCTTCCTCCCTAATGCCGAAACGGGTGAAGGACTGTCGAACCTCGACTACGCGTACATCGCAATAGAGCTCGGCAAGAACCCACTGGCGTCAGAGTCGATGAACTGTTCCGCTCCGGACACCGGCAACATGGAGGTGCTCGAGCGCGTCGGCACCTCCGAGCAGAAGAAGCAGTGGCTAGAGCCGCTGCTTGCCGGCGAGATCCGTTCGGCCTACGCCATGACCGAACCCGACGTTGCGTCGTCCGACGCAAAGAACGTGTCGACGCGCGCCGAGCGCGACGGTGACGAATGGGTCATCAACGGCGAGAAGTTCTACATCTCGGGCGCTGGCGACCCGCGCTGCAAGATCATGATTGTCATGGTCAAGACGGACCCCGAGGCAGCAGCGCATCAGCAGCAGAGCCAGATCCTCGTGCCGATGGATACCCCGGGCGTTGAGATTCTCGGTCCGTGCAACGTATTCGGCAGGGACGATGCGCCGCACGGTCATATGCATCTTCGGTTCACCGACGTGCGCGTGCCCTACGCGAACGTGCTCCTCGGCGAAGGTCGCGGCTTCGAGATCAGCCAAGTGCGCCTCGGCCCCGGCCGGATCCACCACTGCATGCGTTCGATCGGTCAGGCCGAGAAAGCGCTCGAGATGATGTGCAAGCGCGGCCTTACCCGTGAGGCGTTCGGTAAGCCGACCGCCCGGCTCGGCGCCAATATGGAGATCATCGCTCGTGCTCGCATCGAGATCGAATCGATGCGCCGTATGGTGCTTACCGCCGCCAAAGCGATGGACGAGCTCGGCAACTCTGAGGCTCGAGTGTGGGTGTCGGGCGTGAAGGCGATGGTTCCCGAGCGTGTGTGTCAGATCATCGATCAGGCCATCCAGATGCACGGTGCGACTGGCGTTTCGCAGTGGACACCCCTAGCCGACATGTACACCAGCCAGCGCACGCTCCGACTTGCCGACGGGCCCGACGAGGTCCATTGGATGGTCGTCGGTCGTCGCGAGATCGCGTCGCACGAAGACGCAGCTCGCGACTACAACCCCAAAGAGGAGTACTACCGCCGCCTCGAGATGCAGGAGGCCAGCGAGACGCAGATGTTCTCTGGCCCAGCCTAACAATCAGGCGGAGTCCGGGAGTCCGCCCGTCAGGGCAGACACGCTGTCGACTCGGTTACCTTCGAACAAGTGGTTCAGCTCGGGAACATACCCGGCGAGCTGACGCCCTACCGGAATGGGGCGTGGCCATTGAGTCCGGCAATGAGGGTGTTGTTGCTGCTGAGTGCGACGCCGGAGCATCCTGATCGGTGGGCCACGTCGTGAACGGCAAGCGAACGTCTCGTCGTCAAGACGTGGCGGAATCTGTCTCCCTAGGCAACGGTGTTGGCCATCACTACCTTCTCCAAGCTGTCGAGGGCGCTTCGGCGGATGTTCGTAGGTGTCTGACAGCAGGTGTGGGTGCCGTGGGCCTAGACGGCGAGGAGGTCGCGTGCACCGGTGTCGCTCGACGGGTGGCGCAGCTTCGACATCGCACGAGCTTCGATCTGACGGATGCGCTCACGGGTGAGGCTGAAGTGTTCGCCCACCTCTTCGAGAGTGCGGGGCTCGCCTCGGTCAAGGCCGAAGCGCAGTTTCAGGATCTCGCGCTCGCGCTCATCAAGAGGGGCGAGCAGTCGGCCGATCTCTTCGGGCAGCAGTGCCGTCGCTGCGACCTCGAACGGCGACTCGGCCGAGCGGTCTTCGACAACGTCGCCGAGCTCGGCATCACCGTCTTCACGCAATGGCTCCGATAGCGAGAGCGGCTCGGCGGCGAAGCGCAGCGCCTCGGTCACCTTGTCTTCGGGCATCTCGACTTCCTTCGCCAGCTCGGACAGCGTGGCGGGTCGGCCGTACTTGAGCTCGAGGCGTGATCGCGCCTTCTGCAGCCGGGCGAGCGTGTCGCCAGCGTGCACAGGGAGTCGGATCGTGCGCCCCGTGTTGGCGATGCCGCGGGTGATGGCCTGGCGAATCCACCACGTGGCATAGGTCGAGAACTTGAAGCCCTTACGCCAGTCGAACTTCTCGACGGCGTGCATCAGGCCGAGGTTGCCCTCCTGGATGAGGTCAAGGAGGGGGAGACCGGACGCCTGGTACTTTTTGGCGATCGACACCACCAGCCGGAGGTTTGACTGGACAAACTGACGCTCAGCCTCTTCACCCTTGCGCGCCGCGCGGCGAAGCTCCCGCTTGCGAGCAGCCGACAAGCCAGAGCCGCCAGCGTCGAGTTCGGCCAGCGCCTCATTGCCAGCTTCGATGGCTTTCGCGAGTCGAACCTCGTCATCCTTCGTCAGCAGCGTGTACTGCCCGATGTCAGTGAGGTATAGGCGGACGAGGTCTTCGTCGTCACGTTCGACTCGGTCTTTCGCCATGTGTTGACCTTCTCCTCTGCGTGAGCTCACGCCCGGTGTTGATGGCGTCTGGCCGACGACGCTCCGCCGTAGCCGACGTGGCGACGAGGCGACCGGACATCGGTCACGTTATCGACGGCCCATCGAGCGGCAACACCTGGACACCCGACCTCGTCTTCGTATCTCACTTTCAGATGTTCGAGCAGCCCTGATCGGGTTTCGCGATGTCATCGTCGGTGGTGCGCGCGCAATGAAATGCGTCGTTGCATCTGGACGAAGTGCCGTCGATCAGTGGACATGAGGCTCCGTACAGACGGGTCCGTTGGTACTCTAAGAACATGTCTAATCCGTTTTTCAACGAAGCGAAGATGGAGCGCGATCGCCGAGAAGCCGGTGAAGCTGGCTGGGGCGCTCCCTCCACCGCCGCGAGCGGCACCGCAGTCATGGGAGACCAGATGCTGGCCGGAGCGCCGGTCACCGATGGGCCGATCAGTCGGCACGAGAAGGCGATGACCGTCAATGGCACTATCTCAGCCGCCGCAAGTCTTCTCATCTTGCTCCTGATCTCAGCCGTGTTCGGCTGGAACGCAGCATCGGGTCCCGTCAACGAGCTCGGCCAGGAGACCTACCAATTCCCCGCTGTAGCCACCATCGGAATCGTCGTTGGTTTCGCTGCGGTCATCGGGTGCTACTTCAAGCCGGCGTGGGCGAAGATCCTCGGTCCGGTGTACGCCCTCGGCTACGGCTTCGCCGTCGGCGCGATCTCGAAGGGATACGAGACCTTCTACGATGGCATCGTCGTTCAGGCGGCCGGCGCCACGGTTGCCGTGTTCGCCTCGATGCTGTTTTTGTACCGCACCGGCATTATCAAGGTGACCAACCGTTTCCGCAAGATCGTGATCGGAGCGACGATGGGCATCATGCTGCTCTACGTCGTGTCGTTCATCATCTCGTTGTTCGGCGCTGAGATCCCGTTCATCAACAGCCCGAGCCTGCTCGGTATCGGGTTCTCGATCCTCGTCTGCGGCCTCGCTGCGATGAACCTCGCCCTCGACTTTGATCTGATCGAGCGGGGTGTACAGGAGCGCTTCCCAAAGAGCTACGAGTGGGTGGCTGCGCTTGGCCTCGTCGTCACGATCATCTGGCTGTACCTCGAGCTGCTCCGTCTGTTCGCCAAGCTGCGCGACTGATCGGCCGGCGAGCCACAGTAGCGCCCGATGCGAGCGACGCTGATCGAATCGCTCGGCCTCGGCGCGATCGGAGCCGCCATCGCTACTGGGTTCGCCGGCGCTGCCGACCAGGTGATTCAGGTCGGCCCCGAGTTCGTGTTCGCCGCTGCGCTGGTTGGTGGTGCGAACGGTTTGGTCGCCGGTTGGCGGCGAACCTACGCGTGGCGCTGTTCCGATGGGGTAATCGCATTCGTCCTCGATTCATCATGGGCGCTCCTCACCACCTCGGCCGGGCTGTTCGCCAACGGTGTCGCCGCGCTTCAGCGTGACCCGGGGTACTTGGCCGAGCTTTCCGAACGTCAGAACCATCAGGTGTTTCGGCGTGGCTTCATGCCCCGCAGCGGCTACGCGATCACGCTCGGCAATGTGATCGGCGGAGTCGGTGACACGAATTCGGTCCGCAGGCGCAAGCTCGTGACCGATCACGAAGCGGTTCACGTCTGGCAGGCCCGCTGGTTCGGGCCCGCGTATGTCGGTCTATATGCCGGATGGACGCTTGTCGGCGCCGCCGCCGGTGTGGTGTGGTGGTTGTTGCGTCGACGATCCGTTCCGTTAATCCAGGTCGTTGAGACGACGGCCTATTACCTGAATCCGTTCGAATGGTGGGCCTACAGCAGGCACGGGCACTGGCCCCCGTCGGGCAAGGTCGCCGATATGGGGTGGCGACGTCCCTGTTGCCGACCGCTCGCCGAGGTAAGGGGTTCTCGACTCGAGCCCGCCGGTCCGGTTGCCCGCTGAGCGCAGTGCATGATCAGTTGACTGCGGACAACGCTGCGATGAGTGCGTCATTGAACGCCTCGGGCTGTTCCTGCTGAGTCCAGTGACCGGCCTGCTTGACCATGGTCGTGCCGCGGAAGTCGGGGAGGAGGTCGTGCATCGACGCGACGTACTCGGGGCGTCCGGCGATAACGACGTCGAGGTCGCCGCCGATGAACGCGGTCGGCATAGGTGGCGCCGGCAGTCCGTTCGTGAGCTCCCAGTCGTTGTCAAGGTTTCGGTACCAGCTCACCGGCCCGAAGAAGCCCGACGCTGTGAATTGATCTACGTAGACGTTGAAGTCGTCGGACGGCAGCCATTTGGGCAGCCCGTCGGGCACCGCGCGGCGTTGTGTGAACGCGTCTAGGAACCCAGTGCCCTCGGCGGGGGGAAGCTTGGCCGGATCGGGTGGCGGAGCGTGCATTGCCGCCGACCCACCCCAGAGGACGAGCCGCATGGTGTCCGCGATGTCGGCCTCGAGTTCAGTCTCGGCGGGGCCGACCTCTTGGAAGTAGGTCATGTAAAAGAAACGATCACCCCACATCTCACGGAATAGCTCGGTCGGTCGCATCGGCCACGGGGTGTACGGCACGCTGACATTCACGACGCCGCGCACTCGCTGAGGCTGGAGCCGCGCCAGGTCCCACACGAGAAGTGCGCCCCAGTCGTGGCCGACAAACACCGCGTCATCGGCTCCGACGTCGTCGAGCAGCGCCAGTAGGTCGCCGCCAAGCCGATCGGACCGGTATGCATCGACGTCGCGCGGGGCCGACGACCTGGCGTAACCTCGCTGATCGGGCACGACAACTCGCCAGCCTGCCTCGGCGAGCGGCTCGATCTGATGGCGCCAGGAGTGTGACGACTCCGGAAAGCCGTGGCTCAGCACAACGACAGGGCCATCAGTAGGGCCAGCTTCGATCAGGTCGAGTTCGATGCCGCCGAACTCGTCGGATGTGCGGACGCGACGTCGGGTGGCCATGCGTCGAAGGTAGGTGTTCGACGATCGCCGGCACCGGTCGGAGCCCGAGTCGTTGATCAGCCAATCAGATGGTGCGCAGCGGCAGCGGCCGCGTCGAGGGTTGTCTGTCGATCGTCGACTGTTGCGGTTACATCGATCACCGATGCCAGTGCCGTCTCGCCCTCGCGTAGCTCGTTGTGCAGGTCGGCGAGACACAGCTTCAGCACCCGCGCCGTCGGCCCATCGGTGAGTGGCGATGTCGCCTGCAGAAGAGCCTCGTATTCCTCGATGAGTCGAGGGATCAGGACTCGGTATACGCCGACCAGTCGATCGACCGAGCCCGCAGCGCTGGTGACCATGTCGACGAGCTCGACGACCGCATCGTTTGGTGGGCGAGTTACTTCGGTGGGCGGGTGATGCTCGAGCTTGGGGATCCGATTGCGCCACAGATCTGCGTGCCAGGCGTGGTGGTGGGAGTGCTCGGCGAACATCCGCGACAGCGCCGGGTCAGCGCTGCGAGCGGTGTCGGTGACCCAGCTACCTAGGGCCTTGAACAAGCGCAGCTCGATCCAGCAGGCATGTCCGGCCCGCCGACCGGCGTCGACGATGTCGGGCATCAGGACGCGCCGCTCGATGCAGCGGCCCATTGCGCCTCGGCGGCGCCTAGTTCGGTCGCAGGTTCGCCGCCGGCGGTGTACTCGAGCAGCATCGCCCGCCACGGCCCGTGTGCCTCGAGCTTGCCGAGGATGGCGCTCACCCCCCACACGACGCGGTCGAGGATAACGAAGCTTGGTGGCAGGTTGAGCTGCTCGATGACCGGGGCGTGAGGTCCCTGCACGTCGAAGATGACGGCGAGGGTGTCACGCATCCACTCGCGGGTAAACGTAAAGTCGTCCGTCAAGTACGGAACGTACGGACTCGACACGTAGTCGTAAACGAGTCTCGGATCGAGACCGTGGTCGGGGCGGAGGAAGTTCGACTGCTCCATCTCGCGCACCAGTAGTTCGGGGTCGCGGTCGAGGATGATTGCGTCCATTGTCGGCTTGAGCGACTCCCACTCGCCGGGCGACCAGCGCTTGACGAGTCCGTAGTCGAGGAAGGTGACGCTGCCGTCGTGGTGGAACCGATAGTTGCCCGGATGCGGGTCTCCGTTGAAAATGCCGTACTGATGGATGGCCCGCTGCGCAAACCGCCAGATCACTTCGGCCGATCGTTGCTTGGTCTCATCGCTGGCCGAGGCGCGGAACTGGTCGAAGGTCATGCCGTCGACCCATTCGGTGGTCAGGAGTCGTTCGGTCGAGAGGTTAGGGACAAGGCGTGGGACCCGGGCCCACGGATGGCCGGCGAATCGCTCGGTGAACTCGGTGACGTTCGAGGCTTCGAGGCGATAGTCGAGTTCTTCGCGCATGCGCGCGCGGAGTTCATCGACTAGCCCCTTTGCGTCGAGGCCCTTCAGCATCATTGCCGAGAACATTCCATACATGACCTCGGCGGCGTCTAGGTCGCTCTCGATTGCTTCGTAAACGCCGGGATACTGGACCTTGACCGCAACGTCGCGACCGTCTCGCGTCGTGGCGCGATGAACTTGACCGATCGACGCGGCGGCAACGGGGAGGTCAGTCCAGTCGAGGAAGACCTGCTCTGGGGGTTTCCCTAGATCGCCTTCGACCACTGAGGCGGCGAGAGTTGGCGCCATCGGCGCTGCGTCGGCTTGGAGCGTGGCGAGTGCATCCTGTGCTTCGTCGGGAAGAGCTTCGAAAATAAACGAGATGAGCTGGCCCGCCTTCATCAGCACGCCCTTCATCTCACCGAGTTCCTTCGCAACGTCTTCTGCGGTCTGGATGGCGAACTTCTCGTCGAGTTCAGCACGCCGCTCCTCGGCGCTGCCGATCCCCCGGACTCGTGCCACGGCGAACCGCGCCGTGTTCCGTGCCGAGAGCTTCCAGATCTTCGCCGAACGGTTAAACCGACTGGTGAGGGGCGATTCCTTGGCGCGTTGGGCTGCGGCAGCGAGCCCTGCGGCCAGAGCTGCGATGGAGGCCAGACTGGCGACGGCTTTCTTTTGCATCGGCGAACTCCGTCGGTTAGCCGTTGGTGCGGGTTGCAGTCGGGTTGGTGTCGAGCACGCTCGGGTCGATCGGCTCGCCAGAGATCTCGTCGGTCCAGTACGTGCCGTCCTCGAGGCGGCCCAGCGCCCGTTCGACTCCGGCGAGTTCGGTATTGATGTGGTCGAGGTCCAGCTCGTCTGACGCCGTGATTGCGGTGTGCTCACCCGCCTCGTCGGTCGGGCTCGGCTCGTCGTTTGACGCCTCTCGGGGGAGCTCGTCGAGAACGGGGTACCCGTCGGCGGACAGCTGATCATCGCTCACAGTGTCCAGTCTGCCACCGTTATGACCGCCGACTGCACGTCGGGTCGGAACGTCGAGTCGATCGAGGTCGGGTGATTGTTCTGGGTCGCCGTCCTTCACGGCTGACGGTTGCGGGTGAGAAGGGAGTCGACGATCAGTGCGGCGGAGGTGGCCAAACACTGCGTAGCCTGCACGGCGTGTCGGTCGAGCGGTTGATCAGCGAAGTCGGGTTGGAATCGCCGCGCTCCAAACCGACCGCAACGCTCATCTCCGAGTCAGCGTCGCCGCTCACGTCGTTGCCCACCACCGTCGACGATCGCGCTCGAATCGAATCAGCGATGCAAGCGGCCGTGGTTACCCCCGACGAGTACTTGACCGAGATCGCCTCACATCTCATCGTCGCCGGCGGCAAGCGGCTCCGGCCGCTGCTTTCGGTCGTCGCCGCGCAGACCGCTGGTTATGTAGCCAGCGACGATGTGGTGCAGGGCGGGGTCGCTTGCGAACTGGTGCATCTCGGGTCGCTCTATCACGACGATGTGATGGACGAAGCTGAGACCCGCCGCGGCGTCGAGACGGTCAACGCCCGCTGGGGTAACTTGCAGGCCATCCTCGCCGGAGATTTCCTGTTGTCTCGGGCCTCCGAGATCGCTTCATCGCTGGGAACCGAGGTTGCTGGGTTGCTCGCCCGCACCATTGGCTGGTTGTGCGAAGGTCAGATTGAGGAGTTGCGCCACACTTACGACGTCGATCGCACCGAGCACAGCTACGAGGCGTCGATCCACGGCAAGACGGCGTCGCTCTACGGCACGGCTGCCCGTATTGGTGGCCTGGTCGCGGGCCTCGACCGGGCTGCGGTCGATGAACTCGCCGACTACGGCGTGGCGTTCGGCATGGTGTTCCAGATCGTCGACGACATCCTCGACGTCACGGCGACTGACGAGGCGCTCGGTAAGCCGGCCGGTCACGACATGGAAGAGGGCGTGTACACCCTGCCGGTTCTACGGACCATGTCGGCGGGCGGCACTGGCGACGAGTTGCGTGAGCTGCTCGGCCGACCGCTCGATGCCGAGCAGCGCAGTCGAGCGCTGACCATTGTCCGCTCGGGTGACGGCATCGCCAGCGCGCTTGAGCATGCCGGCAGCTATGCCGATCGAGCCGTGGCTGCATGTGCCTCGCTCGGCGATTCGCCCGCTACCGATGCGCTCCGTGCCGCCCCGGCCGCCTTGCTCAACACGGTCACTCCATCGACCCACTGAGTCGGCCTGGACGACCGGCGGCCGCTTGTCGTCGGCTGCTGGTGTTGGTACTGCGGGTGCATCTGCTGAGTCGCATGGTGGACTGAGGTTGGTCACCACGAGGGGAGAAAGCTGGCGACTCGCGCTGCAGTGCGGTACAAACGCTCCGTGCCGCCTCGCTCGCCGCTGGGGCTTGTACGGAGCTGTTGGGTCGCGATCCGCAAGCCGGCGCCCATAACGCGCTCGTTGGTGATGCCGAAGCGCAAGGCGGCACGAAGAACGGCGGGACGCCCAAGGAATCGCACGGCGAGTCGAGCGACCTTCTCGTACTCGGCCAGTTCGTCGGCGACAAGTGCTGGGTAGCGCTGCAGCGTGGTGGAGTTGCCGACGTTGAGAGCTTCGCTGAGCACCTCGGCGCAGAGCCGAGCGGTGACGAGTGCGTTGTGGGTTCCGTGGCCGGTGAGTGGGTTCGCCATGCCGGCGGCATCGCCGACAACCAAGAACGTCGGGCCCATCGTCGGATTGATTGAACCCCCCGCAGGCGTTCGCATTCGAGCTGGCTCCGTGAGCGGGGCACCGGGAGTGATCTGCCAACGATCGGCGTGGCTGTGGGTGAAGTGGTTCAGCAGCTTCAACACGTTGATGCCGAGTACGTCGCGGTAGCTCGACGAGACGTTCACGCCGACGCTCACCCGGCCGTCGCCCATTGGGTGAAACCAGCCGTGGCCGGTGATCGGTTCGCCGTCGGGGCCTGGGAGGCCGAGCATTGTATCTGCCCACCGGTCGCCATGACGGTCGCTCGCGAAGTACGCAGCGGCCGACACCGTCGAGGGCCAACGGCGATCGCGGTGGGTGCCGAGTGATCGTCCGAAGCGGCTGCGGGCTCCGTCGGCGATCACCAGGAAGCGACAGCGGATTGCTTCGGTTTCGGCGGCTACACCGAGCCCGGTAGCCGGTGTCGGCTCGTCGCCTGCCAGATCGGTGCGGCGAACGACTGCGCCGCGCACGAATCCACGCTCAACGATTGGCGACACTGCCTCGGTGCCGAGGCGGACCTGTACGCCAGCGGCGAGGGCGGCGGCGCGAAGCGCCGCATCGAGCGACGATCGCGGCCATACCAATGCTGGCGGGGCGTGATGATTTGGCCAGGGGAGCGCGACGCTGCGATCGCCGACCCAGGTCCGGACCCCTTTGAGTTCGTGGGCTGCGTGGCCGTCGGAAGCATCTGGAGTGGGTAGCACGCCCAGGTCGTCGAACTCTGCGACGGCGGGTGGTACGTGGAGGTCACCCCGAGCTCGATCCCATGAGCCGGCTCGCCGCTCGAGCAGGATCACCGCGTGGCCGGCGCGAGCCAGGCGGAGCGCCGTGGCGGTGCCTGCCGGGCCACCGCCGACGACGAGGATGTCAGTCGACGTGGTGCTCATAGCTGGCGACGCTAGCGGCGCGCAGAGTGCGGGTCGACCGATGCGGCGAACGCCGCACGCGGGGTTCGGAGGTGGGGGTCAGCTTGACGAGCCGGGGATCGGCACCGAGCCGATCATGTCGGCTTCGAACTCGCCGTCGGGGCCCATGAAGATGTGGGGTTCGTCGTCGGTGATGCCGATTAGGCCCTCTTCGAGCTCGATGAAGATCGGCGACTCGGGCGAGCACCACTGCTCGTACTCATCGGCGAATTCTTCGGACAGCGGGTCGGCGCCGCCGAGCGTATAGCGCTCGTGGCATACCACGGAGAGGATCTGGTACTGGGTGAGCTGGGCGCCGAAGGCAGGCATCACGCCAAGCTCGCCGGTGACGTGGGCGCCACCTTCGCGGTCGGGGTTGCCTGGGATGTCGACTTCGGCGAGGTTGTAACCCTGGGTGCCGAAGTAGACGTACCGGATTTGGTCTTGGATTCGCGGATAACTCTCGAGCACTTCGCCACCCGAGAAGGCGTAGCCGACGCCGCCGCCGCCGTCGCCGCCGTGACAGCTGGCGCAGTTCGAGTAGATCTCGGCGCCAAGGCCGAGTGGGCCCTCGACTGACTCGGACGGCTCGACGAGCGCTCGGACGTACATGAAGCCCCACACCGGCATCAGCGACAGTGTGGCCATCGCCCACCAGGGCACCCTGCGCCGCTGCTTGGCGGCGGTGACGTAGGCCGGGTCGGGCTTCGGAGCGGCAACAGTGTCAGCAGCGGGTGCAGCAGCCCGGAGCGCTGGCCCCGTGGCGGCAGGTGCAGCAGCAGGAGCGGTCGTGGCCGGCGTGGTCGACGGGGCGTCGTTCGACGCAGTGGGCCCGACGGCGTCGCTGTCGCCTTTACCCATGGCAGCGCGGCGCTCGCGCGATCGTTTCAGGAGATGCTCGGGGATCTCGGTCACGTCGCTTGAGGATAGGAGGCGAGAGGCCCGTTCGGGAAACCATCGCTCGGTTTCATTTTCACAAGTGATCCTCGACGGTCCATCGCGTGAGGACGGTGTCCGAAGCGAGCCGCGAGAACTTGCGCACAACCTCGCGCGGCTGGGGGTGCTCCGTGCCAGACTTCGTGTAGTCCAGCTTCACGACTAAACTCGTGAATGGCTTCACAATCGGGATTTAGCTCCGCGTAACCGAGCGGTTGAAGATCACGTTGTGGCGCTGCCATGCTGGGCTATCGGGCGTCGTCCGAGTTCGCTCAGGCGATGCAACCGACAGCAGCACCGAAAGATCAGATTCCTTCCAGATGACAGCCCTCGACTTCTTCTCTTGGCCGGGCATGAACCAGGCATTCCTGGTGTCGCTCTTCGCATCGTTAGCGATGGCAGCCGGGGTGGTTCTCTACGGGGCGCGCCGACCGGTCGGAAAGCGTCTCACTTGGGGCGAGGCCATGCTCGGCTCGGCCTACATCTTCTTCATGTTGTTTCTGACCTACGGGATCATGCCTCATCAGTTCATCACCCACGCCGATGCAGACTTAGGGTGGACTAAGGACAAGATTATTTTCGGCCCAGGCGACATACTCAAGCCCGAGTCGCAGGGTGGCTGGCTGCCGCTTACCCTCCAATATGAAGCGGTACGTGACACCGTTGTTGTCTTGCTCCACGCTGTTTTCTTCGTCGTTCACATCGGCATCGCGATCTGGTGGCAGAAGCGAGGCGACGTTAAGCAGACCGCTTTGCCCACATCGGCCTACGGCCGCCCCCTCGTTAAAAAGGCCTGACCGATGGCGAAGACGGATGCAAACCCTCCACTGATGCCCTACACCGACGATTACACGTTGGTGGAAGTCGACGCTGACTACTTAACCAAAGCCGTCAAGCCAAAACAGTTCATCCACATCGACCAGACTGAGTGCATCTCGTGCGAGGGCTGTGTCGACATCTGCCCGTGGAAGTGCATCCACATGGTCGCCACTGATGCCGTCGATGAGGCGGTTGGGACCGAGCAGCCGGGCACCGATCCGTCCGACGCGTTCATGTTCATCATCGATGACGACATCTGCACCCGCTGCGCCCTATGCGTTGACCGGTGCCCGACGGGCGTCATCATTCTTGGGAAGGCCGGCCAAGCCACCGCAGCCGGTGACCGGCACACCCGCACTAACAATCACGGCTACGGCTACGGAATGAGGCTCTGATCTCCCATGGCGAAAGTGCTCGACGATAAGCCACGCAAGACTGTGGGTGACCGAGTCAACGACACCGTCGACTCGGTCCAGGGGTCCCAGGTGTGGAGCTCGATCTTCCGGCCAGGGTCGATTTTCCGCAAGGGCTACACCGACAGCCCGCGTAACCGCAGCTACGTCATCATGAACTCGGTGCTCTATCACTTGCATCCGGTCAAGGTGAAGCGGCACGCGGTTAAGGTCAGTTACACGCTGTGCCTCGGTGGCCTGAGCTTCTTCCTTTTTATCCTGCTCACCGTTACCGGCATTTTCTTGATGTTCTTCTATCGCCCTGAGACCACGGCGGCCTGGAATGACATCCAAAACCTTCAGACCTCGGTGACGTTCGGGTTGCTGGTCCGGAACATGCACCGATGGGGCGCCCACTTGATGGTGCTCGCTGTGTTCCTCCACATGGCTCGCGTTTTCTATCACGGCGCCTACAAGCCGCCGCGAGAGTTCAACTGGGTGATTGGCGTGATCCTGCTGACGCTCACGCTCCTGCTGTCATTTACCGGTTATCTCCTGCCGTGGGACCAGTTGGCGCTCTGGGCGGTTGCCGTGGGTACCAACATGATGGGATTCACACCCGTATTCGGCCAGGAGGTCAGATTTGTTTTGTTGGGCGGTGCCGAGATCGGTTCCGAAACCCTTCTGCGTTGGTACGTGTTGCATGTGTTGTTCCTGCCATTCGTGATCGTGATTTTCATGGCGATCCACTTCTGGCGAGTGCGTAAAGACGGCGGTATTTCGGGTCCGTTGTGATCCGGTTCGTTCGTCGTTGGTTGGATAGTTGCTGAGAGAAGATTCGAGATGACCGAGATCCCCGAGCATTTACTGAAGCGGGCTGCTGCGGCCCGCGACAAGTCCAAGAGCACCCCTGAACCTGCCGCTGAGCCCGCTGATGCTGATGGCGAAGCGAGCGTCAGTGACTCGCGCATTCCTGAGCACCTGCTTCAGCGTTCGAAAGCCGCGAAGTCGGCGAAGTCGGGCGATGCGCCAGTTGCCGAGTCCGGTGGAGGGGTCGCCGTGGCAGAGAAGGTCGGTGCCGTAGTCGCAGCCGCTCCTGCGACTGGTGGAGTGCCGGTTGGCGCTGGTCCGGGTGGTCACACCCAGCGCCTGCTGACCGTCGTGAAGTCTGGCACCATCCAAGAGGTGAAGGCGACGCCGGTTGACAAGGTCCATACCTGGCCGCATCTGCTCGCTGCCGAGTTCGTGGCCGCCTTGGCGATGACTGCCTTCACATTCATCTTTTCGATCTTCGTGCATGCCCCGCTGCTGCAGTTGGCCAACACCAATCAGACACCCAATCCGTCGAAGGCTCCGTGGTACTTCCTCGGCCTGCAGGAACTGCTCGTCTACTTCCACCCGATGATCGCCGGCGTAACCCTTCCAGGTGTTGGCCTCATCGCCCTGGTCATCGCCCCCTACATCGACCGCAACCCCTCCAACAAGCCCGAAGATCGCAAGTTCGCGACGTCACTCATGACTGTGCACCTCATGTTCTGGGCCGTACTCGTCATGATCGGATCGTTCTTCCGCGGTCCGGGCTTCAACTTCGTCCTCCCCTGGGTGGACGGCCTGTTTTTCGAGCTCTGATCGAACGTACGTTGAGAAGGGCATCGGAAAGGAACAAGCAATGAGCACCGCAGTAGTCATCGCCATAGCCGTGGCAGTCGTGGTCGTCTTGGCTGCGATCAGCTTCGTCACGTTGGCCCGCCGCAGCGACGTCCGCGGCGCAGGTGCCTTGAGCACTGAGACCCTTCAACGGGACAAGGCAAGCCGTCGCGCTTCGAAGGCCTTCGAAGCCGATCAGAAGGAGATGGCATCGGCCAAGGCGGCCGAAGCCGCCGGTACTGCAGCTCGCGGGACGGTGCCGTCGACCGAACTCGCCACCGTCGAAACCGAGAGCGAGATAGTCAAGTGGGAAGCCCCCGACCCTGAGGTCATTGGTGTCTCCCGTCGCCAGTTCTTCAACCGCGCCACGGTCACGCTCATGAGCGCGGGCTTGGGCGCCTTCGCCGCAGCGGCGTTCGTGGGCTTCTTGTGGCCGTCGGGCACCGGCGGCTTCGGCGGCGCCGTGAACGTGGGCAAAATTGGAGCGATCAAGCAAGGCATTCGCTCTGGCGGCGGTTTCTATTACGCACCTGAAGCGCGCTCCTGGATCACCGAGTACCCCGCTGAGGCGTTGCCTGTTGCACGAGACATCTACCCGGCCAACCTGCTCGAGGCCATGGAGAACGGCATCGTTATCCTCAGCCAAAAGTGCCCGCACCTGGGCTGCCGTATTCCTGAGTGCGCAACGAGTCAGTGGTTTGAGTGTCAGTGCCACGGCTCCCAGTACAACCGTGTGGGTGAGAAGAAGGCAGGGCCCGCCCCGCGTGGCATGGATCGCCACCCCACCACCGTGTCGGCTTCTGGTGATGTGGTTATCGATACCGGCACCGTTGTCCCCGGGCCGGCCATCGGTGTGAACACCACCGGTCAGGAAGCCGAAGGACCCCACTGCACCAGTGAGGGCAGCCACTGATGCTCGGACTCACCACGACAACGATCGCGATTATTGCGTTTGTCGTCATCCTTCTCGCCTTTGCGGCCTATGCGTTCTTCAACGTGCGCGCGGGCCGGGACGAGGTGGGGAGCGAGCTTGAACTTGCGCCGAACCGGAAGCCGTACTTCGATGACGAAACCCTCGAAGGCCCGCGTCTCGAGCGCATGCAGCTCCTGGGCGTTCTGCTTCTCGTCATCGTCGTGATCGGTCTCCCATTTTACTGGGTGCTTGAACCCGGCCGACAAGCCGGCGCCCAGGAAGGCTGGGATCGTCGCTTTGCGAGCTGGGGGAGCCAACTGTTCGCATCGACGGCCGACGGTGGCTTTAACTGCGCAGGCTGCCACGGTGGCATGGCCGGCGTCGGCGGTGAGGCGCCGTTCACGGTGGCCGATCCGCAGACCGGCGAGATCCAGGCCGTCAACTGGAAGGCCCCGGCGGTGAACACCGTCTTCTACAAGTTCGACGAATCCGAGGTCGAGTTCATCCTCAACTATGGCCGTCCGTTCTCGCCGATGTCGCCTTGGGGCGTGGTCGGCGGTGGCCCGATGAACTCGCAACAGATCGAAACCCTCATCGAGTATCTGAAGAGCATTCAGATACCGCGTGAAGGCTGCCTCCCCGATGAGCTCGGTGGCGAGGAGTATTTCGATGTGCAGACGTGCGGATCGGGCGTGTTGCCCGAATCCGAGAAGGAAAATATTCAGACCGCTATCGACTTGGCGATGGCGGAGGATCCTGATGTCACTCTCGGAGAGGCCGTGTTCAACCTTGAGCTCGGCTCGGGTGCGTACTCCTGCGCACGCTGTCACACGCTCGGCTGGAGCTGGGGCGACCCCGGGCAACCCGGCCAAGGTGCGTTTGGCTGGAACCTCACCGGCGGCTCGACAAACTCCGCCTTCGACTCCGAAGACGATATGGTCGCTTTCATTCAGAACGGCTCAGAGTTCGGTGCCGTGTATGGCAACAATCGTCAGGGCAGCGGCCGCATGCCCGGCTTCGGCTCGATCCTCACCGATGAGCAAATTCGCGCGGTCGTCGAGTACGTCCGGAGCCTGTGATTTGAGATGAGCGTGTTGGCGATCGGGTGGGAGCCCGAACTCCGAGGCCTGCTGACAGTTGTCATCGGGTTCGTCATCCTGATGGGCAGTGTCTACGGGATCTTGGCCACCAACATGGGCGGTCGGCTGGCGTTTCTCGTGGCGTTCGCTGCCTTGGCTGGCTGGATGATGACGATGGGCCTGGTCTGGTGGATCTATGGCATCGGGCTGCGAGGGCCTGACCCTTCCTGGCAGCCCGTGGCAGGTGCCACCGTTCTGCAGGACTCCGAGTCGCTGAAGGCAGCCGGAGTGCTGGTCACTCTGCCCGAAATCCCCGACGACGCCACTTTCTCCGAAGAGGCCCTGTTGGTTGAGGAGCAGTTCGTTGAAGAGGGGTATGTCATCCTTGACCCTGCGGCTCCTGCGTTCGGCCAGGCTGCCGCATCGGCGTCGGTGTTTTTCGAGGAGTCGGGTGCGTTCCCAGCGGGCGGCTACGAAGTAACCAATATTTACGACATCGGAGGCGATCGAGGCCCACTTATCAAGGCGGGAGATCTGCCTGGCCTCACCGATGAATCGCTCGATTTCGTTGCATTTTGGCACGAAGATCACTTCGTGGTGGTCGAGGCTCGCCCCTACGTGCCGGTACGTGAAGAACCCGGTCGCGCGCCGGTGAGCCCCGAGATCGACGAGGAGCGGCAAGCTCAGTACGTCTACATGGTTCGCGACCTTGGTGCCCGGCGTCAGCCAGCGGTGGTTCTCACCATCGGTGGCGCTGCGGTGTTCGGAGCGTTCTGTTATCTACTGCACCGTCGTGAGCGGATTCTGGACGCGAATCTCTCCGACTCCAAGGCAGTCGCCACTGCTTGATCGGGCGGTACGGTGATCGGAACTTCCTTATGAGCCAGTATCTACCGGTCGTCGCCCTCGCCATCTTGGGAATCATCTTTGGTGTCCTTAGCTTCTTCGCCTCAAAGTTGCTGGCACCCAAGAGGCCGTCGGCTGCCAAGGAAGCCCCCTACGAATGTGGCATCGTGCCCACCCGCGAGCCGCCCGAAAGATTTCCGGTGAGCTTCTACATCGTTGCCATGTTGTTCATCATGTTCGACATCGAGATCGTCTTCGTCTATCCGTACGCCGTGGCACGCGAGTCGCTTGGAACGCCGGGATTTTGGGCGATCTTCATCTTCTCGGTGGTGTTCTTCCTCACCTTCGTGTACGAGGTCGCTCGCGGTGGTCTCGACTGGGGCCCGATCCAGCGGTACCGCAGCCTCCTCGACGAGGCCCGCTTGGTCAGTCCTGAACGAACCCTCTCGTCGACCGTGCGCCGTGTCGGCACCGAGGGCCGACTCGACACCCTCACCGAACCTGCAGCTTAAGGAGCGCGTCCGATGGGCATCGTCAACAACGTGTTGGATGACGGCCTCGGTGGCCTCACCCACAACGTCATCACCGGCAAGCTCGAGACAATCGTCAACTGGTCACGGTCACGTTCGTCGTGGCCTGCGTCGTTCGGCCTTGCCTGTTGCGCGATCGAGATGATGGCGACCGGTGCGGCTCACTACGACATCTCCCGCTTCGGCATGGAAGTGTTCCGAGCCAGCCCGCGTCAGGCCGACGTCATGATCGTCGCAGGCCGCGTGAGTCAGAAAATGGCGCCCGTGCTCCGCCAGGTATACGACCAGATGATGGAGCCGAAGTGGGTCATCTCAATGGGTGTGTGCGCCAGCTCGGGTGGAATGTTCAACAACTACGCGATCGTTCAAGGCGTCGATCAGGTCGTGCCAGTCGACGTGTACGCACCTGGTTGTCCGCCAACCCCTGAAACGCTGATCCATGCGATCGAGACCCTGCATGGGCTCATCGAGAACGACGAGATCCTGCGTCGTCGCGCCGAAACGGGTGTCGGTGCCAATATTCATGTCGAACAGATCGAGACCGGCTCGACCCCTGTTCTGCTCGGAGCGAAGCAATGACTGACACTGATACGTCATCCTCAGTGTCAGGTGCCGAGGATGAGGAGTCACCTCGATTGCACGGGTGCCCGATGTGGATCGTGGGCAGCGAGCAACACGGCCAGCAGGTGGTGTTCCCTGATCGTGAGCAGTATCTGGCGGTCGCCAAGGCGCTCGCCGACGAGGGCTTCACTATCTGTGTCGACCTCTGTGGCGTCGACTACCTCGAACACTTTGGCCGTCCGCTCCCAGCCGGCGTGGTGCCCGAACGCTTCGAAGTTGTGGCCAACCTTGTCGATATCGGCAACCGTCGGCGCATCCGTCTCCGCGTTCAGGTGCCCGAAGCCGACTTGGTCGTAGCGTCGCTTTTCAACCTGCACCCCGGCACCGAGGCACCCGAGCGCGAGACCTACGACATGTTTGGTATTGAGTTCGACGGGCATCCCGACCTCACTCGGATCCTGATGCCCGAAGACTGGGTCGGCCACCCGCTCCGCAAGGACTACGACCCCGGTCGTATCCCAGTCCAGTTCAAGGAGGTGGATGCATGAGCACCACCGAACAACCGCTTGTCGACGATCCGTCCACACCCCTCATCGACGAATCGAAGCTCGGACCGGGTCTTGCCGACGACGGCGACAGCTCCCACTATGCCGTCTTCATCCCCAACACGCACGAGGGTGAGCAGCTCCTCAAGCCGCGGTCCGAAACAACTGCCAAGGAGCTGATGCGAGAGGTTGGCTCGGTCCTGCGCATGAGCGAGGCCGAAGCGGCCCGGCTCGGCGACGTGCCCGATGACCCCGACGAAGATCAGACGATGATCATCAACATGGGGCCGCAGCACCCGTCGACCCATGGCGTGCTCCGGCTCATGCTTGAGCTTCAGGGTGAGCAGGTACTGCGGTGCAAGCCGATCATCGGCTACCTCCACACGGGCATGGAGAAGACCGCCGAACATCTCACGTATATGCAGGGTGGGACCAACGTCACCCGCATGGACTACCTGAGCCCCTTCAATAACGAGCTCGCCTTCTCGATGGCGACCGAGCAACTGCTCGGTATCGCCGAAGACATCCCCGAGCGGGCGACCTGGATCCGGATGCTCATGAGCGAGCTCAACCGGATGTCGAGTCACCTACTGTTCATGGCAACCAACGGCATGGACCTTGGCGCCGTCTCGATGATGATCTACGGCTGGCGCGAACGCGAAGAGGTGCTGCGGTTCTTCCAGCAGGTCACCGGCCTCCGCATGAATCACAACTACATCCGACCGGGCGGTGTCGCAGCGGACCTGCCGCCCGGCTGGCGTGACGGCGTGCTGCGACTGCTCGATCTGCTCCCAGAGCGTCTCGAGGAGTACGACATCCTCATGACTGGCCAACCGATCTGGCGTGAACGGCTCCAGGGCGTGGGCGTTATCACCCCCAACGAAGCGTTAGCACTCGGTGCGACCGGCCCGATACTTCGCTCGACCGGCGTCGAATGGGATCTCCGTCGCGACCTGTCTTATCTCAGATACGACGAGCTGGAGTTCGACATCGTCGTGGGCTCGTACGGCGATGCCTTCGATCGGTATGCGATCCGCCTGGCAGAGATCCGTGAGTCGATGGAGCTGGTCCGTCAGATCCTCGAGCGAATGCCACAGGGCGACTATCGCATCCAAGACAAGAAAGTCACCCCGCCGCCGCGCGCCCGCATCGACGAGTCGATGGAGGCGCTGATCCATCACTTCAAGATCTTCACCGAGGGCTTCAAGGTCCCCGAGGGCGAAGCCTACGTCGGCATCGAGAGCCCTCGCGGGGAGATTGGCTGTTACATCGCGAGCGATGGGTCCCCAAATCCGTATCGCATGCACATGCGCGATCCATCGTTCACCAACATCCAGTGTTTGCCTCACATGATGCGCGGAGGGCTCGTCGCCGACGCCGTGGCCGTCATCAGCAGCGTTGACCCCGTCCTCGGCGGCGTCGATCGCTAGAAAAATCGGCGAGGTCGACTCCGCTTCTGACGAACTCTTTGTGGTTCCTCGACACTCGCTTGTTACAGAATTCCCGAACAGGACACCTCCATGAGCCGCCTTAGCGATTCAAACGTTCAACTCGCACACGAAATCATCGCTCGCTACCCCAAGAAGAAATCAGCGCTGATCCCGCTGCTCCACCTGAGTCAGGAGCAGAACGGATACGTCACCCAGGAAGCGATGCGCCACATCGCCGAACTTGTCGACGTCACGCCCGCCGAAGTGATTGGCACGGGCACCTTCTACGAGATGTTCAAGTTCGAGCCAGTGGGTAAGTACCTCATCAACATCTGCGGGACCATGAGCTGTGCGCTGCTCGGGGCTGAAGAGCTCATGCACCATGCCGAACATAAGCTCGGCATCAAGACCGGTTCCACTACCGACGACGGGATGTTTACTCTCGAGCAGGCCGAGTGCCAGGCGGCTTGCACCGAGGCGCCCTGCCTGCAGGTCAACTATCGGCACCGGTACCGCATGACGACCGACGACCTCGATCAGATGATCGACGACCTGCGCTCGGGCGCGCTCGTCGGCGACATCCCCGATCACGGCACTCTCACCCGGGTTCGTCAGACGCCACATGTCAACGAGGTGGGTGCTGTGCCGCCCGACGACGTCAGTGAAGCCCCAGTCTGGATCTCTAAGCACAACACAGAGGCGCCTGCATGAATAACGCCATCACCCGCGACTACACGCCCGGCTTCTACGAGGGCGACCGGCCGAAGGTCGTCACGAGCCGGTTCGAGTACGACGACAGCTACACAATGGACCGCTATCTCGCGACCGGTGGCTACGAGGGCCTCAGGAAGGCGCTCGGCCAGACCCCGTCCGAGGTGCATGATGAGGTGCGCGCCTCGACCGTGCTCGGCCGCGGCGGTGCCGGCTTCCCCGCTGGAGTGAAATGGGGTTTCACCCCTGAAGACGTCTGGCCGCGATACCTCGTCGTCAACGGCGACGAATCCGAGCCTGGCACCTACAAAGACCGCCTGCTCATGGAGCGCGACCCGCACCAGCTAATCGAAGGGTCGCTTATCGCCTGTTATGCGGCCGGGTTGTCGCAGTGCTTCCTGTACGTCCGTGGCGAGATGCCGCTGGCGCACGAGCGGATCGCTCAGGCGCTCAACGATGCTTACGAGGGCGGTTACGTCGGCAAGAACATCATGGGTACCGACTTCTCGTGCGACGTGACCCTTCACTGGGGCGCCGGCGCTTACGTCGTCGGCGAGGAAACTGCGCTGATCGAATCGCTCGAAGGCGAGCGAGGCATGCCTCGGCTCAAGCCGCCGTACTTCCCGGCGGCCATCGGGCTCTACGGCAAGCCGACCATCGTTAACAATGTCGAGACGCTTGCCAACCTGCCGTTTATCGCACGCCACGGATCGGCGGCTTACACAGCGATCGGCACCGAGACTTCTCCGGGCACCCGGATGGTCGCTGTTTCCGGCCATGTGAAGCGGCCTGGTGTTTACGAGATCATCAACGGCTCAACCACCTTCCGCGACATCATCTATGGCGACGAGTTCTGTCAGGGCATCCGCGATGACAACGAGCTCAAGGCGTTCGTGCCCGGCGGTGGATCGGCGCCGTGGTTTCTGTCTGATCAGCTTGACATTCCGTTTGAGGGTCGCGAAGCAGGCGCCGCCGGTTCGATGCTCGGTTCGGGTGCAGTGATGGTTATGGACTCCACCACCGACATCCCCAAGGCTGCGCTCACCCTTACTCGGTTCTACGCCCACGAGTCGTGTGGTAAATGTGTGCCCTGCCGTGAGGGTGGTACCTGGCTGTATCGCATTCTCGAACGCATCTGCGATGGCCATGGCACCACGGATGATCTCGAACAGATCCTTGAGGTCGGTCAGTCGATTTGCCCCGGCGACATGCCGCACGCCTCAAGCGAGCGGCTCGGTCTGGAGGCGACACCGTTCCCGTACAAAATGACCACTATCTGTTTCGTGGGCCCGTCGGCGTATGCTCCGCTCCATTCGGCGCTCACGCTCTTCCCCGAGGAATTCGAGGCGAAGGTGACCGCCAGCCCGAAGCGCACGAAGATCACGGTCACTGCAGCCTCATGAGCGATGAAAACAACACCTACGCGTCCGACGATGAAGCCGATGACGCAGCTGCCGAGTCCGGCGCCGACGTGGTCGTCGACGATGCGCAGGCCGAGCCCGATCCCAACGCCGTTGCCGTCACCATTAATGGCAAGCAGGTTGAGGCGACCAAGGGCCAGCTCATCATCACGGCCGCGCAAGACCAGGGTGCATACGTTCCGCACTTCTGCTACCACCCGCGAATGAAGCCGGTGGGCATGTGCCGTCAGTGCCTTGTCGAGGTCGACACCGGCCGTGGGCCGCAGCTGATGCCGTCGTGCATGTTCCCGGTAGCGCCCGACATGGTGATCGACACCGAGTCCGCAACCGTCAAGCGAGCCCAGGAGGGCATGATCGAGCTGTTGCTCGCCAACCACCCGCTTGACTGTCCCGTGTGTGACAAGGGTGGCGAGTGCCCATTGCAAGATCAGGCGTTCAGCCACGGCCCGGGCGAGTCACGTTTCGTCGAGGAGAAGCGCCACTACGAGAAGCCGATCCCCATCTCTGATCTGGTGCTGCTCGACCGCGAACGCTGCATCTTGTGCGACCGCTGCACCCGCTTCGCCGACGAGGTAGCGGGTGACAAGCTCATCCACTTCACCCAGCGCGGCAACCAAACGCAGGTGATGACCTTCCCCGACGAGCCGTTCGCGTCGTATTTCTCGGGCAATACAGTCCAGATCTGCCCGGTCGGGGCGCTCACCGCTGAGCCGTACCGCTTCAAGGCTCGCCCGTGGGACCTTGAACAGCAGGAGTCGACCTGCACCACCTGTTCGGTCGGCTGTCGCACGGTTGTCCAGTCGAGCCGCGACGAGGTGATGCGTTATCAGGGGGTCGACTGTGATCCGGTCAACCATGGTTGGCTTTGCGATCGCGGCCGGTTTAGCTTCGAAGCGCTGTCGTCTGAGCATCGCCTGACCGATCCTCAAGTGCAGACCGAGGCCGGTCTCGTGGCGACCAACTGGAGTGCCGGGCTTGACGCTGTCGCCAAGCTCGTGCGTGAAGCACTGTCCACCGCCGGGCCGGAATCAATTGCGTTGCTGGGTGGTGCTCGCGGCACGAATGAAGACGCATACGCGTGGGCGCAGCTCGCCGATGCGCTCGGTGTCACTACACGTGATGCCCAGCTTGGCGATGGGCTTCCGGCGGAGATCCTCGGGCTGAAGCGGGCGACGATCGATCAGGCGGCATCGGCCTCAACCGTCGTCGTGCTTGGCCCGGACATCAAAGAAGAGCTGCCGGTCCTGTATCTGCGGCTTCGTGACGCCGTCACGAACGGCTCCACACAGCTCGTCGAGTTCGCCGCCAACGAGACCGGCCTCACTCGCTACGCCAGTCGCTCAATTCGGCATCAGCCTGGAATGCAGGCTGCGGCGGCGCGTGAGCTTCTTGCCGACGAGACGTTCCGCGCCCAGCTCGCCGAAGGTGACGTCGTCGTCGTAGCCGGCCGGCCGAACCTTGCCGAGTCTGCGGGCCCCACGATCGCAGCCATGCACCTGCTGCTCGGTGCGGCCCCCCAAGCATCGGTGCTACCGGCACTTCGTCGCGGCAACGTCGTCGGTGCGCTTTCGGTCGGCTTGGCGCCGGTCAGCGCCGAGCTCGACGGGCACGCGGCGCTTCGGGCAGCAGCGGACGGCAAGATCGAGCTCCTGATTCTGCTCGGTTCCGACCCGATCAACGACTGCCCCGACCAAGAGCTAGCCCGGAGGGCCATCGCTACGGCTCGCCACGTGGTCGCCATCGACACGTTTCCGACTGAGTCGGCCAAGTTTGCTGATGTCGTCCTTCCGGCCGCGGCATACGCCGAGAAGAGCGGCACCACGACGAACCTCGAGGGGCGGGTTACGACCGTCGCTCAGAGGGTCACGGCGGCAGGCACATCGCGCCCAGACTGGATGATCGCCGCCGAACTGTCGCTGCTGCTTGACGACGTTACGTCGGGTTCCACACCGCTTGACGATGCGACAAGCGTCGACGATCTCACGGCTGCGATAGCCGCAAACGTCGCTGGTTTTGATGCCGCCACGCCAGCAGCGCTCACGTCGAACCCCGACGGGGTGCTTGCGATCGGCGGCCCAGCGGGCGAGTTGCCCGACGGCGATGAAGGCTCGACCCGCAACAGCTATGACCACCGACTCGTCGTGAGCCGCAAGCTCTATGACCGAGCGGTCGGCACGGCGATGTCGCGCTCAATCTCCGAACTTCCTGCTCCCGCGGCCGCCCATCTGAACCCGCTTGATGCCGAAGCGGTTGGGGTGGTCGACGGCGGCAGTGTCAACCTCGTGGGCGACCGAGGCTCGGTGGTGCTGCCGGTGGCGTTTGATGCGTCGATCGCACGCGGCAACGTGTGGGTGCCGTTCAATACGGTGCCCGATGTCGGCGCAACGCGCGTCGAGGCGCTCATCGCAGCTGACGCCGTGGTGACCGACGTGCGGATAGCGGCGTTCTGATGCTGGCGATCGATCCGATTCTCGAACAGGGATTGTGGTGGAAGCCGCTCGCCGTCATCGGCGTAAAGGTTCTCACCATTTTCGTTGTTGGCCTGATCGCCACCATGTTCATGGTGTGGTTTGAGCGCAAAGTTGTGTCGGGCATGCAGAATCGCGTCGGCCCGAATAAGGCTGGCCCCTATGGCCTGCTGCAAACACTCGCTGACGGCATTAAAGCGTTCTTCAAAGAAACCTTTCGGCCGGCCAAGTCTGACCCGTTGGTCTACAAGCTGGCGCCGTACCTCATGTTTGTCCCGGCATTCGTCATCTGGGCGGTGCTGCCGCTCGGTGGCGACTTCTCCGACGGCAAGGATGGCGCGGTCACCATTTTTGGTGAGGTCACTCGGGTGCAGCTCGCTGACCCGCAGATCGGCATCTTGCTCGTTCTCGCCATGTCGGGCATCGCCGTGTACGGCGTGCTGCTCGCCGGTTGGGCCTCGGGCTCAAAGTACCCTCTACTCGGTGCCGTTCGTGGTTCGGCACAGATGATCTCGTACGAGGCGGCGCTCGGTCTGTCACTTGCCGCTGTGCTGCTGACGTCGGGTTCGCTCTCGACCGCCAACATCGTTCGCACCCAGAACGATGTCGCCGATTGGAATCTCGTCACCACCGGCGTCATCCCGTTTGTCATCTTCGTCATCGCTGTCACTGCTGAATTGAACCGGCCGCCCTTTGACCTTGTCGAGGCCGAGCAGGAGCTAGTGTCGGGTTTCAACACCGAATACGGCGGCATCGGCTTCGCATTGTTCTTCCTTGCTGAGTTCATGAATGTCATCACGATGTCCGGCATCATCGTCACGCTGTTTCTCGGCGGGCCACAGCCGGTCATTGTCGGCGACGTCAATATCTTCGGCTGGGCTGGTCCGTTCATGGGGACGCTGTGGTTCGTCCTGAAGCTGTTCCTGTTCCTTTATATGTACGTCTGGTTCCGTGCGACGCTGCCCCGCCTCCGCTATGACCAACTCATGGACCTCGGTTGGAAGTTGCTTATTCCGGTGTCGCTCGGCTGGTTGCTGCTGCTCGCAGCGCTCCGGACGTTCTCATCCGAGGGTGCCGCCGCAGACTCGATCCGTGTCACCGTCATTGCTATCGCCGTCGGTGCCGTGGCGATCGGATTGTTCTCGTTGGCGTTGCGTGTGAGCCGCCGCAACCGCGAGCTACTCGACGCCCCGACCCCGCCAACCAACACAGGAGCTCCGGTCTGATGGGGTACTTCGAAGGATTCGCCGTCACGATAAAGCAGCACCGCCTGTTCGGTGGCAAGCGTGTCACCACCGAGTACTCCGGTGGTCGTCGGGCGAAGAAGAAGAACGAGTCAGCTCGTGAGGTTGCCGGCGACGAGAAGCTGATACGGCCCGAGCGCTTACACGGCCGTCATGTGCTCAATCGGTACGAAGATGGCATGGAGAAGTGCATCGGCTGCGAGCTGTGCGCCGGCGTATGTCCGGCGAAGTGCATCTACGTTCGGGGTGCCGACAACGATCCGCTCGATCCGATCTCGCCAGGTGAGCGCTTCGGCTACGTCTACGAGATCAACTATCTCCGCTGCATCCACTGCGATCTCTGCGTCGAGGCATGTCCGACTGAGGCGATTACTGAGTCGAAGTTATTTGAGTTCAGCTTCACTAGTCGGCGGGACGCGATTTACACCAAGGCTGAACTTGTTGTCGACGACGAGGGCAAGCCGAAGCAGCTCCCTTGGGAAGACTGGCGCGAGGGAGACGACCTGCTCACCTCGGGTTGGATGCGCGCCACGTCGCCGTCGGGCGACGCTGCATTCGAAGGCGAAGTCGGTTGGTCGAACGAGCTCGGTCATGGCACCCGCGCCCCTGAGCCAGCTCAGGATGAGCGCGACGCAAGCGGCGTGAAGAAGGTCTCGCGCTGATGGCCGATACCACCTTCCTCGAGTACGTGGTGTTCTTCGCAGCATCGACCATGATTCTCGGAGGCGCATTCGGGGTCATCGTCTTCAAAAATCCGGTGCACGCTGCGCTCGGGCTCGTTCTCACGCTGTTCGGTGTGGCCGTGCAGTTCGTTGCCCAAGAGGCGCACTTCCTTGCTGCCGTGCAGGTGATCGTGTACGCCGGTGCGATCGTCGTCCTGTTTCTCTTTGTGATCATGCTGCTCGGTGTCGACAAGTCGCAGGACCTTGCGATCGAGCCGATCAAGGTGCAACGTCCCCTCGCTGTGACCATGGCTGTCGGCCTGGTTGGCCTCATCACCGCCGCCGTCGTGAAGGCAGGCGATTCGGTGCTTGCCCCAGGCAGCGGTATTGACGTGGCTGGTGCTGAGAACCCCGACAGCGACGCCAACATCCGCCAGCTTGCGGAGAATCTTTACAACGACCACGTGCTCGCCTTCGAGCTCACGTCGGTACTGCTGATTGTGGCTGTCGCCGGCACGGTGCTGCTTACCCGCAAGTGGCCGAAGGGTGCCTACGACGACGACGTTGCCAGGGAAGAGGTCACGTCATGATCGCGGCCATTGAACCGTCGTGGTACCTCATACTTGCAGCGCTGCTCTTCTCGATCGGAGCCTTTGGCCTTCTGGTCCGTCGCAATCCGCTGGTGATGTTCATGTGCATCGAGCTGATGCTCAATGCAGCCAACCTCACGTTTGTTGCGCTCGCCACGAAGCTCGGCGATATCAACGGCCAGACCGCAGTGTTCTTCGTGATGGTCGTGGCGGCCGCTGAAGTTGTCGTCGGCCTCGGCATCCTTGTGTCCATCCTGCGTCGTCGCCCTGGGGCGACGGCTGACGATCTCGTTGCGTTGAAGGGCTGACGCACATGGCTGAATTGGTGTGGTTGATCCCTGCCTTCCCGCTGCTCGGGTTCCTGATGATCCTCGTAGGTGGCCGCAAGCTCGGTGAGCCAAAGGCGGGTCTCTTGGCAACCGCCGCAGTTGCGGCGAGCTTCGTCGTCGCCGTCAGCGTGTTCTTCGACCTGCTCAGTCGTGACGAGGCCGACCGCTCTGAGACCGTGACGTTGTTTTCGTGGGTGCCGGTCGGCGACCTGTCGGTCGACCTTGCGTTCCTAGTCGACCCCTTGTCGATCACGATGTGCCTGTTCGTGACCGGGATTGGTTCGCTGATCCATCTGTACTCGATTGGGTACATGCACGGTGACCCGAAGTTCTCGAAGTTCTTCTTATACCTAAACCTTTTTGTGCTGTCGATGACCGTGCTGGTCCTCGGCTCGAACCTCCTTGTTACTTTCCTCGGCTGGGAAGGCGTGGGTACCTGCTCATACTTCCTCATCTCGTTCTGGCATACGAAAGAGGCGAACGCCACGGCCGGCAAAAAGGCATTCGTCACCAACCGTGTGGGTGACTTTGGCGTCATGATCGCGATGTTCCTGGCGTTCGGCGCCGTCGGCTCGCTTGACTACGCCGTGCTCAACGATTCGGCTCTCGCTGGCACGCTCACCGAGGTGACCGCCACGGGCATCGCCGCGATGCTGTTCGTAGGCGCCGTCGGCAAGTCAGCCCAGCTGCCGCTCTACATTTGGCTACCCGACGCGATGGCCGGCCCAACCCCGGTCTCGGCGCTCATCCACGCTGCCACCATGGTCACCGCCGGCGTGTACTTGATGGTGCGCGTAAACCCGGTGCTCGGCACCGCTGCAGACTGGGTGCCGACGACGATCGCCTGGGTTGGAGCGATCACAGCGCTGTTTGCAGCGACGATCGCACTCGCTCAAAACGACATCAAGAAGGTCTTGGCCTACTCGACGGTGTCACAGCTGGGCTACATGTTCCTGGCCGTGGGTACCGGAGCTTATGTCGCTGCGATTTTCCACATGGTCACTCACGCCTTCTTCAAAGCGTTGCTCTTCCTCGGATCCGGCTCGGTCATCCACGGGATGCACGAAGAGCAAGACATGCGGAAGATGGGCAAGCTGCTCAAGTTGATGCCCGTCACTGCTGGCACGTTCATTATCGGCTGGCTTGCTATTGCTGGTGTGCCCCCGTTCGCCGGATTCTGGTCGAAAGATGAGATCCTTCTGTTCGCCGCAGCCGAGTCGTGGGCCCTCTACGGCATCGGTATCGTCACGGCGGTCATCACGGCGTTCTACATGACGCGTCAGGTCGTCATGACCTTCTTCGGCGAGGCCAAGTGGGGCAGCTATGCCAACGAGGCTGAAGCGGCTCACCTTGACTCGGGTAGCCACGATGGCGAGGGTGACGACGAGCTAGTCGTCGCCAGCACGCCGAAGTCGCTAAGCGCCGCTGCTAACGCCGATGCCGACAACCTAGAGACGCCCGGCGCTCACGGGGAGTTCAAGCCCCACGAGTCTCCACCGTTCATGCTTGTCCCGCTGGTCGTGCTCGCCGGCCTGTCGATTGTCGGCGGTGCCATCAACCTGCCGACTCTCAGAATCATCCCGAAGGACTGGCAGCACAAGTTGCTCGATTGGCTCCACCCGCTGGTCGAGTTCGGCGAAGAGGCCGAGGCGCGCGGGCTTGGCGAAGCGGTCATCAAAGGCACCTGGGCTTATGAGAACAAGGTGTTCTTGATTTTCGTCGCAATTGCCTGCGCTGTTTTAGGCATCGTCGCTGCCTGGTTGGTCTACGAGAAGAAGAAGGCCAAGCCGTTCGAGCCTGAGTTGCTTGCGCGCGGTTGGCGCTACGACGAAACGATCAGCAACTTCATGGGTGGTCGAGGTCGCTGGCTGTTCCAGAAGACCGCCGACTTCGACAAAGGCGTCGTCGACGGAGCTGTCAACGGAGTCGCCGCGATCGTCCGTACGGTCGCCACCCGAGCCCGGGTGCTGCAGACCGGCTTCGTTCGCCAGTACGCCGGCGTTATCGGTGTCGGCGTAGTACTCCTGCTTATCTGGTTTGTGGTACTCCGAGGGATTTTCTGATGCTCGCTACAGGTGGCGCCACTGGCGCTTTTCCCATTCTCTCGGCTCTCATCTTCGTGCCGATGCTCGGCTCAATCGCCGTCGCACTCACGCGCCGATCGCGACCTGAGTATGTCAGGGTGATTGCGCTGCTGTTCAGCGTGATGACCGCTGCGATGTCGATCTGGCTGCTTGCCTCGTTTGACACGGCTGATCCCGGTTTCCAGTTCACCTCTCAGCACGAGTGGATAAGGGCGTGGGGGATCGGCTGGAACCTAGGTGTCGACGGCATCTCGCTGTTCCTCGTTGTGCTCACCGGCGTTCTTTTTCCGCTCGCAATCGCCGGCATCGACCCGCACCACGATGAGAAGCCTTACCTCGCGTGGATGTTGATGCTTCAGGCTGGGGTCATGGGCTCGTTCGTCAGCCTGGATCTGTTCCTATTCTTCATCTTCTTCGAAATCGTCCTCGTCCCGATGTATTTCCTCATCGGTGGATGGGGCTACGAAGGCCGCGAGTACGCTGCAACGAAGTTCTTCCTTTACACGATGTTCGGCTCGGCTTTCATGCTCGTCGGCCTGGTCGCAACGGCGTTCATTGCTGCGAACTCGATCGGCTACGTCACCTTTGATCTCGTCGCAATCGCCGAGCAGGCCGACTTCGCCGCTTCGACCGGACGATGGCTGTTCTTTGCCTTCGCGATCGCCTTCGCGGTGAAGGTGCCCTTAGTGCCCCTACACACCTGGCTGCCCGACGCTCACACCCAGGCACCCACGGCGGGTTCGGTCGTTCTGGCTGGGGTGATGCTGAAGCTCGGTACCTACGGTCTGCTGCGCTTCGGCCTGTACCTCTTCCCTGAGGCCGCAGTGTGGAGCCGGTCCCTATGGCTGACGCTCGCCGTGATCGGCATCATTTATGGCGCTGTTGCAGCCACGATGCAGACCGACCTTAAGCGCCTCGTCGCCTATTCGTCGGTCGCCCATCTTGGCTTCATCGTGCTCGGTACGTTTGCCTTCACCTCGCAGTCGATCACCGGCGGCATCATTCAAATGGTAAGTCACGGCGTGTCGACCGGCGCGTTGTTCCTCCTCGTCGGCATGATCTATGAGCGTCGAAAGACTCGTGCGATCGCCGAGCTATCCGGTTTGCAGAAGGTCGCACCGATCTTCGCCGCCGGCTTCATGGTCGTGATGCTCTCGTCGATTGGCGTGCCCGGCCTCAACGGGTTCATCGGCGAGTTCCTCGTCCTAATTGGCTCGTTCCAGACTGCACGCTGGTGGGCCGTGGTGGCCACCGTCGGCGTGGTCCTCGCTGCGCTCTATCTGCTTTGGGCGTACCAGCGTGTGTTCCACGGTGAGCCGACGACCGATAACGAGGGCTTCCCCGAGCTGAAGGCTAAAGAAGCGCTGACCCTGTTGCCGTTCCTTGCAGCGATTGTGTTCGTCGGCGTCTACCCGAAGCCGATGCTCGATCGAATCGAGCCTGCCGTCAACGTGCTCGTCGTGCACGTAGCTGACAACAGCAGCTTCGACATTGTCGACTTGGGTGGCCAGCGTGGTGAGTACGGCGGTCACCACGGTGACGACAACGACAACGACGAAGATCACGGTGACGACGCGAGCCGCAACGAAGAGGGCGAAGCGTGATGGTGTTGCAGTCAATGCTCGAACAAGCGGGGACCGAGAGCGGGCTCGAGGTCCAGTGGTTCGCCCTGTCGCCAGTCATCGTGCTGTCGGTCGGCGCGCTGCTAATGCTCGTCGTTGGAGCGCTCACTCCCCAGTGGCCTAAGGGCCTTTACGCGTTTACGTCAGCATCGATCGCTGGTACGGCCGCCGTGTTGGCGATAGTCAACTGGCACGACATCACCGAGAACGGCCCGAGGACCCTTGTCGAAGACGTGCTCGCCTTCGACACCTTTGCGATGTTGGCGACCATCACCATTTCGTCGGCGGTCATCCTCGTGTCGATGCTTACTGACGAGTTCATCCGCCATACCCCGAACGATGGCCCGGAGGTATATGCGCTGTACCTCGTGGCGGCGGTCGGCGGCATCGTCATGGCATCGGCCAACGACCTGATCGTGATGTTCCTCGGGCTCGAGACGTTGTCGCTGGCGCTTTACGTGCTTGCTGCGTCGAACCGTCGCCGCGACGACTCGGCCGAGTCGGGTCTGAAGTACTTCATCCTCGGTGGCTTCGCTTCTGCATTTTTCCTCTACGGCATCGCCCTGGTCTATGGCGCGACGGGCTCGACGAACATCGGCGAGATGGTTGAGAACTTGGCGGGCTTTGTTGACTCTGATAACGACGTGCTCGCCCTCGCAGGCATCGCGCTCATGATTGTCGGACTTGGCTTCAAGGTGGCTGCCGCCCCGTTCCATATCTGGACGCCCGACGTCTACCAGGGTGCGCCCTCTCCGGTCACTGCCTTCATGGCCTCGGCCGGCAAGGCCGCCGCCTTCGGTGCTGTTCTCCGCGTTCTCGTCATCGGGCTGCCCCAGTTCCGTGACGACTGGCGCCCAGTGATCTGGGTGCTGGCGCTGCTCTCACTCGTGGTCGGTTCGTTCCTCGCGGTGGTGCAGACCAACGTCAAGCGCATGCTCGCTTACTCGTCGGTCAGCCACGCTGGATTCATCCTCGTCGGCGTCGAGGCAGCAGGCCATACCGCCGGCGAAGCTGACCAAGGCTCGGGTATGCCGTCGGTGCTGCTCTACCTGCTTCTGTATGCGGTACTCGTCATCGGATCGTTTGGGGTGGTCGCTGTGGTCGCCGGTGAGCGCAATGCCACGCTCGATGTGTTCAAGGGCCTATCGGGGCGGCGCCCGGTACTGGCGCTCGCCTTCACTGTTTTCCTACTCGCTCAGGCCGGTGTTCCGTTCACGTCGGGCTTCATTGCGAAGTTCGGCGTAATTCAGGCAGCGGTTGAGGTCGAGAGCTACGCCATCGCGATCATCGCCATGGTCGCTGCGGTTGTCGCGGCCTTCCTCTACTTGCGAATCATGGTGAGTATGTGGCTTCACGACGCGGACGACGACACGCCGGTCGCGGTGCCGGTCTCGGCAGCGATGGCAATCGGTGGTGCCGCGATTTTCACGATCGTGGTCGGTGTGATTCCTGGCTGGCTGATCGACGCCACCAATACGGTCAGCGACTTCGCCCGCTGATCACGTCTGCGTCGCCGAATTCTCGCCGCCGCCACCACACCCACATACAGCGGGCACCGTGGGGGCTAACAGCGTCATCGCCGGACTCGATTGCACACTGCGAGCGCAGAACGGGAGCGGCCGTCGCAGCCGTGGATCCAGCGCTTCGGCATGTCGGACAGGACTGTGACCGGCGAGCCTGTTGGGGCTTCCATAGGCTGTCGCTATGGCTAATGGCGATCCTCGCAGCTGGCTGGCATCGGCCGTCGGCTGGTTGCTTGCTGCGTTGATTGTGTACGTGTTTTTCGGTTGGATCATCGGCACCATGGCCTGGATCTTGAGGTGGGCGTTCGTGCTCTTTGTGGTCGGTGGCCTGTTCTGGCTGTACTTCCGACTCAAGGGCGACCCTGGTTCCTGAGCGGGCCGCCGCCGGCGGATTCGATTGTTCGGGCGAGTCCGGCGCAGTCGTCGACGCTGACCCATAGGGCCGAGTGCGGGCGGAGTCCGATTACCTTTGGGATTCGGTTGACGAATCCGATGCACAGGCCCTGCTGATTATTGGTCCCAAAGGTGAGGCCGTCGTCGGCGAAACTCAGTCGCAAACCGACTGCCGTCCACCACCGGTGCGGGCCACTGATTTCGGTGTGGTTGATGTTGGTGATTGGCGTGTCGACCTTCGCCGAGCCGAACGTGGCGATTAGACGTCCATCGTCGGTGATGTCGACGCCGTGCGATGACTTCACTCGCAGCGTTGCGTAGAGGACGGTCCACCGTCGGTCGAACCGGTATCTGAAGTGTTCGGCCATATCGCAACGCTAGACGCCTTATGATCGCTGCGCTGCTCCGCTGCTGAACTGGGAGCCGTCACATGGCAAGGTCTCGTTTATGAGCGATGTCCAAGATGCTGCGATGTACGAACCCATACTTGGGCTCCGCTGCGGTGGCGCAGCTGTCGTGCTGCTCACTTATCGAGGTGACTGGTGACCATATTGCTGTGGCCAGCTCGTGCGGCTGGCATCTCAGGCTGATCGAATCCGCCAGGCGGGCGGTGAGGTAATTGCGGTAAGCGTCGACTCCGACGAACGTCAGGCGGCCATGTATTCGCGCTGGCCTACGCCCGATGTGCAGTATGTCGCCGACCCTGGTGGCGAGTCATATCTGCAGCCGCTCGGCTTGTTCGACCCTGAGGAGCGCGGAGGCATCGCGTTACCTGGTCTTCTGGTCATTGCACCCGACGGCACCGAGGTGTTCGGGTATCGAGGCCGTGACTTTGCTGACCGGATCCACGACGATGCCGCCCTTGACGCGCTCGAAGCGCTCGATCTCGACCCGATCGCCGACGACGTCGAGCCCGGTGGCCCGATCAATCCGAATGTTGAGGTCGACCAACAGGGCGCTTTCACGCCGCGGATCCTCGTGCCGTATTTCAAGGGCAATCGGTTCGGTGCACTTGCGGTGCAGATGCGGGCCAACGGCGAAGAGGCGAAACAGCTGGCGAAGGAACACCGTCTTATGTGCGACTCGACTCTTGACGCCTGGTCGTCTCTCACCTGACTGGCAACAGCGTTGTCCGACGCCGAGGGTGAATTTCTTCGCAGGTCGGTCAGTCGATGAGCGACTGGTAAACGAGCTGTTTCAGCTCGCTGCGGATCGGATGGGTGCTGCTCGGGAGGAGCTGGGTGAGGAACACGGTGGCGAGGTCTTCGACTTGGTC
>Ga0213866_10000316_pt1 | contig 39959 bp, 39 predicted proteins | sample PICome_11_FD_160079 | JGI IMG/M metagenome (GOLD analysis project Ga0213866, IMG submission 160079) | Coastal seawater microbial communities near Pivers Island, North Carolina, United States - PICO284 | ecosystem: Environmental > Aquatic > Marine > Coastal | place: USA: North Carolina... | reverse complement strand
CGTTCGAACCGCTGACGTAGACAGCGCGGGTGCGGTTGATGGTTGACCCAGTGTCGTTGTGGACCGGGATCAGGACATGGTCACCCGCAACCCTCCACTCGGTGCCGTCGTAGACACGAAGAGCAAGGTAGTCGGTGTCGTACCACAGGTCGCCAGTCTCTGGATCGCTCGGGGCCGTCACACTGACCGAGACGGTTGCCTGAGCTAGATCCCCTTCCACACGCGTTAGCCTTGCGAGCAACTCCTGTGAAAGGGGATCAACCATCGTCAGGAGTTGTGTAGCCGCGTAAGCGCCGCCGTGGACAGCGGACGGGAGAAGAGGCAGATGTCGTCCATGCGCCCTTCGAAGTCGTTGTCGGTCAGATCTGCGGGATTAAACGCGCCAAGCACAAACGGACGCGCAGAGTCCAATTGCGGAACAGCCCCAGCAGGCGACACAGCCTCGGCAGTGTTGTCCCAATAGATCGTGGCACCGCTGCCGGTGTAGACGGCGGCGATGGTGTACCAAGCGTTCAAAGCAGGCTCGCCGCCGGAGAGCTCGACCACGAGCCTTTCACCTGCTGCACTGAGTCCCTCGTGAATGAGGCTGCCGAACGGGCCGTTCATCGAGAGGGCGACACCAGTCGTCTCAGAGGTCTTCTTGCCGCCCATGATGTTGCGGAAGCCCGTACTAGCAGTCGGGTAGACCTTGGCCGAGAACGTGTACGCCTTGCCGTTGAGCAGCGCCGAGGTCAGCATTCCGCCAGTGGTAAAGCTAAGGACCTTGCCGCGGGTGCCGTCCGTGACCGTCGTCTGGCTGTAGATCTCAGCGCCAGAGCCGTACAGGTCGACAAACTTCTTCTCGACGTCGTCCCACTTAAATCGGTAGTTGTAGACGGTGGGGATCTCTACGAGAGGCGCGACAAGCCGAGCAGCGTCTTGGCCGAGTGCGATGTAGTCCGGTCCGGTGAAGTGCCGGTCGTTGTCATTGCTCGTCAAACCGCGCGTCGGCACGATTCTGATGCGCTCGTCGTCAGCGGCAACCTTGGTCAATGCTTGTTGGAAGTCCTCGTAGTAGAACGCCTTCTTAGTCCAGAAGGTTGCGATCGACGGCATGACCACGGCAATGTTCTGACCGTCATGGATAGTCGAGCGCCAGTCAGCAATAGCCGTCGTCAGATCGGTCAAGAACGTCTCAGCCGAGTACGTCTGGTGCGCGATGGCGTCGACCGTACCCATGGAGTGGTAGATCGAGACCGGCACAGCCTCGGGGTAGTCCTCGAGCACGCCGTTCATGGCATCACGGAGCTCCGTCCAGGCGGGGTCGCCGCTCCTCCAGTTGCCGGCAGACTGCGAACTACCAGAGACGGCACGGCCAACAAGGATCATCTTCTTGATCCCCGGGAACATCCGCTTGCGCTCCTTGAGATAGGCAAGCGCAGCGCCGACACCGCCCACGGGCTCTTGCACCTCCATTTGCAGGGGGTTCTTTGCGGCCATGAGCTCGCCTTCGGCCGGCACAACCTGATCGGAGCGAGAGTTGCCCCACGAAACCTCAAGCAGCCCAGGCCACGGCTCATCGCCAGCTTTGGCAGCGTTACCAGTGGTGGCGTCGTCTTGACCGGTAGCTTGAGAGTCTCCGGCGAAACCGTGGACTTCGACCTCGGCCCAAGCGCGGCTGGTGTTCTCGGAACGGGAGGCGGCCTCGATGGCGCTGACGACGTCAGGACGGGTGCGGGTCATTGGTGCAGGGAGGGGTGCAGTGGGGAGCCCGCAGACACGCGTCTGAGGCTGGACATAAAGGTGGAGCCCGCTCAACCCTGGGGAGGACAGGGGAGCGGGCTCCGAGCGGTTCTCTCACAAACCACAACACGGCCCAGCGGCTGGGTGCCGGGCTGTTCGCAGTGTACTACTCTGTGGAAGCTTGGCGGCGCCTTCTCGCAGAAATTGTCGAGGCACCAGCACCGAGCCCGCCACCAGCAGCAAGCAGGAGGATCTCCAGCAGACCGAAGGCAAACTGCTTACCACGCTGCTGGAACTTTTCGCGGTCAGCGGTGATAAGCGCAGCAGCCTCCTCAGGAATTTCCTTGAGGCGCGCTTCGGCGAGCTCGAGCGACTGCTCGATCAAAGCGTCGTAGCCGTCCTTGTCGATCTCGCCGGCAGCGTAGAGGTCCTGCGCTTCCTCGAGGTCGGCTCGCATCTGCTGGCGCGTTTCGGCCACACGCTCCTCGACCAAGGTCAGAGGGGCGCAGGACACCGCCACCAGCGGGAGGCAAACAAGGAAGCTTCTCATTAGTAGCCCTTCTTCGTCTTGGGCTTGCTGGTCTTCGGCTTGGACTTCTTCTTCATGTCAGCGTTTCGCGGAGCGAATGTTGGAGCGGGAAAGGCGGTCCTCGACAGACTTCTGGAAAGCCTTGTCGGTCTTGTATCGGGGATCCATCAGCGCCTGATGGAACTCACTGGCGCTTTGGAACGGGGGCTCGCTGGTGACGGCGTTGGTCGTAGCCTTCAGGGTTTTGACTTGGCTGCCACCAGCCTGGGCCACCAGCCCACGAATGATCGTGGTCTGACCCGCGACGGACGCGCCAGCAAGGTCGCTATTGATCTGAGCGATCTCCTCGGCTCCCAAGTTGTGCTTGGCCCACTCGAGCGCACCCTGCACGGTGTCCTTGCCACCCAGTGCGTCATACACCTGCGCTTGCTGCTGGGCACGGAGCGCCATCTGGCCGGCGTAGAACTGGTCAACCATCCCCCTGTCGACAAAGCCTGCCGAGGCAAGCGTGGCGTAGTCCTCATCGGTGATTTGGCCGCCAGACTTGAGGATGCGCTCGCTAACTTCTTGCAGCGCCGCTTGGTCGACCGCAGGCGCCTCAGGCTCAGGCGCAGGTTCAGGGATCTGGAGCTCGACCGGGGACTCTTCAGTCGGTGCGGGCTCAGGGATTGCCGGCGTTTCCGGCTGCTCGACAGCCTCAACGGGCTGCTCAGGTGTTTCGTTTTCCATCACTGTGCTTGTTGCTGGATCGAAGCATCAATGGCGGGGCCGACAGCCTGCTGGGCCATCATCGCGCGCATCTGCTCCTCTTGCTGCTGCGCGAGCTCTTCCTCCGTGAGGACGTACCGAGCCGCGTCGAGATTGTACCCAGTGGCAAGGTCGGTAGCGACGTTCCGCACGTTGATGATCTCGCTGACTCGGTCGGGACCAACGATCTGCATCATCGTGCCGAACATCTGCGCGATCCTGCCGACCATGTGGTTACGGGAGATGGCGTCGAGGCCCGTGGCAATGGCCGGCTCGACCTCTTTCGGCAGCGTGATCTCGCGCTCGCGCTTCATCTTGCGGAACAGGTAGAAGACGATCGGTGCCTGCACCGTGTCCGCCAGGGAGGTGTACACACCGCCCAGCGCGTCTTCGAGTTCCTGCGCCATGATGCGGATCTCCTCCGCGGTCACGCGCTCCCCGCTTCGCTGAATGCTGGAGTTCAGCAGGAACGAGCCCTGGAGCTCGGCGACAATGCGGTCCCGCTGCGCCATGGCGAAGTTCATGTCGTACCCCTTGTCGGTACGGATGACGCCAACGTCCGCAGGGTCTCCGGCCACGATACCGAGGTTCGGAGTCTTCGCCAGCACCTGCGGCTTCATGATCGAGTTCGGTCTGACGGCCCAGATGGTCTTTGCCATGGACAGCGCCGACTCTGTGATGCTTCGCGAGAGGCGCTCCAGCGACAACAGGTGCCCGTCGTAGTCCTCCACGTAGGAGCGACCGTACGAGCACTGCGGCTCTGCGGCAAAGCGCAAAGGGATCAGCGGCAGATCCTCAGGCTTAAGCGTCACAGGGTCGGAGACCGGCAGACCCTCAACTTCTTCGCGGAACTCAAAGTCCCCCTTTTCGGTGCGGATTGCTCCCGTGAACACCGAGAACGACTCGAGCATGCGCTGGCTGCCCGTCTTGTCGCGCTGGATCTTGTCGATGGCAGCGACCGCCTCTTCGCCAAGCTGCATCAGGGCACCCTCGCGGCTAAGACCCTGCTTGAGAATGACTGCCTGAAGCGTGCCGTCGTCGTCTCGAGCGACCGCGTAGTTGTGCAGGGAGTACGCAGCAGGCAGCCCGCCAGGGCGGTCGTAGATCAGGGCGTTCCCCGTCACCACAAGGAGGCGCATAGCCTCGGCAATAGCAGGACGCCAGCCGCTCTTGTCGAACTTGGACAGCGCCTGCTTCTCAATCCGGTTGAGCTCTTGGTCGAGGGCCGCAACACCCTCCAGACCCTCAGACTGCTCTAGCCGCGCCCGATCCTGCTCAGTCACGACGAGGCGCATGAACGGCATCGTCGGCGGGAACAGGGTCAGCATCAGCTTGGACGTCAGCATGTTGACGCCTTTGGCCCCAATGCTTTGAAAGTTCTGCGGCAGCCTGTGGCGGCTGACACCCTCCCGCGGGAAGACGGTGGGGATGGTCAGCACCGCGTTGCGAACCCCGCGCTCCACCCACTCCGTGCGGTCAGTCTCCAGTTGGTGGTAGAGATTGGTCAGGAGTTCCATAGGTCAGGAGGGGATGAAGAAGTTGGGCGGGAACCGGAGCGAGTACTGACGCAGCGTGTTCGGGTCAAGTCGCTCTCGGCGGACAACCTCCTCAGGCGCCCCGATCTCTGAAGCGCCTTCGCGTGCCGGGGGAGGAGCCATTGGGCGCGGCGGCAGCTTGGGCGTCTTCGGGGTCGGGGGTTTCAGGCACATATCAGAGGTCGTCGATCGCTTGATCCGCCGAAGGTCGACGGGGCTGGGGAGTCGGGGCATCCTCTACGGGAGCCGGTCGCAGGTTCAGGTAGGCGTCAAACTGGGCCACAAACCAGTCGTAGACCTCTTGACGCCCCAGTGTGCGTGCAGCCCCGATGGGACCTTCGCGCTCGAGGGTTTCCGCGAGCTCATGGGAGGAGTGGTCGAAGCGGTCAGCCGCCTCGCGAAGAATCTTAGGGATGTCCGAAGACCTCCCATCGTTAATGGTGTCAGCCATTGGGGTTATATACCTTGGGGTATACGCTCAGGGGGTCCAGAGTACAGGCTTAGAGGTTTTCAGGTCGTACTCGCCGGGGCGGAGAATCCGTGCCAACCGGCCCTGGACAAGGGCGTCCTCTTCGGTTTGACCCCCTCGGGAGAAAGCGGCGACAACTCGAGCCCACTTGGCGTCGAGCTCCTCACCTTCTACCTCCGCCAAGATCTTGGCCGCAGTCACCTTGCCGACTCGCGGGCACCCGCCGTAGCCGTCGACCGAGTCGCCGGTCAGGACTTGGCCGAGCCAGTTGTCATCCGCCTCCTCCTCGGTCAGTGGCCCACGAATCTCAAGGTCGTGGTACGGCGAGACAATGGCAACGCCCGGAATGGTGAGCATGTCTTTGTCGCTTGCCACGAGGTAGTCGACGTTGGGTGACAGGATCCCCATAACGTCGTCCGCCTCCAAGCTGGGCATCATGAAGCACTCGTACTCCTCCTCGAGCCACTCGATCGCAGCGCCGTAGGCCAGCGGCTTTCGCGTCGTCTTTCGGTGCGACTTGTACTCAGGGTAGATGTCCTTCCGAAAGTTGTGGCTTGGGTCGCTCATGGCGAACTGCACCACGTCAGCACCCGTGCGGTCCTGAGCCTGCTTGATCTTGTGCCGGATGGTCTGCTTGACCTCGTCAAGGTCAGTGTCCCAGGTGTACCAAGAGCCGAAGCAAGTCTCGCGCATGCAGCCAGAGCACGAGCCGTAGCAGATTTCGTCTGCGTCGTAGAGGAGTGTGGTCATGTCAGTGGGTGTCCTTCCAAGAAGCGCCGAAGTCCACGCTCCCTGTGACAGGCACACGGAGCTCAAGGTATTCGGTTACAAGGTTGAAGGCCGCCTCGACAGCCGCGGTGTAGTTGTCCTCGAGCCCAGGGCGAAGGCTTCCCTGGATCTCGTCGTGAACGTGTCCGGTCTGGAGGAAGTCCCGACCTGGGGTGACTCCAAAGCCAGGCAGGATGCTTTCAAGCACCACAGGCACCCATCGCATGACCGTGGCCCCGGCGGACTGAAGCAGAGAGTTCAGCGCAGCGTGGCTGTGCCTAATCCCCACGCGCCGGCCATCGAGGGAAAGGATCGAACCCGACTCCCCCACCTCGGCGGCAATCTTGTTCATCAGCGGGTCGAGTCCGTTGATGTTCTTCCGCATAGAGGCGCGGATGCGCTTGCCAAGTTGGGAGCCTTTGCCGAACGTCTTGCCGAGGCGCATATCGCCAGCCCCGTAGAGCAGCGCGTAGGTGACCGTCTTGCCGGTGTCTCGGTCGCACGGGATGACCTCGCTGATCGCTCGGGCATGGATCGAGTGCGGGTCAGTGCCTTGGGACTTGTCGCCCCGCAGCACCGCTTCGGCGTACCGTCCGCCATCAAACTCGGCGAGGTAGTGCGCGAGCATGCGGAGCTCAAGGCCGTCGGCATCAAAGCCAGCCTGGACGTAGCCCCGGAAGGGGATGAACATCGAGCGAAGCTCCTTGCCGTAGGGCTTCCTAATTGAGGTCACGTTCCCTGTATTGGGCTTTGAGTGCGCGCAGCGGTGGGTCACCGTTCCGATGTGCAGGCAGCGTCCATGCAGCACGCCGTTCTTGTCGGCAAGGCGGAAGTATCCCGTCGGGCCGTCCTCGAGCACAGCGATGCGGCTGTTGCAGATGTTCCACTCAAGCGCAGCACCCGCCTCAGGATAGATGTCCGAGAGATCCCGCAGGATGTCCTCGTGCATTGCCGGCTTGCCGGATGCCGTGAGCTCCTTTGGCGCCCACCCGTACTTCTTGATGAGGCGCGCAGCCAGCTGCTGACGCGACCCTGGGTTGAACGGGATCAGCTTGTGGTCGCGGAGTTCCCCAGTGTCTTTGTCTCGGTATCGGCGCTGCTTACCCGTCGATGTCTTTGAGTACATCTGCTTGACTGGGGGGAACGCCTCGTGAATCGCCTTCTCCGCTAGGTCTCGCTTGATGCGTAGGTCCTGAAGCAGGCGCTCGCCAGCCTTGCGGTCTAGCTGTACGCCGCGCTGCTCTTGGCCAAACAACTGACCGGCAAACAGATGCTCGAGCTCGACAGTTGTCAGGCCGCCAGCTTCAAACTCAGGCAGGCGCTTGATCAGCACGCGGTAGAGCTTGAGGTTGACCTCTACATCGCGTATGCAGTAGGTCAGCATCTCCTGCGTGAACGTGCTCCAATCGTCCGGCTGCTCACCTTTTGCCAGCCCCAGCCGCTGACCCCACGCAGCGATGGAGTGCTGGCCGATGTACTTGCCGTCAAGGCGGTCTTCGCTGTGAAGCGCAAAGTCGCGCTCCTTGCGATCTGAGTACACCAGCCGCGACAGGACCAGCGTGTCCAACATTCTCGTGCGGTCTTGGGTTACGTGAGTGCGGCCCACGTAGCCAAGCTTGGCGAGTACTGGAGCATCGTACTCCAGGATGTTGTGACCGCTGGTCCTGTCCGCCGTTCCAAGGTAGGCGACACCTTCTTTGAGCGTGCCGTGACACGGGACAAACTCAGGGTTGTTGTGGTACGCGCGGACCTGACCTGTATCTACGTCGGCTGCGACAAGGCAGTGAATCTTGGTGACGTCAGACAGGAGATTGTCCGTCTCCAGGTCATACAGCAGCGTCGTCAAACAGCGCCTCCGAAGAAGCGGCCTGAGTAGACCTCAAACTGATGGCGCATCTGCTCTGCGTCATCTTCGACGTTGAGCAACGTGAAGTCTGTCTGCTCAAGCAGTTCCGCTGTGTTCTGCTCAGAGGCGTGCCCGTTAACTGGGCCTGCGGAGTGACGGTGGACGCCAAACACAAGACCCTTCCGCTTGACGTACTCAAACTCGTTTGCGTAGCGGATGTCGGTCAAGATGACGTTGTACCCTTCCGCCATGTACTCCGCGACAGTGCGGGCCGCAGCCAGGACCCAGAAGTCCGGGTCAATCTGACGGGCGGTGTGGCCGAAACGCTGAAGGGCGTGTCGAGTCTGCGCGTCGTCCACCTTTGCGGTCTCTAGGGCAGCGCGACCGTGGATCGGGAGGAAGTAACCTTCCTCGTCGTCTTCGTCGTCGAGCTCCCACCAACGGCACGGACGCGCTGTCAGGTACAGGTCTTTGAGCGCGTCAGCAAAGGCGACCTTCTTCCAGCGACCAGTACCCTCGAGCATGTCGCCAAGGGTGTCTTTGCCGGAGCGCGGAAAGCCCACGAGGCCGGCAAGCACAGGGACAGGGACGGGCATGTCATTCATGGGAGTCCTCCTCGACTTCCAGGTCTACGATCTCACAGCTCTCCTCACAGGCGTGAGAGCTGTCGGTCATGCGATCAAGGTATTCAGGGTTGGCTGTCTCGCCAAGGGCTTTCAGCGACTCCAAGGAATTTTGTCCTCGGAACATGATCTCTTTCGGGTACGGGCGGTTTAGTTCAGGGCGCTCGGCTGACCCGCGGACGCACTCGCTGAACTTCTGCATGAGCTCGGGCTCCTCGTTGGTTGCGCGAGCAAGCTTGGCAATGCTCTTCTTGATGCAGAACACGCAGTTCCCTAGATGCTCAGGAATCTCAAGGTCAAACGGCTGCCTGCGCCACCACGCAAGAATGTCTTCCTTGCCAGCGTCTGACACCTCTGCCAGAAATCGGAGCTCTGGGTCGCGGCCCATTCGCTTCAACCGGCGCGGCTCGTCAGCGCGAATACCAATCCAAGTGGCGTAGTTCTTCTTGCCGTAGACGTCGTCGCAGTACTTGTCATGCACCTCTTCTTTCATGCGCGAGGTACACCACGCACTGTTGACGGTTGGCGTCCCGTACTTCCGCATCATCTGTGCGAAAGGACCATTGTCAGGGCGAATGTCCGAGACTGGCACAACGGTGTAGCCGTGCGCTTCGCCAAGCGGTTGATCAAAGTCGCCTCGAAGGCAAACTAGTTTGAGGCCAAAGTGTTCATCACATCTCTGAATGAACTCGTATGTCTTTGGATGCTCAGATCCTGTGTCCATGAAGATGAAATCCACATCAGCGCCAAAGATCTCGCGAAGCGTGACCGCCAAGAAGGCGCTGGTCCTCCCACCTGAGAAACTGACTACAGGACGCAGCCCATAGGTTTGCACCTTCTGGGGTCCGCCGAAGTCAAACGACAGTTGGTCTATTAGAAATCTTCCTGGCCTATGGCCTTGGGCTCCCCTACATCAACCTCAGTAAATAGCCCTGTCGGGCTGTCGTATCTAAGCGCAGCGTGAACGCCGGTGTCGCCGATAGGACGGTTCTTAAGCACGCGAAGCCGCACAGTGTTTCGCTGCGCTGTGTCTTCCGCCTGCGTGTTTCGCTCCGCTGCAATGATGATGTCAGGAAGCTGACCCAGCGACTGCGACCCGCGCAGGTCTGCAATCTTGACGGCCTTGCCCTCCTCGTGGCTGCCTTCCTTTGGACGACGCAGGTGGCTTATGACCAGAAGTGTGCAGCCCGTCTCCTCCACCAGGGAGCGGAGATCCGTCATCATCTTGTCCAGCGCCTTCCGCTCGTCCTCAAGGGCGAGACCAGAGATCGCGATCGAGATGTGATCAAGGAAGAGCAAGTTGCATCCCAGTCCCTTGACGAGGAAGCGGAGCTTCGAGATCAGCGTGTCCGTAGCTGTCGAGCCGAAGTGGTCGAACAGATGGAGCCTCTCCCCGACCCTGTCATGCACCTCTTTGATCTTGTCAAGCGGGACGTCCCCTCGCATCGCCTGTGACCAACCGACAGGGATCCCGTAGATACCCAGCGCCGATTGGCGAACGCTTTCCTCAAGCGCCACGTAGCCTACGGTGTGGCCGCGCTCGAGGTAGTGCGAGCACAGCGTGCGGCTGATCGTCGACTTGCCTGAGCCAGTCGCAGCGGTGAGCAGGATGAGCTCCTTCGGACGCAGCCCACGAAGCGCGTTGTTCAGCCCGGCCCACGGGTAGGGGTCGCCTTCTAGGGACTGGACGTTCTCGACCGCTTCCCAGATAGCGTCACCGGACACCAGCCCCTCAGGGCGGTGCTGCTTGGCGTTGTAGATCGCCTTCTTCAGGCCAGCCTTGTCACCTGCCTGGAGCATTTCGCATGCGTCCTTCCGAGGAAGGCGCGTCACCTTCGCCTTGCCAGGAGAGAAGAGCGGCAGACACTCCTTCACGGCGGCACGGCCAGCGTCGTCCTCGTCGAAGCACAGGATCACCTGGTCGAACTTTTCGAGCTCCTCAAGCGCAGCACGGATGTGCTTCGAGGCAGTGGTCGCACCATGCGGAACGGAAATGGCCGGCCAGAAGTCCGACTCCATCGCCTCGCACACAGCCAAGGCATCGAGCTCGCCCTCGGTGATGATCACCTTCGACCCAAAGTCGGAGCGGTACGCATCACCATCGCGGACGGTGTCGAGTCCAAAGAGGCCGACCTTCGAGTTGTCTCCAAGGACAGAGAACTTGGGCTCTTGGCCGTCCGTGAAGCGCAGCTTTTGCGCGACTACAGTGCCGCTGTCGTCAGACCATTGGGCCACATGGCAGGGTCGACCCTTGTAGTTAGACGCGCCGTAGCGGTACTTCTTGGCGGTCTTGGCGTTGATTCCTCGATCCGGGATAGAGAGGAACTCGACGCTGGTCTGCGGGATAAGACCCAGCATTGATTTGTTGCGCGGCGAGAAATCATCCTCGCCGTCTTGGCGTGCATCCTCGTACGAGAAGTCATCCGTCTTGCGGATGAAACCACAGGCATGGCAGTGCCCGAAGCCGTTGACGGCAACAGAAAGACCACGGCGGGCCCCGCATTCAGGACACGGAACCCGCCGAGAGGTGAATTGGACCATCCCCTAGCGGAAGATCAGAATGCTTCGGGCGCGAGGTCCAGCCCGGCAAAGTCGTCATCAGCCGTGGCGCCGCCAGCGGTCTGTAGGTCCACGATTTGAACAGCGCGGAGGCGGCCCGACACTCGCCACATTGACGTGCCTTGCACGTTGTAGATGAACGGCTCGAGCGACATCCGAAGCTTCGTGCCGTAGCTGGGCTCTTCGCCGTCCGCGAGCTCCAGCGTCTTGCCTTGCAGGTCCTTGAGCACGACCTTGCGCGTCCAAGCAGAACCGTCGCGCCGCTTGCCGCCGGCAGAAAGCCCCGCCTTGACGACGATCATTCCCGTGACGTTGCCGTCGCGGTCAGTGTCGTCGGCGACAGGCAGGAAGCCGTCCTCGTACTTCTTGGCGTTCGGCGGGATCTCACCCGCTTCGATCCGATCCTCAAACGCGGCGTTTGCCTTTTCGCGGAACTCCGCCAGGAACTGTGCAACCTCGTCGCGCTCGGGGTCCAGCATCAGGCTGACCTGATAGCGGCCCGGGGCTTCAGGAGTCGGAGCCGCACCGCCGAAGACCTTCGGGGTAACGACGTCGATCCACTTGGCAGTACCTACAGGGGTGACAACGTGCTTCGTCATGGTGATTCTCTTGTGAGAGGAAAGGGTTAGTGGGTGTGCGACTCAGGAGAAGAAGTACTTCGAGTCCATGAGGGTAGAGATGTCTACCGAGCCGCGCTCAGGAACCTCAGGGAGTTCGACCCCCTCAGGTAGGGATGATTGTAGCTCTGCCCGTAAGTCCTGTAGGGGGTTGCCCTCAAGAATTTGGATGTAACTCTCGCGCAGGACCTGGGCCAGCACAGGCATATCGGCAGCGTGGGTGCCGAAGCTGTCATGAATCATCTGGAAATGTGTCACCCCCGCGAGGGAGGCGCGCTCCACCGTCAGGAACATGGCGCTCGCGTCGAGGCTGTGGATGTAGTTGGGACACGAGCCGTTTGCAGCTTTGTTGCCGTCCACATGCTCAGTCGCATTCCACACGCGGATGTACATCTGGCGGCCTGTGTGGAACCCGACTCGCTCCACGGTGCCTTTCTTGTAATCCTGGCCGCAGCGCATGCCGAGCGGCGTCGTCCACGCGAAGTCAACGTCGTGCGCGGCCAGGATGTCGGACGCTTGCCTGATCCAGTCCATGGCGTGGCGAGCTCGAAAGAGCACCTCGCCCATGATGTCCCACACGATCGAGCCCACCCAGTGCCACACCTTGTAGGCATCGCGCTCGGGGAACGGCTTCTCGAGCCCGGTCAGCGTCTTGCCGCGCACGAAATCGTGATACCACTCGACAAGGTATGACTGGCACGAATAGACCGTGGCGCCGTACGGCTGCGTCATGACCGGGCGCTTTACCGATTTGCGCGGGAACCCGTCCATGCCGTTTGCATGTAGGAACTCGAGCACCCGCTTCGCCCGCCGGCGCAGCTTGGCGTCGTCGTGGCCCGCAGCGTACTCGCGCATGCGCTCGGTCAGCCTGTCTGCGACCTCCTGATACGCGTCCTGCGGCTCGTCCACGGGAACGCAGTTGGTCGCTCGGCATCCCTGCTCGTCGCGCATCAGCATCGAGTAGATCTGGAGCCCGTTGTTGCTGCCGTCGACCGCCACGGGGATGTGGCTGACATGCTCCAGAGGATCGTCGAGCTCCATCATGTCGGCGAACTCAAAGCAGAACGACAAGAACTGGAACGGCTTGTCCGCCTCGCTCCACCAGCGGTACTCGATCGGGTCTCGGGCGGACCAAATGATGTTCAGCGCGTTCTCTTTGGTCCACGCAATGCGGTCCTCGAGCGAAAGCTTGTCCTCGCCGTAGCAGTTGGCGCCGTGGATCAGGAGCCAGTCCAGCGACTCCTGCGTGCCGATCTTCTTCCCGTCAGCAAACTCGACAATGCCTCGTTGCCAGTCGGGGCCTTGGTATGAGATTGGACAACCGATCGGGTAGCACCGTCCGCGGAAGTCAATCTGATGCGGAAGGAACCAGCGGTCAAAGTCTTCGTAGATCTCGCCGATGGACAGCGTGCGCCCAGCGGCGAGCGCCTCGCCGATAAACCGCTCTTCGAGGATCAGCCACTCGCGCCGCTTGTACTTGTAGTCCAGCCAAGCGGGATCGCCGGGTGCGAAGTCGTGCGCCGGCGCTTTTGGTTTGTCTGGTAAGGTGCCCATGAACCCAACGTCCGTCCACTTCTGGCGCACCGAAATTGCAAGCACGTCGAAGCTACGCCGATTTACCCTCCACGGAGTTCGCTGGATCGTGTTGAAGGCGCGGTACAGCGTTGGGCAATCTGAAGCTCGAGCGAAGGTAGCGTACTGCGACCTACTTCTGGACGTCATCATGTCCAGCGGCACGCCAGGGCGATTTGGGTAGCCGCCGACAAGGTCGGGGCCCCAGTCCAGCGGCGGCGTGGTGATCGGGAGGTTGCGCGGACGGACAGCGGCTAGGTAGTTGTTGCCGTCCTGCATCCACTCAACGACGTCTGGCTTCAGGGTGACGAGCGCGTAGCGTTTCGCTTTGGCGCGGGGATCGTCGGAGCGGAACGTGAGCTCCTGCTCGATCAGGCCACCAAAGTCCATGATGCATTGCAGGACAAGCGCGCCAACCATCAGGACGTCCTCGCTTGACCAGCCGCAGTCCTTCTCGGCAAGCGATTCTTGCAGGCGCTTCTTGATACCTGAGCGTTCGCGAGCGGTGCGCTGTCCAGAATTGCGTGCTGCGTAGCTGAACAGCGAAGGGTTCTCGCTCTTGAGGTGTCGCCAATCCATCTCCTCCTTGATCGCGTACCCGATCGCGCCGCGGATCGAGTTTGTCGTGCGCTTGCGCCACGTAGTGTGGTTGCGGGTGACCGCAGCCAGTGTCGTCCGCAGCCCGATCAACACCGAACGCTCGACACCGACGTCGCGCACGAGCTCGCGAATGCGAGCGACTCGAGCCGAGGGCCGTCCGCGTGCGTCTTCGCCCCGCTCCATGAAGACCTTGACCGCTGCGATTACTTTGCCAGCGGAGTCCGCGATAAGCCGCGCACCGACCGTTGTCTGGTCAATCTTGCCTTGGTCCTTGAGGACCTGGAACCGCTCGCGGACAGCGGAGTCTCCGAGCTCGCCCATCAGGGAGTAGAGCTCAAGGTCTTGGTGCTCAGTTCTGGTCAGGGGCTCAGACATAGGCTCATTGACCTCCGAAGTAAACCTCCCGCTCGTCCTTGATGCTTTGGATGAATGTGTCTGAGACGTCTGCGCGCAGCGGTCGATCCACAAGGACGGTTCCTGTCTCGGCGTCGATCACGACCTCGCGGCCTTCCGTGTCCATGTCGAGGTCCAGCAGCCAGTCGTTCCACTGCATCTGGTCGTCCTTGTTGATACGAAGACGCACGGTGCCTTCGGTCTTGTTGTTCCGAAGCACGATGCGCTTCACCTTCGACGTGCCGGTGTGGGCGTTCGCTGCGTTGACGCTGATCACGCCTTCGTAGTCGCGAGCAATGAACATGCAGTCCTCGATCAACACCTCGTCCGTCGAGCGGATCAGCGCCATGGGCCGATCTCCCTTCGTGTAGTCGAAGAGCGTGTTCCGCACCACGAGGCTCTCGGTGATGTTGCTCGTCAGCACCTCTGGCTGGCTGAAAGGCATCGGCGACAGGAGAAGCGCGCCCGTGGACTTCCAGTTCTGATAGCCGAAGGGCTTACCGTAGTCCTCCACGAACGAGCAGTTCTCGACGATCACCTTGGCCTTGAACCACTGCGACCCCGGGTTCTGGTAGGTCGCCGCGAAGCTCCGCGACGGCCCCGTCTCGCCACAGTCGATGAAGTGACTGTCCCGCAGGATGTGCGTCGTCTTCTTGGCGAAGTGACGGTTGTCGCCCTGGTAGGACTGTGTCTCGTCGCGCGGGCGATACGTGACCTGGATCCCTTGCGAGCCGCAGCGGACAAAGGTGCACCGATTGAACGTCGTGTTCTCGTAGGGCGAAACGTAGAGCCCGTGGGAGTTCAAGTTCGCGTAGACATCAACATCTTCGAAGAGAGCCTCCGGCATGTTGTGTGCGCGCAGGCCCCAACGCATGCCGGGGTTGAACGGATCCATCTTCGGCTGGAGGAGGACGTTCCGCATCGTGAACGTGCCTGGGCGCTTTTGGTAGCCGTTCTGGAACAGGTTCGTCGCCCACTGGCCCTCGGTCAACGTGTACTTGTTCTCGAAGACGAGGTCGCCCTCGGTCCACTCCGTCTGGAGCCAGCCGGGCGCGTGCTGGACCCATTGAACGGGCGTGTCGCTGAGTTCGCGAGGCGAGCGCGCCGCGAGGACGTGGGGCACGATAAGGCGCTTGTTCTCCGCGGCCGTCTTACCAGCGGCAAGGTGAGCTCGGAATCGAGAGGTGATGGCCTGCTCATTCATCAGGCTTCGCTCCAGTCACCTGCAAGCAAGTCAGGAAGCGTCATCACGTACGGATAAATGCTGGAGTCGCGGTCGTGCGCGAGCAGGATCTCCGTGTTGATGCGTCCAGCCCGATTCGCCGCCTGCCTCACGACCTCGCTGTCTTCGTACGTGTTGCGCGGGCTCGCAGGCGCGGGGATGCGCTCCGCCGATCCACGCTCCATGTCCTCGAGCGCCTCAAACTTCTTCACGAACTCGTCGTGCAGCTTCCAGGCTTTCGCGAGGTCGCGCTTGAACTTGGCGAGATCTGCCTTCGCGTCCTTCTCGTCCACGTAGACGTCCTCAGTGACGGTGTCGCCGATGCGGATGCGATACGTGGTCTCGGGGCCGTCGAGCTCGCGCTCCATGCGCGGGTCCACGAGGCGAATGAACTTCGGGTTACCGTTCCAAAGCGAGCGGCGGATGCGCCGCCCCTCACGGAGGATCGGGAGTGCTTCTTCGAGCTTCATGATTTGGGGTCGATTGAGAGTGCTTCGCGGACACCCTCGAGGGCGTCCGTAGTCCAGTGGAAGTAGGCCATCGTCTGCTCCAGACGCGAATGACCCATGATCTTCTGCACGGTGACGGGCGGGACCGCTTTGTGTAGCAGGCGAGAGCAGAAGGAGTGCCGAAGGTCGTACGGGCGGTTGCGCTTGTCGAGGCGCACCTTGATCCAGAACGCGCGCCAGCTACCAGGAGTTGGGAGCGCCGATCTACGACCGTTGCCGTTGAGCCACGCGAGAGCGCGCTCGGTGACTGGGGTCATCGGCACGATGCGCGTGGTCGTCTTGTTGCCTTTCTTCGAGGTCAGCCGAAACGTCTTGCGCTCCCAGTCAATCCCGCGCCAGTCCAGACGCTCGAGCTCGGTCAGGCCCCGGCATCCAGAGTCGCGCAGCACTGCGTAGACCGCTTTCAGCGCCGGCGCCGATTCAGCATCGCGGACGTTCTGATCTAGCTGCTCCATCTCCTCGTCCGTGAGCACGCGCGCCTCTTCTTGGATCTCCTGCTGGAACTCGACGTCAAAGCCGAGACCAGAGAGAACCCCTAGGTACTTGTTGACCGTGCTTGGGCGATACATGGTCGAATGGTTGGCCTCGAGCGCCGCGATCACCGCCGATTGATCGAACTGCTTCGGGGTTAACCCTGGAAACAGGCGAGCGACGGCCCGCGCACGATTGCAGTGTCGGTCTGAATGGACGACACCCTTCCAGCGACTGCCAATCGCAATTTGGATGCGCTCCTCGATGGTGGCGCCTTTGGGGTACTCAGTGTGTTCCTTCATCTCAGAATGGGTCTTCCAGCGGGACCCGCAGATACCATGCGTCGTTCTCGGTCTGCTCGGGCTCGCGATCGAGCCCAGCTAGGCGCGCAAGAAGCGCAGCCTCGTAGTCGTCCTCAGGCTCCACCCAGAGACCTCTGCGGGGTCGAGAGCGGCGGAACGAAATCGATGCCCGGCGCCGATTCAATCTGCATCGTGACCGATTGAAGCGCCCAGAACAGCTTATCCAGGCGCGTCATCATCGCCTCGAATTCCTCGGTGCGCTCCTTGAGCTCCCCGTCGACAGCTTGCGGGGCCGTCGCCTGTAGGTGCTGCTCGACGCGCGTGATCAGCGCAATCGCTTGCACGATATGCGTCAGAGTCTTCTCCCGCGCCGATCCACCTTGCTCGTAGCTCACGGGGGTCCACACGCCAGCGCGTGGCTTGCGAGCGCGGCCTTCGGGGCGCTCCCCGTGGTACATGTGCTTCGCCTGGAAATCGAGCGCCTCCTGCATCGTGGGGAACACGCGGGATTGTCCCTCGATGACGTAGCCCGTCGTGACGGGGCGGATTTGGCCGCTCATCGGCGGACTGTCGAGACCGTGAATGGTTGTACGGAAACCCATGTCGAAACCTCCCTGTTTCGGTGAATGCGGGTGCTGCGGTGTCCTGAGTGTATCGGCACGAGGTGCGTCGATTCACCTACGAGAACCGCGATAAATCTGCGCCGATTCGCGCAGACGTCTAATGCTGAGAGCCCCGCCCCTCGTGCGAGACGGGAACGGGGCTCGTGTCGGGGCCGCAGGACGCTACATGCTGCGCGCGTGCATCGCCGCGGAGCTCACGAGACAGCCTCCAATTCATTGGCGATCTCGTAGAGCTCGCGCGCGATGAGGAAGTAGGCCAGCACCTCAACGTCTGGCGCTCCAGGCTCGAAGCGTCCAAATTCGGTCTCGTAGTCCTCGAGCACCGCTGCGTAGCCGCCGCATCCCATCACGAGAGCGCGGGCGCGTACCGTGATAAACACTGTCTGCATGCTGTCGGTGAACTCATGTACGAGCTCGACGGGATCATCGGCGGCATCTGCTTTCGCGAGGATCTCGCCGACGCAGTAAGCCTTGAAATTGCGGCGCGCTTCGGTGATGACAGCCTGCGCGTAGCGCGCGGCGATGTCCTCCAATTCTTGCGAAGCGGAGATGTAGCGGGTGAGCATGTGCTCAACGTCGTTTCGTTGCATTGCGTGTGTGTGTGTGTGTGAGAGAAATATGCGCCGATTCACCCAGCGCTCTACTGCCGAAAGCCCCGCCCCGCGGTGAGACGGGAGCGGGGCGCGTGCGGGGCCGCGGGAGACTACGTTAGAGCGTGTCGCGTGTGAGAGCGGCTCACGATGCCACCTCCGCCGATTCACGCGGGGCCGCGGCGAACGAGGAACGGCGCGCGGCGCTCTTCGCCTTTCGGGTGCCTTTGAGCCGCAGGATGAGCACCGAACCTGCGGGCTGCGTGAAGATTGCATCGGTCGCATCCCCGTCGACCGCAGGGTAGCCGTTCCACGCGCTCGGGATATCGGCGCCCCGCGGGACGTCGAGAACGACCGAGACGCGTCCGCCCGCGGCGAGCACCTCGAGCGCGGCATTGCGGCTATCGTCGGAACCGCTGAATGAGTAAACCTCCGAATCCAGGTTCTCGAGCGCACGGGAGACGTCTTTAGTGTATCCGTACAAGCGCACTCCGAGCATCCGCGCCGATTCAGCGAAACCCTGCGGCGTCTCGATGTCGCTCGTGCCGTTCACGCGGAACGCGGGGAGCATGTCCGCGCGGGCCGCGCGCTTCGCGAGCGCGTGGAGCTCGTGAACCGCGAGCATCCAGAACCGCACCGGGTCCGCGAGCCAGAGAACCGTACGCCACAAGCGCGCATTGCGGGCGGGGCTCATTCCCATATGTCCCGATGAGACGAGGCAGGCGGCGCGACATCCAGCGGTGGAATGCGGACACACGCGGCGCCAATCGGAAACGGCTTCGCCCGCGGGTGCGAGATAGATCACCCCGGTAAGCACCCCGTGCGCTTCACCCTTGGAAATCTTGGAGCTCGTGCTCATGAGCTTCAGCGGACCCGCGGGAAGCGCGGAGAGCGCCGATTCACGGAGCCGCTCGCGGAGCCCGCCGGAATGGACGGCCCGCGCGACGAGCGCGATCCAGTCTTCGCGGATGGAGTCCTCGAGCCCGCGCCGATTCACGCGGGGCGCTTGCGTCGTGGAGATAAGATCGGCGCGCGAAAGCGCGCGGACGGATTGAGTGTGCTGCATTGTGTGTGTGTGTGAGAGAATGCGCGGGACGATGTGCCCCGGCACCTCGAAAGCCCCGCCCCGCGGGTGAAGCGGGAGCGGGGCTGGGGTCCGAAGCGGCGCCAATTCAGCGGCGAGCGCGGTCCAGGATGTCGGAGAGGATAAGCGCGCCGAGCACGAGCACGAGCGCGTAGTAGAGTGCGGCGAGCATGCTCACGAGACGAGAGTCCTAACCAGTAAGTCGACGCAGTAGACGGCGAACACGAGCGCGACAAGCGTAGCGGCTTCGCGCGCGGCATCGAGGGGCGTTCCGGTGTCGTTCATGTGTGTGTGTGTGTGAGAGATGCGCGGGTGCCCGCGCGAGTGTCCCGAGCCTAGCGTCGGGAGCGCGGGGCGCAAGGGATCGATCGGCAATCGCGCGGAGAATCTGGACACGAGATGGGAGAATTCTCGGGGCCCCGCCGATTCGCGTCTCGGGGCCCCGCCGATTCACACGCGCCTGCGCCGATTCACATACGCCCGCGCGGACGGATCCAGGCGGTTTCGGGGCTCGTCGGGCTCGCGGGCGGGCTCGGGAGCGGTGAGGCTAGTCGCGGGAGGCTAGGAAACCAGACCCGCTCCCGAACGAGACGGAACGGGCGCCCGTCCACGTGGACCCGTCCGCGCGGGTGAAGTCGCGGCATCGCCAAGGGTTGAGGTGGATCTCCTCGGTGCACTCCGCGGCGGGAGAGCGGCGCAGGGTTCCCTTGAGCCGCGCGTAGACCTTGCGCTTGCATTCAGCCTGGATGCGATCGAACGTGCCCTGCGCGATGGCAGGGGTGACGTCGTCCAAGTGGAGCTCGCGAACGTAGGCGATCACCTTGTTCGACTTGTCGCCGATCGTCCACGAAGGGAGTCCCTGCTTTTCGCGGTGGAGGTTACGCCACACGCGGACGGGTTGGTCGTAGGGGAGAGATTGCATGTGTGAGTGTGTGAGAGATGCGGCACGAGCGCCGCGGCACATACACATACGGCACAAGTGGCGCGTGGGTTTCGTGGAATCCGCGGAAAACCCGGCGCGGGATTGAATTCGTGCCGATCGGCGACGGTGCTCGTGCGATGCGCGCGGTGCCCTCGAGCATGTGCCGCATCCCCTCGAGCTCGCGCCGCTCGAGGCGGGGATGGGGGCGCGCGGTGCCCACACTTTCGCAGTGTGCGCCGCGGGTTGCGGCGTCGAGCTCGCGGGGAGGGGCGGCGGGGTGCCCTGACGTGGCTCTGAGCGAGGGGGGGAGGGGCTAGTTGCGAATGAGAATCATTCTCAATTGGCGCCCCCCACGGGGGGGAACGGCGCTGTCGCGCAGTACTGATGGGTGCTCGAATTTCTGCAATGAATTATCGCGGGGTGTCAGCCTAGGCCGTGGCACAGATCACGCCCAACCAGGCATAGATCGCGCCATCAGGAATGCTGGCATAGATCGCGCCCACCAAAGAACACCCTATAGAAGTTGGGTGCACCCCGATGTGAGTTCTAGTGAAGCACATTTCCTCGCTTCGCTCGTCAATGTGACCAATGTTGCTTACGACAGATCGTCAGAGGCACCTTTATCCCTTGTACTCCTGGTCGTAATGCTGTTCTCGCTTCGCTCGAACACCATTACTCCTAAGGGAATACATAACTACCCCCCAAACCCCCCTTCGTACCGCGCTTCCCTCAGAGCTCACCGTGAACGCTGTACGCTCACGCTTCACACCTCAAGAAGCGACCACGCTTCCAGAACACGGGCGCTTCACAGCGAGCCGTTCGGGAAGGGGATGATCGGGTTGCAGCCGCCTGGCCTGACATGGCCTCACTACAAACTGCCACAGGCGCTTCAATCTCCGCGTACCTGCCAACGCGTCACCAGTCATCACGACGGTGCCCCGGGTATTCCACCGAGCGATGGACATTGACCCCGCCTGGCTTGGCAGGGCGCCTTGTTGTCTATGAATACCTTGGGGTATTCGCGCGCCTCCTTCAGAGCGCCCCGGGGATTACCCTCGTTTTACACGCTTCTCCATGCGCTCCAAGCGCCTCGAGCGGGCCGGCAGCTACAATCGCCGCATGCACGACGTCATCGAGAACCTAGCGGATTCCCTGGTGCTGCTCATCGATCTTGCCGAAGACGCACTTGATGACCTGTACGACCTAAAGGAAACCCCCTACGGGTCTTCAATAGGTATCGAGCCGATCGACGTCATGGACGAGTACCTGCCAAGGCTCCACAAGGTTCTCCAGGGTCTAGAACCGTAGAAGCCGCTCAGAGGCTCTGTAAGCCTCTCTGTGGGACTTTGGCATCCAGTCCGACCCAGTACACCTATAGGGCCTCCAAGCCCATACACGAGCACACAGCGCCATGCAGATCATTCTCTACGGGAAGCCTGCTCCGCAGCCCCGTCCTCGAGCCACCGTCTTTGTAGGGTCTGTACGTATGTACAGCCCCAAGACCAAGTGGAGGACAGCCATCGAGGAGCAGCTGAAGCTGCACAAGGAGGACCCGCTGACAGGACCGCTGAAGGTGCGGCTGCACTTCAGGATCCCTCGCCCCAAGGCGCACTACAGGGGTAACCCTGAGAACGGTGTGCTTCGGGATGATGCGCCTAAGCGTCCTACGGCCCAGCGCATCGGGGACTTGGACAACCTGAGCAAGGCGGTGCTGGACGCCATGAACGGGATTGTGTTCGTTGACGACAGCCAAGTCGTCCACCTGAGCTCCATGAAGACCTACGCGTCTGACGCCAGCCTAGCTGGCTGTGCTGCCAACATCTTTCGCCTCCAATGAAAGACGAGCTCGACATCTTCTGTGACTGCCTCGCCTGCGTCGGAGCCTTTCTGCTTTTGGCGGGCTTGCTGTGCCAAAGCCTTGCGCTTGGTCTCTTGGGCTTTGCGCTTGTTGTTACCGGCTTGTTCTTTCCTCGCTGATGCCTCACACACTCACCGTCGAGCTCACGCCCAAGCAAGCGTACGCCATCTTGGTCGCCTTTCTGTCCCGCCCCTCGGACGGCCTGCTCGATACTGGGGTTTTTACGGACTACCAAGAGGTTCTCGACCTTCTAGGGTTCCACGACGGGTACGAGGGCTTGACCGAAGAGTTCCGTCAGGCCATGTATTGCCTGTTCACTGACGGGGACGTCCCCGAAGACCTGATCTCCGACAAGGCGCCTGCGGTGCCGTTTGACACTGACTTCCTGGAGGACGCTGACTGATGCCTGACAACGAAGACCTGAAGGACATCCTCGACGAGATCTTCAAGCATGTGGACCCGGTCCCAGCCATGACGCCCCGCTCGCTCGAGAAGATCGTCGAGGAGTACCAGTCCTTCGTGAACACCACGAACCTGCACGGCGAGCAGGCGAACACCGAGGGCGAGATCCTTGAGTTGGTCGCAGAAGCCGGCGAGGTGCTTGGCGTGCTTCAGAAAGCGAAGCGACACGGGCGCGAGGTCCCGCAGGACCGACTGTACGACGAGCTCTCAGACGTCCTTTGGGGGCTGTTCGCGATCCTTGGCAAGAACCAGTGGGCGCTGGCGGACCTGATTGCTTACAACACCCGCAAGCTCACGGATCGTCTTGAGACGGCCCACTCTCCCAGCCCCAAAGACCTGGACAACGTCTGATGTACATCCAAACGCCCCAGGAGTACTACACGCTCCGCCTCACTCTGGCCGTTCAATTGTGGACCGGCAAGGTTGCCGAGAACTCACAAGATGCGCTTTCACTCGCCGAGATGCTCCTTGAAGACAGCCTCCAGAAAGACCCCAGTCCTCTCTATTTCAAGAAGGAGGAGAATCCTCCGCAGGAGACTTGCGAGGGTTGCGAGGAGCCTTGCGCTGAGTGCCCGGAATCCCCGGAGGATTCTCTAGATACCTGACCGCTCTTCTGAGCGTGGCGGGATCGTCGCCTAGCTTGCCTATGCCAGTGTTGCAGCAGTCGCATAGGAGTCCCCGGAGGAACCCTGTTTCGTGGCAATGGTCCACGGACAGGGCTTTCTCTTCGTGGAAGTAGCCGCAGATGGCGCAGCCTCCGTTCTGGGCCGCAAGCGCCTCTTCGTATTGCTCGATCGTGATCCCGAACTTGGTTCGCAGGTTGGAGGCGCGCTTCCTTTTGGCGTACGCAGCGGGATCTGCCTCCCTCCACCGCTTGTAGTACGCAGCTTGGCAGGTTCGACAAGACGCTCTACGCCTCTTACCTTGCCAGCTAAACTCTCGAATGTCTTGCTGGACGCCGCACCTGGAGCACTTCCTAGATGCCTCCATGGTGTAAGTGTATTCCCTTGGCGAGTGAACACCCCTTCCCCACTACGGACAAACCTTGGAGCGAGGAAGGGGGTAGATCAATCACCTCCAGCAGGACCGCGCGGACGGGTGGGGGTGCATCGGATTTGAGTAGAGCATCATCATAGCGGGTCCTGGAGGGAGGTTGTGCCGAGCTCGGCGGGGTCGGACCACAGTGGTCCGGTGTTCGCAGTGATGTAGCCTCCGCCCTCGAGCATCTTCTTCATCTCCTCCTCGTCGCGCCGGCGTTGCTCGCTATACGCGTCGAGAGAGATGAAGGGAGCGAAGTGCTCGACAAGCTGGGCCAGGGCGTCAAGGCGGTCATCGTGCGCCAAGCAGCCCCGCTCGTAAGTGATGTGACTGAGTTGATAGAAGAGGCGCCGCTGTCGCGCCTTAAGATCAGAGTCTCCCTCATGCACGAACCGCAGATCAGAACGGACGACGTCCTCATGGAATACGAGCCTATGTCCCTCGAGGACTGGGGAGAGCGTGTCGATGATGCGGCGCTCCTTCTGGACGTTTGCCTTCACCTCTTGGACCGTCACCGGATAGATCCGGCGCAGGATTGGCTCGAGAAGCTTGCAGAACATCCCGTCACCGAAGTTGCTCTCCACCAAGATCTTGGAGGCCGACACACGTTTTGCCTCTTCAGCAATAGCGGTCAGGGTAGCCTCGTCATAACCACTGAGGAAACCCGTCGCACGGTGGATGAAGATGTAGCCCGATTTCGTGGACCCGCTGACCACTGCACATTCGTCGGCCCCACGACCAGATGGGTCTACACTTACGACGGTCGCGTCCGGCTCCACCCAAGCGCCCACCTCGTCAGCAGGACTAAAGAACCCATCCCCTTGGAGTCCGGGGCAGTCGAGGTCCTTGAGCTTGTTGTGCGAGCTACGCGTATGGATATAAACCTCCTTCACACGCTCAGGAGTGAAGGACGCGTAGATCCCGTCGTAGCACTTCAGGGGATAGCGGTCCGCGTCGCTAAGGCTTGTCGACAGCATGAACTGTAGCGCGTAGCCCTGAGCTCCATACGTCAAGCGCCGGCGTGCAAGGTCCTCAACGGTGAATCGACCGGGCTCTGTGGGGATGCCGGCAACCGCAACCCCGTTACGCTCCGCCTCGTCCATCATGGCCTGGATCGACGGCGCCATGTGTCCGTGGTAGCCCGCCAAGATGTCCTCGGCAGGCGTCTGCACCGGCCAGATCCGAGGCACGTACCCCGCCTCTTCGAGCGTGGCGTACACGGTCTCCATGCTCTGAGGCGTTCCGAGCACCCGGATGCGAGGGTCGATGCCGAGCTCCTTGTCGGCAGGCATCATGATCGCCTCGATCTCCGTCACGCGTCCGTGCAGCTTGGCGCGAACCGTAGGCGTATCGGAGTTTGACGGCACCTCGACGTCGTCCAGGATCAGCGTAGACGCGCGAGAGCCAGTGATCTGGCCCGTGATGCCTGCTGCTTTGACGCTGGGCGAGTGCGACGGGGTCGAGCAGCCGACGTCGAAGGCGACGTTGGAGTCTCGATAGCGCAGATCCCGCCTAGGCTTCAGGTGCTCGAGGATCGGCATCTCCTCGATAAGGCGACGGGTGAACTGCACGAAGGCGTCGGAGCGGTCCTTGGACGCCGAGAGCACGAGCACCTTCTCCTCAGGGTTGATCAGCAGCCGGTGGATGACGTAGGCCGCAGTCAGGTACGACTTGCCGGCGCCTCGGAAAGCCCACATCTGGCAACGCGTTGGACCGAACTGAAGCCAATCGCACATCTCCCGCTGGATAAGGGTCAGCGGCGGTAGGTTGAGATGGCTCCAGACAAGCTGGGCAAACGACTGGAAGCGGTACAGCTTGTCGGTCTCGGTGACGCGCATAGGCAGGTGGGTCAGTGGTCGCCCATGACAAGCTTGTAGACTTCTGCGTAAGCAACAGCCCACACAGCGTCATGGTTGCGACCGTGGTAATCGTGGGACAGCAGGTGCGCGTACTCGTGCGCGAGAACTTCGACAGCCAGGGAACGAGGCATTCCTCGAGCGATCCTGATAACCGCCTTCCCGTCCTTGACCGTGCAGTCCCCGAATGCCCCCTCCAGTTGCCCGGAGACCACGACCTTCGCCTCGTACGGAGGCTTGAAGACTGTGTTCAGGGTCAGGAGAAGGCTTTCGAGGTCACTGCGTTTGACGGGATCGACAAACTCGCCGTTCACTTGTCGAGGGGCGCGTTGAGCTCCTCAACGGACGGCAGAGCGTTCCAGTCGACCATGTCGTCCATGGAGACCGACTTGGACCCGTTGTTCTTTGAACGGGCAGACAGGTCCGCAGGCTGGTAGCCGCGGTCCTTGAGGTAGTCCATCGCGACCTTGAGCAGAGAAGACGGCACCTCTTCTCCGCCAAGCTGGCCCAGTAGCTGCTGGGCGATCAGCGAGTCGATAGCGTCAAGGATCTCTCCACGGCGAAGAGAGTCGTCAATCATCGATTCAACAGCATCGGGAACTCGACTCCCAGTGCCGTTGCGTTGGCGAGCGTGATGATCCATAGGTATCTAAGTTGGCGTTGGAAGGTGTCTGCCTGAAGGCAGTGAGGACAGTCACAGAAGTCGTGCTTGTAGGTCATTCGAGGATCTCGCGAATGTGAAGACCACCGTCCATGATGGTGACGTAGGGTGCATGTACTTGAGACTCTCTATTTGATTTTTCTGCCACACGAAGGCCCACGGTTCGTTCACCATCTTCTCCAATTGGCGGGACGATAATTTGAGCACTTGTCTGAACAGTCACCGACCCCCGGAGAGTTCCTGAATCACGGCCTAGTCCAAAGCCCACATACGCTCTACGAAGTTCAGTGTTATATGAGACAGAATCACCATCAATTGCTGGGTAAAGCCCAAGCGAAACGGTTTGTTCTCTTGCTGTTTCCAAGCTAAATCGCTCTGGGTCACGAGGACCAGTAGACACTGTGACCCACGCGTCGACTTGAAACTTTCCAGGGGGAAGATTTACGCGCTGGTTGCCGGAGGTGTAGCCACTGGCGGACAGACCGTAGGCGCCGTTAGTAAAGGACCCAACGCTCCACTCTTCCACTAACGCAACTTCAAACTTCCAGTTATCTGACGTCTCGGGCCACTCACTTGCGATACCAGAGCCGGTTGAATTGACTTTTAGTCCGCTTCTTCCAGCAGTAAATTCCTCTGTCATATCGATTGAGTAGTGAACTTCGGCGGGGCTAACGCTGCCGATTGTGTAGGTTGGAAGATCTACTCCAATGGTGCCGCCGTCTTGCTGAAAGCGCGGCATTCGTCCAGTGTCACCTAGGCCAGGATCTGGAAGACCTGTAGCCTGTCCAGCCCCTACCGCTGCAAGCTCATTGTTGAGGTAGTTGTCAAACCACAGCTTGGGTACGGCGTCTGTGCCGACGGCAGGATCAAGCAGTGTCGTGAGGCGAGTGGACTCTCCATCCCAAGCCGTTTGACTCAGGTTTTTGCTAAGACCAACAATCGAGCCTTCGACAAGCTCTTGGAGGCGGAAGAGCACCTGATCTCGCGAACGCTTAAATTCGCGCAAACGTAGTGTTGAAGTTGCTAGGAACTCTGCTGCGGGCGTAGCGACCGGCGTAGTTCGGGAGATTGTGACGGATTGACCGGCAACTGTGGTAACGCTTGAGCCGAACCGAAGTGTCCGAGGTAGCTCTGATTGCGAGTCAAGGATTGTCCAGTCCGTTTGGACAACACCGCCAAGCGCCACGGTGAGGTGCCCTGGAGAGATAAACCCAAAGGGAACATCGAAATCCGTATCGCCGTTGTTTTCGACCGTGTAGGCGATCGAAGACATGGACCCTTGGGACAGGTGCGCGACAGACGGGCCCCAGCCAGGGACGGGCTCCGGGATGGGTGTGCCAGCCATTACTCAATCACCTCGCGAACGTGGACGTTGGCGTCAAGTAGGTAGATTTCCGATTGCTGCGCCGATGCCGTCGTGTTGTCTGCGACGCGAAGCTGTAGCGTCGTTGAGGTAGCCGTATCGATCTGGCAATCAATACGAAGCGTCACAGATCCTCGGGCTGCCGTTGTGGCACCAGGGCCGTAACCCACAAAGACTTGTCGCGTCTCTTTCCAAAGAGTGCCGTCGGATTGCCGCAGCCCGATTGAAGCGTAGTGCGGCTGCACACTGAGACCAAGGTTGAATCCGCCGGTTGTCACTACAGCGGTCGCAGTGACGTTAAACTTCCCCGGAGGAAGGTTGATGTAGTCGCCAGTCAGGCTGTTGTTAGGTGCCATTAGCCCGTTGATGGGGCGCAGCACCAAAGACTCAAAGGCCAGAGGCACCAAGGTTCCAGAGTCCGCAGTGTTACTTCCGAAAGCAGGGTCGGGATCGTACCCGATGGCAATTCCAGAGCCGGAAATAGGTTCGGACGACAGGTCGGCAACGCAAATGAGCTCTGCCTGCGCCATTCCTCCAATCTGGTAAACAGGAAGATCTACGCCTGGGGTGCCAGTGCCTTCTTGGAGAAGGCGGATAGTGCGGCCTGTGTCGTTTACTGTAGGCGAAGGAAGGCCAGAGCTGCCTGGATCACCGATGTTTGCGATGGCTGTGGCGATCTCGTTGACGACGTAGGACTTGTTTGTAGCGTCACCGTTTTGTGTAGGAGCAGCTAGATTCTCGATGCGAAGACTTTCGGCATCCCATGCGGTCAGCGCTGGGTTTTTAGAGAGCCCTACAAACGTCTCGAGGTTGAGCTCCTGCATTTTGAACAGCAGCTGGTCGTTTGACCGCTTGACCTCACGCTGACGTATCGGGATGCCCGACTGGAAGACCACTTCCGGGTACTCGATCTGTGTCTTACGTTCAATGCGGATGATGTCTCCAGCTACAGTCGGGATTGCTTCATCAAACCGCAGTGTGTTGGGCTCGACAATTGTCCAACGTGTGGTGGCAAAGTCGTTGACGTACGCGCGGATATGGCTCTGCTCAAGGTATTCGAACGGGATCACAAAGTCCCGGTCGCCGGTGTTGGAGACGGTGTAGGAGACAGTGCTCATAATCAGAATCCGAGACGTCCCTCTCGGCGGGCTTTCAGGGTTTGGGTGCGCTTGCGAATGTCGGAGCGGAGGCGGGGCTGCTCCTGGAGGATCTGCTTCCAGGCGCGTTCACGGTAGCGGCGGATCTCACGCTTGATCAGCGGGATGCGCGGGCTGCGGTTTCCGTTCTCGTCGTCATCCGGCGTCAGCTTCTGGTACGAGGAGGACTGGATCAGCTTGCGGAGGCGTTGACGTAGGTCGAGGCCACCAATGCGGACCTTGCCGCTGAGTTCGGTCCACCTGTCGTACGCAGCTTGGTCACCGATGTTGTACTGCTCGTCCAACAGGTCCATGCCGCCCTTCGTGGTCTCAGGCACTGAGAAGCCGTAGGCGAACTGCGCGAGCTCGCGGTCGACAATCTTGTCTTTGACCCTCGAGAAGCGCGTCGGCAGGAACGCGGCCCAAGCCTGGTGGTCCATCTTGATCGGCTCGCCAAGGATGTTCCGCTGCGTGGGCAGGGTCTTCGACCAGCCAGGGATGCGAGCAATAAGGCGGTCCGCGATGTCCCGCTTCTCTCGGATCTCAGGGTCAATGGCACGAGCAAATGCGCCAGAGATCGACGGCACGGCTGTCTGGATCAGCGAGCCCGCGAGGTGCTCGGCGTTGCGGTCGGGGTCCATCGCGAAGCTAAGGACGTCGGTCAGACCCTTGAGGTACGTCTTCGAGGTCAGGTTGTTTCCGATCGACACCGCGGAGCTCATCATGATTGCTTGGGCGTACTGGGTCGCAGTGCTTTGCTCGTCCGCGTTCTCCTGGATGTAGCGAGAAGCGTCGACCACAGCGCCAAGCAGCGTGGCAATCGGGTCGAGGCGCGCGTAGCTGACGTACGTCCCGCCAATGCGGATGCTGTACGGCTGCCACCCCGCCTCCTTGAGGGACTTGGCGACGTTATAGTTGCTCGGCTCGGAGCCGGTGATCATCGGCATCCCTTCCTCGTCCGGCGGGAGCGAGGTCATGTAGGCCACGGTGCCGACGGCGCCAAACCCGAAGGCGACCTTTGCTCGAGCCCGCGCGCGCACCTGCATGTCTGACGACATCAGTTCTCTTTGGATGCGGGAGAACCGAGCGGTCGACTCGTCCATCGGAATGCCAATCTGCTTTGCCGTGAAGCGAAGCGACTCTCCGGCAGCGGCAAGGACGCCACCTGCCGTGCGGTCCCACCCGTAGTCGACGATGTTGGTCGGGGTGTTGACGAACGGGATGAAGAACTTCGCCAGCGGGTGACGGTTCCGCAGCAGGTTTGCGGCGTCAGCCAAGGAGCCGAACAGACCCTCGTCGCGCTTCTGCGTGAAGGTGGCTCGCTGTCCTTGGAGGACGCCTTCCGCCTTCGCCTCCATCATGTCGTCCAATTCGGCCTCGGTCCACTTGGCGCCGTCGACACCCTCGGGGTCCATGCCCTGGAGAACTGCGCGGTCCTCGGCTTCTAGCTGAAGCTGCTTGGCAACCATCGCGCGCTGCTTGATGTCGCCGCGAACCTTAGCCATCTGGTTCAGAGACTCGGTGACACGCTCGCCCAGCATGGACGGTTCGATGCGGCCCGACCACTCTGCGGTCAGGTGGGCTCGAGCGCGTGCTCGACCGTTCCAAATCTTGAAGAACCTGTCCTCCATCTCGAGCGCCTTGGTCGGGAACTTGATGGCGTGGACAAGCGGAGAGAACATGGTCTTACCCAAGGTCTGGTCAAGCGGCGACACGAAGCGCCCCTCGAGCATGCTCAGGCTGGCCCAGCCGTCCGAGCCGTTGCTTTGCTTGACCAGTCGGTAGGCTTCGGTGAACTCACCGAACAGCGCCGAGATCGTGCCGAACTCTTTGCGGAGAAGCTTGCTGGCAGCTTCAGCGCGAACCGTGTCGCCCGTGCCGGCTGCAATGGCTCTCTCAAGCCCTGCGCCCAGCATGCCCTCGATGGGCTGCCAGAAGCTCATGATGACACCGGAGGTCACGTTGACCGCGTGGGTGCTGATGCCCGACAGCAGCGAGTTGATGTGGTACTCCTGGACAGCGGCCATTCCCTTCTTCATGCGGGAAGACTGCTGCCACTCTTCGAGCGCCTTCATGTTGTCGTCAACATGCTCAGACCCCAGCAGCGTGGCGAGCTCGTCGATCAGCGCCTTCATCCGCTCAGGATCTGCGGACTCAGGATCGTCCGCCATCTTCGCCATGACAGCAACAGGCGACAGGGTCTCAACGTCCTGCATCGTTTGGCCGATGACATCCTCATCGATCTCGATGCCGGCGCGGGACAGCCCAAGGCCAAACTCGGAGTAGACGTCTCTGACGCCTTGGCGGATGCCGTCGTAGTGCTTGACGTAGGACGCGACCTTGGCGAACTGGTCAGTGGTGACGTTCGGGTTGCGACTCAGCGCGTCAAGGTACGGAGCAAGCTCCTGCGCGAACCGCTCGGCGTACACCCGCCACATGAAGACTTTGACGCCAGCGTTGTAGACGTCCTTGCTGGAGGCGGCGAGGTCGACGAGTGCGCGCTGGAACTCCTGCTGCTTCTTGCCTGCCAAATCCCGGCTGCCGGCAATCGCCTCGGCAAGCGCGTTGATCTGCTTTTCGCCTACAGGACGAGAGGGCGGCTCGTAGTCATTGAGAGCACGAATCAGGCGGGACGAGAACCCGTCGTCGCCCGTCATCATCGAGAGGTTCTCCTCGTACCGCTCTAGGCCGCGAGCCTCGAGCTCTCGCTTGAGCGCAGACCGCGGCCTGACGTCCCGCGTCTCGGGGATGTAGCGCGTGGCAGAGCCAACGTAGTCTGCTTTGTCGAGATCCTCTGGAGTAATCTCGTCGTAGCCGCCAAGGTCAACTTTGTCCTGCTCGAATCCAGGCGACCCTGGCTCAGGCAGATCGGAGAAGTCGCCGGAGTTCTCGGGAACCTTGGCCGCCAGCCGCTCGTGCAGTTCTTCGTCGAGGCTTTTAACAATCGACTCAGTCAGGCCGTCGAGCTCGCTACCTGTCGCCTCGACCACATCCCCGCCGGCGCTGACGAAGGAGAACGTCTTCTCCTCTTCATTGCGGAAGACGATCTTGTCCTCAAGCGACTCCTGAGCTCGACGAGACTGGTACGAGTCGTCAAGCTTGTTCAGCATCGCCTGAGCAGCTTCCTCCCGCGTACCGCCGGCGTTCAGAATCTTGTTGCGGACTCGCACGGCGCGGATGGAGTCAAGCACCGCGTCGGTCGCAAAGCCAAGAGCAGCACCCTCAAGCACGTTCTTGAGGCGCCCCAGCATCTCCGAGTCTTCCTCGTCAGCAGCAAGGAACGCGGTGATCGGGTTTGCCAGCGACGGCTCTTTCTCGATCAGGTTGCTCAGGCGCTCGTCAGATCCCTCGAAGGCAACGAAGTCCGTCACGGCGCCTTTGAGCACCGAGCGTCCCATATTGCCCGCAGCGGCTCCCATTGCCATGTGGGCCATCCCCAGCGTGCCGTTACCTTTCAGGCGCGCTGCCTGGACGCTGCGAGCGATGGAGGTCGCTTGGTTGCCGTCCAAGTAGTTCAGAGCCCGCACAACACCGCCAGGGAACTTGAGGCTCAAGGCTGCCTTGGACGCCATGCCGATCGCCCCGGTCACTCCCATGTAGGGCACCACGAACTGCGTGATGCCGCCGGCCATAGCGCCAAGCGTCGAGGTCGGCGCCTCGATGATGGTCTGCTCGTCCCAGTCGGGGAGCATGTCGAACGTCATGGAGTCCAGCAGGTTCCAGACGGAGTGCGCGCTCTCTGCGACCCCGTACATGGCGCCCTGCGCGATGTCTCCAACACCTCCGAAGAACGGGTTCGGATTGGTGTTCGCAGCCGACGGCCCGAACTCCTGCTCAAGGTCTGTGCGGTAGTAGGACATCAGTAACTCCAGATGATTCTCTGAACGTCGAAGAACTTGGCTACGAGGGCATCGCTGTCTCCGTTGAGACCGGCGGTGAAGAGGACGGATCTGGCTTTGTCGACGAGCTCAGGATCAGCTTTGGCGGATAGCGAGATGCGGTCTGTAGCTGGGTCAACGTCAACGTACTTTTCAGCGTCAACGAAGTCGTTGAAGCGAAGCGCGAAGACTGAGACGTTGTCGAGGTTGACGTCCTCCGCAAAGAGCTCTTCAGCTTCCGCTGCCGCCTTGCTCTTCATGTCCTCGGATACGTCTTCGCCTCTAAGCCCGTAGCGCGTTCGAACGTACTCGGACTTAGCAAGTTCAAGGTTTCCATCTTGGATGGCAACGTAGGCCGTGCTGCTTAGAAGGCCGATTTTCCCAAGGCCGTCACCGAGAATGGCGCCGCGGACTTCAGTGTCTTCAAGCTTAGACGTCTTGATGAACTTCCTAGCGGACCTAACGAACATCGACCGAGATGTCTCGCCCGGCGTTTTGAACTCGCGCTCGTAGTCTTTCCTGCGAAAGCGAATGATCTCGCGCTCCATGGCGCGAATAGGCGTGTCCATCCCTGGAAACAAATAGTTGCCGCCTTCGCTGTCATCGACAATCCTTCGAGGCTGCCCGCCGAGGGTGAGCGCCCTGCGCTTCAGGTCAAAGACTGCCGCAGCGCCTTCGGAGGGTGCCTGCATCTCCCTACTAAGCGCGTCGTAGTCTTTGCGAGTAAATGCAACGTCACCGACACGGACTTCTTCACGGGCAACCTGTGTGCCTTCTAGTACGACTTTGCTGGGAAACGCTTCGCGGGTGCTTTTGATGCGTTGATCAACAAGAGCAAGGGTGTCGGCTTCGGTTTGTTGTCCCCCACTTACAGTCGCAAGAATGTCCATCTCAACAGCCCTCATCTCCCGATTGATGCGATCCTGCTCTTCTGGCGTTACGCGACCGTCAGTGTCAAAGGACTCAGGAGAGAAGTGCTCGCGCAGAATTTGATCAACGGAGCGTTGCACCTTTGACCAGACCTCGTCTTTGTTCTTCGTTCGCTGAGTGTCTTGGTTCTGCTGAATTTTGATCATCAGGTTATTGGCGTCGGAGGCCGCAAGCGCGCCGCCTTCCAGCCCCTCCTGAATAGCCGCGTACGCTTCGGTGTAGTCACCTTGGAGCGCCGCAAGGTTCACCAACGCCTCAACGTTCTCACGCTCAACGACGTTCGTCGTGCGGGCGCTCTGCATCTTCTCGCTCGCGTACTCGTCCAGAGCGTCCAGGTAGAACAATTGGAGATCGGCGTTGCCTGCAAAGGCGCCGGGGTAGCCAGGGTCCTCCCCGTTTTTGTTGGCCTCCACAACCCGTTCAATTTCCTCGTTGACGATATCGCGCACAGCTTCAGGGCTTTTTGCTTGGAGCATCCGCTGACCGATCGGCGTACTCGCAATGAGGTTCTTCGCGTTGGAGCGCGTCCGCCCGTTGAGCTCCTGCGTCTTCTCAAGGTCCTGCTCCGCTCGATGCTCGAAGCGGCTGATGTCGCCTTGGATCGCGCTTGCGAGGTCGCCCTGGAAGAGGTCTCGACCGTTCTTCGGGTTCTCCGTCGCAGCAGCAATGCTCAGGAACTCGGCAGCAGCCTTGTCCCCAAACTTGTTCGCAATCTCGGCGGCGGTGCCGCGTAGGCCGTCAACGATCTCTTGGGGGTTCAGGATGCCCTCGGTAATGACCCGCCTGTTCTCGATCATCAGCGCGTTTTGGAACTTTGCCACCTCCTCGGGGTCAGGGTTCCAAGTCTTGGTCTCGGTGTCGAAGGCGTCGTTGATGAAGTTGTCGCCGATGTCAGCAATGCTTTCCTGCACTAGCTGACGGTGCTGAACGGTCTGCCGCTTCCTTGAGCGCCCAAGGAGCTCGCTGCGGAAGCTGTTCATCTCATTGATCATCGCCTCCTCGGCTGCCGACTGACCAATGGTGCCGAACTCGAGCATGACACCGACGGCACCCTTCTGGATCTCCGCCATGACCTCCGCCATCTTCTCACCCCTAGTGCCGGCGTCGGCGTTTGCGATCATGCCGGCGTACAACGCCATGTTGGTTTCGTCCGCCTTGACGCCGGAGAAGTAGCTACGCATTGCGTACTGTGCCTTCCGCCCAGTGAGACCTAGCTGGAACCACGGGCTGTCGACGGCCTCGAGCCCACGCTTCTGGATCTCCGAGGCAATCTTCTTCGCGTTGCGGATGTCGCTCTTGCCACCCATCAACTGCTTGACGATGGCGTCCGTGTCCATCCCAGCTTCCTGCATCTCCGCAACGCGTCGGCCAAGCTTGGTCTCCGCTTCCTGCACCATGTCGCGGAACTCCTCGCCCTCCGTTTGGAGAGCTCGGACAAACCCAGAGAGATCGATCTGCTCTTTCTGGACAAAGCCTCGAGTCGCTCCCGCGGGAAGTACAGGTCCTCCTGTCTGCGAGGGGTACGACTCTCGGTTTTGGATGAAGGTCAGCGGCTGAGAGTATTGCCTCATTGGGGGGTTACTCCTGTAGACATGGCCCAAGTCTGAGCAAGCTGTCCACCAATCTGGAATAGAGCGTTCATAGGATCAGGCATCGCGACAGGGCCGCCGGCAGCTTGACGGATCTGCTGGTAGCCACGGGTGGCGAGCGCCTCCTTCTCTACCTGGGTCGCGTACCGCTGCGTCTCGCGCTGCTCGCGCACAACCGCAAGACGAAGCGTTTGCTGTGCCTGAAGGTCCATCAGGGCTTCTTCGACAGCGCCTCCCTCGACGCCGCTGCCAGCCGCTTGGACCTCAACCATCCCCGCGCGCTGGCGAAACTCCCGAACCAGTTGAGCAGTCTGTCGAGCAGCTGCGCGGTCCTGCTGAATGCTGCGTCGACCAATGGAATTGAACGCATTGGTCAGGTCGACCTGAACTGCGTCGGCGGTGTCACGCGCAAGCTGCTCTTGGTACTTGAGCTGTGCCTTGGCGTTATCGCGCGCAATAAAGAAGTTGGCAACTCCCTGCACTGCCGCAAGTGTCGCCATCAACGCAAACGGGTTGATACTAGGGAAAGCGAATTTCGGCTTGTAATACTGATCGAAAGCCTCTTGGCCTGCTTGTTTAGCGAAATCCGAGGCTCGCATCGCGGCGTCGATAATGCCCATCAGGACCTCCTAGTGACCATGAGACGGAAGGGATGACCGTCTTCGGTGACGGCGCAAACGGACTTGAACCCAGCGGCTCGCATCCAGCGAATGAGTTGAGTGTTCCTCTCCATGACGTAGCTGCCGATTGACGGGTAGTCTTGGAGGAGGCGGGGGAGCACATCTTTTCGGAACTGCCGAGTCAGAGCCAAGAGATGCTTCTGCATGAGCCGCTTGGTCGGGATCATCCAGATGTACGCTGCGGGGTCGGACGTGTCCCCTTTGGCTTCATCAGGCCACAGGCCGAACCCAAAGACACCGAGAGCTCGATCGCTCGAGCCGCCTGAGATCACCATGCAGCCGTCGGAGTTCTCCATCATGTCGGAGATGTAGAGCGGCGCTTTCCACTTGTGCTGGAGAGGCTCCTCAGCGACCACAAGGACTTCTTCGTACTCCTCATCTCGGAGGTCCTGCGTCATCCAGAAGATGGAGTCAGGATGCGCTTCGGTCAGGATCAGATGATCGGGTGCCTGGTTTCCAGTCTGGTGTCCCATGTACCTGTTACGAGATTGAAGGGAAGCGGAGAAGTGCTGGACAGCGTGACTTTGAAGTCATCAATATCAGCGTGAATGCCAATGTCCATTTCGCCGCTGCGTAGGGGGCCTGGGTAGAAGTCTGAGACATCTACGGTGTCGTCGAGGAATTCCTCTTCTGAAGTGTCGGCGTCTACGTAGGACACAGTGCTCTTGATGTAGCCAGTGTTGTCCATGAAGACCCGCAGTCGACGAGTCATTTGATAGCTGCCCAAGATCGCTGCACCGTTTCTGTTTTTTGCCAGCGGCTTTGATAGGACAATGCGCGCATCATAGGGGCGCCCGATGAGAAAGGTGAACCCTGTGAAATCGCCGGTGACCTCAAAGGTCCTTGCGCCGACGTTGCGATCAACGACTGTCAAAGGGGTGCCCCATTTGAAAGGCTCATAATCAGCCTGTTCGTTGCCGACAATAACAGCCACCAAATCTTCGTCGGCGTCAAACGTCCAATTAACGGGCGCTAAGAAGGTTGAGCGGTCCGTGGCCTTGTCGTAGTTTTGGAAGGTTGCTTCGGTTTGGTCATCGGCACGAATTACGAAATCTTGGTTCGTTTCGGCGCGACCTGGGCCGAGCTCCATCTTCACGATGTGCGTGACGTTGTCTCGAGTCGTCAGCAGGATCAGACGCTCGTCCATGAACGCGATGTCGTCGACAGTCCCCTTCAGGGTCCACGTAGTCCACGCTGCCTGCACCTGCTCGCTGCCTGCGCGAAGGTACTGGTACAGGTAGATGGTCTCGCGGTTGCCGCTTAAGCACGCCAGCATGTTGGCTGATGAGCCGGCGGTCATACGGACCAAATCCGAAGGCACGAGGCGCGGGGCCGCGAGAGTTGCCTCTTGGTCCAGCAGACGCTCTGTGTTGGATCCTGGCGCGAACTCGCGGATGGAGGCGAACTTGCCTGAGGACTGCCCAAAGAACAGAGAGCGCCCCGTGGAGACCGGCTTGACATTGCGGAACGTCCGGTAACTCGAGAGCATCGGAGCCTGCACGGTCTGCGGCGTGATCGTGGGGTTGCCTGAGACCACGGCCTGTCCGAGCTCCGAGAAGATCAGAAGCTGCTTGTCGTACGGAATGGCATGGCGCAGCGTGTCTCCGTCTAGATCAGATGCGGTGAAGCTCATCCGCTCGTCACCGGGAAGAGACAGAACCGTAGTGCGCCAGAAGTTCTCGATGGATGCCGCTTGGCTCAGGGACACTTCAGCTTGGCTCAGAAAGCCTAGGCGGTTCTGGATGACGAACAGGTCGTTGATCTTCTGGCCAGCAAACGCAGGAGACTTGTTGGTCTCCTCGTCACCTGCTTCTCGCCCGTCCCATTCGACAGGTGCCCACCGGAAGAAGATTTGGTTCGGTGTACCAGTGACCGTGCCCGACGCATCGTCGACCTCGCGCTGGAGGCGGTGCGGCATCGTCGTGTTGTCGAAGTTGCCTGTACTTAGGCCGGGCTTTGTAGTCTCGTTCCAAGAGCCCTGACCCCAGCCCCACGCAGGCGAATCAAAGCTGTCGGGGTACAAAGAGTTGTTGACCCACTTGTCCGTGGCAAAGCGGACGTAGTAGTCGTCTTCGCCGCTTGCGTTGCCTCCGGTGATGCGAACGACAGCACCGTGCCGATAGTGCGTGGGTAGGTCAGAGATCCTCTCGGCCCGATCAGTCCAACCAGAGATAAACGTGTTTGCTTGGGAGTCGGTGACCTCGAAGATCTCGATGTCGTCGTTCGTGGTGAGTCGTAGAGCAGAATCCGCGAGCTCGCCGCTGTCGATCCCGATGCCGAATGGCAGCGCGATATCGAGGAGGTTGCCTAGGCGGCGACGAACGTACGAAGGATCAAGAAAGAAGCTGATCGCCGTCGTTGTCGGGAGCTCAACGAAGACCGTGTCGCCTGAGTTGACTACAGAGCCTGTGTGGTAAAGAAGGCCACCTGGGTTGCCGGTGCCGACGGAGCCTGGGTCGAACTCAAACTGGTCGTACTTGTCAGAGACGTTTGTTCCGTTGACTCGGATAGTGAGGTCGTCAAGCGAGTTGCACTGGAACCCTAGGTTGAACGGAGACGTCCCTGCTGCTTGGTTCAGCGTCGCCGTGAATGTTTTGCTAGCCGGCGTTTGGTTGAAGCTCGCGTTAGGTGTGCGAAATCCCACCTTGACCGCCGAACCCATCGAAGACGTTTTGACCTCAACCGTGTACTCGACTCCGTAGTTGTTCTGCTTGACGAAGAGTCCCGCTTCGCCCGTGCTGATGTTGGTGATTAGCGTGCGGCCCGCAGTCTCCGCCACGACCTGTTGGCGGTTCAGCGTGAAGATGGTGTCCGCCAGGATGTGGTAGCGGATGTCGTCATAGGTCGCTCCGCTCAGGTACGCGTAATCCGCCGCGTCAGCAAGGTTGTCATCCTTGTCGTAGATCGGGATTGAGTTACCGTCCGTGTCGTACACGCGGACATCCGCGTCACCAAAGCACGCGATGTAGTCGCCGTCATCGCGCTCCAGCGGGGCGACCTTGTAGCCCGACAGGTCTGCCTCAGTGCTGGTGATCCACTTTGTGGGGTAGCGTTTGATCGTCCCTTCCGTCGCCATGAACTCGACGTTGCTCGCCTCTTCGACCAGATTGGACTGACGGATGGCAGCAGACTGTTGAGAGATGCCTCCTAGGAAGGTCGGCACCTGGACGGAGTAGGTCGGCATAGATCAGTAGCGAGGGGCTTTGCGAACGGTGGCCGGAAGGTAGTGCGAGCCGGTGATCCACGGGAACGTCGGGTCGTCCATCATCGTGTACTGACCCTCCTCGATGTCGTGGTTGATCAGCGCGCCTCGAGCCTGAGACTCCTCAAGCGCAAGAGCTCGTGCGCTGTCTTGCGAGCCCACGGTGCGCGTGTACATCTTCCGGGCCGCGCGGCAGGTGATGTACTCCTTGGCTTGCTCAGGCAGTTCGTCGAAGTCGATGTACAGGACGAGGCAGCCGGTCACGGCTTGGCCGATGTCGAACGTCCCGCGGTGACGGTCGTAGAGCTTGTCGCCACGGACCGTCAGGCCCTGGTAGTCGTACGCCTTGAAGCGCACGGTCCCCGCAGGGATTGCCACCTCCCCAGTCACACCATCGGCAGAGAAGGTGTGATTGGGGTTGGTGTTGAAGTGCCACCCCTCCCCCTGAACCTGTTGGTCTGTTTCCTCAAGGACCGCAACGGCCATACGCGTCGTGGCACTCGTCGGTCCCTCGAGGCTGTTGGAGGGCTTCTGCCCACAGGCAACGAGGATGCGGTTGACGGCTTGAAGTTTGGTCAGACTCATGGTTCAGGAGGAGGGGTCAGAGATCACGGAAGCGCGAGCTCGATGGCGCACTCACTGCGAAGGATGCCGGTGCCGCTAATGAGGCGGGCCACAACGAGATCCTGCTGGTACTCCGTGAGACGGTCGGTCTCGACGGTCACACCCTCGCGGTAGACCGTGCCGACGGCGTCCCTGTGGAAGCCGATGGCCTGGGTCTTGGTGAAGTCACCGTTGTAGGTGTTGTAGTCCACACCCGTACGGGTGTCCGCAGCCACGTTGGTGCTGGGGATGTTGTTGGACATGAAGATCTCGAAGCCGTAGGCGCGGTCGATGATGCCGCTGGCTTGCGAGCCGTTACCACCGGGGTTCTTGTCGACGTTCAGGAACGACCCGTCAGCAACAAGCAGGTAGTACATCGACGGGCGAACCGCGAATGCGATGTCCGTGGAGCGAACGTCCTTGGACTCGAATTCGATGGCAGCGTCACGCATCGCGTTAAGCATGGTGGTGGCGCTCGTGTCCATGTTGGCTGCGGTGATGACATGACCATCACGGCCCGCGTTCTCAGTCGCGGTGAACGGGTTAGATGCACGGGCGGCCAAGACGAGGACCTGAGCGATCTGTTGGTCCATGCCACGCGACAGCGCGTAGCCGACCTGAGACGCGTACTCCGAACGGAAGGGAGCGTGGGCGATCAGGGTGTCCCAGTCGTCTACCGTGAAGCTCGAAATGAGCGGGCGGTCGACCGAGATCTTCTTCTCGGCGCTCTCAATGTTCGAGAGGTACGGATCGGTGTTGTCCAGCAGGGACTGACCGCGCTCGTGCTTACGAGCGGTGGCCTTGCCGATCAGCGGGAACTGGTGGGACGCACCGGCGCCGACGTTCATCGAGCGGGTGCGGGCGAGGAACTGGTTGTTCTCCATCATGGCGGCGAGGACCTCGCCGGAGAACATGGTGAGCGCCAGGTCGAGGGGATCGCCAGACAGCTGGTTTGCGGTCGGGATCGTCGGCTGGACGTCTTGGGGGAAAGCCATTGGAT
>Ga0213866_10000314_pt1 | contig 40216 bp, 36 predicted proteins | sample PICome_11_FD_160079 | JGI IMG/M metagenome (GOLD analysis project Ga0213866, IMG submission 160079) | Coastal seawater microbial communities near Pivers Island, North Carolina, United States - PICO284 | ecosystem: Environmental > Aquatic > Marine > Coastal | place: USA: North Carolina... | reverse complement strand
TGGCAATGTGGCATCATTAGCTTGGGAACCCAAGCCTATTTCTTTTTTAATCCTTACACTTATACGTGAAAATAATACTTAATTACTAAATACGGAGATTCTAAAGTGACAAAATCAGAGCTTATTAGAAAAATTTCACAACGTTTTCCAAATATGTTCTTAAAAGACATACAGGTGGTTGTTGATACCATATTTGATGAAATTTCAGAGGCCTTAGTTGAAGAGAAAAGAGTTGAGCTTAGGGGCTTCGGAGCTTTTACCATTAGAAGAAGGCAGGCCAGAAAAGCTAGAAATCCAAGGACAAATGAACTTGTTGATTTAGATGAAAGGCTTGCATTGTATTTTAGGGCAGGAAAGGAATTAAATGCCCGCTTGAATAAGGGTGATTAGTATATTATAAGTTTTATTCTTAAGTAATTCCTTGTCTATATTAACATTTAAGTAGCATTTTATTATATTACTTACTTTATTATTGCCGTTAATATAGATTACGTTACTTTAAAAAGCATAGAATGCTTATAATATAATTTACGAATAAACACTTTTTATGAAAAAAATACTTGTATTCATTACATTCATAATATTTTTATTAGTGGCATCGCTATTATCTGTTCCTTATTGGTTGGATGTTAATGAGTACAAGGAGCAAATAGCTGGCGTTATTAAAGATAAGACTGGCTATGACGTAAAAATAAACGGAAGAATATCTGCTAGAGCTTTACCTGACGTATCATTAGTAATAGATGAAATTGCTGTATCTTCATTAATTGAGGGTGATGATGATATCTTCTCTTCTGAGAAGTTAATATTAAAGGTAAAGCTTGCTTCTGTTTTAAATATTCTAAAAAAGAAATTTGAAAAAATAGAAATAGATAGTTTGAAAATCGTTAAGCCGGTTTTTAACCTACGTGCAAATAAAGCTGGAAATTATAATTGGGAAAGCCCGACCGCTAGTAAAATACCTTCTGCTAAAGATGAAGTAACCGAAGTTTCCTATATAGATAAAAAAACTACATCAATTAATGAAACTCTGTTTCTAAATGAGTTTGAAATAAAAGACGGTTCCTTTTTTTATATCGATGAAAAAAAAGGACATAAAATAAGCGTCTCTTCTGTTAATATAAACACTACATTTAAACCTGGTGATAATAAGTTTTTATTTTCAGGTAAGTTAAATGTGTTTGAAGAGGAGAAAAAAGGTAATTTCGATATTTCCGGTACATATTTACTATCCGACTTTTTGTATAAAGTAAAAAATTTAGATATAAAATTTGATAAGATAAGAGCGCATAGTAATGTTGAGGTTGATCTCAGCAAGGGTAAGCCGCTAGCTACTATCTCTTTTTATTCAAGTGAAATAAACTTAAATGATTATATCGCAAATGATAATGACGCTGACAATATTAAAGATGATAAAGTTGCAGTTGTAGCTCCTGTAAACCAAGGGTGGAGTTCTGAAGAGATTGATTTTAGTTCATTAAATAAAGTTGATTCAAATTTTAACTTCAAAGCTTCCGGGATTAAATATAAAGATTTTGAGCTAGGTGAAACGGCAATTAATACATATTTAAAGAACGGAAGATTAACCATCAATTTAAAAGATATTAAATTATATGGTGGGGTATTAAATGGTGAATCTGTAGTTGATGCAGCAGCAGGCTTGCCAGCGGTCAAGTCTACATTTGATATTAAATCTATTGATTTGCAGAAAATAGTAAAAGCTTTCAAGAATAAAGATTTCGCAGAAGGTTTTTTAAATGCTAAGGGAAGTTTATATTCGGTGGGTAGCAGCCAAAGGGATTTAATCAATAAACTTAGTGGTAAGACTTCAATAGATATCACAGAAGGATATATTAGTGGCCTTGATCTGTTTTCAATGCAAAAAAGCCTGCCTTCTGCGTTTAATGTTGGAAGGTTAGAAAGTAAAACAAGATTTGAGAAAATATCTGGTGACCTTGATATTAAAGATGGAATTGTAATAAATGAGAATTTTGTTTTAAAGTCAGATATTATAAATTTTGAAGGTAGGGGTGAAATAAATCTTCCATTACAAACAATTGCCTACAGGTTAGAGCCTAAATACTCTCAGGATTTTGAAAAAGTTGATGAAGTAAAACCAAGGACACCTATACTTATAAGCGGCAATATGTTCAAACCTGTATTTAGGCTTGAGGTTAAGACGATTTTACAAGATATAATAAAAAACCCTGAAAGTGGAAAAAATTTGGTAAATCAGTTGAAAAGAGATTTTAAGGATATAAAGAAAAATATAATTAAAGATGATACTGTAAAAGGGCTCAAGGGGTTGTTTCAGTAATATAAATGTATTATAAAAAGGCTGAGAATTATGAATATTATAAGATTACTACTTTTTTTACTTCTTATCATATTTACAATTGTATTTTCAGTTTCTAATCGAAAATTAGTTTCTGTTGATTTGTACCCATTTCCGTTTGTTTTGGACATGTCGTTATACTTAATAATTTTGTTAAGTATTGCAGTTGGCGTTTTTTTATGCGGATTGAGCGGCTTAGTAGTTGCGCTAGATGAAAGAAGGGATGACTATCTCAAGAATAAAAGAATAAAAGCACTTGAAGATGAGATTGAGGCGATAAAAGTAGACCAAAAAGTAAAAGCATTATTATGACGACAAAAGTAAAAATATGTGGTTTGAAAACAGAAAATGAAGTCAAAGCCGCAGTCGAATACGGCGCCGATTATATAGGTGTAGTTTTTTTTCATAAATCACCAAGAAATATTACAGCAAAACAAGCTTTCCAAATTACCAAGGGATTAACTAAGAATGTAAAAAAAGTTGCTGTAGTTGTTGATTCAACGGATGCAGAGCTTGATAATATAGTAAACGAATTTAAACCGGACTATATTCAATGCCATGGAAGTGAAACTAGTGACAGAATAAAAAAAATAAAAGATAAATATAAAACAGGTGTTATAAAGGCAATAGCAGTACGTTGCAGTGATGATGTTGTAAAAGCAATGGATTATGCAGATGTAGCTGATATGATATTATTCGATGCCAAGGTGCCAGATGCACCATTGCCTGGAGGCAATGGGTTGTCATTTGATTGGAATTTATTAAAGGGACGAGAGTTTAGAAGTCCTTGGATATTATCGGGTGGACTGAATGTACAAAATGTTCAAGAAGCTATAAAGATAAGTGGGGCTAAAGAAGTTGATGTTTCTTCTAGTGTCGAAAGTGAACCTGGAGTAAAAGACATAGGTCTTATCCAAGATTTCATAAAGAATGCAAAGGCAATAAAAATTAAATAAGAAAGTATTTATGCAAACGAACAAATACTCACAACCAGATGAAAAAGGTCATTTTGGCATATATGGTGGCAGATATGTTTCTGAAACTCTAATGCCTTTAATTCTGGAGGTAGAAAAAGCTTATAATAAATATAAAAACGATGATAGTTTTACGCAGGAGCTTGAATATTATCTAGAACACTATGTTGGTAGACCTAGCCCGTTATATTTTGCAAAGAGTCTTACAGAGCATTTAGGTGGGGCAAAAGTATATTTAAAAAGGGATGAACTGAATCATACAGGGGCACATAAGATAAATCACTGTATGGGGCAGATATTGCTTGCTAAAAAAATGGGCAAGAAAAGAATAATAGCTGAAACAGGAGCAGGGCAACATGGCGTTGCAACTGCTACTGTATGTGCATTATTCGACATCCCTTGTGTGGTTTATATGGGCGCTAAAGATATGGAAAGGCAAAAGCCTAACCTTTTCCGTATGAAACTTTTAGGCGCTGAGGTTGTTGCGGTAGATTCGGGCACGGGTACATTAAAAGACGCTATGAATGAAGCGATGAGAGATTGGGTTTCGAATGTAGATGATACATATTACCTTATAGGTACAGCGGCGGGCCCACACCCTTTTCCTATGATGGTAAGAGACTTTCAGTCGGTAATAGGTCGTGAGGCTAAAGAGCAGATATTAAAAGCAGAAGGAAGGTTGCCGGATACTTTGATAGCTTGTATTGGTGGTGGTTCAAATGCTTTGGGGCTATTTACTGATTTTATAAATGACGAAGATGTTGAGATAATCGCAGTTGAAGCTTCGGGCAAGGGTATCGATACTGATGAACATGCCGCATCTATCAATAAGGGAAGCTTTGGCGTGTTACACGGCAATGCAACATATTATTTGCAAGATGACGATGGGCAGATAAAAAATGCTCATTCAATATCGGCAGGGCTTGATTATCCTGGCATAGGCCCAGAGCATGCTTATTTGAACGATATAAAACGTGTAAAATATGAATCGGCAAGTGATGTTGAGGCATTAGAGGCGTTTCAGGTTTGTGCTAAGACCGAAGGCATCTTACCTGCGTTAGAGCCATCGCATGCGTTAGCACATGTAATTAAAATAGCACCTAAGTTACCTAAGGAGCATATTATAATAATGAACTTATGTGGTCGTGGTGATAAGGATGTGTTTACCATCGCTGAAGCATTAGGTGTAGAAATATGAGAATAGAAAATAAATTTAATGAATTAAAGCAACAGGGCAGGGCGGGGCTCATCACATATGTTATGGCATATGATAAAAGCTTGGAAGAGTCGCAAAAGATATTGAACGGCTTGCCAGAGGCTGGGGCTGATATAATTGAGTTGGGTATGCCGTTTTCTGATCCTATGGCAGATGGCCCAACTATTCAGGAGGCTGGAATAAGGGCGTTAAATGCTGGAGCGAAAGTTGCTGGTATTTTAAAAATGGTTGCGCAGTTCAGGCAAAATAATGATAGCACGCCAATAGTTTTAATGGGGTATTATAATCCGGTGAGGAATTATGGTTTGGAACAATTTTGCCAAGATGCAAAAGAATCGGGCGTGGATGCCTTGCTGATTGTTGACCTTCCTCCTGAAGAAGATGATGAGTTATTTGAAATAACTAAGAAGCATGGTATCGCAAATATTAAACTTGCAACTCCAACTACAGATGAAAATAGAATGAAATTGATAGCAAGTAAGGCTAGTGGATTTTTATATTATGTTGCTGTTGCCGGTGTTACCGGAGTAAAATCAGCAAGTTATGAGTCTATTGGTACTGCGGTGGCTAAAATAAAAGAAAATTGTGATTTGCCAATTGCAGTGGGATTCGGTATAAAAAACCCTGAAGATGTAAAAGAGGTTGGTAAGAATGCTGATGCTGTAGTGGTTGGGTCTTCTATAGTGAAGAAGGTTGCTAATTCTGATACTGATTCAGTGTTGACTTTTGTCAAAGAGCTTTCAATTGGTAGTAAGTAAAACGGTATTTACTATGTTTGATTTTTTATTATTATAAAATAAAAAAGTATTTTTTAAGGAGACAAAGTGGAAGATAAACAATCAATGGCATACTGGGATAAGCTGGTAGCTCCATATAAAAACCCCACAATAATTGAAAGTCTTTTTCAGTTATTTTCAACATTAGCTTTATTTGCAGGTGTGTGTTACCTGATGTACTTAACGGTTGATGAATACTATCCTGTAACATTGGCTTTGTCTTTGTTTGCAGGGTTGTTCGTGGTTAAGATATTTATTATACAGCATGATTGCGGGCATGGCTCTTTCTTTAAAAAGAAGAAATATAACGACCTATTAGGGCCTTTGTTAACTGTATTTACTATGACGCCTTATGCTCAGTGGGCAAAAGAGCATAACAGGCACCATGCAACCTCAGGTAATTTGAACCACAGGGGTGTAGGTGATGTGACGACGTGGACAATTGAGGAATATAAGAATGCAAGTCCAAAGAGGCGCTTCAAATACAGGCTGGTAAGGAATCCTTTCTTCCTTTTTACTGCAGGTGCGATGATACACTTCTTTGTAAAGCAAAGATTTCCTTTCTATAAGACCGAGCGTTTGTCTTCATGGCAAAGCGTTATGTTCACTAACATATACATGCTTTCAGTAGGAACTGCATTTTGTTACTGGATTGGTGCTGCTACTTTCTTTAAGATATATTTACCACTTGCTTTTGTAGCTGCTTCGGTTGGAACATGGATATTCTATATCCAGCACCAATATGAAAATACATATTGGGAAGGAAATGAAACGTGGAATTATTGTGATGCTGCACTAAATGGTTCTTCTTTTTATGATCTACCTAAATGGTTGCACTGGATAACAGGTTATATTAGCTACCATCACATACATCATTTGTCTGCTAAAATACCAAACTACCGTTTGGAGAAATGTTATTATTCGGTACCTGAGCTTAGAAATCCTGTGAAGATAAGCATATGGGAAAGTAGAAAAAGTTTCTGGCTTGCACTATGGGATGAAGCTAATAAGAAAATGGTGCGTTTTAAGGATATTAAGGCTGCATAGGGAAAATGCTTAATTTTTTGTTGCAAAAATTAATTGGTGGATTGCATCATAAAAATAGCTGAAAAATAAGATTCAATAGGGTATATTTCCTGTTATTGTAAAATTAAGATTTCTGCATAACGCTCTATTGATGAAATTATGCAAAGGTCTTAAATTCATTTAATGACAGGAAGTCTTTTTACTGATGAGAAGAATCGGAATTTTCATAATTGCCATTTTGATTCCGTTTATATCATACGCCCAAAATAAAGTAATTGGATTTAGGGCTGCTGATAAAGAAGCGCAAAGCCGTTTTGTGTTGGATCTGGAATATAAGCCTGAGTATAAAGCTTTTACTCTTAGTAACCCTCCTAGAGTGGTTATAGATATAAATGATGCCGTATGGGATAATAGCTTAAGCCCACATAGCGAAACAAAGCGTATAAAGGGTGTAAGATACTCCCCGGGAACCTCTCCTTTGCGTGTGGTGCTGGATTTAAAAACTGACATTAGTATAAGTAAAGATTTTGTGCTTGAGCCTTCTGGTGGAAATCCTTTTAGGCTGGTTTTGGATTTGAAACCGAAGCAGCTTTCAAAAGAAAGTAAGATTGCACCAAGACCTGTAACCAGAGAAGGTAAGAGTCTTAATATTCCGAAGCCCAAACACAAAAAGCGCCGCAAGCCACTTGTGGTAATAGATGCCGGGCACGGAGGGCACGATCCAGGTACAATAGGTTATAAAAAAACCTATGAAAAGGATATCACATTAGCCTACTCAATCGAGCTTAAAAAGCAGCTTGAAAAAACAGGTAGGTATAAAGTTTACATGACACGTTCGACCGATAAATTCTTAAAGTTAAGGGATCGGGTAAGAAAGGCCAGAAAAGTAAAAGGTGATATGTTTATTTCTATCCATGCAAATTCACATAGAAGCCGTAAGGTAAGAGGACTTTCGGTATATACTCTTTCTGAGACAGCATCGGACAAAGAGGCGGCAGCACTGGCCAGAAAAGAAAATAAGGAAGATATAATAAGTGGTATAGATCTTGATGAAGAGGCAAATGAGATAACTGAGCTTTTAATAGATATGAGCCAAAGAGATACTAATAATCTTTCTGCCAGTTTTGCAGAAACAATAGTTGATAAAGCAAAGAAAAAAGTAAAGCTACTAAGTAACCCTCACAGGTTTGCAGGTTTTCGTGTTCTAACTGGAGCGGATATACCTTCAGTTCTTGTAGAAGTTGGTTACCTGACTAACCGTAAGGAAGAAAAATTATTGAAGTCAAAAAAATATAAAAAGAAGTTGGCGAAAGCTATGGTAGAGGCTATAGATAATCACTTTACTAAATATAAGGTTGAATAACATATAATTATCATGATTTTATGATGTTTTTATTGTTATCCTGATAATATGATATTCCAAATACTAATTTATTAAGTTATGTTATTTGCTGAACTTGAAAAATAGGAATTAAAATTGAGAAAGTTTTTTACAAAATTAGGAAATTTTTTGACCGCTTTGATGACATTGTTCTTTGTAGGATCGATAATCGCGGCTATTGGTGTGTTTTATATTCTGTATCATTACGGACAAGACCTGCCTGACCATACAAAGTTAGCGCAATATGAACCTCCTACGGTTACAAGGCTATATGCATCTGATGGCAGAATGATGGAAGAGTACGCAAAAGAAAAGAGGCTATTCGTTCCAATAAATGCAATCCCTAAAAGACTTGTTAATGCATTTATTGCGGCAGAAGATCAGAACTTTTACTCGCATCCGGGTATAGATGTTATAAGTATAATCCGTGCTGCTATGAAAAATGTTTCCAATATAGGCAAAAATAAATCACTGGTTGGTGGTTCTACAATAACCCAGCAGGTAGTGAAAAACTTCTTGCTTACTAATGAGAAGTCGTTCGATAGGAAGATAAAAGAAGCTATATTGGCATTCCGTATAACGCAGGCTTTTTCTAAAGATAAAATAATGGAACTATACCTTAATGAAATATATTTAGGGAATCGTTCATATGGGGTTGCAGCGTCTTCACTAAATTATTTTAATAAATCCATAGATGAGCTTGCTATTGAAGAAGCTGCTATGCTTGCAGCACTGCCAAAGGCTCCAAGCAACCTTGATCCAAGTAAGTACTATAATAAAGCTAAGGCCAGAAGGGACTGGGTGATAGGACGTATGAAGGTAGAAGGCTTTATTACTCAAGAAGAAGCAATGGAAGCTATAGCAAAGCCAATCGAGATAGCTAAACGTGATGAAATGGAAATGGTCAATAATGCGGCTTCTTTTTCTGAGGCAGTACGTCAGGAGCTTACAACCCTTTATGGTGAAGAAGGTGTATACGAAAAAGGATTGGCGGTCAGAACTACATTATCACCAAAGCTACAGGATTTTGCTCAGGACGCCTTAAGAAGAGGATTGTTGGCGTATGATAAAAGGCATGGTTATAAAGGCCCTATCGCTAAGATAAAGATACTTGAGGACTATGTTGAGGAATTAGAGAAAATACAAAAGCCAGCAAGACTTGGTAATTGGAGTCTAGCTGTTATTACCAAAGTTGATAAAGAACATGCCAGAATAGCTATAAATAAAGAAACGAAAGGCATTATACCACTGAAGAACCTTGCATGGGCAAGAAAATACATATCGGATAATAAACTTGGTGATGAGATTGAAAAGCCTTCTCAAGTGGTATCGGTTGGAGATGTTGTAGTTGTTAGAAAGACAAGTATAACTCAAGGCGATGATCCTGAGTATTTCTTAGAGCAGATTCCTGAAGTAAACGGTGCTATAGTTGCAATGGACCCATATACTGGTAAGGTACTTGCTATGGTGGGTGGCTATGGTTATGGCGGCAGCCAGTTCAATCGAGCAGTTCAGGCAAAAAGACAACCAGGTTCTGCATTCAAGCCGTTCGTATATCTTACTGCGCTGGAAAATGGTTTTGCGCCTAATTCAATTATTGTTGATGAAGAGGTGCAGCTTGAAAGAGGAGAAGACCTACCAGGATGGCGACCACAAAATTATTCAGGTAAATATTATGGCCCGACGACATTACGTGTTGGTGTGGAAAAATCCCGTAATGCTATGACAGTTCGCCTTTCCCAGTTGATGGGTATAAATAAGGTGGTAGAAGTTGCAAAGAGATTTAATATTTATGACAATCCTAACAGGGATTTGTCAGTAGCTCTTGGCTCTGCGGAAACGACCTTGCTAAGGCTTACCAATGCATATGCAATGCTGGTAAATGGAGGAAAGGTTATTTCGCCTTCTTTAATAGAGCGTATTCAAAATAGTAATGGAAAAACTATTTATAAAAGGGATAACCGTACATGCGATGATTGTTTGGTTACCCTGACTGATGCTGAGATAGATTCTTTAACGCCACCTGATGTTGAAGAGTATAGGCAACAAATATCCGACCCTATATCTGCTTTCCAGACTGTATCAATATTAGAAGGTGTAGTGCAAAGAGGAACGGGACGAAACTTAAAATCGCTGGAAAAGATATTGGCAGGAAAGACGGGAACTACAAATGATAGTCTAGATGGTTGGTTCATGGGCTTTAGTGCAAATCTGGCTGTTGGGGTATATGTTGGTTTTGATACTCCTAGAAGCTTGGGACGTTATGAAACGGGTGCTTCAACGGCACTTCCTATATGGAAAGAGTTCGTTAAAAATGCATTAAAAGATGAACCTGATATTCCATTTAGGCGTCCATCAGGAATTAAGCTTGTTAAGATAGATGCAAAAACAGGACTGCTTCCATCTCCTGACACCCCTAAGGAGCAAATAATATTTGAAGCATTTAGAGCAGGTACTGAGCCTGATACAACTACCTCTAGTGCCTTTGAACCATCGCTAAACGGTAATCAGTTTATTGAAGACTTTACTGAAGGTGGTATCTATTAAAGTAATTGATAGTTATGTTTTTGCTTGAGAATTCAGCGTTGCTAAATAAATAATTATTAGATAATTTTTGTGCCTTGGGCTGGTTTATTTCAGCATCTTTAGTGATTTTTTATGAAGGCTATTAAGCAAGTTTAACATAGATATATTATTTTTATTTATATTATGACAAAAAATTTAATTGCCAAAATATAGTTTTATTTAGTAAAACAAGCTATAGTGTTAAAATAAGAGAACGATATGAAGCCTGAAACTCAAGAATTAATTAACCATATAGAAAGTGACCTAGAGCTTATCAGGAGGTCTCTTTGACTGGGAAGTATCTAAAAAGCGTCTTGAAGAACTAAACACTCTTTGCGAATCACCTGACCTGTGGAATGATAACGAAAAAGCAAGCAAGTTGTTGAAAGAAAGAACTCTGCTTGAAAATTCCATAAATGGTTATACAAAATCAAAACAAACCCTTGAAGACAACATAGAGTTGATAAAACTTGGTGAAGATGAAGGTGATGAAGATACGATATGCGAATCTGAAAATGAATTAAGTAAGCTTGCTAAAAAGCTAAAGAGCCAAGTGATTGAATGTTTGTTCTCAGGTGAAGCTGATAGTAATGATTGCTTCGTGGAAATTCATGCAGGGGCAGGTGGCACTGAATCACAGGATTGGGCCGAAATGCTTTTGCGCATGTATATGCGTTGGGCAGAAAGGCATGAATTCAAAACAGAGTTAATTGATGAAAATGTCGGTGATGAAGCTGGCATCAAATCTGCTACTATAAGAATCAGTGGGCATAACTGCTATGGCTGGTCAAGAACCGAAAGTGGTGTACACCGTCTTGTGAGGATATCCCCGTTTGATAGCAATGCTCGCCGTCATACGTCATTTGCCAGTGTTTGGGTGTATCCGGTAATAGATGAAAATATTGAAGTGGAAATTGACGAAAAAGACCTGCGTATAGACACCTACCGTGCATCAGGCGCAGGGGGACAGCATGTGAATAAGACCGATAGCGCTATAAGAATAACGCATATACCTACAAATATAGTTGTACAATGTCAAAATAGCCGCTCTCAACATAGGAATAGAGCCGAGGCATTCCAAATGTTGCGCTCAAGATTATATGAGGCTGAATTGCAAAAAAAGCAGCAGGAGCAAGATGCTGTAAACGAATCTAAAACCGAAATTGGTTGGGGGCACCAGATTCGTTCTTATGTTCTTCACCCATACCAAATGATAAAAGATTTACGCACCGGACATGAAACCGGTAATACGGCTGCGGTTCTAGATGGTGACATTGATGACTTTATAAATGCCAGTTTATCTGATAATATCGGCAGTTAGTTTGAAAAATCATCTTATTTATGGTACAATATGTCTGTTTATAATAAATTAAAAAAATATTTTTCGGAGGAAAAGGAGGCAAATTTGTCAGACACTCCAAACGATAATAATTCAGACGAAGTAGGTGCGGATGGGGTTTTTTACGATCTCGAAAAGGATGATAATCATCTAAAACAAAAAACCGCCAAACAAGAGCGGCTTGAAGCAAAGGAAGAAAAGCGTAGAAGAGAGCAGCAGATAGCCGTAGGTAAAACTAACCGTAGGTTTAAAACGCCAGAAGAACTTGCAAAGCATAAAAATGCTGAAAAAGAGCTAGATAAAAATAGTAAGGACGAGCTTGATAAAGAGGTGGAGCTAGTTCGTGAGCCTGAAATACATACCGAAGAAAAGAACCGTAATGATTTTCATATCCAAGAGGCAAGTAGAAGGCCTATGAAAATCCAAGGTATCGATGCGGAAATTGAAGATTGGCAAAAAGAAAAGCGTCAGAAAATGACCAATTCCTCGGTGGATAACCCAGTAGGTGTTCAAGATGCAGGGCATGCAGGCGAGTTTCGCTCTCCAACAGCAACTCCCGATGCCAGAAAAGGTGTTGAGGAAGGGATTAGAAAATAAATATAATATTTTTTGTGAATTGGTTATAAGGCGCACTATATTAATCAATACAATTATATTGGTGAGTTTTAATCCAAACGTTCTTGTATGAGTCTTTACCAGCTTCACCACCTAGGTCTACTAGGTCTACAGTACCTTCAATCTCAACTTTTTCAGAACATTTAATAGTTTCTTTTGACGTAGCGACTATTTGCATTCCATCAAAATCTATATAATTCTCATGAGTTCTATTAATTTTTTTTGTGGCGAAGTCAAGCGTATCATGCATACCCATAGGATGCTGCATCACATTATTTGACGTTGTAGCGACTATTTTTACGGTTTTGTTATTACAAAGTTTAATATTATTACTGTTTAATTTCTCAGAAGCTATGTGACAATCTTCTGCTTGAGATATTGAAGGTATGGTTAGCAAAAGAGTTGTTATTAAAAGGATTTTGTTGGTTTTCATATTGAACCTTTTATGCGTAATAAGTTAAGACATAATTATATATTAACATGAAATCAATGTGTTAGGCAATTTATAATGAAGTAATATAAACTATAGTGATTGTGATGAATTATTATTGGATATTTCGCTTAAGCATGGTCGAGGTGTTTGTATAAAAAAAGACCGCCCAAAATGAGCGGCCTTTCTTGTATTTGGTTTGATGTATGGTTGGATTAGAATCCCATTCCGCCCATTCCACCCATACCGCCCATTCCACCCATAGCAGGTGCAGGAGCCGCAGCGTCGTCTTCAGACTCTTCATCAGCTACGATAGTTTCAGTAGTGATAAGTAGTCCTGAAATTGAAGACGCATCTTGTAATGCAGAGCGTACAACTTTAGCAGGGTCAATGATACCAGCTTTGAATGCATCAACATACTCAAGATTTTGTGCATCAAAGATAGTGTTCTCATCTTCACCTTCAATAAGCTTGCCAGCAACTACAGCACCATCGATACCTGCGTTAGCAGCAATCTGACGAACAGGAGCTTGTAAAGCGCGCTTAACGATGTTGATACCAGCTTGTTGGTCTTCGTTAACAGCTTTTAGTTTGTCAAGAATCTTTGTAGCATAAAGTAGTGTAGCTCCACCACCTGCGACAACACCTTCTTCAACAGCAGCACGAGTTGCGTTAAGAGCATCGTCAACACGGTCTTTCTTCTCTTTAACTTCCATTTCAGTAGCACCGCCTACTTTAAGAACGGCAACACCACCTGCAAGTTTAGCAAGACGCTCTTGGAACTTCTCTTTGTCATAGTCAGAAGAAGTCTCTTCAATCTGAGCTTTGATCTGCTTGCAACGAGCTTCAATATCACTTTGCTCACCAGAACCATCAACGATAGTAGTATCGTCTTTAGAAATAGTAACTTTCTTAGCAGTACCAAGTTGATCAAGAGTAACGCTCTCAAGTTTTTGACCTAGGTCTTCTGAAACAACTTGTCCAGAAGTCAAGATAGCGATGTCATCAAGCATAGCTTTACGACGGTCACCAAAACCAGGAGCTTTAACAGCAGCAATTTTCAAACCACCACGTAGCTTGTTAACAACTAAAGTAGCTAGAGCTTCACCTTCAACATCTTCTGCAATGATAAGAAGAGGACGACCAGACTGAACAACAGCTTCTAATAGTGGAAGCATAGCTTGTAAACCAGTAAGTTTCTTCTCGAAAAGAAGAATAAATGGATTTTCAAGTTCAACAGTCATTTTTTCAGCGTTAGTTACAAAATATGGAGATAAGTAACCACGATCAAACTGCATACCTTCAACAGTCTCAACTTCAAACTCAAGACCTTTACCTTCTTCAACAGTGATAACACCTTCAGCACCAACTTTTTCCATTGCTTCAGCAAGTTTCTCACCAACTTCACTATCACCATTTGCAGAGATAGTACCAACTTGTGCAATCTCTTCTTTAGAAGAAACTTTCTTGGATTTCTTTTCAATCTCAGCAATTACTGCGTTAACAGCTTGGTCGATACCACGCTTCAAGTCCATTGGGTTAAGACCCGCTGCAACAGACTTAATGCCTTCTTTTGCGATAGCTTGTGCAAGAACAGTAGCTGTAGTAGTTCCATCACCAGCGATGTCGTTAGTTTTGCTAGCAACTTGTTTAATAAGCTCAGCCCCCATGTTTTGGATGTTGTCTTTGAATTCAATTTGCTTTGCAACTGAAACACCGTCTTTAGTGATTTTTGGGCCACCGAAAGATTGTCCTAAAATTACGTTACGTCCTTTTGGTCCTAACGTTACTTTAACAGCGTTTGCAGCACCGTTAATACCGCTTAGAAGACCGTTACGTGCTTCTTCTGCGAAAATTACTTGTTTAGCCATTTTAATTTCCTTTGTATTGGTTATTTAAATTTATGCTGCTTCTTCAACAGCCATAATATCAGATTCTTTCATTATCAATAGCTCTTGACCATCAATCTTAATTTCAGTTCCGCCCCATTTAGCAAAAAGAACTACATCACCTTGTTTAACATCCAAAGGTATAGCTTTTCCAGCTTCGTCACGAGAACCGTTACCAACAGCAACAATCTCACCACGAGTTGGTTTTTCTTTAGCTGAATCAGGGATAATAATTCCTCCAGCAGTTTTTTCTTCTTCTTCGATGCGCTTAACTAAAACGCGGTCGTGCAAAGGTCTGATAGACATGTTTTTAACTCCATTTAATATAAACATTCTTTTCGGGTTTTAACCCGCATGACATAGCTAATGATTGTATCTTTGAATTTCAAGGGTAAAAGTGAACTTTTTTTAGATTTTTGTTAAATATTTTTATCTAAATTATAGATTTAGTTCTTTATCTATTGAATTAGCAAGTAAACAAAACTCTTCAACGCTTAATTCTTCAGGCCTTTTTGAATCATTAATGCCTGCGTTTTGTAATACATCAACAGGATTTTTAACAAGTTGTTTTAAACTTGAACGAAGGGTCTTGCGTCTTTGACCGAATGTAGCTTTTAAAACTCTATCTAGTATGTTCATGTCAACATCAGCAAGGGGAGTTTTACGTGGGGTAATGGTTATGACCGTTGACGTGACTTTTGGAGGAGGGAAAAAAGCTGATGGTGGAATATCGAACTCATGCCTTACATCACATAATAGCTGGCTTTTGATGGATACCCTGCCATATTCCTTTGAACGTGGACTTGCCATAATACGCATCGCCACTTCTTTTTGGAACATCAGGGTAAAGCTTTCAAATTTTTCTATATTATCAAGCCACATGAAAAGTAATTCAGTTGAGATGTTGTATGGCAAATTTGCGATAATTCTGACCTTACCTTCCACCTCATTATAAATATTTGTTTTTATCGCATCATCATTTATTACTTTCAGTCGTTGGGATGATTCGGGAACCAGATAATCATTTAAAGCATTAAAGCACCTGTGGTCTTTTTCAATGGCAATAACACAATCAGCACCGGCTGCCAATATTGAGCGTGTCAGAAGACCTGGGCCGGGCCCAATCTCAATAACAGTTTTTCCATCTAAAGTACCTGAACTACGGGCAATTCTATCGGTTAAGTTTCCGTCAAACAAGAAATTCTGACCGAGTTTTTTGTCCGCAGAAATGTTATATTTTTTTAGTACATCCTGTATAGGCGGAAGCTTATGCAAATTTTATATCCTAATTTCTATAAATGCTTTATCACGTAGTTTTTGAAGGTAGCGCTGTGCCTGCAAATCAATTTTTCTACGTAATATCATTCCTTCTATACGATCCTTTAATACGATTGATTTCTCAGGTTCTGTTTTGTCACATACACCGAATATGTGAATGCCCCCCGGAGAAGGGATAGGAGGAGTAAGGCTATTTACAGGAGTTTGTATAACGGCAGGTTTTACCTCAGGGTTAAGTTCGCTGATATCTATAGATATAGTTTCGGTAGATAATTTAGAGTTTATATTCTTGGCAAGCTTAGCAAAGTCAGCACAAGATTTATATTTTACAACGCTTGCCCTTATTTTGTCTTGCATCTTGATAACCTCACTTTTAGGAAGGTTATTAGCAATCTCGACAAAGGCGTGTTTTAGTTTAACTTTTTTAACCGTTGAAGGGTCATTTATTAAAGCCCTTCGGTCATTTAATTTTATTATATAATAATTTCCGTTCTCATAAAAAGGTAGTGAAATACCTCCAACTTGAAGATTACGAATTTTAGATATTATCTCTTTTGGTGCATGTTCTTCTCTAACCCAACCTAACGAGCCACCGTTGGAAGCGGTAGAGCTTTGTGAGAATTCCTTAGCGATAGACTCAAAGTTAGCACCTTCTTTGATTTCATCATATAGCTTCTCGGCCAGAGATTTTATTCTTTTTGCATCGACAGGCGAATCTACATGCAGAACTATTTCGGAAATGTCTAATTCAGAAATGCCGGAAACATTAGATATATGTTCTAGCTTTTCTTCTATTTCACGTTCGGTTATAATAATTTTCGGGCGGACTCTTTTATTTAATATCTTTCCCCATATTACCTGAGATTCTATCTGTTTTTTCATAGCCTGAACAGGGATGCCATTCTTTTTTAAGAAATCATCAAAAGTTCCCTGCTTTAATTTGTTTTGCTTTTCAAGTTTTACAATTGCTTTTTTTAATTCTAAGGAGCTTGCATCTATTCGCAGTTCTCTAGCTTCTTGCATGTATAAAGCTTCGTCTATAAGAGTTCGTAGTATTTGTGGTTTTAACTTATCCCTTGTTAGGGAGTCGTCTTTTAAGCCCGAAGAAGAGATTGATAGATCAAGCCTTTCATTCAAGTCCATAGTGGATATGGCGGTGTCATTAACAATCGCTACTATCTCAAAATTACTCGCCAGAGCATTTGATGAAAGTGACAATAATATCGCAAATAAAGTAGATAATATATATTTCATAGCTTTTATGTAGTATCTTGTTCTTAAAATTCAAGGTGTTTTATGCAAAAAACTTATAGGAACGATATAAAAAGAAATATCATATTCTAGTATCCTAAATTTTTCAAAGATATTTGCAAGGAAAGAGTTGTATTTGGTCTGATGTCACGGTCACGGGTAAATTCTTTGAACCATGAGAAGTTAACATCAACGCAGTCTCCCTTATATAAAAGGTTTGCTTTCGTAGAAACCCATTCACCATCTTCTAGGTCACGGTGACCATTACCTGAAATATTCCATTGCTCGTTTAAGTCGATTGATGTGCTGGCTAATATTAACTCACGGTTTTCATCACCTAGGCTTGTATTGGTCGTGTCAAAATTCTCGTCAACCGAAAGGTAATCAACATCAAACCTGACGGGTTTTACATTCACACCAGCAGTTATAGCGTTACGGTTAACTGCGAATGTTTCGTCATCAACTCGGAAGCGGTATGCTAAATTAAAAATATCGTCCTTTAGGTAGCCGACACGTCCGACAAAGTCAGAGAAGTGACCATCAAGACCGGTTCTTTCACTGAAGTTATTATTCTTTTTAACATGATAGTTCTGGCCTAGTAGGAAACTAAGCTCGCCATGTTTACTGTCACTTACACGACCACGTATTCCATAATTCATGCGAGGGCCGCTTTCAATACGGTCATAACCTGTAAAATGGTTTGAATCAAAAACGTTCTCATCGGAAAATTCAATGTCCTGTGCATCCTCGTTCGGAATCTTATTAGGATTTCCTCCATACGGGCTTACGATAAAATTAGCGGTTGGCTCTAAGAATATTTGTTTATCCTTAATTTGATTTACGACTGGCAACTTCCAACCAAGCTGTGCTTCAGGAATGAATCTTGATGTTGTACCGTCTAGCTCACGACTATTTGGGTTTGTAGTGTCTTCTTGAACTTCATCAACAAAATAACCATCACCACGTACCGATGTTTTTAATTCAAATACATGACCTGATTTAGTTATGTGAGGAATGTTCCATCCTCCTTTTAATGAAAGCCTGTTTGAGCTTACACCTTCATCTCTGGTTAATACCATCAAGTTTGCGTCCGCAATAAATCTAGAACCATGAAAGCCCGGCTCTGTTTCATAATGCGCTGTAGCACTTGGTAAAATCAAAGGTGTGGCACCTGGGTCATCGTTTGATCTTAACCCTTGGAACGTTATTGATTCTGTATGGAAGAAGTTACGGTTTTCGATGGCCGTTGCAAAAACTCTTGATGTCAGGACATCCTCTTCACCAAAGTCATATTTTTCAAGGTAAGTATCATCTGTTGAACGTTTTCCTTTGAATCCCCAACTCCAAATGTCACTTATTGCGAAATTACCTTCACCTTCAATATGTCCACGAACCTCTCTTCCTGCGATTTGATTTCCATTAACGTCAACTCTGTCAGGATTAGTTATACTACCCTTTAGGTTAAATTCACCGCTTTTTAAAAGGTGGCGATAATCTCCAGCAAGTATAGGGCCTTCTTTACTAGTGAAAATAGGGGTAAGGGTTAAGTCTTTATTGGGAGATATATTATAATAATAAGGTGTTTTTACGGTAGTTCCGAATATTTTATCAGTAGAATATTTCGGGATTAAAAAGCCACTTTTACGGCTGGCATCAGGGGTTGGATGAGATATATAAGGTGTATAAAGTGCAGGAACACCTTTAATTTCAAAAAATGCATGGTTATATTTTACACGCTGCTTTTCTTCATCGATTGTAGCTTTTTTCGCTCTTACCTGCCATAACGGCTTTGCATCAGGCTCCTTCTCACAAGTCTTACATGGGGTGTAGGTTACTTCTTCAAGTATGGTCAAAGCCTCATTCACACGTTCAGCTTTTTTTGCTGTCATACGTGATTCGTCAATGAATTTAACCCTGAATTTATGAATTATACCTTTTTTAAGGTCATCTTTTAGTTCAATGTTTTCAGCAAAAAGAACGTTACCACCGGGTTCCACAAGGCTGATATTGCCGTCCGCTTTTACTATGTTTGCGTTTTGATCGTAAACTACTTTGTCAGCAAAAAGAACTATTTCACCTTGTGTTATCTGAACAGACCCTTCTGCAGTGACGATTTTTGCTTCTTTGTCATAGTTCATAGAATCTGCTTCTATTTCAGCAGGTTTCTTAGAGTTTTCTTTCAGGTTATTTGATATATAGTTTTTTGCATGAGAGTTTGATTGCAAAAGCGATATAACAAATACAAAAGCTAAGATTTGAATAAGATAATTCATATTGCGGGCTTTAAACTAAATACAGAATTTATTTTAGGTGAATGCAAAATAACAGTTATTTTACCTTATGTCATCAAAAGAAATAGTTTTTTATGAATTGGAACCTTTTATAAAGTTGTGCATATTTCACAATCGTCAGGGCCTTTATCTAGAGATTCTTTGTACCTTTCAGCATACGGACGTTTTCTATTTTGCTCTTGAAATTCTTGTTCTTTTTCAATCATATGTTTTACGATTTGTGAGTCTGTGTCGAACATTTCTTTTGCGTATCCAAGAGGGGATCTTCTGTTGGGAGCCGTTTTCTGCCTTATATTAGCACCGTGTTCAATTAAGACTCCGACTGTTTCTTGGGTTTTTCTCATGCTGGACTCAAAGCGTCTGTCACTCATTTGCTGCATTTCATCTATTGATTCTTGTTTTGTTCTACGTGATTGTGACATGCGCCGTATTTGTCTATCTAATGTTGCTACCTCAATTTGAGAGTCTAGTAGTTCTTCCAGTGCTACACGAGCTGGGCTGTTGCCATCAATGTTAACGGCATTTGGATTTGCACCACCTTCTAATAGTTTTTTTACTTTATGTGGATGTTTCTTCTGTGATTCATACAGAAGTCTGTTATCTGCCACTGACTGTAAAAAGCCGCGAAGAGGGTCGTCATCAGGTAATTCTTTTTGAGCTTGTTGCAAAGGAGAATCACTTGTTTCAGATTGCTTGCGGGTTGGGTCCGCAATACGTGATTGCTGTGGGTAGCCATTATCACCAGCATGTAAAATAACCTCAGCCATTCTAACCCATTTTTCGTCTGTGCCTTTATTAGGGCTGTTTCTTTTTTGTTGAGTTGATACCCAGCTGTTATCATCTTTTACATTTTTGGTGAGTGTTTCAGGATTTTTTTGTTCATCAATTTGTTTTTGAACTGTTATTTGTAGCAAGGACTTTGAGTCTTCATCTAATGCAGATGGGTTTGCTCCTACTTTTAGTAATTGCTTTACATCATCTGCGCTTCCTTCTTTTACACTTTCAATAACAAGCTCATTAAGAATTTTTCTTTGTTCGCTACCCGCACTAATGTCTTCGTCAGCCACTTGTGTTATACCGTAGGTGTCTTGGCTAACTTGAGAAACTTGACTCATGTCACCCCAGCTAACATTTTTTTTATGCCCAGGCCTTGTTGACTTTGAATCTGATTCGCCTCTTTCGTTTTCAGAGCTAATCCCTGAAGCTTTTAATGATGGAGCCTTTGCTGATTCTTTCTCCTTATCTTGCCCTTTGGGCATATTGCATTCCTCTAATAATTCTATGTTGTCGATGTATATGTGTTCAATCATAACAAAGTTACTTTAAAAAAATGTTAAAAAGTTAATATATTTATCTGTGGCAATAGATAATATTAGAAAAATAAAGAATATACTTAAATATAACCTTATTGCTACTATTAATATAAGTGCTTCTTTCGACAGGTTTTTTAAACCATTTTTTAACCTATTTATGGTATAATAATACATGTATATTGTTGTATAAAAATGGTAAGTTCTATTGAGATTAAAAGGTAATAGGCGTAGCCGACGGTATTTAGAGAGGATATTGCGTAGAATATCAGTGACTAAGCTTAAAGGTAACTTTGACTTTAACCTGTCGGGAAATATCTCTATTAGAGGAACAGGAATTGTTGACACTGGTGACAGTAGACACGGTATATTTATAGACAACAGTTCATTAATTCAAAGTACAACAGGAACTACTTTACTTAATGGCCAAGGCGGTGGAACCTCTGTAAACAGTGATAGTAATGTTGGTGTTGCAATTGAAAATACTTCGAAAATAACCTCCTCTGACGGAGCAATCAGTATCACTGGCGTTGGCTGCAAGCTCTGCATCTCTGACGGGAAAAATTAATGGCAGGAGAGGCTTAAGAGCTGCATTGCATGGTATAAATAACCTTAATTTTACAGGTGGTAATTCTAGATATAACTTCGGAAGCTATAAAATAGGTTTTGATTCAACATTCATTTCAAGGAGAATGAGAAGTTTTGAAAAGAATTTTGTATCAAAAACAATTAGTTCATCATCATTGTTTGACAGCTTAATAGATAGTTTTGATGTTAATATAAAAAACAATATAAATATGTCATCAAGTATTGGAGGCGTTACACCTGTCCTAAGAGTTTCTCCTCAAGAGCTATCAGGCTCAAATGAAGATGAAAAGTAATAGTTTACTTCGCTGAAAAAGCGTATTCATAGACTTGTTGCATTTGATTGTAATGAATTTGAATTATTGTTGTGTTATAATCTAGTTATATAACAAATAATTGGCAGGTTATAATATTGCGTAAAATAATTTCCGTTATCGTCTTATTATCTTTCTCTATTTTTCTATTTGTTGAAAGTGGTTATAGTGATAATTCGTGGAGCCGAAGTTATCTCGGTGGTGGAAAGAAGAGATTTTCTACAGGATTCTTTATTAATTCAGAGTATATTATTACAAATCAGCATGCTATCGATAAGTGCGGACGTTACATGGCGAGGACGAAAAAAGGTGACGTTATAAAACTTGATCTAGTTGCGTATGATATACTCAATGACTTGGCGGTTTTGAAGGCTAGGGATTTTAAGAATAAAGCTTATGGCTATCTGCATGATGGAAGTGAAATTAAGAATAGGTCTGTAGTACATATAGTTGGTTATCCAAATAATAGATACGGGTATATTACATCAAAAGTTATTGGTGCGAATAAGCTCATAATTGACGGCCCTCCGTTTTATGAAAAAGAGGTTCCTAAAAAAATGCTGGTCTATGATAGTGCTAACGATAAAGGCAGGCAAACAAGCTATATAGGCAATAGTGGAGGGGCTGTTCTTAATGAACAGGGGCTTGTTGTTGGGGTGGTGTATGGATATTTTTATGAAAATATAAAGCGTAATGGCGTGGTAAAACAAGAAAAAGTTGAAGCGGCAATCAGAATGGTCGAGCTGAAAAAATTCTTGTTGAAAAATAAAATTCCATTTGTAAATGCTGAAAATAGTTCTGGATATAGCTCGCTAAAAGATGAGCAAATTGAGCATATCGGTAATCAATTCATCGTTCAGACGCACTGTAAAATTGGGCGGTAATACAATTATTGTATCGAGTTTTTATTAAGCAAGGTTTGTTATTTTCAATTTTGCAGTTGACATGAACGGCGTTCAGTATTATGGTAAGTGAATACTTACTTACCTAAGCTGAGGATTTATGTCGAAGAAAAATGAGATTGAAAGAGCAGCGATTGAATTGTTTAGCAAGAAGGGTATTAAAGCTACTACGGTTAAGGATATTGCTAAAGCCGCTCAAATAACTGAAGGAGCTATATATAAGCATTTTTCTAGCAAAGACGAGCTTGCACAGGCTGTATTTGAAGAAAAATATAATGAGATTATAGATGATCTGAAAAATATCTCGGCTGAGCATGGAACACTAGATGACGTAGTTAAGCAGATGATTGGTTACTATTGTACTAAATTTGATGAAGAGCCTGAAATATTCACATACTTACTCATTTCAGACCATTATCAATATAACCTTAGCCCTCGTTTTACGTTGATAGATTTCATTGTAGATATCTTAAAAAAATACAAAGTAGATGGAGATAGGAAGTTCATCGCAAATATTTTGTTGGGAGCGGTCATAGAAACGGGGCGCAATATTTTGCACAAGAAAATTGATGGCAAGATGTCGGATCATAAAAAGAAGATAATAACTAGCTGTTTGGTCATATTAGAAAACTCAGCGAAAATAAAATAAGGAAACAAATTTATTATGTCGAAAGTATATATTAACAGCATAGGTGCTTTTTTGCCCGGAGAGCCTGTTAAGAATTCTGAAATTGAAGAGGTCTTAGGTTTGGCAGATGGCAAGAAATCCAAGAATAAAGCACCTGTGCTGCGCCAGAATCGAATAAAAACGAGGCATTACTCACTAGATAAAGATGGTAATATCAGATTCAGCAATGCACAGATGGCAAGCTATGCAATAAAAGAAGCTGTTGAAAAATCAGAAATTTCATTAAGTGATATTGGTTTTTTAGCATCATCAACTACTATCGGTGATGTTTTGTTGCCGGGGTTGTCGTCAAATATTCAAGCGGAACTTAATATAGGCCCTATAGAAATTGCCAGCATGCAAAGCGTTTGTGCCAGTGCCATGATGGCAATGAAGGATGCTTATTTGCAAGTTAAAGCTGATGAGCATGAATGTGCTGCCGTTTGTGGCAGTGAGCTTTCCAGTCGATATTTAAAAGCAAGTTTCTATGAAAATACAGAGCATTTTAAAAAGCATGGCGAAATACCGATGGAGTCGGATTTCCTCAGATTTACCCTGTCAGATGGTGCAGGTGCTACCATTTTGGAGAATAAGCCTAACGAGCAAGGCTTATCGCTTGAAATAAAATGGATAGATATACGCTCATACTCCCATAGGTTTGATATGTGCATGGTTGGTGGCTTATCTGAAAATAATGACAAGTTCTGGGGCGATTATAAATCTCCTACAGAATCGGAAAATAATGGTGCTTTGGTTTTAAAGCAGGATTTTGACCTGTTATATAAAATGTTCCCTGTATGGACTTCGCATTATTTAGATGTGATAGACAGAAAGTCGTTAGACCCAGACAGCGTGGATTATCTGTGTAGTCACTACTCGGCACATTCCTTGAAATTACAGGCATTGTCGCTATTGCAAAAAACCGGGGCGCATATCCCTGAGGAACGCTGGTTCAGTAATCTTTATACAAAAGGTAACACAGGAACCGCATCAATTTTTATTATACTGGAAGAACTTTTTTATTCAGGTAAATTAAAATCAGGACAACGAATTTTATGTCACGTGCCTGAAAGTGGAAGATGTTTAAACGCACTAATGTTATTGGAGGTAGTATGAGTTTAGCACAAAATATCGAGGTAAAAACAGACCTTGAAAAAAATAAAGAATATTGTTTGAGGCAATTGGCAAAAATATGGGTGGATTTTGAAACTGCTCTGGATAACGTGCCTATAATTGCAAAATTGCAACGAGGCAAATTCCGTCTGGAGGATTATAAGTTATGGCTGCTTAATCACCGTCAGCAGGTTATTGAAGGTGGTCGCTGGATATCGCTTGCCGCATCATCGATTGGGCATGAACATGCTGACTTGCGTTCGAAGTTTATCAAGCATGCAGCAACTGAGCATAAAGATTACAAAATGCTGGAACAAAATTATGTTTCTATCGGTGGAAGTATCCAAGAAATTCAAGCCCATGAAAAGAATATAGGTTCAGAGGCACTTAGTTCTTATATGTATTATCAGGCAGGCCAATCAAACCCTCTGCACTTGCTAGGTGCTATGTTCATAATTGAAGGGCTGGGGCAGGATAAAGCCTCAAAATGGGCGGATTTGATAAAAGAACAGCTCGACTTGGAAGACTCGCAAGTTGAATTCTTAAAATATCATGGTGAGAATGATGAAGACCATATGGAAGAATTTTATGAAGTGTTGCTTTCAGACATTCTGGAAATTGACGGTATGGTAGAAAAAATTATTAAGACCGCAAAAGTAACTGCAAGATTATATCTATTACAATTGGAAGAAATAGGTAATTACTAATGAAAAAACACGATTTTAATAACCCAGACCCGTGGTTGGCCTTAGAGCTGGATAAAAGCACTTTTATTGACCAGCATGTGCGTGAAGCATTGATGGATAATAACCGTTCTCGTTCAAGGCAGTTTTTGTTGCCTATAGTCAGGCCGCTGGCCAGGTTATCAATCGTGTTCATGCAATTAGTCAGGATATTCATACCTAATAAAATGACATCCTCAAAAATGTTGCACCGCACAATAGTTTGGGGTATGACTCATTTTGTTCATCCTAAAGCTAATTATCTTATCCTGCGTCACTTCCATATTGGCACGCAGATATTGCAATTTATCGCTGCCAACATAAAAGACATGGAAATAAAATCACACCCACTTAAACCAAATACCATAAAAGATTTGGGTGATAATGTTTTTGTGCAGCATGATCTTAATATCTATAATTTTATTATTCAGGTCAGCCAATATCTAAATGATAACGATACCGACATTCAGCCTGTGGCATTAAAGGATATGGATTTTTCAATGATAGAAAATCCTGATGATAACTTGCAAGAATTCAAAAATTCGTGGACTAACGTGATTGACCTGCAAACGGCTATTGAGCTTTATACTCCGATGTTTGCCATGTTCTTATCGGACTCTGATTTTTGGCGTGCGAGCAACTCTCTTCAATTGGATGAAACTGTTGCTATGTATGTTGGCAAGTTGTTTGATAAGCATATTGCGGTTGCTATGGTTAATAATCGCCACCCTATGGTACCGCTTGCCACGTTTGAAGCCGGTTTTAGGCTTATGTTGCACGGGGTAGATGCTGAGAATCTATATGGCTATATTTGCCACAGCAAAAAGCAATTTGAAGCCTCTAAAAAGAGGAAGAAATAATGACTAGCTATCCAAAAGTTCCTTCATCTTCTTTTTTAAAAGGGCATATAGATAATGTACAAAAAGATGCGTATGGGTTCTTTTTAAACAGCCACCGTCAATATGGTGATGCATTAAAGCTTAACGCATATAACGTTATGCCTTTATATTCTTTTACTCACCCTGAAGCTATGCAGCATATATTGGTGAAGGAGCGAAACAAGTTCAGCCATGGCAAGAGGTGGGAAGATGCCATCCGCATAGCAGGTGGCGATGGTATGATAGTGATGCGAGGACAAAAATGGAAAGAACGTAGGCAATTACTGCTTCCCTTTTTCCAGACAAGGCGAATGGAAAGCTATGTTAACACTATAACCGAATCAACACTGAGCTTATTAAGGGAGCATAACGAGAAGGGCACTTACACCGTTAATATATTTGAAGTTATGGAGCGCCTAGCTTTTTATAATATCGGGCATTTATTGTTTGGTTATAACCTGCAATCAGAGCCTGATAGCATAAGGCTGGCAATGAAGCATTGCTTTAACACTGCCAGCAAGTTTATGCAATATCCGCTATCTGTGCCATTATGTATTCCGACGAAGGATAACCGTTTCTTCCATAAACAATTGCAAATTGTTGATGACCTTGCTTATCGTATTATTGAACATGCCAGAAATGAAGATGCTGACAATATGATAAATGAGTTAATCGCAAGTGATGGAATAAATGACCGCGAAATAAGGGATGAGGTTATCACAACTATGCTTGGTGGCTATGAAACCATATCAACCGGGCTTACGTGGTTTTGGTACTTGATGGCACAAAACCCGGATGTGGCGAGAGATATTCAAGATGAATTAAAATCAGTCTTAAGTGGCGACATGCCTAGTTTAGAATCAATGAAAAAACTTGATTATACCAAAATGGCATTAAGTGAAGCCTTGCGTTTATATCCTGCCGTTTGGGGAGTTAGCCGCTATGCCGAAGAGGCTGATAATGTTTTAGGGCATGGAGTTAAAAAAGGCGGGCAAATAGTGCTTCCTTTCTTTGTGACGCATCGTGACCCTGATTTTTGGGAAAAGCCTGATGAATTTTTCCCTGAGCATTTCAATGAGCAGGCAACATCAAAACGTTCAAAACATGCTTATATTCCTTTTGGCTCTGGTGAAAGGGTGTGTATAGGCAGGCAGCTTGGCTGGATGGAAATGATGCTAATAATTTCCGTAGTCTTGCAATATGCTACACCAACCCAAATTGTAAAAGGTAAGGATGTTAAGCCACAGGCTTTATTTACCCTTAGACCTGATAGGGATATAATATTGGTTTTTGAGAAGGCTTAACCTCCAATGCCAAATCTGAAAATTAGTCTACAGTTTTTTCCGGTTTCATCAAAATCATAACTGGCACCGCCTGTACCATCGGTTGCATTATCGACGCAGCGATTGCCGTTAACGTTAGTAGCATTAGTATTAGCGCTGAACATTACACCATTATCGGCGATTCCATCATCAACTTTTAGGTCAATTCCATGCGCCTCTTTAACTTTTAGAAAGCCAACCCTTGGGCATCCTTCTGGGTCACCTTCATTGCTTCCTATGGCAATGACATTTATCTGAGAGTATATACCAAAAAGAGGGCTTGATAATGCTCTTATGCAGTTTCTTGAATTAAGTCCGATATGTGAAAATATAGCTGTAATGTTGGAGCCAAATCCGCTTTGAGGGGAGCTTTCTCCGATTGTAAATCGTGGATTTGCATCTTGTCCTTCAATGTAAGAATTTGGAAGTAGATTGGCATTTGATAGATGCGCCCACACATATAGTATCTCATCCCGATTACTATGAATCTTTTTGTCCCCGTTCCCGTCAGAGCCTAGACCGAAAGCTGAAGCTCGGCTAATATCCCCCGGTATTTCATCGTACTCTAGCTTGAACGCATTGGCGGCTAATTTATAGCTATTATATTCTGCTATGATTGTTCTTAGTTTTGCTTGGCGTACTAAGGCTTCTCCGCCTACTATTCCGGCTACTATAAGTCCTATAATTACTATAACTATAGATAGTTCAACAAGTGTAAAGCCTCGATCTTTATTCATTTGTAGCCTTTTGGAATTATTTTTTAGCTACATATAATGTTATTAACATACTGAAACAAGTACTACTTATATTGTAATTTATTATGTTATGAAGTTATTTTTTAAATTAATTTCATTAAAAACTTTGTTGGTTGAAGCTGTTAACTGTTTTTTAACATATAATTGTTACATTGTATTTTGAGTAATTTTATAGGAGTAATAAAGTGCCTCATAATTTGTCGTCTATCATGAGTCAGGCTATTTCGTCAATAAACGAAGGAATATCAATTGCTGATATAAGGGATGAAAACAATCCTTTAATTTATGTAAATGATGGCTTCTTAAGAATCACAGGCTATGACAGAAGTGATGTTATGGGAAGGAATTGTAGATTTCTTCAAGGACCAAATACTGATAAAAAAACTGTAGATATTATAAAGAATGCTATTTTAACTAAAAAAAGCTGTTCGGTCACTTTATTGAACTATAAGAAAGACGGGAGTAAATTCTGGAATAGGTTGTCAATAGTTCCGCTTGTTGGTGAGAATGGAGAGGTAAGTCATTTTGCCGGTATACAATGTGATATATCCGATATAATTAAGTTAAAGGAAGAGCTTGCAGGTGCATTGTCTAGCCTTGAAGAGCAGCATGATTGTGTGAAGGAAAATTTAACTAGTTTTGAAAATAACCTTTCGTCATCTATTCACCAAACTAATGTAAAAGCGAAAGCTCTAAAAAATAAAAAATGCATAAGTGATAGGGACGTTGAAATTTTACTACGTGACATTGCGCATTCTATGAATGAAGTTAATGAGCTCGTTCTTAATTTAAGAGCTTCAAGTAAATTACTTGGCGGGCTTGACGAGTTACATAAGTATGATTTGTCTTCTTTTAAAAAGAAGTAATAGCAATGAATAAAACGATGTCAGGCGCCCTGACAGAATTTGCCATTTTAGGAGGTCTATGAAATTTGTCTTCCTATATAAAGCTGTCTCCAAAGTATTTATAAACCCTGCAAAATATAGATGAACTTTAGTGAAATATAGTTTATATCGATAATTCATTGCGGTGATTATCCTAGTCAAACAACATATCATCATGGAGAACGATATGAGTAAAAAAATTGTTATTGGAAAAGAAGAGTGGTGCGGGTTGCCAGAATTAAACCTTCCGGCCATAAAGGCACGTGTTGACTCCGGAGCGAAAACATCATCGCTACATGCATTTAACATTCATCCTTTTGAAGAAGGCGGGAATAAATATGTGCATTTCGATATTCACCCAATTCAAGATAATCGCAAAGTAATACAAAGCTGCCGAGGATTGGTTGTAGATCAACGTAATGTTAAAAGCTCAAGCGGTGAGAAAGAGAGGAGACATGTAATCAGAACGCCAATACGCTTAGGTGGTGAGACGTGGGAAATAGAAGTTACACTAACAAATCGAGATTCTATGGGATATCGTATGCTCTTAGGTCGAGAAGCTATGAAAGAACGCGTGCTTATCGACCCCGACGCTTCCTTATGCCTTGGTGAAGTAAATGCAAAAGACGTAGAAAAGTACTATAATAAAGTCGGATCTAAGAAAGATGGATTGAAAATAATTCTATTGGCAAGCAACCCAGAGCTTTATTCAAACAAACGTATCATGGAAGCAGGTGAAGAGCGTGGTCATGAAATGCGGTTTATTAGTATCCGTCAATGCTACATGAATATTAGCTCATCGAGTCCAGAAGTTCATTATCGTGGCGGAGAGTTATTAGATAATGTAGACGCTGTAATTCCTCGTATTAAGCCAGCCATGACATTTTATGGCTGCGCAGTAGCAAGGCAGTTTCAAACAGTTGGAGCTTATTGTTTAAATGATTCTGTATCCGTTTCGCGCTCAAGGGATAAGTTACGTTCCTTGCAACTTTTGTCTACGCATGGCATTCCAATGCCCACAACAGGCTTTGCCAATTCTCCTGTAGATACAGCAGATATTATTAAGATGGTTGGTGGAGCACCGCTAGTGGTTAAGTTACTTGAAGGTACGCAAGGTAGAGGCGTAGTTTTAGCTGAAACAAATAAAGCCGCGGAAAGCGTTATAAATGCGTTTAAAAGCCTGCAAGCAAACATTCTTGTTCAAGAGTTTATAAAAGAGGCGCAAGGCAAAGATATTCGATGCTTTGTGGTAGATGGTAAGGTTGTTGGTTCTATACAGCGACAAGCAGCAGAAGGTGAATTTCGTGCAAATCTTCATTTAGGTGGTACGGCTAGTTCGGTAAAAATTACTGCCGAAGAAAGAAAAATAGCTATAAATGCTGCAAAAGCTATGGGGCTCAAGGTGTCTGGAGTTGATCTTATCCGCTCAAAAGATGGCCCGAAAGTTCTGGAAATAAATTCATCTCCGGGGTTGGAAGGGATAGAAGATACTACAGGAAAAGATATAGCGGGGCTTATGATTGAGTGCATTGAAAAAGGAGTTCGGAATAAAAAGAAGTAATAGCAATGAATAAAACGATGTCAGGCGCCCTGACAGAATTTGCCATTTTTGTAAAAAAACGAAATATATATAACTAAATCTAATATACAAAAGGTTTAACCAAGCAGCTTATAAGATTTTAAGCATATTTTTTAAGTTATTGCACCAATTAAAAAATTGTTATAGTATAACAAAATTATAACTAATTATATACTTATTATGCATATATGTGAAAATCACTCGTCATGTATTGAAGATGCCATGAAGAAGGCTGATATGTTATGTAGTGACAAAGGCGTTAGATTTACTCCACTTCGAAAAGAAGTTCTGGAAATTATATGGTCTAGTCACTCACCGGCAAAAGCTTATGACATTTTAGATAAACTAAAAGGTCACGAACAAACTGCAAAACCTCCAACCGTATATAGAACTCTTGATTTCTTACTTGAAAACGGTCTAATTCACAAGCTAAACACTATGAATGCATATGTTGGCTGCTCTCACCCACTAAAGCATAATCAATGTTATTTCTTGATCTGCCAAAATTGTAATGATGTTGTTGAATGCTGTAATAGAAACCTATCCGATGCAATCGATGACACAACTAATAAAAATAAGTTTTCAGCTAATAGTGTCACAATTGAAGTTGCCGGACAATGTGAAGAATGTTCTAAAAAGCATTAGAATCACCAATATCATATAATATCTTAATTATTTTATAATTGACTCAATTGGACGTTACGTTATAACGTAATTGAATTAAATTTAAATGAGTCAAAAAATGTCCGCTCCGCTACTACATGCTTATCAAGTTAATCCTAAAATAGTTTATTCCAACAGGTTCAACAAAAGCAATAAAGAGACAATGGAATCCCAAGTTATTGGGCACTCATCAGGTATTGGAGCTAAGTGCTGTGCGGCTACTTCTTTTGACGAATTAGCATCAGGAGCCGTTAACCCAAAAGAAGAACAAGAGCAGCAGATTGATAGCGACTTAATTGATACTGGACAACCAATAGGTCAAACAAACGCAAACGAACCACATCTTCATGATGAAACAATACATATACCCGATAACTTAACTGAAATAGCAATATCGGCTACTGCGGGCTATTTCTCTGGTGGCGGCTTTATAATCGGGGATCAAATTGCGAGGGACTTTGCTGCAAAACAAAAATCATTAGAAGAAGCTAGATCTAAAGTACACGAATACGACCCAAAAACAGATCGAGCAAAAGATATAACCGATGATGACATTGCTCAATATCATGCAAAAGCAGCATTTGGGGAAGTTCTGACAGCACGTGTAAAAAGAGCACGCTTTGAACGAGTTGTTAATGGAAGGTGGTCACAACTTAATTCAGGCGCGATATTTGCCGGACAGTTTGTTCCAATGGCACAGTCTGTAGGATTGGCTTCGTTATCAGCCCAGAGTTTCGCAAACGTCATAGAGACAAGACAAGAGCTCAAAGAAAATAAAGAATCATTACTACGAGCTAAAGACTCTATCAATAACCCTGATAAAGGATACGGTGACACAGATGATAGTCAAATTCGCATTGAGGCCTTCAAAGAAAGACGGGGAATTCTAAGAGGCAACATGGCCTCTATGACAGCATTGGGTGTTGGCTCAGGTGTAAATGCGGCTGTTGACTTTGCAGTAAAAGCAGCCCCAGCAGGAGCAGGTTTTTTGCCTGGAATTGGTACTGCAATCGGGCTTCCTTTTCTTTTTGCAGGGGTAGTGGGAGCTACTATTTTTAACAACCCTAAAAATGGTGATGCTCACGGTCCAACCCTAGCTCACGAGCTAGAGAAAGGCATGTACCATAATAGTGAGACAGGTGAAATTGACCGTCTTTTGACTCACAAAGAAGTGCGCCAAAAGAACTTGGACTCCGATAAGAAATTAAAAACTCTAACCAACTATCGTGACAAGGTTGTTTATGCAAATCGTAGCGCATCTAAAGAAGGCTCTAACTTAGGTAAGTTTGCAGCAAAGGCCGAACACGGGCTAATGCGATATGGGCATAAAGCTGCAACACTTGCAACACTTGGTCTGATACCACAAATTACAAGCTTAAAGGACCCTTTAAGAGATAGAGTTTTAAGAAATAACAAAGGTAATGAAATAGAAAAAGGAAGAGTTGAAACATTACTTGCCCTGCAAGATGCTGATGATGATAAACAAAAGTCAGAATCTGAGGCTTATGCCTCAAAATCCACAAAAGATAAGTTAAAAACGTTACTTGAGCTGGTTGAGAACACGCCTGAATTAAACTCTAATATAAACCAGAAATTCTTAACAAGAATTGCTAAGGTGAATAAGAAGCTTGGAACATATGAAGATGCCGGCAACAATGAGCGTAATTATCTTAAGCTAAAAGTAAATCATCGAAAAAACACATTTAATCAATCTGACTTTAATCATTCCTTAAATGAAGCCAAGGTTAAAGAGAGTTTCAAAAAAGAGGATGAGACACTAAACAACATTATAAGGGATATGAGAAAAGGAAATATCCCATCAAAAAAAATAGATATAGCAACGCTATTTGAAAATTCAGAATTATTTAAAGTTAACAAACAAAAACCCTCTCGAAGTATTTTCAAAGGTTTTGCTAAACTAGATTCTAACCAAATATCTCTTGGGGAAATAACAAAGTTACGAGCCACACTTCGAAATAATAAATTAGACGAAGTGGAAACAACCTTAAAAGACTATGGAGTATCACTTAGTCAAACAGGAAAGCTGATATCTCAAAGTCAAAAGTTACAAGAAGAATCAAAAAAACTATCCGATGCTGGTAAGACAAAGCAAGCCGAACAAAAATCTAAAAAAGCCGAATCATTAAGGCAAAAAGCTGGAAAGAACATTAAATCATCAGACATCCAAAAAAGTGCATTAAGTAGCACAAAAGAAATGCAGCTAATTACCGCAGCACTAAATGGCGAGGCTGATAGGTACTCAAATGCAGCTAAAGCTTGGCGTGAAAATGGAAGAGATGCCGCTACAGAAATTATTGGCGAAGAAAACACAGGGTCAAATTTAAACCCAGAAAAATTAGAGAAAGTAGCAAAAGCACTAAAAGAGAAAAAAGTTGTTGAAGCTAGTAAATTACTTGGAAAAACAAAGCTTGATCCGCTGAGCCGAGATATTTATGATAAGAACTACACTAAAGCTGCCAGAAAAATACTAAGCAATGACACCGGAGATGTCTTTGCCAGAAATTCTTATGAAAACTCAAGCTCACCTAATGCAATTGAAACTGCACGTTATTTAGCAAATAATTACGGTGAAAAAATGCAGGTTAAACTACTCAAAGAACTAGAAGTGGCAACCGATCACGTATTAGTATTTAGCGGCAATAAAGATGCCAGACGACAAAGAGTAGTTTATTCGCAGCTATCTGATGCATATGAGAAAACTAAACAAGAATTTTCATATTCAGAAGACAATCTTAAAGAAGTGCATGATTCTAACGCTACAACAAAGGATAGCAAAACCCAAACTCCTACTAGTTCGGGTTGCACTCGTGGTTGTTGCTTACCTCAATTCCAAAGAGCAATGACTGCACGCACAGAAACTTTATCCAGCTCTTCGTCAGACGAAGAAAAAGAAAATGTTAAACCAAAGCCTATTTTTGCTTTCAATATGCAAATGGCTTCTATTATTCAAAGCAGCTCGCCTGAAAAAGCAGATGCTCAACAAGGTAAAGATATAAAAGCACCTCCTTCGGGTTTTCCGTTTATGTGTGCACCTATTGGTAAAAGCAGCTCGCCTGAAACACCAGATGTTAAACAAAGTAAAGGTATAAAAGCGCCTCCTTCGGGTATTCCATTTATGTGTGCGCCAATTGGTAAAAGCCAAGGCACAGAAACAACTAAGTCGTTATCCTTTTCCAGCTCATCTGAAGAAGGAGATAAAAATATTTCAGATAGGAAGTCAGAAATCCCACATAAAAATGATTATGCTAAGGCCATTGAAAAACCTGCCTTCAAAAGGAAGCTAACAAGATTGAACAAATCAAGAATCGAGGCTGCTAAAGAATTAAATGAAGCCTTAAATGATGACTCTAGCCCCTTTGACGAAGCGGCCAGTGATATTTCAAGAAAACATTTACGCAGCGCAGCAGAAAAGGGAGCAAAAATACTTCCTTCAAACTTTAAGCCTATACAAAAAAGCTTAGATGATGGCTATGCTTCATACATAAAAGTGCGCCAACATAATAGATTTGCTAGAATATATTGCTAACAATAGACTCTGCATAAAAAGTTAGCACCAGAGTCGCACCACTATAAAATCAGAAATTGATAAGGAGATCTAAGTCATTGAAAAATCTGGTTGCGGGAGCAGGATTTGAACCTGCGACCTTCAGGTTATGAGTTATAAAATGGCAGCATTTCTTAAAATTTATCAAGACTAACTAACGTTAATTATCGCTATATATCAAGCTATTAATAAACCAATAAAAACTTCTTGAAACTTACCTAAATTACCCTATAAGGTAGCACAGGGGTAGCACCAAAAAAGTGAGTTTTACCCATTTTTTACTATTTTTCACTTCAGGGGCTAACCTGAAGGTAGGTGTAATTTAGTGGTAGCACAAGGTAGCACCGATTATACCTAATTATTTAACTAAAAAAATTTACTGGGAATCAATGTTAATAAAATTAGTTACCAAAATACTACCTAAGCCTTTTCTGCCAACAGCAAGTAAGTGCGTTAATGGTAAGCATATCCCTTTAGAGGTTCATGAACGTAGAGAGTTTTTACATAAAAACCTGACCCATAAAAAAGAGCAATTTTTAAACAAAGCATCACCTATAAGAAAAATTAAAAAAAAGTACAAATCTATGAAGCTAAAGAATAATCAAAAAGAGTTTTATTCGCTAATGGGGCAAATCGCTCTTACGCATGCTGGAATAGAGCAGGATATTAAAAATGTTCTTATGTGCGACTGGGACGTTCCAGAAAATTTTAAAGAAGAGTACTTCCATGAAGAAAGTAAAACGATAAAACTAAGAACTGTAAAAGTTGACGAACTTTTTGGTGAAAGACTTAAGAAAAGATTCTTTAAAGAAATAAAAAAACGATTAATCCCTGATGGAATGTTAAAAGGATACAAACAGCTGTATAAAGAACTTCACGAATTAAGCTTATTAAGGAATAAGTCGGTTAAAGCAATACACTCTTTTAATACTGATGGAAATTCCATTCACAAAATTATTCAAAAGAACCATGGAAAATTTAAATCTGATTTAAGCTACGATGAAATGGTTTCATCTTGGATGCCAGTTGTTAATCTAATTGAACACAATGATTTGCTTGATAAATTAATAAAAATAAGACAAAAGTTTCGTAATTTGCAAGTAAAAGTGTCTATAGATAAATCAGCACTCCATTCCAAATTATGTTGCGAGATAGGAAAAACATATCCCGGATACGCATTTAAGAATCCCTATATTTATCAATTCAACTTAAAAAATAGTGGTGATAAATGACTAAACAATTCAACTTCACAAAAGCAACAATTGATGTCCTTCCCTTTCCAGAAAAAGGAAAGCGTGCATATTACAAAGATGAAAAAGAATCAGGACTTATTATTGATGTTCGTCCTTCTGGCTCAAAGTCGTTTTATTTATATAAAAAAATAAACGGCAAACCTGAAAGAGTTTTCATTGGTCAACACCCTGATATGAAAGTTCCGCAAGCTCGTAAAAATTGTGAGATTCTTAAAGGCGAAATTGCAAAAGGGAAAAATCCACAAGACGAAAAACGCAAAGTTAGGCAAGAAATAACATTCGGTGATTTTTTTCAAGAATATATGGAACGATACAGCAGGCCACATAAAAAATCATGGAAGTATGACGAACGAGAAGTTAGTAAGTTTTTATCCCATTGGTTAAAACGCAAACTTTCAAGTATCAAAAAACATGAAGTTAAAAAACTTCATGACGAAATAGGAAGCAAAAACGGTATATATCAAGGAAACCGCATTTTAGAACGTATAAGAGGAATTTACAGCAAAGCTATAGAATGGGGTTGGGAAGGAGAAAACCCCGCTACAGGAATAAAGAAATTCCGTGAAAAATCCCGAGATAGATTTATTCAGCCTAATGAACTTCCCTTTTTATTTAATGCATTGGAAATAGAAGAAAATGAAACTGCCAGAGATTTTATAAAAATGTCACTTATGACAGGTGCAAGAAAGTCAAATGTCCTTGCAATGCGTTGGGATCAAATAAATTGGGATCATAAAAAATGGAGAATACCAGAAACTAAAAACGGGGAACCAATAACCCTTCCCCTTATTCCACAAGCAATGGAGTTATTAGAGCGTAGGAAAGAAAAATCCAATAGTTCATGGGTGTTTGAAGGTAAAGGCAAAAAAGGGCATTTAGCAGACCCTAAGAAGTCTTGGAATAGAGTCAGGCAAAGAGCAACACTGGCTTTATGGAAACTAGACCCGAAATTAGAAGACTTTATTGATGATGTAAAATACAGGCTAAAAAATCAAGATAACTATGGTTTTACAATCCTTAGGCTATTCAACACCATCACTAAGGAAGCAGAAAAGCAAAGAATCGAACTACCACAAGGCTTACTTGATGTTCGCTTGCATGACCTACGTAGAACCTTTGGAAGCTATCAGGCGATAACAGGTGCAAGCCTCCCAGTTATCGGAAAAACATTAGGTCACAAAAGTGCAACCGCAACGGCTGTTTATGCAAGGTTACACGACGACCCTGTAAGAGATTCTATGGAAAAAGCAGCAGGTGCTATGTTTGGATATATGGAGAGTAATTAGTTTTACCTATATATACGAATGTATATTTAAATATATGAGAATTTATTTGCATATGGCTAAACTTAAATGTATAATTAGTTTAATAACACCCGCAACGCCTCTACTTGTAAGCGTACCGTGCGGGTTTTTTTATGCCTTTTTCTAGGATTGTATAAAGTGAAATATGAAAAACCATCACTAGATATTAGACAACAAGTAGACCTCCTAAAAGAAAGAGGGCTAATAATAGAATACGAAGACAATGCGTTACACTATTTGCAATATATAGGGTATTACCGACTTTCAGCTTATATGATTCCATACCAGAACGATGGTCATAATTTTATTGATGGTACATCATTCAAAGATATTTTAGATTTATATATTTTTGACCGAAAATTAAGAATTATCACATTTGATGCAATAGAACGAATTGAAGTTGCATTTCGTTCAACCATTACAAATGTTATGTCTGAAATGGGTGGTTCTCACTGGTTTGAAGAAAAAAAGCTATTTGAAAATGAAAAAGGCTATAAAGAAACATTGGAAAACATTAGAAACGCGACCATTGATTCAAATCCAAGAAAAAGGGATGTTTTTATAAATCATTATTATAATAAATATGATGCTCCTGACACTCCACCAAGTTGGATGGTGTTTGAAACACTATCAATGGGTGCAGTATCAAGAGTTTATAAATATTTAAAAAGACCATCTAGAAAGAAAATAGCTAAATTATTTCAAACTGGTGAACCGTTATTAGTTTCGTGGATGCACTCTCTTTCTTATACAAGGAATCTTGCGGCACATCACGCCAGACTATGGAATCGTGTGTTTACAATAAAACCGCATAGCAATAAACACTTTGCAGAATATAATGAGCAAACCTTCTCAACTCATTATTTTTACGCACAAGCAATAGTAATCGAAGCGTTACTTAGGCAAATAGCACCTAAAAACTCTTGGGAAGAAAGCCTTAAAGATTTATTTGAAGAATTCCCCAAAATTGAAAAATCAAAGATGGGATTTCCTGATAACTGGAATGGGTTTAGGTTATGACAAATTCTAAAAGCGAAAAAGAAAAAATATTTTACTTTGAAGACGAATTTAATCTTTTAATGAATAATTTTGTTCATGAAAAACATGACCCAGAAAATATCTGCGAATTTAATGAGAAAACTGAATTTCAATATCAGAAAAAAGATATGGTAAATATAATTGAGCAAATCAAATCATTACCGCCTCAAGTAAAACAATACACACATAAAACTCAACTTTCTGAATTAGAAAAAATAAGGAATATATCTGATAATACAAAGGGTCGTGCAATCCCTTTTGAAAAACTGGCTTTAGATTCAATGCTAGAAGTAGTGAACTTCTATGAAGAAATGACTGGCTACGACGTTAGGTGGGTGTTTGAACTTCACAGAAAAGCTACAATTTCCGCGCAATCAGGAAGAAAGAATAAATATTCAAATAAAGAACGTGAAATTAACAACCTTTTTATAAAGTTATTAACAGAACGAAATGCATCCGAAAAACAAGCTATGAAGTTGTTAATAAAATTACGAGGCAGTAAAATTGTTTCAGAAGCTGGAATAAGGGAATTACAAAACACTTACCGTGACTTTAAAAAATTATCTCAACATAAAAATAAAATTTGTTTGATAGAAAACTTAAATTTAGTTGTGGATATGATTTCTAGCTTTAAATTTCATCCAGAAATATTTGAAGATGATTATAATGAAATATCATACGAAAAAGCTATTTTAGCTTTTAAAGAACTATCTACAGAATTTATAGAAATGATAGATGGAGCTTTTGGTGGAGACGAGTATTACAACTATATACTGATAAAATGGTCTAATTTCGAAGAATCCGATATTGAAAAAGTTTTTAATAACCCTGTATATCAAGAATTAGAAAGCACCTACAACTTCATTGATTATTGTATTGGAAACTACGTAAACTTTAGAGAAGAAGAAGCACTGCTTTAAATAAAAGTTCAATTATTGTAACGTGGAGAAAAGTTTCCTCCACACTGAATTAACTTTTCGCCACTGTTATACATTTTTAAAATTTGCTTTAATTAACTCCAGTTAGCAACAAGCTTACTAAATAAGTTTTACTATAACGAGGGATAATTAAAATGACTCACGAAAAACTTTTAACGCCAAAACAGGTTTCCGAAATATTAGGTGTTTCCGTTGAAACTCTTAATATATGGAGAGCTACAAAACGTTATCCACTAGCATATGTAAAATCTGGAAGATTGGTTAGATACCGCCCACAAGATTTAGATACATTCATCAATTCACGCTTGCAAATGTGTAGCTAATAACCAGTTTTCTCACTTGAAGGGTTAGCCGCACTTTAAGTGAGTTTAGAGGTGAGGCTGGTGGTTGCGGTATGTGCCATCAGCTAAACTTTTTTCTTTCCTCACCTTTAAAATAAAAAGCGGCTCCTGTGCGGAGCACACATAAAAATAAACTTGGGGGGCGTAATATGTAACACGCCCCTCTACAATTACCAAAACAAAGGAAACAAGTAATGGAACTAATTTATCAGAACTTTGACAAACTAGAATTATCTTTTAAAGGCAGTTTATCAATTGCCGTTTTAGAAAATTTAGCGAATGCAAAAAAACGTGCTCAAGACGAAAAACTAGAAGAAGTCCTTACTGAAATAGGAAAAACTAACATACAAGTTATGGTTTCACCAAACGGTATGAAAGGTGGTTATGCATATGTTTTCAATACTGGGTCAATTGGTGAAATATGGGCTATTAAACATGATTTGAGAGCTAATCAATGGAATATACGCATATCAGTTAGAAGTTTAAATCTTGCTATAAATGGATACGATAAAGTTAAAGAAAGTATATTCAAAACATTAAGAAACTTGGATGCTATTTTGTCACCTAGAGTCAGCCCAAGAACAGGTAAAATAATATCAGATTATGAAGAAAGCATCGCAAGAGTAGATTATTGCTTTGATTTTATATCCGATAGCTTTTCTCCTGATCCTGATAATATCGTAATGCATAGCCATATGAAAATGAAACTTCACGAAG
>Ga0213866_10000313_pt1 | contig 40308 bp, 47 predicted proteins | sample PICome_11_FD_160079 | JGI IMG/M metagenome (GOLD analysis project Ga0213866, IMG submission 160079) | Coastal seawater microbial communities near Pivers Island, North Carolina, United States - PICO284 | ecosystem: Environmental > Aquatic > Marine > Coastal | place: USA: North Carolina... | reverse complement strand
GTGACCGACGACAACACCGAAACGGTTGTGGAAACAGCAACTGAGACAACAGCTGCAAAGGCCAGCAATGCTGCCAGTGCTCCTGCCAAGAAGCTCAGCGCCGAGGCCCTCATTCGCGCCTTTGAGACGGCTCAGCAGAAAGACGATCTGCCTGAGATCTACGTGGGCGACACCGTGCGCGTTGGTGTCCGCATCAGCGAAGGCAACAAGGAACGTGTGCAGCCCTACGAGGGCGTGGTGATCTCCAAGCGTCACGGCGGCCTGAATCAGACCATTACCGTGCGCCGAATTTTCCAAGGCATCGGCGTCGAGCGGGTGTTCATGCTGCATAGCCCCCAGGTGGCTTCCATCAAGGTGGAGCGGCGCGGTAAGGTACGTCGGGCGAAGCTTTTCTATCTGCGGGAACGGGTGGGCAAGGCCACCCGCGTGAAGCAGCGCTTCGATCGCTGAGGTTTCGACCTCGTTCAATCAGTTGCCAACAACAACGTTGGCTAGGGGTTCATCGCCTTGCGCCGTTAGTTCAGTTGGTAGAACGCAGGTCTCCAAAACCTGATGTCGGGGGTTCGAGTCCTCCACGGCGCGTCCGATGTTCCCCTTGTGCAGTTTCCCGGTTCTGAGCATGGAGTTGGATCTTCAACCTGGTGATGTTGTGAAGGTGCTGGAATCAGCCGCTCTTGGCTGGGTCCGTGCCCGAGTGATACGCGTCAAGTCCGGCGGCCGCGTGGTCGTTCAAAGTGATCAAGGACGTGAATTCACCGCCCGCGGCAATCAGGTTCGGCTCATCGAGCCTGCAGGATTCCGTCCCTGAATCGTTGGTCCATCGGTCAAATACACCGAAGACCTATTGCCGGTCCCGACGACGTTGTTGTCGGGATTTTTTTATGGCAGCGCAGCAATGACAAAACACGGTTGATCCTCCCTTCAGTTGTTGACGGAGGGCAGGGCAACAGTTGATACTGATCAGGTCGCGCAAGCGACACAGATCAGATTCTTCGGAGCGCGTCTCGCGAGTTCTGAATCAGATCTGGGACCGTAGTTCAACCGGTTAGAGCACCGCCCTGTCACGGCGGAAGTTGCGGGTTCGAATCCCGTCGGTCCCGTTCTCACCACCAAAAGCCTCGATGGTGCGCGTTCGATTGGCCCCAAGCCCAACGGGCACGCTTCATATTGGAACGGCGCGCACCGCTGTTTTTAATTGGCTGTACGCCAAGCACGAGAAGGGGACATTCGTGCTGCGCATTGAAGATACCGACAAGGAGCGATCCAAACCGGAGTACACCCAGAACATCCTCGAGGGCTTGCAATGGCTCGGGATCAACTGGGATGAGGAGCCCGTCATCCAGAGCGAACGGGTGGCTGAGCATCGCGAAGCGATTCAGACCCTTCTCGATCGGGGATTGGCCTACCGCTGCTATGCCAGCGAAACGGAACTCACGGCCATGCGCGATGCGCAGAAAGCGGCCAATCAAGCTCCGCGCTACGACAACCGCCACAGGGCTCTGACGCCGGATCAGGAGCAGGCCTTTCAGGCAGAGGGTCGTGAAGCGGTGATCCGCTTTCGCATTGATGACGCTGCAGAAATCCGCTGGAACGATCTGGTGCGTGGAGCCATGAGCTGGCGGGGCTCTGACCTCGGCGGAGACATGGTGATTGCCCGTCGCGCTCCGGCCGATCAGATCGGAGACCCCCTCTACAACCTTGTGGTTGTGGTCGATGACGCCGCGATGAAGATCAGCCACGTGATCCGTGGTGAAGACCACATCGCCAACACCGCCAAACAACTGCTTCTCTACGAAGCGCTTGGCCTCCCGTTGCCCACCTTTGCCCACGCCCCGCTCATCCTCAATGCCGAGGGACGCAAACTGTCCAAACGGGATGGTGTCACCTCCATCAATGACTTCCGCGCCATGGGATACACCCCTGACGCCATTGCCAACTACATGACGTTGTTGGGCTGGTCCGTGCCGGAGGGCATGGAGGAACGGTTCAGCTTGAGTGAAGCCGCAGCCGTCTTCGGTTTCGACCGCGTCAACAAAGCCGGTGCACGCTTCGACTGGGACAAGCTCAACTGGCTCAATGCCCAGGTTCTGCATGGATGGACGGCGGAACACCTCCTGGAAGAATTGACTCCCCTCTGGTCTGAACGCGGTTGGACGCCCCCCAGTCACACCAGTTGGTGCCTTGACCTCTGCGCCTTACTGGGCCCTTCCCTCACTCTGCTGAAGGACGGCGTCGAGCAGGCTGAACCGTTCTTTGAATGTCCGGAACTCCAGGGGGATGCTCTCGAGCAACTCGCCGCTGATGGAGCCAAAGCAGCCATTGCCGACCTCGTTCAGCGGCTCGAGAGCGAGCCCTGGGATGGAAGCGACATTGATCAGGCCAAATCTTGGCTGGGAGATGCCGCCAAAGCGGCCGGTGTGAAAAAAGGGATTGTGATGAAATCCCTGCGTGCCGCTTTACTTGGACGTCTTCAAGGGCCCGATCTGATCACCACATGGTCACTGCTGGCCAGAATCGGTGATGACCTGCCCCGCCTGCGCCGCTGCCTCGGCTGAGACCCGCGCGTCGTCCTCGGTTTGAACCAAACCGAGAGCTCGAGCCAACGGCTGGGCCGTGAGGCCCTGCAGACCAACCGTCATCAGGATGGTCAGAAAGACCAGCCCCTGAAGGCGTCCCGCCCCAAGGATGCCGGCCTGCTCCAGACGAATGGCAAACAAGGAGGCAACCGCTGCGGTGACGATGCCGCGGGGAGCGAGCCAACCCAGAAACAGACGTTGTTCAAGCCTGAAGGGCAAGCCGATGGTGGCTACACCCACCCCAAGGGGACGCACCACCAGCATCAACGAAAGCACGCAAAGAATGCCGCCCCAACCCAGCGGGCTGAGTTCAGCCCAGGACACGTCAGCAGCCAAAAGCGGGAAAAGCATCGTGATCGCCAACTGCGCCAGTTCCTGAATCAGACCATCGAGTTCAGCGGTGTGGGGTCCTGAACGGCGACCGACAACGATGCCTGCGGCCACGGAAGCGGGGAGGGCTGACTCAGGCAACAGCCATTCACTGACGCCGTACATCAGAAACAACAAACCCAGGCTGAGCTGAAGGGGAAGCCCATTGAGCTGATCAGGATTAAGCCGTCGCAGCAGCTCAGACAGCAGCCAGCCAACGCTCGCACCGATCAGCACGCCGCCACCCAATCTGTACAGCAGGCCGAGCATGACCTCGCGCCAGCCATGCAGATTGCCCAGGGCAAGCTCCAACAGCAGCAGAGCTAAAACGGCGCCGATCGGCTCAAGCACCAGCCCCTCAGCCTCTAGGACTTCACCCAGGGGGGGCGCAAGCCGAATCTGACGCACAAGGGGCGTGACCACCGTTGGGCCTGTGGCCAGCACGATGGCACTGAACACGGCAGCCAGCGACCAGCTGAGACCAGCAAGCCAATGGGCGGCCAACAGACCGCCTCCCAGAGAGATCAACAGACGCAGAGCTGCGATCCGCTGCACGGTGGCCTTGATCGTGTCACCAGGCAGACGGAGATTGAGTCCGCCGTCGAACAGCACCAGGCTGACCAGGAGACCCACCACGGTGCCAAGACCGGAGCCAAGGTCAAGGGGTTCCACCCAACCCAAACCAGAGCGACCGACCAGCAGCCCAGACAGGAGAAGCAACACAACCCCCGGCAATCCAGACGTCGCTGCCAGAAGTCGTGCAGCAGCGCCTGAAAAAACAGTGACGCCCCAGAGGAGGCCCAGACGCTCAGGCGTCATCGATGGAGGAGAACTGGGGTTCCACGCGCACTCCGATCACCGCTTGGGGCCGAACAACCAGATATTCCCCCTCCAAATCGCTGATCGGAACGTTGACAAATCCGCCCTGGCTCTCGGCATTCACCACACCTTGATACCACTCCTGAAACGTCTCGAGCTTCGGGAAAAACACCCGTTCGGTCTGCCCTCCAACAAGGTGGAGATGGACGGCATAGCGGCGAGGTGTACGGGACATCAGTTCGGGTAGACATCCGTCAGAGTCCCCACAGGATGACGGATCAGTTCCGGGGCTGCCCAAAGGAAAGGGCGAAGACAGGCATTCCGCGGGGCATAAAGCGGATGACGCGGTTGTCCCGAAGCCGTCCGTCCCAACATCAGAGGATGGGGCGAGTCGGGAACGTAGCGAAGGCGTTCGGGCAGCAACCGCTGAATCGCTTCAAGGACCACCTGAGCACGACCCCGACGCGCCCCATTCACACCCCAACCACACCAGAGATCCATCCCAGGCGTTCGAGACCAGTGGGTGAGCCAGCGGTTCAGGATCACGTCGTTCTGCTCACCGATCGGGTCCTTCACCCGCAGAAGTGCCGCGGGAGACGGTGACATCCGGGCGAACAAATTGAGCACCAGCAACTCCCGGTATCCCCATTGCCTGGTGAAGCCGATCAAACGCCGCAGAGTCGGGTCATCGCGCTGTCCATCAGCTCTGGAGGGGTTCAGCCCCAGGAAGAGCAGGCCACCCGAACCTGTGGCTAGACAGCGCCGCAGCGACCAGCGGTAACAACCATCGCTGCTAAGGGACGCTTCAGACCCCGAGCTGGCGGCGACAGAGCTCAAGGATGCGTTCGCTGGCGTGACCATCACCGAAGGGGTTAACGGCACGGGACATCTCTTCATAGGCCGTGGCATCCCCGAGCAGCCGCGAGGTCTCTTCCAGAATCACACCGGGATCGGTGCCCACCAGCCGAGCCGTTCCAGCATCAACAGCCTCCGGTCGCTCCGTGGTGCGCCTCAGAACCAGCACGGGTTTACCGAGAGCAGGGGCTTCTTCCTGGAGACCACCGGAATCGGTGAGCAGCAGGCAGCACCCTTTCATCGCCGCGACCAGGCGGTCGTAATCCAGAGGTTCGGTCAGCACCACACGGGGATGGCTGCCCAGCAGAGCCTGTAGCGGTTCACGCACCGTTGGGTTGCGATGCATGGGCAGAAGGAGGGCTGTGTCGGGGTAGCGCTCCAGCACCTGCAGCATGCCGGCAGCAATGTCGTGCAGACGCTCACCCCAGTTCTCACGCCGATGCACGGTGGCCAGGATCACCCTCTGTTGGGCCCAATCGAGGCCATCAAACTGGATATTCGGCGCGGATTCCGCCATCAGCAACAACGCATCGATCACGGTGTTGCCGGTCACGGAAATCTCCCCAACCACAGCGGAGGCCTTCAGGTTGGCTTCGGCCTGAGCCGTCGGCGCGAAGTGAAGGGTCGCGATCTGGGAGAGGAGACGACGGTTGGCTTCTTCCGGGAAGGGGTCCAGAAGATTGTCGGTGCGCAGACCAGCCTCCACATGCCCAACAGGGATCTGCTCGTAGAACGCAGCCAGACCAGCGGCAAATGCCGTGGTGGTGTCACCTTGAACCAGAACCAACTGCGGGGGATAAGCCTGAAAGTCCTCCCGCAGCCCTTGCAATGCTGCACAGGTGACATGCGTCAGGGTCTGGCGAGGCGCCATCAGGTTGAGATCCTGATCGGCTTTGAGATGGAACAGATCCATCACCTGGCCCACCATTTCCCGGTGCTGACCTGTCAAGACGACACGGGTCTTCAACGCATCACAAGCCTGGAACGTCCGGATTACCGGAGCCAGCTTGATCGCCTCCGGACGCGTTCCCAGAACGATCGTGACGCGGGGCTGTTCAGCCATTCCATCCAGACGGACCGCAGGAGTTTACGGGCGTCAACCCGGAGAGAACAGTGAGAAATCCTTGCCAGCTCCAGCATCGAGACGATGCTGAAAGAAGATTCCTCGCCATCCCCGTGGCTCAGCCGGTTTTCCCCCCCAGCTTCCCGCCGCGCCCGCCCTCCGTGAGGACATCCGAACCGTCAGTCCGTTCATCCGAGCAATCCGTCCGAACACCGGATCCATCCCTCAGAACCTCGGGCGGATCTCGGGAGCGTCAGAGTCTGGCGCCCAATGCAGCTGCGGATGGCACGCCAAGCCTCGAGGAGATCGTTCGCATCGCCCATGAGGCCGGTCATTCCGATGTCCACCTGGGTGTTGGGGAAGTCCCGCGCTACCGCGCCCGCGGAGACATGCAGGGCACGCAATGGCCTGTGACCCGTGCCGATGTCTTTCAGGCATGGCTGCAGGAAATCCTGACGCCCCAGCAGATTGATGCCTTTGGCCGAGACAAGGAATTCGACGGCTCCCATGCCTTCCCCTTTGTACGGGTGCGGATCAACCTGATGGATTCATGGCGGGGCCCAGCGATGGTGCTGCGCTTGATTCCGCAGACGATCCTCACCATGGAGCAACTGAATCTCCCCAGCGTGCTGCAGAGCCTCGCGGCACGGCCAAAGGGACTGATCCTGGTGACCGGACCGACAGGCTCCGGCAAGAGCACAACCCTGGCGGCCATGATCGACTGGATCAACCGCAACGAGGCTCGTCACATCCTCACGATCGAGGATCCCGTCGAGTTTGTGCACGAAAGTCGCAAGTCCCTGATCCGTCACCGGGAAGTTGGGTTGCACACCCTGAAATTTCACAACGCCCTCAGAGCTGCCTTGCGGGAAGACCCCGACGTGATCCTTGTGGGCGAAATCCGTGATCAAGAAACACTCTCGACGGCACTCGAAGCGGCCCAGACCGGCCACCTGGTCTTCGGAACGCTGCACACCAATTCAGCGGTGAAGACCGTGGAACGGGTCCTCGGCATGTATCCGCCTGAAGAACAGGACAGTGTGCGCCGATCGTTGTCTGAGTCGTTGCTGGGGGTGATCGCCCAGGGATTGATCAAAACAACGGACGGCAAACGGGCTGCTTATCACGACATCTTGATCAACACCGATGCCTGCAAGGACTACATCCAGCGGGGATCACTCGATGAGGTGGAAGAAATCATGGAACGCAGCGGATTTGATGGCATGGTCACCACCAATCAATCGCTTCTGGCCCTGGTGGAGGCGGAACGCATCGACGCAGAAGAGGCGGTGGCCGTCAGCCTCAAGCCCAATGAGCTGGCTCAGGCTCTACGGGGCCGAACTTGATCAGCCTCCGCTGAACACCCGAACCAACAACACAACTGCGATACCCGCAGAGAGACCAATCATGGCCAGGCGCCCGTTCCAGATCTCAGCCTGAGGGGTAAACCCGCGTTTCCAAGCATTCAGTTCTTCGGCCTCAACCGGCGTCGGAGACTCTGATCTCGATTCGGGTTGGTCCACGACGCCGATGCCGAACTCGCGCATCAGCCTACGAGGCTTTCTTAGAAGGGTGGATCGGCTGCGTAAAGCGCATGGGCCTGATCCAAGGGCCAACGGGCTGCCACACCTGATTCAAGAGAGGTTGACCCAGTGGTTTGGGCCAAACGCAGCAAAGCCGCAGCACCAATCATTGCTGCGTTGTCGGTGCAGAACGCAAGGGGAGCGATAGACACAGCAATGCTTCGATCCTGCGCCCGTTCGAGCATGCATCGGCGCAGGCGACGGTTCGCAGCAACACCTCCCACCATCACCAATTGATCAACGCCATGGTCCTCAGCACAGCGGATGCTGCGCTGCACCAGGACATCGGCCACCACCTGTTCAAAACTGGCGGCCAAATCGGCCAGAGGCAGCGGATCAGCGGACTGGCGCAGTGTTTCGACGGTCCGAAGCATGGCCGTCTTCAGCCCACTGAAAGAAAAGTCGTAGGGGTGAAACCCTCCCCCCGGCAGCGAGATCCGCCCCTTGGGCAGGGGGAAGCGGGTGGCATCACCCTTTTCGGCAACAGCCTGAATCGCTGGGCCTCCGGGATATCCGAGACCCAGCAGACGCGCCACTTTGTCGAAGGCTTCGCCCGCGGCATCGTCATGGCTTCGGCCGAGACGTTTCATCCCCCCATCAGCAGCCACCAGGATCAGCTCGGTGTGTCCTCCACTGACCAGCAACACCAGATAGGGAGCCTGAGGAGGGGCATCTCCAAGCATCACCGAGGCCAGATGACCCTCCAGATGATGAATGCCAAGAAATGGACGGTGATGCAGAGCCGCAAGGGTGCGGCCCGTCACCGAGGCCACCATCAGAGCCCCCGCCAAACCCGGAGTGATCGTGGCCGCAATGGCATCCAGCTGCCCCAGAGCGAGACCCGCCTCATCAACAACGGCCTCCACCAATCCAGGCAGAGCCTCCACATGCCGTCGCGAGGCGATTTCGGGCACCACACCGCCCCAGCGGGCGTGCTCCTCCACCTGAGATGCAATCCGCGACGCCAGAACCTCGATCCGCCCATCCGCGTGGCGGCGAAGAACCGCAGCCGCGGACTCGTCACAACTTGTTTCGAGGGCAAGCACTGCATGCATCGAAGCGATGCGCCTCCCCTACTCTCCGACTTGTGACATCTTGCCCTTTCGGGGCACCGTTCAGAGGAATCGTTCCGATGCGTCGTCTCTTCGCCGTCGTGCTTTCAGCACTCCTGGTGTTCGGCTTCGCCCCCGTCGCCAAGGCGGATGTGGCTGGCCTCACTCCCTGCTCTGAAAGCGCCCGCTTCCAGCAGCGTGCCGCTGCTGCCACAACGCCTCAGGCCAAAGCCCGCTTCGAGATGTACAGCCAGGCTTCCTGTGGAGAGGATGGCCTTCCCCACCTGATTGTTGACGGCCGCTGGAGCCACGCCGGTGATTTTGTTTATCCCGGCATCATGTTCCTGTACATCACTGGCTGCATCGGCTGGGCAGGCCGTGAGTACCTGAAAGCAACCCGCGGCAAAAATGCTGCCACCTACGAGATCCAGATTGATCTTGGAATCGCTTTCAAGAGCCTGCTGGCTTCAGCCACCTGGCCACTTGCCGCCTTTGGTGAGTTGACCAGCGGAAAGCTGCTTGAAGATGACAACAAAGTGACCGTCTCCCCTCGCTGAACCAATGAAAAAATTCCTTACCACCGCCCCTGTTGTCGCAGCCATTTGGTTCACAGCCACCGCAGGAATCCTGATCGAGTGGAATCGCTTCTTCCCCGATCTTCTGTTCCACCCGATGTGAACCTATTAGAGATCTTCAAGATTGAAAGGGAACCTTCGGGTTCCCTTTTTTTGTGCCAGAACGTTCGGAGCACCGGCTCCCGCGTTATCCCAACGCCATCAGCGTTTCCACCTGCTGCAAAGCTGATTCGAGATCGTCATTGATCACAACAGCGTCGAATTCATGTTGAGCCTCGAGCTCTTCTCGAGCCCGAATCAAGCGACGCTCGATGGCCTCCTCTGAATCAGTGCCGCGCCCACGAATCCGGCGCTCCAATTCTTCAAAACTGGGGGGGGCCAGAAAAATCTGGAAACCATCCGGGAAACTGCGACGCACCTGGCGCGCTCCCTCCAATTCAATCTCCAGAAGGACAGGTCGCCCTTCAGCCATCTGTTCCTCAACAGGACCGCGAGGGGTGCCGTAGCAATTTCCCGCAAATTCCGCCCACTCCAAAAAGCCCCCTTCCTCTACCAAGGCATCAAAAGCAGCGCGGTTATGGAAGAAGTAATTGATGCCGTCCTGCTCACCTTGCCGCGGAGCACGGGTGGTAGCCGACACCGAGAGCCAGATCTTGGGATGGCGCTCCAGCAGCTGCTTCACCAACGTTCCCTTGCCGACACCGCTCGGGCCCGTAATCAAGGTGAGCTTGCCACTGGTGGACATCGCAGCGTCTGCGTGGGTCAGCAGAGTAGGAAGTCCCACTGCCCCACACGGTGCTTCAGGTGATCGCCAGCCCAAGCCTGCAGCCCATGGATCTCACCACGCTTCGCGCGGTGCTCTGGGATTTGCGCCCCAAACTGGTTCCCAGCCGTTTCGAAAAAGCCCAACAACCCGACCAGGCCACGATTCAACTGGGTTTCCGCAGTCTGAAAGGGATGGTGTGGTTGGAACTCAGCTGGCAAGCCGAGGCCCCTCGCCTGGTGGAAGTCAAAGCTCCCCCTCGCGGCGGCAGCGGCAGCACCTTCGCGCAACAGTTGCAACACAGCCTCCGCCAGCTGGCTCTCGTGGACCTCCACCAGAGCGGCTTTGAACGGGTGGTGGAATTCCGTTTTGCCCTACGCCCCGGGGAAGCGATCCAGCGGGTTCTTGTGCTGGAGCTGATGGGACGGCACAGCAACCTGCTGCTGCTCGATGAGCAACGCAGGATCATTGCCCTGGGGCGCCAGGTCAGGGAGCATCAATCCCGCATACGCCCTCTCTCCACCGGCGATGCCTACACCCCACCCCCCACGCTCCAGGGGTTGGCACCGGATCGAACGGAAGGCTTCGAACGCTGGCAGCAAAGACTCTCTCTTGTGCCGATCCCCCTGCGAAAGGCTTTTCAGCAGACCTACCAAGGCATCAGTCCAGCCCTGGCGGCACAGCTCGCTGGTGACGACCTGAACAGCCCCGTGGACAGCCTGGATGCAAGACAGTGGAAAGACCTTTATGAACGCTGGTCTCTCTGGCTGGATCAGCTCGATTCAGAGCAATTCACCCTCGTGGTGGAAAACGATGGGCGCTACAGGGTCTGGGGATCACCCAGTGCTGAGGTTGATCCACAACCGTCTCTAGCTCTCCAGCTGGGGACCCTTCACCAGCAATGCCTGGAACAACGGGCCCTGGCGAGGATCAGCCATGAGCTGCGGCAATGCTTGGAGCGATGGCGCAGCAAAGAACAGGCCGCCCATGATGACCAACGCCATCGTCTGGACGCCACCGAAGGCCACGCTGCCCTTCAACGCCAGGCGGATGCTCTCCTCTGTCTCGGCAACCCCAGCCGCGACCAGATCGATGAAGCCCAATCGCTCTATCGCCGTGCCAAGAAACTTCGGCGATCACGCCCGATCCTCGAGCAGCGGCTGGAGCACCACCAGCAACGTCTTGAGCTGATCACGGCAAGCGAAACGTTCGTTGAAGATCAACAGAGCGCAACCTGGCAGGACTGCGAAGCACGGCTCTCAGCTCTGAAGGATCTCCGGGACGAACTCGAGGAGTTATTGCAACCCAAGGAGCGCCGTCGCGACGCACGACAGCAGCGTCGACGGGATCAGCCCACGCCTCTGGAACTGATCACCCCGGGGCAGCTCACGGTTCAGGTGGGCCGGAACCATCGTCAGAACGACTGGATCTCGCTGCGTCAAGCCCGCAGCGGCGACCTCTGGTTCCATGCCCAGGAATGTCCTGGAAGCCATGTGGTGCTCAAGAGCTCCAACGGACTGGCTGAGGAATCAGACCTGGCCATGGCGACGGATCTGGCGGCCTATTTCAGTCGAGCTCGGGGCAACAGCCGCGTGGCAGTGGTGATGGTTCCCACCGATCAATTGCAACGGATTCCCGGTGCCGGCCCAGGAACCGTGCGCCATGGCCAAGCTGAAATCCGCTGGGGTGATCCCCAGCGAGCGGAACAACAGCTGCTAGCCCCTAGCCTGAACCCACAAACGGGCTGACCTGTTGCGCCGCCCGACCCGCGTCCGTGTCTGAGCGCCCCGACGGCCCACCAGCTCTGCAGCCACCCCCACCCATCCGCATTGGAAGGGCTCCTGGCGATGCCGATCTGCCCAATGAGGTGGAGATGCCCCTGGTGGACCACCTGGAGGAACTACGACAGCGCGTCCTACGCAGCCTCTTGGCCGTGGTGATCGCTGCATTCGCCTGCCTTCTTGGCGTCAAGCCGCTGGTGCGCCTATTGGAAGCGCCAGCGAGCGGCATTCATTTCCTCCAGCTCGCCCCTGGCGAGTTTCTGTTCGTCTCGCTCAAGGTGGCTGGCTATGCCGGCCTCACCTTGGCCCTTCCGTATGTGTTGTTTCAGATCTTGGCCTTTGTTCTGCCTGGTCTGACCGTCCGCGAACGGCGCCTGATCGCCCCTGCCGTCGCCGGCTCAGCCGTTCTTTTCATGGCAGGCCTGGCTTTCGCCTGGTGGGCGCTGGTGCCGGCCGCACTGCGTTTTTTGGTGAGCTACGGCGCCGATGTCGTTGAACCGCTCTGGTCGATCGAGCGCTATCTGGATTTTGTTCTGCTGCTGATGCTGGCCACAGGGCTGGCGTTTCAACTCCCTGTGCTGCAGCTTCTGCTTGGGGCCCTGGGGCTGGTGCGCTGGCGCCCGATGCTCGGAGCGTGGCGCTGGGTTGTGCTGGGATCAGCCCTGGCTGGGGCCGTGCTGACACCATCCACGGATCCGATCACGATGTTGCTGCTGGCTGGAGCCATCACAGCCCTGTTTCTGATCGGCGTCGGCCTGGTCGCTCTGACTGAATCCCTCAGACCAAAAATTCCTTAATCAGCGTTTCTGCCTCGGGCCCCGTCGCCTCCAGCGGAAGACTCAACGCCTTCCCCAGGCGCGGTTTGTCGCGGGTGGAACCGAGCCAATGACGCACTTCACCCGCCAAACCAAGACGATTCACAACATCCAGCACTTCACCGAGATGCTGTCGATAGGCCTCAAGATCCATCGGAAACGACTGTTGCTCGAGATAAGCCCACATCACTTGGAGGTACAACCGACGGCGTCGCACCACCAACTGAAGGTCGTAAGTCGCCCGCCAGCGCTGGCGTAGACAGCCAATCACCTCGTCGACACTGAGCGGCGGCTCGGGCACGGCGCTGGCGATATCAAGCACAGAAGCTGAAGCGGCAGGGACAGGAAGACACCAGTCGTTGCAAAGCTTGACAGGCACTTAAGCATCCATAATGGACGCCAATCCGACCTGGATGAACGTCCGCCATGACCCAACTCTCCTCGAGCGATGTGCCCGGAATGGGTCGTCGTCAGTTCATGAATCTGCTGACGTTTGGCTCCGTGACCGGTGTGGCCTTGGGAGCCCTCTACCCGGTGGCGAACTACTTCATCCCCCCCAAAGCTGCCGGCAGCGGCGGTGGCACCAGCGCCAAGGATGAGCTGGGCAATCCGATCACAGCCAGCGGCTGGCTTTCCAGCCACCCCGAGGGCGATCGCAGCCTGGTACAAGGCCTAAAGGGTGATCCCACCTATTTGATCGTTGAAGGCGAGGACGCCATCGGCAGCTACGGCATCAACGCCATCTGCACCCACCTCGGCTGCGTCGTTCCCTGGAACAGCGGTGCCAACAAGTTCATGTGCCCTTGCCACGGCAGTCAGTACGACGCCACCGGCAAAGTGGTCCGTGGCCCTGCCCCTCTCTCCCTGGCCCTGGCCAACGTCAGCGTGGAGAACGACAACGTGTTCATGAGCCAGTGGACTGAGACCGACTTCCGAACTGGTGATAAGCCCTGGTGGGCCTGATCTTTCCCTCCCTTACGCCTGCATACCCTCACCGTCCCATGCGTCGTCACCTCTCCCTTCTCCTTGGATCGCTGGTCATCGGACTGGCTCTGCTGATTGCCCCATCTGCCAGCTGGGCCTACCCCTTCTGGGCTCAACAGAACTACGACAGCCCCCGGGAAGCCACCGGCAAGATCGTTTGTGCGAACTGCCACCTGGCCAAAAAGCTGACCCAGGCTGAAGTCCCCCAATCCGTTCTGCCTGACAGCGTCTTCACCGCAAGCATCAAGGTTCCCTATGAGAAGGGTCTTCAGGAGATCGGTGCTGACGGCAGCGACGTGGGCCTGCAGGTGGGCGCTGTTGTGATGCTTCCCGATGGCTTCACCCTGGCTCCACAGGACCGCTGGACCGACGAGATCAAGGAAGAAACGGAAGGCGTCTACTTCACCCAGTACAGCGACGACCAGCCCAACATCCTGCTTGTGGGACCGATCCCTGGTGACGAGCACCAAGAGATCGTCTTCCCTGTTCTGTCTCCTGATCCTGCCACCGATAGCAACATCCACTTCGGCAAGTACCAGATCCACGTGGGTGGCAACCGCGGCCGTGGCCAGGTGTATCCCACCGGTGAGAAGAGCAACAACACCGTCTACACGTCCCCGGCCAGCGGCACCATCGCCTCCATCGAACCCGGAGACAACGGCGCCAGCGTTGTCAGCATCAAGGCGGCTGACGGCAGCAGCGTGACTGAGACCATCCCGGTTGGTCCTGAAGTTCTGGTCAGTGTTGGTGACAGCATCGAAGCCGGTGCTGCCCTGACCAACGACCCCAACGTGGGTGGCTTCGGCCAGGTGGACGCGGAAATTGTTCTGCAGAACCCCGTTCGGATCTATGGCTTGCTCGCCTTCTTCGCTGCCGTGGCTCTGGCTCAGATCATGTTGGTGCTGAAGAAGAGGCAGATCGAAAAAGTTCAGGCAGCTGAGGGCGTCTGATCGCTATGGCTGTTGAAGCCCTCTTTCCCCTGGCGACCTTCCAGTCGCCAGGGGAATTTTTGCCTCATACCGAGAACTGGTTCCTTCCCCTGCGTTGGTACGGCCTGCTGATTGCGACGGCTGTGCTGATCGGGCTGAACCTTTCCAGTCGCTTGGCCAAGCTGCGTCACCTGGAGAACGGCCTGATCAGCGATCTGTTGCCCGTGCTCGTGCTGTTTGCCGTCATCGGAGCGCGCATCTACTACGTGGCTTTCGAATGGCAGAACTACGCCGCCAACCCACTCAAGGCCCTGGCCATTTGGGAGGGAGGAATCGCTATCCACGGTGCTTTGCTGGCGGGAACAATCACCCTGATCCTGTTCTGCCGCTGGCGTCGGCAACCCTTCTGGGATGTGCTGGACGTTCTGGTTCCTTCCGTGGCCTTGGGACAGGCCATCGGTCGCTGGGGGAATTTCTTCAATTCAGAGGCCTTTGGGGTTCCGACTGATCTGCCGTGGAAGCTGTTCATCCCGGCGCAGAGCCGGCCGGTGATTTACAGCACATCGGAATTTTTCCACCCCACGTTTCTCTATGAATCCATTTGGAACCTGCTGCTCTTCGCAGTTCTGCTGCTGCTCTTTCGCCGCGGGCTGAAAGCTCCTGGAAAACTCCCATCGGGCGTCATGAGTTGCGTGTATCTGGTGGGGTACAGCCTCGGCCGTGTCTGGATCGAAGGTCTGCGCATTGATCCTCTCTGCATCGGTTCGCTTCCCCCGGCTTGCGAAGGGGGAATCCGCATCGCCCAATTGATGAGTTGCGCCTTGGTCGCGCTGGGCATGATCGGGCTTTGGTGGCTATACGGACGAAAGCGACCCTTGCCTGATCCATCAGGCCAACGCAGTTGAGTCAAGTTGTCAGTTTCGTCGGCGCAGGCCCGGGTGCCCCAGACCTGCTCACCCTTCGCGCAGCTGAACGTCTGAAAAAGGCCGATGTGCTGATCTGGACCGATTCCCTGATCTGTCCAGCCATCGCAGATCTGGCTCCCGCTGATTGCGAACGGATCCGCACCAGCACGACCACCCTCGAAGACCTGATTCCTCTGCTGATCGATCGGCACCGCCAAGGCAAACGCGTGGTTCGGCTCCACGACGGAGACACGGCGCTCTACAGCGCCATCAATGAACAGATCTGCGCCCTTAGTGACGCTGACATCCCGGTGGAGGTGGTACCTGGGATCAGTGCCTACCAAGCCGCAGCCGCCTTTCTCTCCAGCGAACTCACCGTTCCAGGCGTGGTGCAAACCATCGTTCTCAGTCGTGCCGGAGGACGCACTGGCGTGCCGGAACGGGAACAGCTCGATCGACTGGCAGCCTTGCGCGCCAGCCTTTGCATCTATTTGAGTGCACGACATGTGGAAGAGGTGCAAGCCACCCTTCTGGAGCACTACCCCGCCGATACCCCCGTGGCCATCGGGCATCGGGTGAGCTGGCCCGATCAGATGCTGACGGTGGTGCCTCTCAGGGAGATGGCGGCGGTGAGTCGAGAACGCAACCTGATCCGAACAACGCTTTATGTGGTCAGTCCAGCCCTAGCCGGTGGCCCTCAACGCTCACGCCTCTACTCCCCCGACCACGACCACCTATTCCGTCCCAAAGCCCAATAGGCGGTGGTTTAGGATCGATTTGTGCGGGCGATTAGCACAGTGGTAGCGCACTTCCTTCACACGGAAGGGGTCACTGGTTCGAATCCAGTATCGCCCATATTTTTTGATGGCATTTAGCTCTTCGGTGTTCACCAAGGGCTGTCTGAATTGAGCAATTGGCTTAAGTTCGATCTGAATAGGTCGACTTACCCATTAATGGACGATCGGAGTCTTGCGGACGACCAGAGCAAAGCCACGGGCCTGGCGCAAGCAGGGCGTCAGCTGGCCGAGGCGCGGTCTGCAGCAGGCCTGAGCCAGGAGCAGCTCGCCAGCCAGATGCACATGGGTGTGGAGCAGCTCGCCGCACTGGAGCGAGGCGATCAGAACGAACTGCCTGAACCCGTCTTCATCAAGGCGATGGTGCGCCGTCTCAGCTCTCATCTGGGCTTGGATGCCGACGCAATGGTGCAGACCCTGGGCACCCTCAACGCGAGCAAGCCAACACGACCGACACCCGGCCCAACAACCCGAGCATTCACTCCTCGGGAAAAGGCACCACTCAATCCACTCCCCCTTCTGGCCCTCGCCGGGATTGCAGGGCTCGGGGTTGTTGTGTGGGGCAATGCTTCTGAGTTGTCGCGCTTTGCACAGGGGCTGAGGCCTGCTCCTCCAACCCCTGAGCAAAACGAGCCGACTTCTTCACCTGAAATCAAAACAGATCCCGACGTTGCCGAGGCTGCGGTTGACCTCGATGCACGCATCGTTCCAGCCCCGCCGACCGCAGACTTGGGGCTCAAGATCAGCAGCAGCGAACCCAGCTGGATCGCCTTACGGCGCGAGGGAATCGTGGAATTCGAAGGTCTCTTGAACGGTGAACGCAGGATTGAAGATCCCGAACTGGTTGAGATCTACGCCGGACGGCCTGATCTGGTTCAGCTGAGTTCACCCGACGCCGAGACACGAACCCTTGGCGATGTGGACGACATCCGCTGGATCCCCCTCACCCCTGAACGCTGACGCGCAGATTCACCCCGACCGCCTCCATCACCACCTCAGCGCAGCTCTCCAAGCTCCACTGCTCAAGGCTGACGTTCTGGTTGATCCGCTCAGGGACGATTTCCAAATCCAGAGTTCCCTTCACCGCATGAATGCGGAGTGCTGAGATCACAGGCTCAGGCCTGCGATCCAGTGCCGCGGCCAAGCGCAGCAGCAGGGCCATCTGATGCACGCAACGACGGTTGTCTCGGTTGGCCAAGAGCTGCCAGGACTCATGGCGTTTCTTCGGCAAGCTGCGGCGGTGATAGCGAGCAATCGCCGCCACCATCAGATGCTCCGCTTCGGAATAGCCCAGCAACTCACCATGACGAATCAAATACCAGGTGTGCTTGTGGTAAGCGCTGATGTTGATGTGCTGGCCACAGGAATGGAGCATGGCGGCAGCCCAAAGCAGCTCGCGCCCTTCGCCACTGTCGTCGTGCATCACTCCTCGCGTGGCGTCGTAAAGGCTTAGGGCATGGCTGGCGACCCGTTCAGCCCTGCTCTGGTTCACCGCAAAGCGCTGAACCTGATGAATCACGGTGCGTTGCCTGATGCTGCTCTGAAAGCTGAAGCGGTCTTCCAGAAGCCCCTGGCGAAGCATCCAATCAACGATCAAACCTTCCCTGAGCGCCCGCTCACTGAGCACGAAATCCTCCACACCCAGCATCTTCATGGTGGTTTGCAGGATCAGCGCACCGGGAACAATGATCTCGGCCCGACGATCATTGATGGGAGCCAACTCCCGTCGCTGCGCAGGGGTCATCGTGATCAGACGATCGACCACCTGGTCGAGGCGCTGCCGAGTGACGCGGTACCCATGCAATTTGCGGGGTGGGCGCTCCTCTTCACTCGCCGCAAGGGAGCCAATGGCCATCGCCGTGCCGCTGGTGGCCACCAACACAGGGGTTTCACCGGGTTTGATCCTGCGACGCACTTTGTCGACCGCAGGTTCAAGCGACCCCTGAATGAAGGCCTGCAGAAACGATCGTCGTTGAGGGGGCATCGGATCGTCCTGAACGAAGTCCCGCTGGAGTCGCACAGCACCGACACGGGTGCTGGTGAGGGCGCGGGCATCGCGACCATCAGCAAGGATCAGTTCCGTGGAGCCACCGCCGATGTCGAGCAGAAGATGCGGACGATCTCCAAACGGCATTCCTGAGAGGACGCCCAGATAGATCAGACGGGCCTCCTCGGGTCCGCTAACCAAATCCACCTCCATCCCCAGATTGTCGAGGATGGTCTGGAGGAAATCGCGACCATTGGGTGCTTCACGAACGGCACTCGTCGCCGCTGTGACGATCTGCTCAACCTGATGGCTGGCGGAGAGATCTCGGAACTGGCGAAGGGTTTCCAGCCCCCGTTGCATCGCCGCCTCGGTGAGTTCACCGCTCTCGGGATCACGCTCCCCGAGACGCGTGGTGGCCTTTTCGGCCTGAATGATCCGAAACGTGCGCAGCTTCGGATCAACGGCTGCCACCAGAAGATGAAAGGAATTGGTCCCGATATCGATGGCGGCGATCCGTCGTAGATCACCGTTCACTGCCAGAGGCACGCCGTTGTTCTGTTCCGTTGGCTGGGCTGGGGCCTTGGCATCCAGCATCAACGTCAGAGCGGCAATGAAATCCACTCTGCCACTGACGGCCCAGTCCATTTAGCCCTGACTAGGGTTCTTCAAATCCCGTTGATTGTGATCAGCAGCTCTGCCCGTCTTCAGCCCTGGATCGAACTGCTTCGCTGGAACAAACCCACCGGCCGGCTGATTCTGCTGATCCCAGCAGGCTGGGCCCTCTGGCTGAATCCAAGCGCTCCTCCAAGTGTTGTGCTGATCCTGCAGATCCTGCTGGGGGGCCTGGCGGTGAGCGGCGCAGGCTGCATCGCCAATGACCTGTGGGACCAGCGGTTCGACGGCCAGGTGGAACGCACAAAACGTCGGCCTCTGGCCAGAGGTGCGCTGCAGCGAGGCCCAGCCTTGGCTTTGCTGCTGATCTTGCTGGGCCTCAGCCTGGCTGTCGTGCTGAGTCTGCCGGCCGCCAGCCTCAGGCTCTGTCTCGCCTTGGCCAGCACGGCCGTGCTGCCGATCCTCGGCTATCCATCGGCAAAGCGGTGGTTCGCCTTCCCCCAGGCGGTCTTGGCGCTGTGCTGGGGCTTCGCGGTACTGATCCCCTGGGCCGCTGCAACGGCCTCCTTGAGCTGGAGTCCTGCCCTGGTGTGCAGTTGGCTGGCAACCGTGGTCTGGACCTTCGGATTCGACACGGTCTACGCCATGGCCGACCGACGTGACGATGCGAGCCTCGGCCTGCGCAGCAGCGCCCTGAGCCTCGGATCCCGTGTGGTGCCTGTGGTGCGGGGCTGCTACCTCGTGACAGCCGTCACCCTTGCCATTGCGGCCTGGTCGGCTGAGATCCCAGCACCGTTCTGGCCGCTCTGGTTGCTCGCCACAGTCTTCATGCAGATCAGCTGCAATCCCCTGAACAAACAGGACGCCTCCATGGGCACCTACGGGCGGCATTTTTCACGCCAAGTGCAGGCGGGGAGCCTGCTTTGGCTTGGACTGGTTCTGGCCAGGGGATGGGGAGCGTGACGCGCATCACCCCGGCACCACCGCTCCGCGAAGGAGACCGTGTGGCCTGCGTGGCCGCTAGCTCAGCGCTGCAAGACGACACCAAACTGCAGCATGGCATTGAGGTTTTGCAGAGCTGGGGGCTCAACGTTCAACCCCAGACCTTGGCCACACGACGGTGGGGCTACTTCGCTGGGCGTGATGAAGCGCGCCATGCCGATCTGCATCCGGCCGAAACCCCAGCGCTGCTCGCCTGTGCCCGCGGTGGATGGGGTGCTGCTCGGCTGCTGGAGCAGCCCATCCGCTGGCAGAGCGGATGGCTGCTGGGCTTCTCCGACGTGACAGCTCTGCTCTGGGCCCGTCAGGCAGCAGGGTTTGCAGGTGGCATCCATGGCCCCTTGCTGACAACGCTTGCTGAGGAGCCGGAATGGAGTCGTGAACGCTTGCGCAACCTGCTCTTCGGCAACGCCGTTCCGGAACTGCGCGGTCGTGCTGGTGGAGGAGGGGTGGGGACCGGTCCCCTGCTTGTGGCCAATCTCACCGTGGCCACCCACCTGCTGGGAAGCCGTTTCGTGCCCCCTCTCAAGGGAGCCGTTCTGGTGCTGGAGGACGTGGGCGAAGCCCCTTACCGCATTGATCGGATGCTGACCCAATGGAGGCTGAACGGAAGCTTGCAGGGCTTGGCGGGTCTTGGGTTTGGCAATTTCGAGGGATGCGCCGATGAGACGAGAGACCCATCTGAAAGCTTCAACCTCGAGCAAGTTCTTGAAGAACGCACGGCCGATCTCGGCATTCCAAGGGTGCTGGACCTGCCCCTTGGTCACCGATCAGGCAATGCAGCCCTGCCCATTGGAGCGATGGCACGTCTCGACGGCCAGACCGGCCGGCTCAGCCTGCTGCCCTGAGGGCGAGCACCGCTTCCGCCACGGTCAGGTCAAACGGTGTGGTGACCTTGATGTTGGCGGGTCCAGCATCCAAGACCTGCACAGGCCATCCCAGACGCTCGTACAACGATGCGTCATCGGTCACCGTCCAGTCCTGGGCAACCGCCTCAGCGTGGCCGCGACGCAGCTGATCAACGGCAAAGCCCTGGGGCGTCTGCGCCGCCCATAACTCCGATCGATCCGGCGTGTCGCGAATCACAGCGTCGGATCCCACACGCTTGATCGTGTCGCTGACGGGTGTTGCGGCAATCAGCGCCGTGCCGGCCTCCACCGCGACAGCACAACGGTCAAACAATTCCGGTTCAGCCAGACAGCGCGCTCCGTCATGAATCAGGACGTAGCGAGCCTGCTCCGGCAATCCCGCCAGACCACACAGCACCGACTCCTGCCGCGTGCTGCCGCCTTGGATCCAGTGCACCGGCTTGCTGGGTGCATCCAGCACCGCGAGGATGGCCTCTCGGTCGACCTCCTGACCGACGATTCCGATCCATTCAATCCGCTCAGCCCGCAGAGCTGCCTCAAGAGTCCAGGCAATGACCGGGCGTCCGGCCAACGGCAGAAGCAGCTTGTTGCGATCCGCACCCATGCGCCGACCGCTTCCTGCTGCAGCAATCAACAGATGCACAAGCGACTCCTGCCCCGGGCAGGCGTAAACGACCTCCATACAATCAGCTCGCACCATGGATCGCGGCGCTGCATGCGAGTTCTTGCTCTGAGCCCGGGTTCGCTCGAAGATCAGCTGGACCGTCTACCGGCTCTGGCTGAAATCTGCCGGAAGCTCAACGCCACACTGCAGGTGGCCTGTGATCCCCAGAAGGCAGCTCCCTGGAAGCTTTTGCCCTGCCTTGAGAAGTTGTTGCCCTTCAGCTTCGAGGCCAACCCCACCCTCGCTGACTGGGCCAACCTGCTCGGCTGTGTGCGAGAACCTGACTTTCAGTTGTGCATCAACTTTGCGGAAGGACAGCAGGTGAACCTGATGCTGTCGATGAGCCATATCCCCAAACGGTTGGCAGTTGCGGGTTTTGCCTGCACCGACAGTGTGACCCTCGGCCCCGGCTGGACGGCTCAGCGTTTTGCACCCTTTCTCAAGGCCCTGGGCCTTGAGCTCGAGGCCGATCAGTTCCGCCTGCCCCTGGCTGCAGGAATTCTCGATGAAGTCCGAGAAGCACTACCCAGCGGCGATGGCCCCCTGCTGCTGCTCTCCCCATCCGGGAAAGGCAATGACTGGCCTGCATCGGAATGGCACAAGCTTCCAGACACGATCAAAAGCCGCTTACCAGCGCTGCGCAGCATGGTGCTTCCAGCGGAGCTCAGCCTGACCAAACGAGCAGCACGGATTGCCTGTGCTGATGTCGTGCTCAGCAGCTGCCCGGTTTCACAGCGCCTGGCGGCCTATTGCGGCACCCCACTCGTTGCCCTTGGAGCCGAGGCCACAGACCTCCCCGAGCGCCAGGAGATCCGCTGCCTGGGCCGCCCGCAAGATCTCGCCACGCTGCAGAGCAGTGATGTGCTGACGGCCCTCGGTTTCTGAGGAGACGTCCCATGAGACGGCGCCGAGCCAGGGGACACCTAAAGCTGATCACGGCGCCATGGCGCGGCCCGATCAGTGCCCTCAGTGCCGTGATCTTCGCGGGTGCCCTGGGATACCGGATCACGGAGGGATGGGACTGGGGCGATTGCCTCTGGATGGTGCTGATCACCATCAGCACCATCGGCTTTGGAGAAGTCGCCCCCCTTTCCCCTCCAGGCCGCCTGGTCACCGTCTTGATCGTGGTTGGGGGCTTGGTGGTTGTGCAATTGGCCATCCAACGCGTTCTCGGGCTGAAGGAGTCGGGATATTTCCGCAGACTGCGGGAGTTCCGCTTTCTCCGCATGCTGGAAGGCCTGCACGACCACGTGATTCTTTGCGGCTACGGCCGAATCGGACAGGAGATTGCAGCCCAACTGCAACGGGACGCGGTGCCACTCGTTGTGATCGAAACCGATCCAGAACGACGCGCCGTGGCCGAAGAAAATGGCTTTTGGGTGCTTCAGGCCGATGCAACCCTCGATGAAACCTTGCTGGACGCAGGCCTCGAACGCTGCTGCAGCCTCGTGGCAGCCCTTCCCAGCGATGCCTCGAATCTGTATGTGATCCTCAGCGCCAAGGACCTGAGACCGGATTGCCGCTTGATTGCCCGCGCCAACAGCGATGAAGCAGCGGCAAAGCTGCGGCTCGCAGGCGCCACTGTGGTGGTCAGTCCCTATGTGGCCGGTGGTCGGGTCATGGCCGCATCCGCTTTACGACCTCTGGCCCTGAACTTCATGGAGCTGCTTGCGGGCTCCGACTATGAAATCGAGGAATTCCAACTCAGTAACAACCCTCTTCACCTGATGGAGATCCGCGGGAGGAGCCTGGCGGAACTGGAGCTGGGCCGTCGCAGTGGGGCCATGGTGCTGGCGATCCGGGACAACGGAAAGCTGATCGCCAATCCAGGGGGCGACACCCAGATGGCACCGGGGCAACTCCTGATTGTGCTGGGAAGCAAGACCCAACTCGCCACCTTTCAGGGGTTACTTGGCGAAGCCGTCGACACGATTGAATCCATGCCGGGTTGAGGTTGATCACGACGGCTCCGTACGATCCTGCGATCAACGGTGCCCCCATGTCTTCCAGCGCTTCTCTTGCCGGTCAGACCGCCCTGGTGACGGGAGGGGGGCGCGGCATCGGCCGGGCGATCGCCCTGGCCCTTGGCGAAGCGGGTGCAGAAGTGGTTGTGAACTACTCCAACTCCGCCGCTGCAGCAGATGAAGTTGTCGCTGCAATCACCACGGCAGGGGGCCAGGCCTACGCCCTGCAGGCGAATGTGTCGATCGAAGCAGAGGTGGATGGCCTGATCAAAACTGTGCTCGAACGCAGCGGCCGTCTGGATGTGTTGGTGAACAACGCCGGCATCACACGGGATGGCCTGCTGATGCGGATGAAAACCGACGATTGGCAATCGGTGATCGACCTCAACCTCAGTGGAGTGTTCCTTTGCACGCGAGCCGTGGCACGCCCGATGCTGAAGCAGAAGAGCGGTCGGATCATCAACATCACCTCCGTCGTGGGACTGATGGGCAACGCTGGACAGGCCAACTACGCCGCGGCAAAAGCCGGCGTCATCGGTCTCACCCGCAGCACCGCCAAGGAGCTCGCCAGCCGAGGCATCACCGTGAATGCGGTGGCTCCAGGGTTCATCGCCACCGACATGACCAAGGACCTTGATGCGGAGGTCATCCTCAAGGACATTCCCCTGGGAACCTTTGGCACCCAGGAGCAGGTGGCCGGTGCCGTGCGTTTTCTGGCCGCCGATCCAGCCGCGGCATACATCACGGGTCAGGTGCTGCAGGTGGATGGCGGCATGGTGATGGCTTGAGCCAAGGCCTCAGGACTCAAGGGGTTGGGCCAGCTCATCCCGCAGGCGACGGATGCGCTGGAGCAGCCGAAGCCGGCGGCTGCGGGCCGTAGCGGTCAGAAAGATGCGCAGGGGCACGTAGACCAGGGCCATCGAACCGGCCAACCCCGCCATCAGAACAAAGAAAAGTGCTCCGGATTCACCCATGACCGGACCCTAATCAGTCCGCTTAAGGGAGGCATCCAAGCCGCTCCAACCATTCGGCTTTCCCCACCACAAGGCCTCTCCACGAGCACCACATCGCTGTGGGACAGTGACCAACGGCGTCCCCGCGACTATGGCCAAACTCCTTTCTTTCTCTGACGAATCCCGCAGCGCCCTCGAGCGGGGTGTTGATGCACTCGCCAATACCGTGCGCGTCACGATCGGCCCCCGCGGTCGCAACGTTGTGCTCGAAAAGAAATTCGGCGCACCCGACATCGTCAACGACGGCGATTCGATCGCCCGTGAAATCGAACTCGACGACCCGTTCGAGAACCTCGGCGCCAAGCTGATGCAGCAGGTGTCCTCCAAAACCAAGGACAAAGCCGGCGACGGCACCACGACCGCAACCATCCTGGCTCAGGCACTGGTGCGGGAAGGTCTGCGCAACACCGCTGCTGGGGCGAGTCCTGTGGAACTCCGCCGCGGCATGGAGAAGGCCGCTGCACAGATTGTTGCGGGACTGGGCGAGCGGAGCCAGGCCGTCGCCGGCGATGCCATTCGTCAGGTGGCCACAGTGAGCTCCGGTGGTGACGACGAAGTCGGTCGGATGATCGCGGAGGCGATGGACAAGGTGAGCACCGATGGAGTGATCACGGTTGAGGAGTCGAAGTCGCTAGCCACGGAACTCGAAATCACCGAAGGGATGGCCTTCGATCGGGGCTACAGCTCCCCTTACTTCGTTACCGATGCCGAGCGTCAGGTCTGTGAATTTGAAAACCCGCTGATCCTGCTGACCGATCGCAAGATCAGCACGATCACTGATCTTGTCCCCGTGCTGGAGACCATTCAGAAGAGTGGTTCTCCGCTCCTCATCCTTTCTGAGGAAGTGGAAGGCGAAGCCCTGGCCACCCTGGTGATGAACAAGAGCCGTGGCGTTCTGCAGGTGGCAGCTGTTCGTGCACCCTCCTTTGGGGAACGCCGCAAGGCAGCCCTGGCTGATATCGCCATCCTCACGGGCGGAACGCTGATCAGCGAGGACAAGGCGATGACCCTCGAGAAAGTGACTCTCGAGGATCTCGGCAAAGCGCGCCGCGTCACCATCAGCAAGGAGAGCACCACGATCGTCGCCACGGATGACCATCGCCAGGCGGTGAGCGAACGCGTCAGCGCGATCCGACGCGAACTGGAGGCCACCGAATCCGACTACGACCGCGAAAAGCTCCAAGAGCGGATCGCAAAGCTGGCCGGCGGCGTGGCCGTGATCAAGGTCGGTGCGCCGACGGAAACCGAACTGAAGAACCGCAAACTGCGGATCGAGGATGCCCTGAATGCCACCCGTGCCGCCGTCGAGGAGGGCATTGTTGCCGGCGGCGGCAGCACCTTGCTGCAACTCGCCGACAACCTCGGCGCGCTGGCTGCATCCCTGAACGGCGACCAACGCACCGGCGTTGAGATCGTGCAGCGGGCACTGACGGCGCCGATCCATCAGATCGCCACCAATGCCGGTCAGAACGGTGACGTGGTGATTGCTGGCATGCGCAGCAGCGGCCAGGGATACAACGCCCTCAGTGGTGCCTACGAAGACCTGATGGCTGCTGGCATCGTTGATGCAGCCAAGGTGGTTCGCCTGGCCGTGCAGGATTCGATTTCGATCGCATCGCTCCTGATCACGACCGAAGTTGTGATTGCCGACAAGCCTGAACCTCCTGCACCAGCTCCCGCCGGAGACGGAGACCCGATGGGTGGTATGGGTGGAATGGGCGGCATGGGCATGCCCGGGATGGGCGGCATGGGCGGCATGGGCATGCCCGGGATGATGTGATCAGCTGATCATTCCCTGGCAATAGGCGGTCACCTGGAGATCCACTCCGGTGATCGCCGTCCCAACCACCACGGTGTCGGCACCGGCCTGCAACGCCAATCGAGCATCCGCAGGAGACGCAATCCCCCCCTCACAGATCAGACGCACCGAGCGTGGAAGTTCAGCACGAAGTTGGGGGAGCAGATCAAGCGCAGGCGGGCGCTGTTGGGCCGTCTCTTCTGTGTAGCCATAAAGCGTGGTTCCAACCCAGTCACAGCCGAGTTGGGCTGCACGCAAGCCGTTCTCCAGCGAATCCACATCAGCCATGAGGGGAGCCCGTAGCTCATCCCGGGTGCGCTGAATCAATGCAGCCAGGTCCTGCCCCGCAGGACGTTGACGGGCTGTGGCATCGATCGCGATCACATCGGCCCCTGCAGACCACACCGCCTGAATCTCTTTCCAGCCAGGAGTGATGTACACCGGGCTGTCGGGGAAGGTGCACTTCCACAGGCCGATGATCAAGGCTTCCGGACAGCGGCGCCGCACAGCACCAATGTGTTCAGGGCTTTCCAAGCGCACGCCCACCGCACCATTGCGCAAGGAGGCATCCGCCATGGCGGCGATCACATCGGGATGGCGCATGGGCGAACCCTGAGGCGCCTGCACCGAAACGATCAGCCCCTGATCCAGGGATTCAGGGTTCGGAATCATGGTGTTCAGGACGCCTTGGGGAACGCGTCATCCTCTCGGCGCGGAAGCCAACGCCGCAGCGATCGGGGCGTGCTGATCGGGGGGGCCGGTACAGGAGCAGCCGAGGAGGTCCGTTGAAGCAGCTTTTCTTCAGCCGCAATCTCTTCCTTCTGTTCAACGATCGTTTCGTCCTCAGCGATCACCGCGTCCTCAACGAACACGTCACCCGCGAAAACGTTCTCTTCAGCCGCAATCTCATCCACCTCAGTTGCAATCTCGGAAGTGAATGAAGGCTCCTCAGAAGACTTCTCAGCAACTGGCATCGGCAACGGATTCACAGCGGAGGCATCGCTGGCCTCAACCGCTGCGGGGCTGAACTGAGAATCCAAGATTGTCGGCTCAGGCAAGCTCAGGTCAAGCTCAGCAGCTCCTTCAAAGCCATAGCGGTGAACCCACTGACTGATCAGGCGCGACAGCAGGGCTTCGTCGCCTGCGCTCCTGGCTTCCTGGATCTGAAGGGCCAGAGCATTCTGTCGACGCGACGGCTGCTGAAACGGAGAAGAGAGCACGGATTCAGGAAAGTTTGCGGTTGAGCAACGGGCGAATCGCAAGGAACAGCCCGATGGTGAGCAGCAGCAGAATCAGCAGACAGCTGGTGCCAGTGACATCCCCGTAGGGCGCCTCCAACAAAACTGCCGACAGGTCCAGAGGACCTTGGTAGGCCGCTCGAATGGGTTCAATCGCGAAGGTAAGAGGATTCAAGGCCGCAAGCCACCCCAGCCAGGTCGGCATGAAAGAAAGAGGGGCCAAGGCCGTGCTGGCAAACAGCAAGGGCAAATTGGCCACAAAGATCACGGCAATCAATTCGATGTGACCCGGCAAGGCGAACGCGAGGCCGAGGCTGAGGGCTGTGACGGCAAAAACGAGCAACAGAAGCGTCACCAACACCAAGGCAAGGCCGCTGACACCAGGCCATCCGTAGCCGAGCAGGGCTGCGGTGCCCATGATCGCCAGACTCTGCAGCAGGCTCAGCACAGTGATGTAAATCACCGACGCCAGCACGATGGAACTGCGGCTTCGCAGGGGTGCCACGAGCAACCGATTGAGGAAGCCGAATTCACGGTCGAACATCACCGGCAGGCCAGCATTCAGAGCCCCGCTGAATGCTGTGAACACGATGACTCCAGCACCAAGAAAACGGCCGTAGCTCATCCCACCTGGCAGAAGGCCTTCAGGGGCATTGGCGAAGAGCGCACCGAACAGAATCAACCAAATCAGGGGTTGCAGAACCCCGGCGATCAAGGTCGAAGGGCGACGCATCAGCTGAAGAAACAAACGCCGGGTGAGGGCCCACGTCTCCTGACTGAGCTCTGACAGGGCTCCGGCTGGCTGCTGCTGGAGAGGAACGGATGCAGTTGGGGAGGTCATCGTTGGCACTCAACGCATGGATTGACGCTTTTCCTTTTTGACGTCGCGCTGGCCAGCAATGGCCAGTTCAGCGTCCATCAAGGTGCGTCCTGTGGCCTGAAGGTAGACATCATCGAGGCTTGGACGGCTTTGAGCCAGCGCAAAGACAGGGAGTCCAGCAGCTTCGAGGGTCTGGCGCAGCTGGTCGATCACGGCCCCACCCTCAATCACCAGGTTGAGGGAAAAGCCCTGGGATCGGTTCACCACCACCTGTCGCACCCCTTCGAGCGGCTCCAGCAGCGCACGCACCTGGGTCGCCTCCCCTGCGGTGCTGAATTCTCGGACCCGAAGGGTGACGCGATCACCACCAAGACGTTGTTTGAGCTGGTCCGGTGTGCCTTCAGCTATCACACGACCGTCGTCGATGATCGCTATCTGATCCGCCAAGGCCTCCACCTCTTCGAGGTAGTGACTGCTCAGAAGAACAGTGGTGCCCTCCTGAACCAACTGACGCAGCAGTTGCCAGATGGCACTCCGGCTTTCAATGTCCAATCCGACGGTGGGCTCATCGAGCACGAGCAACCGGGGTCGATGCAGCAGACCGGCAGCAAGATCCAGCCGGCGACGCATGCCACCGGAATAGGTGCCGCAGCGACGGTCAATCCAGTCGCCCATTGCGAGTCGTTCAATCAGATCCGCGATTCGCGTCTCGCGTTCGTTGCGCGGCAAGTGATAAAGATCGCCCTGCAGCTGCAGCAGTTCTCGGCCGCTGAGGATCTTGTCGATGGCCACCTCTTGGGCCACATAACCCATCAGTTGACGCACCTCTCTGGGCTGCGCCAGGGCGTCGACACCACCGACAAGAACCGACCCACTGTCGGGGCCGAGCAGGGTGGCCAGGATTCGCATCGCCGTTGTTTTGCCGGCACCATTCGGACCCAGAAGCCCGTAAAGACACCCTTCCGGGACGGTGAGATCAAGCTCACGCAGTGCCGTAACCGAGCCGTAGGCCTTGGAGATCTTGCGCAGTTCAATCAACGCCATCAGGCACCGTCAGGGACACGCTCGGGCAATTCAGGGAATCTAAAGAGTGCTCATCGCATCCCCGCGAGCTGGGAAAGAAGCTGCATCACCTGGTGGGCAAAGCCCGATGCCAGGTCCGTCCGGCTGAGAATGAGCAGCAGGCACAGACCAAACAGATAGAGAATCGACCAGCGGAACAGAGCCTTGGCGTTCACCAGGCTGTCGGGATCCAGAGAGAGCCGATCAACAAGCTGCAGCAGTCGACCGTTGTAGGGAAGCAGCATCACGCCGTAGAAGGCGCCACCTGAGGGCAGGGCGAACACCCCCAAACCGCTCAGCAGAACAGTGATCCAGCCATAGGTCTTGATCGCTCGTGCCGTCACCACAGGCCCCTTCACCACGGGCAGCATCGGAATCCCAACGGCGCGATAGTCCTCGCGCAACAACAGGGCCAAAGCCCAGAAGTGGGCGGGGGTCCAGACCATCACCAGCGCGAACAGCCACCAGCCCCCAAGACCGACATGGCCGGTGGCAGCAGCGGCCCCCACGAGGGGCGGAATGGCCCCGGCGACCCCACCGACGACGATGTTCTGGGACGTCCGCGGCTTGAGCAAAGCTGTGTAGAGCAGCACATAACTGCAAAGGCCGAGCAGGGACAACCCAGCAGCGAGACAGTTGACGCCGCTCACCAGAAGCATCGCCGCCGCCAGGGTGCAGGCGATGGCGCCAATGAAGGCACTGGTGGGCGACAGCCGACCGGAGGGGAGTGCGCGACCGCTGGTGCGGGCCATTCGACCATCGAGGTCCTGCTCCCACAAGCAGTTCAAAACCCCTGCAGCAGCGGAGGCAAGCGCCCCTCCCCCCAGGGTGCAGACCAGCCGCGGAGATGAGAGAGGCCAGCCCTCACTGAGAGCCATGCCACCCAGAGTGGTGGCCAGCAGCAGAGGAATAAGGCGGGGCTTGGCGACTTCCAGCCAGGCCGGAAGTTTCACCCGCTTGCGGGAGGGAACCACCTCCTCACGAGTCGGACGAACAGTTGCAGTGATTTCAGCCATGACAGGCCTCCAAAGTGGTGTCGTCGAGGACAACGGAACGGGACGGTGAGGGGAGGTCCGGAGAGCGGACCAGAAGCGCCGCCAACAGAGCGATCAGCAGGGCAGCCACCAGCTGATGCGCGACGGTCACTGCGGGTTGCGACAAACCAAGACGAAGGGTGAGAACGCCAAGGGCCACCTGAACCAGCACCAAGAGCACGGCCCCAGCCAGCCAGGGCCACTGCTGGCGAGCCCAACCACCCGCGAGAACTGCTGCAGCGGCGAAGGCGAGCACAACAACGACCACCGGCATCGCCGTCACGCGATGGGAGAGAACCAGCTGGCAGGCCTCTCCTCCAGCCAGGCATCGCTGCCCTGCCCAAGCGGTGGCCATGCGACCACCGAGCAGGCACTGCACAAAGACCGATAACAGGCCAAGCGATGCCCCGATGCGCCACCAGAGCGGAGCGACGACAGCCGCGGGGTGAAGCAAGCGTTGGGTCAGCCCACTAAGGAGCGCCACAAGGGTGAGAGCGAGTGCCAGATGAGCTGTCACCACACCGGAGGGGAGCAGCCGGGTCACCGTCAGCGCACCCAAACCTCCCTGCATCGCCACCAGAACCATCAGGCCAGCGGCCAGCCAGGGCAGCCATCGCGGCAGTTGACTCCGCTGGAGCGTCGTCGCCACAGCCATCACCACCAGGGCAATGCCGATGACGAACGCATCGAGGCGGTGAAACCACTCCAGGAACACCTGAACATTCATCTGGCGACCCGGCAAAAACGAGCCAAAGCACAGGGGCCAGTCCGGACAGGCCAAGCCGGCCTCCATCACCCGAGTCGCTCCACCGATCACCACTAAAGCGATCACCGCAACCACTAGGTGAGCCGACAACAACCCGAGACGTCGACGCAATGTCGACATTGAGGAAAGCATCATCGAACAAGCTCCATCCGATGCATCCAAAAGGGATTGCTTGGACCGTAGCGATGCAGAAGATGACGTCATGCTGTGTGGACGTCTGCGACAAAAATGAGGAAAAATCATTCCCTTTTCCTGACAGAAATAAGGCCTTAACAATCACTTCATGGAGAACCGCAGCCAGACCCATACGCTGTTGAAAACCAGGGATTGATCAGGTGCAGATCCCATCCGCCATCCTCACGTTGGTGATCGGGATGGTCCTTGCTCTGGGCGGCCTTTGGATCGGCCAGAACATCAACCTCCTCCCCATCGATGCGAGCGCTAACGCGCCGATTTACGACGAGCTTTTTAAGGTTCTATTCACGATTGGCAGCATTCTGTTTGTCGGAATCGTTGGCCTTCTCGTCTTCAGCTTGATTCGCTTTCGGCGACGCAGCGGCCAGCTCGGCGACGGCCTGGCCATCGAGGGAAATCTGCCACTCGAAATTTTCTGGACAGCAGTTCCTGCTGTTGTGGTGCTGTTCGTTGGTCTTTACAGCTACGACATTTACGACCGCATGGGTGGCATGGTGCCTCTGGCCCATGACCACATGGGCGGAGCACACGAGGAGCAGATCTGGGGAGGAATCAGTTCAGGCTCGATTGAATCAGCAGCGGCAACAAATGTCTTGCCCGTTGAAGTGACAGCTATGCAATTCGCCTTCCTCTTTCATTACCCAGAGGGAGACATCACATCAGGTGAACTTCATGTTCCAGCCGACCGACCAATCACCCTGCGGATGGAAGCAAAGGATGTGATTCACGCCTTCTGGGTTCCTGAATTTCGCCTGAAGCAGGACATCATTCCAGGCCAACCAACCCAGCTGAGTTTCACGCCCACCCGCACTGGCCGTTATCCCATTGTGTGTGCCGAACTCTGTGGCCCCTACCACGGTGGAATGCGCTCCACCGTGGTGGTGGAAAGCCCGGATGACTGGGATCACTGGTACAGGGACAACGCCAAAACAGCGCCGGTAAACGAGCCCGCCACCATCGCGAACGCCTGACATGACCATCAGCTTGCCCCCGGAAACATCCAGCCCTCCACGGCTTCAACCCAGCGGTTGGTTGCGGTATTTCAGCTTCAGCGTTGATCACAAGGTGATCGGGCTGCAGTACCTCGTCTGCGGATTTGTTTTTTATCTGATTGGCGGTGCCCTAGCCGGTGCCATTCGCACGGAACTCACCAGTCCCGTGTCCGACTTCATGGCACGGGATGTCTACAACCAGGTTCTGACACTCCACGGCACGGTGATGATCTTTCTCTGGATCGTCCCCGTGGTGAATGGTGCTTTTGGGAACTATTTGATCCCCTTTTATGTGGGCGCTCGGGACATGGCCTTCCCACGCCTCAATGCTGTTGCGTTCTGGCTGATTCCTCCAGCCGGCTTGATGCTGATCACCAGCTATTTCCTCACGGGTGCTGCGCAATCGGGCTGGACGGCCTATCCACCCCTCAGCATCACCACACCAGCAACTGGCCAAATCATCTGGATCCTGAGCGTGCTGCTCCTGGGCGGAAGTTCGATCTTTGGAGGCATCAACTTCATAGCCACCATTCTCAAGCTGCGACGCCCCGGCTTGAAATTAATGCAGCTCCCCATGTATTGCTGGGCGATGCTGGGCACCAGCATTCTTGTGGTTCTCTCAACTCCGGTTCTGGCGGGAACGTTGGTGTTGCTGAGTTTCGACATCGTTGCCCATACAGGCTTCTTCAATCCCACCCTGGGAGGCAATGTGGTGGTTTACCAGCATCTGTTCTGGTTCTATTCCCACCCAGCCGTTTACATCATGGTCTTACCGGCCTTTGGCTTGGTGAGCGAAATCCTGCCAGTTCATGCCCGCAAGCCTCTATTCGGCTACGTGACGATGGTGTATTCGATCATGGCCATCGTTGTGTTGGGCCTGATTGTGTGGGCGCACCACATGTTCACCAGCGGCACACCTCCCTGGATGCGTCTGTTCTTCACCATTGCAACCGCATTCATCGCCGTTCCCACCGGAATCAAATTCTTCAACTGGTTGGCAACACTCTGGGACGGACGCATCAGCCTCAACAGCGCCATGCTGTTTTCATGCGGCTTCATTGTGAACTTCGTGCTCGGAGGCATCACAGGGGTCGCCCTGGCACAGGTGCCGTTCGACATTCATGTGCACGACACCTACTTCGTCGTCGCCCACTTCCACTACATCGTCTTCGGTGGTTCGGTGTTCGTGATCTTTGCGTCGATCTACCACTGGTATCCCAAATTCACCGGCCGGATGTTGAACGAGGATCTCGGCCGATTGCACTGTGCTCTCACCTTCATCGGTTTCAATCTGTGCTTCGGACCTCAGCACTGGTTGGGCCTCAATGGGATGCCGCGACGCGTTGCTGAATACGACCCCCAGTTCACCCTGATCAATCAGATCAGCTCCGTTGGAGCCCTGCTGATGGCCATCAGCACCCTCCCCTTCCTTTGGAATGTGATCTACAGCGCCCTCAGCGGCCCTGTTGCGGGAGACAACCCCTGGAAGGCACTAACGCCCGAATGGCTGACCAGTTCTCCTCCCCCGGTGGAGAACTGGATTGGCGAAGCCCCTCTGGTGGAAGAGCCCTATGGCTATGGCGTTTCACAGGACGAGCTCGACCTGACCGCAGCAAGCGGTCGTGATCTCTGGAGCAGCGGCAAATGACCACCACAGTTCCCATCAATGATCAGGATCAGAACCACGGGCATGGAGAACATGCCGAGCATCCCGATCACCGCATGTTCGGCCTGGCAACTTTTCTTGTGGCGGACGCCATGACCTTCGCCGGCTTCTTTGCGGCCTACCTCACCTTTAAAGCGGTGAACCCCCTACCTGATGGGGCCATCTATGAACTCGAGCTGCCCCTGCCAATCTTGAACACCGTTCTGCTCCTGGTGAGCAGTGCAACTTTCCACCGTGCTGGCCAAGCGATCCGACAGGGCGACCACGGCCGCTGTCGACGCTGGCTGCTGATCACTGCAGGCCTGGGCCTGGCCTTTCTGGTGAGTCAGATGGTTGAGTACTTCACCCTCCCATTCGGCCTAACCGACAACCTCTACGCCAGCACCTTTTTCGCCGCCACGGGATTTCATGGTCTCCATGTAACCCTCGGCGCCCTGATGACCCTGATCGTCTGGTGGCAGGCAAGGCAACCGGAGGGCCGTGTGACCGCAGCCGACCACTTCCCCCTGGAGGCAGCGGAGTTGTACTGGCACTTTGTGGATGGGATCTGGGTGATTCTTTTCGTGATCCTTTATCTACTCTGATCCCTTGCCTGGATTGGCGGGCGTGGCCAGAATTCAGTTGAATTATTTCCTGAAATGCTGGTCGGCAAGGAACTGCTGGACAAGGCAAGATCGCTCAGCAATCGGCCGGAAGATGACATTGCCCGCGGCTGCGGCTATGTCGGCCCGAGTGGTCGTCTGCTCAAGAAGAGTTTTTATCGGGCCCTGGTGGAAGCCAAAGCGGAGGTCCAGGGATGGCAGTTGCCGAAAAGCAGCAGCAGTTCCTCAGGTGGCAGCCGTGGTCGCCAGGCCGAATTCCGAACCCGTGTGCATGGCAATGGCAATCTGTTGATTGGCCACGCCTACACCCGTCGGCTTGGCCTCGAGCCAGGACAGGAGTTCAAGATCGAGCTCCAGCGGGATTCCGGAATGATTGTTCTTCAGCAGATGGATCAGGACCAGCCGTGAGCGGCCAGCCAGCTGGCTGAAACCTCCTCGTCCCGGCTTTGGCCATCGGCGGCGGCGCCATTGAGCAGCCGCTCGGCGTAACGGGCCAGTTGATCGGCCTCCAGATTCACAGTGTCCCCAACGGCCAGGTGCCTCAGGGTCGTTGCCTCCCAGGTGTGGGGAATGACGGCGAGGCTGAACGTCGTTCCATCCGCTGAACACTCAGCCACGGTGAGGCTGATGCCATCCACCGCGATGCTGGCCTTCTCGCAGACGTAGCGGCCAAATCGAGCTTCCGACCAACGAATCGACAGGGCCCAGGAATGGGGAAGGGTCTCCACGCGGGTGACTTCACCGGTGGCATCCACATGACCGCTCACCAGATGACCTCCAAGGCGGTCGCTCAGCCGAAGGGCCGGCTCGAGGTTCACCGCTCCACCACGGTCCGCTTTGCGTCCCAGCGTGGTGCGGCGCAGGGTTTCCTCACTCACATCAGCGCGGAAGCCGTCCGGCACCAGCTCGGCCGCCGTAAGGCAAACACCATCCACGGCCACGCTGTCACCAAGGGCCAGGGGGGCAAAGGGAGCACAGCCCCAAACCACGACCGCCCCTGCACGACGCTCGATCCTTCCCACTGACTGCACCAGCCCCGTGAACATCGCTCGCAGCGGCTCTCTAGCCATAATCGGATACAGCTGCGCCGCCGACATGGTCGAAATGAGCGTCGCCGGAATCGCTCTCGATGCCGCCAGTCGCACACCCATGGTGCTGCTGCGGGATCCAAGCGGTCGACGTCAAGTTCCGATCTGGATCGACCAAGCGCAAGCCCACAACATCATGGCGGGGCTGCAGGGAGGTGCACCACCTCGCCCCCTGAGCCATGACCTGATGGCAGCACTCTTGGTGGCTGGGTGCCTCGAGCTGGAGCGCGTGATTGTTCATGCGATCGAAGACAACACCTTTCATGCGGTCTTGAAGCTGCGACCGGACCTGGACGAAGCGGAGTTGGCCGAAGACGAAGTGCTGGAGCTGATTGAAGTGGATGCCCGACCCAGTGACGCCATTGCGCTGGCGATCCGAACCGGGAGCAGCATCTGGATGCTGGAGGAGGTGGTGGCGGAAGCATCGATTCCGGTGGATGCGGAGGCCGATGCTGAGGATCAAAGTGCCTTCAGCCGTTTCGTCGACGATCTCAGCCCTGCTGCATTGGTGCGACATCTGCGCAACCAGGACAACGAAGCAGCCTCGGAGGAGTGAGAACCCGCGCCTTCGGCAGCGGCCGCCCCGTCAGCCTGTTCAGCCTGGGCACGATGCGAGCCCTGAACTCAGCGGCCCAGATGGCCGAAGTGCTCGACGCGGCAGCGACAGCTGGGATCAATCATCTGGAAACTGCCCCGGCCTATGGCCCCGCGGAACGTTTTCTGGGTGAAGCCCTTCGCCAGAACAGCTGGACAAGCTCAGGCCACTGGGTGATCACCAGCAAACTGCTGCCAGGGCTGAGCTTCGAGGAGGGGCAACGTCGGCTTGACCAGATCCTGGAGCGCCTGAGCTGTCCACAGCTCGACAACCTGGCCGTCCATGGCATTAACCGGGAGGAGCACCTGGACTGGGCTCTGATAGGCGATGGGTCCAGGCTTCTCGACTGGGCCCTCAGCAGCGGCCGCGTCAACCAGGTGGGCTTCAGCAGCCATGGCAGCAACCCGCTGATCGATCGTGCGCTGCGCAGCCAACGCTTCAGCTTCTGCAGCCTGCACCTGCATTGGCTGGATCCCCAGCGCCTGCCCCTGGCCCGTTGGGCCCTGGAGCAAGGCCTTGGTGTGATGGCGATCTCCCCTGCCGACAAGGGCGGTCGCCTGCAGGCCCCCAGCCCAACGTTGTTGGACGACTGCACTCCCTTCGCCCCCCTCGAGCTGGCCTACCGGTTCCTGCTGGCGCAAGGCATCAGCACCCTGACCGTCGGAGCAGCAGCTGCAGGCGATCTTCAACTCGCGGCAAAACTGGCGCAGGAGGATGGCCCCCTCAGCCAGGCCGAGCAACAGGCTCTGTGCACGGCAGAAGCACGGCAGCAAGAACGTCTCGGCCAGGACCATTGCAAGCAGTGTCAGGCCTGCCTCCCCTGTCCGAACGAGGTTCCGATTCCCGAACTGTTGCGGCTGCGCAATCTGGCCATGGGCCATGGGCTCACCGCATTCGCGCAGGAGCGCTACAACCTGATCGGCCGTGCCGGCCACTGGTGGGAAGAGCTCAATGCTTCGGCCTGTGAGCGCTGTGGGGAGTGCCTTCCCCGTTGCCCGCATCACTTGCCCATTCCAGATCTGCTGGCAGACACCCACCAACGCCTGGAGGCTTCACCGCGACGGCGGCTCTGGAGCTGAATCACGCCAGAGTTCTTCCAAAGAACTCCGGTCGTCGGGCATCAGAGGTGGCAGCGACCAGCAGCGCGTCCAAGTGTCGGCAGCCGGAAAGAGCAAAGGCCGCAGACGCGCCGAAAGGGCCTTCTGATCCTCAATGGACCCCGAAGAGGTGATGGGAGCCCGCCAACCCAGTTGCGCCAAGCGGCGACGCAGGGGAGCACGCCATCCCTGCTCAACCCAGTTCTGGGGAACCGGTTCACGACTGGCCTCCGGTCGGAGCAGAACGGTCCAGTGCAAGGGGGCTCCGGAGGCAGGCAGCACCGCCCGAAGTCGGGGATCCCGCCTCAGCAAGGCGATGCAGCGGTTGAGCGGAAGAACCACCACCTCGGCCTCCCCTTTGAGCAGCCAGTTGGTGGCTTGACGGTCGTCGTAGGTGAGCACCTGGCGACGCAGCGCGCTCAAAGCCTGGCCTCCGCCCAGATGGTCCGCCAGGCTCATCACCAGGCGAGGGCTGGCGGGCAGCACCACACGCCCAGCCATGGCGGCATCCAGCAACAGGGGCCACCCCTCCTGCGCCATGGCCGGGTCATCCCGCAGCAGCATCACCCAGGGGCTGACGGCAAGCGGCAACACCCGATCCTGCAGGGCACCGAGGCCTCCCAGCAGAGCATTGGCCTGACCATCCAACTGGCTGCGGAGCGGGTCAGCGGCAATGGGCTGGAGCGTGTCCGCTGGATGGGCATCAAGCCACCCATCACCCATCACCAACACATCGGCGCGCGCCTGATCCTCCGGCGTCCAGTCCTGCTGTGCGGGAGCCAGCGTCAGGCGCCAGGGCTTGGGCAAAGCATCAGCCCAGGGTTTCGGCAGCACACCAGCTGGGGCCATCAGTGTTGGTGCGGCTGTCGCCGGACGACAGCCGGCCAGCAACACGGTTCCCGTCGCCCCGATCATCTGAAGCACATGGCGCCGGCTCAGGGGACCCAACCGCTCACTCCAGACGTTCATGGGGTTGACGTTACGGGGCAACTGAGCAGCTGCTCCAAGGCACGCTCACAATCGAGCACCAGTTCGGCACAGGAGCAGCCCCGCAGCTGGGCGAGCAGCAGCAGGGCACCGGCCCCCACACCTTCTTTCACGTAGCCCCGTTCGTAGTCCCTCAACGGCTGATGGGCGCTGTTGTGAAAACGCACGCCACAGGTCAGGACGGAGAGCGCGGCAGCCAAGTGGCCCGCGGTGGCATCCACCAGACCCTCAAAGGGAGATTGGCTCGTGGCAGCCGCACCCTCATCAGCGAGCCAACCGGTGGTGCCGATCAGCACCTGGGCAACCAAGCGCTCCCGCTGGCTGGCTGGCAGAGCCTGCATGGCCAGCGCCAGAACAGCCAGCATCTGGCAGCCACCACCCAGCAACAGCGGTTGTTCCGCCGACACCGCTCCCACCAACACCCCTGCGGTGAAGGCCTGAAAGGGATCACCAACAGCGGCCAGGATCTGCTCAGCCGTAGGAGCTGCTCCGAGTGATGCCCGCTGCAGCCCTCGGGTGACCAGCGCTTGCTTGAGCTGCTGGGGGGGCTGACGAGCACTGCCACTGATCAGATGGGCAACCTCCACGCCAAGGGCCGTCAGCACCGCTTGGGCGGTTGTGGTTCCTCCTGGAACACATTCCGAAAGCACCAGGGGGCGTTGCAACCGCCGCCCCAGGAGTTCCCCCTCTCGCCACAGGTGCTGCACCCGCGACAACGGCATCGCAGCACCACTGGAGAGACAGGCCGACGGCCCCTGATCCAGAGGCTCAATCGCCAGACACTGGAAATCGGGTTTCTGGTCCAAGCCGAGAGCCGCTACCTGCGGCGTCAGCTTCAGGCGACGCGCCGCCACATGACTGAGCAGGGCGGGAGAGACCCCAGCCGGCAGTGGCGGCAGGGGCCAACGGCGCTGCCCAGCCGGCCCATGGATCAGGAGCTCCGCATCAGCAAGGGCCGTATAACGCCGCGATGCCGCAGTAGAGCCAGCAGCGGAGATCCCTTCATGCTCCGCCGTCCGCGTGGCCGCCAACACCAGCAATAGATCCACCGGTTGATCCCTGCAGGTCCAGGGACGGAGGCTCTCTGCATCCAGAGCGCTTGCACCGAGACGTCCCAGCTGCTGACAGCCCTCAGGCAACACCGAGGCTTCAGAGGGGATCGAGGGCAATGAGTCCATGCAGCAGCCTCGGGGGCTCCGGAATCGGTGATTTCAGGCGGGGAAAGATCCAGTACGCCAGAGCATGAAGGGACAGGACGTAGATGACCTCCTGAACCACCACCAAGAGCAGCGCCATCAACTGCACCTGGGTGAGATCCGGTGTGATCGGCAGATGAAGCGCCGCGATCAAGCGGTCGAGCAGAGCGGAGCCGGCCCGGGTGATCACCACCCAGAGGTTTTCTCCCACCAGCAACGAGAGCACAAGAACTCGGACTAAAAACCCTGCTGTTCCAAGAACGATGCCCCCAGACCAGCTCAGCCACCAGCTGACCCCCCGGCACCAGCTCCAGCCCAACCACAGCGACAAAAGCCCGTAGGGAAAAAGCAGCAGCGGCCCACGCAATGGACCCATCAGCGCTGTGAGCAGAAGCACAGAGAGCAGCAGCCCCTCGGCACCAGAACGACTGCCGCGTCGCAACTGCAGCAGGATCAGGGGCAGAGGAAGGGCCAGACGGAACAGCGCACCACCCACCGGTAAGTAGTAGAGAGCCAGCCAGATCAGACCCGTCGCGGCCGCGAGATACGCCCCCTCAACCAGCCTCAGAGCCTGCTGGCGGCTCAACCGAGGGTTGGCATCCGTCATGGTTCGACCCGTTCAATCCGTTCCACAGCGAAGCCAACATCCGCCTCGCGCAGGGCACGGGTGACGGCTTCAGCAGGAGCGGCAGGGTCGGCTCCGGCCAAACGGATGGTGATCCGGTAAGGCGCCTGGGGTAGACGTTGGGATGTCGCTGGCCGCGGTTTTTGCTCAGGCACAGGCTCCGGTGGGTCCTCCGCCTCAGGAAGGGAAGCAGCCTCGGGTGCAGGTTCCACGGGACGATCCACCGCTGGGCTGGCAACCGCTGGGCTGGTGTTCGATGCCGGAACGGGCGCCACCTGCACGGGCCTTTCTTCAGGCACCGCGAAGGAGCGTTCCAACTGCTCAGCGACCGGTGTACCCGCACAGGCCTGCAGGAGACCTACAGGCAGCAGCCAAAGCAGACGAGCCATCAGTTGTCAGCCGGCTTAATCACCCGCACCGCACTGGCCCTGAGCCGACCGGTCTTGGTGGTGGCCGGGGGTTTCTTGGCAGCAGGCTTTTTGGCGGCTGGCTTCTTGGCTGCCGGTTTTTTGGCAGCGGTTTTGCGACCGCCCTTCTTCGAGGCTGCCTTGGCCGCCAACAGTTCCACCGCCTCCT
>Ga0213866_10000312_pt1 | contig 40383 bp, 34 predicted proteins | sample PICome_11_FD_160079 | JGI IMG/M metagenome (GOLD analysis project Ga0213866, IMG submission 160079) | Coastal seawater microbial communities near Pivers Island, North Carolina, United States - PICO284 | ecosystem: Environmental > Aquatic > Marine > Coastal | place: USA: North Carolina... | reverse complement strand
TGCTGAAGTGGTGGAATTGGTAGACACGTTGGACTTAAAATCCAATGGCCATTAGGCCGTACGGGTTCAAGTCCCGTCTTCAGTACAAAACCCGCAACACATGTTGCGGGTTTTTTTATTTAACTTATAATAGAATTATTGAAGAATTTTAGGGAAAGGGAGTATGGATTTTATTCAATAACTTCATATTCAACAGCTTGACCTTCTAGACCGATTGACCAGTGAATTTGAATTATCTCCCAATTGTTATCATTTTTTTTAATGACACCACTATTTCTAACATCTTTTACTTCCCCAGGCTCACCATCAATTGAATAAGTAAAATCTAATTCTTGTGTATATGAGGCCATTTTTCCATCGTCACTCATAAATATATTAAGATTTCTAGAACTAAATACAGGGTCTTTAATTATTAATTGACCTTTTACAGATGGTTCAATTTCCTTCCATCCTGTTAAATATTCTGCAGCATCTGTACCAATTAAAATAGCATTATCAGCGAATGTCATTTTTGCTTGCTCTAAACTACTGTTTGTGAAAAAATCAAATTGGCTTGCAATAAAATCTTCAGCTTCAGTAGACGCTTTTTCGATATCAACTAAATTATTGTTATTACAATTTGTAAAAAGTAATATGACTGGTAAGAAGAAATAAATTTTTTTCATAGTATATAATAAAATGTTTTTGTTAATAAAAATAAAACTACAAATTAACTTTTAAAAAACAATTTAAAAGGATATATTTATTAATTAACTTAAAAATATTATTATGAAAAAAATATTAATCCTGGGTTTACTATTAATTATTTCAAGTTCTTGTAAACCAAAAGTTGTTGAAAAAATTATTGAAGTTGATCGCGAGGTTGGATACTTATTAACTCCAGAAAAAACATTCACTGCATCTTCAGGAGACAATTCTATTGTTGAATTATGGGATGAATATATAAAAGCTCACAATAACCAAGATTTAGAGTCAATTAGTGAAATGAACTCTGATACAATTCAAATTTATGGACCTCATGGAGAAATTATTCAAGGAAATGATGATCACATTTCATTTTTAAAAGTGTGGTTTGAAGACGCTGCACCTGAGTGGAAAACTTTTTTCTCATTTCCTATGAAGATAAATGCTATGGAGTCACAAAAAGATGGTCAATGGGTAGTTTCAGGCGCAGTTGTAAAAATGAATGTCGATGGAGCTGAGATTGATGTTACTCAACTATATGATGTATATTCAGAAAATGGAAAGATTATGAAGTTTTATGTATATGAACGTGCTAATCCATCAATAGAATAAGTTCTATTTAAATTCATTTTCGTGTTTAGAAAAATTATTGTTTTTTTTATTGTACTGTTCGCAAAACAATCTTTTGGAATTGAACTATACATTCAAAACGATTCAATTCCAAAAGTTTCTTATGAGGCTATATATGATGTAGAAATTGAAGAGAATTTGATTTATGGATATGGATTGAAACATGAATCATTTGATTTTGATAATCCAACAGTTAAACCTTTAAAATTAGATGTATATAGACCTGAAAATAATTTTAAAAACAGACCAGTTTTAGTATTAATCCATGGAGGCGGATTTAGAAGTGGGAGCAAGAATTTAAATAATTATATTAATTTATCAAATTTTTTCGCTTCTCGTGGCTGGGTCGTTTTTACAATTAATTACAGATTAGCAAATGATTTTGGAAGTGTTCCTATAGATTGGATTAATTATGTTGATTTAAACTCACCTACTTCAGATAAAAAACAACACAAAGCAGTTTACCCAGCCATTAGAGATGCTAAGGCTGCTTTAAGATGGATAGTAGTAAATAAAAACCGATTCAGAATAGATACAAATTACATAACAGTTGGTGGAGGTTCAGCCGGTGGTGTTTCTTCTATTGCTGTAGGAATTACTGACAATATGGATTATAGAGATGAATTATCAATTGAACAGGATCCAACCTTAGAAACGACCAACTTGAATACAAATTTTAAGGTAAAAACAATATTAGATTTTTGGGGCAGTAAAAAAGCTGTTGACGCAATTAATATAATTTACAGCAAAAATTTATACAGTATAAATAACCCTTCTTTGTTTATTGCTCATGGGACAAGAGACAGAGTTGTTCCTTATCGTGAAGCAGAAGAACTAAGCAAAGTTTATTTAAATATGGGAGCTAATTATAAACTATATCCTTTAGTGGGCAAAGGACATGGAGCTTGGAATTATTCACAGGACAATAAATCTTTGAGAGATCTGGCTTTAGAATTCATAATTTCAGCACAAAGATTGGAATTAGATTAATTAGTTTTTGATCTTAAGTCAGTGTTATAAATTAAGCCAAATTGCAGAAAAGATTTAACAGATGATTGAACTTCTTGGCGTAAAAATCCAACTTGAAAATGAATGTTTTTTTCATATTGATAACCTAATCCAAAATAAAGGCGATTTCTGTCAAAAAAACGGCTTTTATCATTTATAAAAAGTTCATTATATACTCCTAAATATAAACTACCTTTTTCAATTTGCTTTTTGTTAATAGGAGCAAATAACATAATTCTATATCTAAAACGGGTTTTAAAATCTTTTTCAATAAATCGTTCTTCAAAACGATATCGATGCTCAAGTTTTATTAAGCCTATATTGTTTGAAGTTAGAAATTGTTGCCAAATTCTGTGTTCTTCTGACTCTGGACTTTTCTGTTCAGATTCAAATTCATAATTCCCAATGTGAGCATAACCAAAAGTTGCAAGTGCATTTGAATTAAAGTGATAATTAAGACCAGTTCTTAAAAGTAATTGCTCAATATTTGTTGGACTAATAGTATGATTACGATATTGGACCTCAGAATGCAAACTTAATTTTTCACTGACTTTATTAGTTCCAAAATACATCAACCAGTTCCCATTGTCATTTTGACTGTATGAAATTAATGACCCCCATAAAAGGAGGCCATTAATAAATTTTAATCTAAATTTCATTTTCAATAAAAACTTACTTCACCAGTTTTAATATCATACATTCCTCCAATAATATCAATCTCTCCAGCGTCTTCCATTGCTTTTAGCACCTCACTTGAATTTCTAATATTATCAATAGTCATATAGACATTCTTTTTAGCAACCTCGTTTACAAATTCAATATTTGATGAATTTCTAAGACTCTCATCTTTTGGTTCAGTTACTGCTTCTACAGCAGGTTCAATTTTATTAATTAGAGTGGTAAGGTTTCCAAGTCGGGCATGATCACAAGCTCCTTTTACAGCCCCACAGGATGTGTGTCCCAGAACTACAATTAGCTTTGTTCCAGCTAACTTGCAAGCAAATTCCATACTGCCAAGAATGTCTTCATTAACAAAATTCCCCGCTATTCTTACACTAAAAATATCTCCTATACCTTGGTCAAAAATTAGTTCCGACGAAACTCTTGAATCTATACAGCTAAGTATAGTTGCAAATGGGAATTGACCAGTACTAGTTTGTTCAACTTGTTTTAGTAAATCACGATCTACTTTTTGACTTTCCACAAATCTTTTATTCCCATTTACTAATTCCTCCTTTGCGGATTTAGGAGTCATTTTGTCTTGTGTTATTTTTGTATGCGCATTCATATTTTTATTTTTTTATTTTTAGTTTAAAAAATTCTATAAAACTCTTAGGATTTTTCACATTGCCTCGTTCAGAAATTAGACTTATTTCAATATTTCTATTTTTAGCCTTCAATAAAAAATCTTCTAAAATTTCAATTATATCATAATCTAAGAAGCGAGTGTTTTTTACATTAATTTCTAATTTAGTATCAGGAGCGATTTGTTCTAGTTCTTTTAAAATTGCTCCTTTATTTATAAACGTCACTTCTTCAGCTAAAGTCATTTTAACTTTTTCAATGTCATCATTTTTTTTCTCAATGTGCAAGAAGTGAGAGTTTTGATAATTTTTAATTAAAATTATTACAATACCGACAGCTAATCCCATTCCAATCCCGACAAGTAAATCAGTAAAAATAATACCCAATACTGTTATTATAAATGGTACAAATTGCTTCCATCCTTGTTTGTAAATAGTAGCAAAAAGTTGAGGCTTAGCTAACTTATATCCAACAATAAAAAGAACAGCAGCTAGCACTGATAATGGAATTTTATTTAGTAAAGTGGGGATAATTATTAAAGATATAAGTAATAAAAAACCATGAATTATTGCAGATGATTTTGTTTTTCCTCCTGATTGAATATTAGCTGAGCTTCTCACAATTACTTGAGTTATTGGCAGTCCTCCAATTAATCCAGAGACGATGTTTCCTGTTCCTTGAGCTAAAAGTTCTCTATTTGTTGGAGTGACTCTTTTTCTTGGGTCTAATTTATCAGTTGCTTCTACACATAAAAGTGTTTCTAGACTTGCAACTAGTGCAATTGTAAATGCAGTAACCCAAATTTGAGGATTGGTTATTTGATCAAAGTTAGGGCTACTGAATTGTCCTAGAAATGATGAGAAGTCTTCAGGAACTGGAACACTAACAAGCTTAGCACTGTCAATTGAAAAGGTGCTACTGTCCTTAGTAAGTATATAGTATACTATTCCAACTGCTACAGCTACAACAGGTCCTTGAATTATTTGAAAAATTTTGAATGATTTTGAAAGCCAAACATTCCAAGTGATTAGTATTAATAAGCCAACACAAGCTATAAGTGTTGCGCCTAAATTTATTTGACTAAACATGTCAATAAAATTTGAACTTTCAGCATTTTTATCAATTCCAAAGAAATATGGGACTTGTTTAATAACAATTATAATACCTATTCCAGTTAACATCCCTTTTATTACTGAAGACGGAAAGTAATATCCAATGACTCCAGCTTTTAATATTCCAAATAAAACTTGAATTACTCCTCCAAGTACTACTGCTAATAAGAAATTTTCGAAACTTCCTAAGGTAGATATTGCTACTAATACAATTGCAGCTAATCCTGCTGCTGGCCCGCTTACTCCAATAGCAGAGCCGCTTAATGCTCCAACAACAATACCGCCAATTATTCCGGCAATTAGTCCAGAAAATAATGGGGCTCCACTAGCTAAAGCAATTCCTAAACAAAGTGGAAGGGCAACAAAGAAAACAACTATACTAGCAGGGATATCTGCTTTTAAATTTTTTAATGGGTGTAAATGATTCATGACTTAAATTTATAGTCTATTAATAATATTTTGTAATAATGTTTTTTGAATTAAGATGTGCAATCAAGAGAATTAAGATGTGCAATCAGGAGGAGGAATAACTACGTCTATATCAACTTTAGTGTATGAAATTAAACTTAGAGACCTTATAGATTTATTTTCATTAAATTCGAATTGATCTATTGACTTTCTTGATTTATTTAAAAATTCACTATCAAATTCGCTTTCATCAATTTCTAAAATATCATTTTGATTTGTTTTTTCTATGTCAATGAAATCAACAATAACAAAATCAGAAACTTTGATAAGTTCTGAAACAGGTTCTGCTGCAAAACAAACAAGAGTGATAATTGAAATAATCCAATTTTTATTTATTTGTAAATTTTTTTCCATAAGGCCAGTAAATATAATAGTATTACTATAAATTTTATTTAAAATTTTCATAAAAATTTTTGTATTACATGTGTAAAGTAATACAGTTATTTTTTTTTAATTATATTTTAGGTAGTAGCATATTTAAAATACTGATTATAAATTATTTAAATATAAATTTAAGTTGTATGATTCATATTATGAAACATGATTTGTATAGGTATTTTTATTTAATGTTGTTATAATATTAATCTTAATGTTGTATTTTGCAAAAATTAATACAACAATTATTTTAACTATTTACCAAAATAAGTTTATTTAATGTTACAAGACTTACTCACTAAGATTGTTTTTCTTTTTACATTCTTAATTAGTTCCTTTTGCTTATCACAAGAGCATCCATCTGTAATGTCATTTTCACCAGAAAATTATAAAGCAGAGAATCAAAACTGGGATATTACTCAAACTGAAAATCAATTCATGTATTTTGCCAATAACTCTGGTTTACTAGAGTATAATGGTTCAAAATGGACACTCTATCCTGTTCCTGATAATCAAATTAATAATTCAATTGTTAGATCTGTTAAAGCTATTGGCAATAAAATTTACTCTGGCAGTTATATGGACTTTGGAGTTTGGGAAAGAGACAATTTAGGAGTTTTAAAATATGAGTCTATTGCAGTAAAACTTGGTATTGATATTAATGATGATGAGCAATTTTGGAATATTGAAGTTGTAGATAATTGGATTTTATTCCAATCACTATCAAGTATATATTTGATTGACCTCAAAAGGAGCTCATATAAAATTATTAATTCTGATTATGAAATTTGGAACAGCTTTAATGTAGATGGGATAATATATTTTGCCAAAAAAAATAATGGTATTTATAAGATTATAAATGGAGATGTTGTATTAGTTTCTGATGACCCTAAGCTCATAAATTCTAAATTAGTTGGTATTTCTAAATTCAATGAATTTCTTGTATTTATAACTAGCAATAATGGGATTCTATATTTTAAAAACAATAAACTAGTTAAATGGGAATTGGATAAAAATATAGACTTAAGTAAAGTATCAATATATAGCAGTAATCAGTTAGTTGATGATAGTATTGTTTTAGGCACAATTTCAAATGGGATTATTCATATTAATTCAGACGGTTCCTATAAATATTCAATTGACTATGAAAAAGGATTAAGTAACAATACAGTACTTTCAGTATTTCAAGACTCTAATTATGATTTATGGCTTGGGCTTGACATTGGGATTAGTCATGTAAATTTATCTTCAAGATTTAGAGTTTATAATGATAACTCTGGTCAAATAGGTACTGTTTATACCTCCATTGTTCATGATGGCTTTTTGTATCTCGGAACGAATCAAGGATTATTTTTCAAAGCAAGAGATTATGATGGGCCGTTTGGTTTTATTAATGGAACCAGTGGACAGGTTTGGAATTTAAAAGTAATTGATGGATTACTATTTTGTGGGCACAATAGGGGGACTTTGATTATTGATGAAAATAAAATAAAGACAGAAATTTTTAATGCAAATGGTAGCTGGGATTTTAAAAAAATAGAAAATACTAACTATGTTTTGCAAGGAAATTATAAGGGGCTACACATATTAGAAAAGTCGAACAAACAGTGGCGATATGCTTATAAAGTTGATGGCTTTGATATATCGAGTCGTTTTTTTCAAATTATTGAAAATACAATTTATGTTAACCATGAATTGAGAGGATTGTTTAAACTTCAAATGTCAGATGATTTTAAAAAATTAATAGATATAAAATTAGTTAATGAAATTAATAAAGGAAGTGGGTCTAATATATTAAATTTTACAGATGAATATTTTTATACATCTTCAAATGGGGTATATAAATTAAAATCTGATTTTTCAAACTTTATAAAAGCAGACAATTTCTTTGAGATATTTGATCAGTATTCAACTACAACTACTCTTTTGGACGTAAAGTCAACCCAAAATATGAAGTGGTGTTTTAGTGGAAATAGTATTTTATTAATTTCACCAGGAAGCCTTAGCAATAAGCCAAACGTTGAACAGATCCCTATCAAATACACAAATTTCAGAAACGTTGTTATGGGTTTTGAAAATCTTACTAAAATAGCAGACAATGAGTTTCTTCTTGGGTCATCAAATGGTTATTATATATTGAGGAATGATTTAGTTAATTCATATGATAACCAAAAGATAAATATAAATTTGGCTCAAGCTTATCCAAAAAATGAAGCTAAAACATTTCTTGATTTGGCAGGATCTTCAAATTTAAGCAGTGAAAATAATAATTTATATTTTGAGTTTAGTGTTCCTAATTACGGGAATGATATTGAAACTAAATATTCTTATAAATTAGAAGGTTGGTCAGATAGTTGGTCTACATGGAGTACTGAGGCATCACAAATTTTTGAAAATTTACCTTTCGGAAAATATAATTTTAAAGTTAAGGGGAAAGTAGGTAATTCAGAAACTATAAACCAAGCTTCATTTTCAGTAATTATAAATAGACCTTGGTTTTTATCTAAGTTAGCTTTAACAATTTATATGATAATACTGATTATTATTTCAGTTACTGTGCATAATCTTTACAAAGTTTATTTTAAGAGACAACAGGAAGCGTTATTACTAAAATCTCAAAAGGAAATGGCATTGAGCGAGCTTGAGAGTGATCAAAAACTCATGAAATTGAAAAATGAGAAGTTAGAAATTGATATTGAAAGTAAAAATAGAGAACTTGCAATTTCAACAATGAGTTTGATTAAGAAAAATGAGTTTTTAAGTACTATTAAAACAGAACTTCAAGAAAATAATAATCCTAGTGATCTAAAAAAAGTTATAAAAATAATTGACAATAATATTAATAATACTGACGATTGGAAACTATTTAAAGAAGCTTTTGATAATGCAGATAAAGACTTTTTGAAACTTGTAAAAGAAAGGCACTCGAGCTTAACTCCAAACGATTTAAAATTATGTGCTTATTTAAGACTTAATTTATCTTCAAAGGAGATTGCTCCACTCTTAAATATTTCACCCAGAAGTGTAGAGGTTAAGCGATATCGTTTGAGAAAAAAGATGGATTTACCTCCAAAAACTAGTTTAACAAATTACATTTTAGACATATAACATCTTAAAAAAGTTAAATTTAACTATACAGAACCACTACATTTATACTATATATTGCTACATTTGACTTTTATCATTGTATATTTGATATTCTAAATTAAACCTGATATTGTATATTTTTCAAAGAAAAACAAAAATTTCATTATGTGTATATTATTTGTACAGGTTTAATTATTTGCCTTAACAATATGTTATGATATTTTTAACAAAATCAAACAAACCAAATTTTATGAAAAGAATAATTTATTCCTTGATGCTAATTGTATTGTGTTCATCATTTTCATTTTCGCAAACGTTTTCAGCTTCAGGAACAGTTAAATCAAGTGTTGATGCCATGCCAATTCCAGGCGTCAATATTGTAGTTAAAAACACTTCTAATGGTACAGTTACAGATTTTGACGGTAATTTCGTTTTGTCTGATGTTTCAGCTGGATCTATATTAGTTTTTTCCTATGTAGGTTATCAAACTCTAGAGCTACCAGCTTCATCATCTATGGATGTATCATTATCTGAAGACAATGAAGCATTAGAAGAAGTTATACTAATTGGTTATGGATCTAAAAGCAGGAAAGATGTGACAGGTTCTGTATCAATGGTTAAATCAGAAACAATTGAAAAATTAAAACCAGTTGATGTTGCTCAAGCTTTGCAGGGTCGAGCTTCAGGGGTTTCTGTAACAACCTCTTCAGGTTCCCCAGGTAGTGGTTTTCGTATATTAGTTCGTGGTGTAAGCAGTAACTCTGATAATGACCCATTGGTTGTTGTAGATGGTTACATTGCTTCAATGAATAGTATCAACCCTGATGATATTGAATCCTTAACAGTATTAAAGGATGCTCAAGCAGCCATTTATGGAATTGAAGGAGCAAATGGTGTAATTTTAGTTACAACAAAAAAAGGTTCAAAAAACTCTTCTCCTAAAGTTTCTTATAATGTCTACAGTGGTTTTCAAGAAACATCAAAAAAATTATCTCTTTTGAATAATGTAGAATATGCAGCTATATTAAATGAAAGTTATGCTGCAAATGGACAATCACTCCCATTTCCTAATTTAAATAATTTAGGAAATAATACTGATTGGCAAGATAATCTTTTTGACACAGCAAATATTACAAATCACAACATTAGCCTCTCAGGGGGTACAGATAATGTTACTTATTACTTAGGTGCCTCTCACCTTGATCAAGATGGTATTATTGCAAGTGATAAATCTAATTTTGTTAGGGATAACGTTAAACTAAGTCTTGGTATTGATGTTACTGACAAGCTAAAGACTACTCTTAACTTGAATTACTTTGCTAATGAAAGAAAAACAATTAATGAGTCTGGTTTAGGATCAGTCCTGTTCAATGCAATTAGTTATTCTCCATTGTTTGCTATTGATCAAGAGGATGAAAACGGTTTGTTTGGTAATGAGATTATCAATCCTTTTTCTCAAATAAGAGATACTTATAATTCTTATTTTGGTAATAGTATTGAAGGTAATTTCCAATTGGAATATAAAGTTACTGATGGTCTTACAGCTACAACGCGTATGGGATTCAAGTCGTACACTGATAAAGCAAAGTCTTTTTCTCCAATAGTTAATTACGGTGCTGGAAAAGTATTTAATACAGATAGAAGTACAGTAAGTCAAAACAAACAAATGTATAACTCATACACTTGGGATACATTTGTTAATTACAAAAACTCTTTTGGTGACCACAATGCTGAAGTAACAGTTGGTATGGCAGTTACTAAGGATTGGGGAGACGGCTTATTTGCAACAGGATATGATGTTCCAAATAACTCATGGGAATTTGCAGATATAGCTTTAACTACTGGGACAAACGATGCAAAAGAGACAGGGTCTTACACTTATGACAATAGGCTATTATCATATTTTACAAGGATACAGTATGATTTTATGGGTAAGTATATTTTATCTGGTATGATTCGTAGAGATGCTTCTTCAGCTTTCTCAGCTGACTATAGAGTTGATTATTTTAAATCTGCTACAGCTGGATGGAAAGTATCTGATGAATCATTTTTCAATGTAAATTTTGTTGATTTCTTAAAGCTTAGAGCAAGTTATGGAACTTTAGGTAACTTAGTTGGTAATGATCTTTATAGAGCTACCTTAAGTGGTGAAGCAACTTATGTTTTTGATGGTCAGCTTACAAACGGTACAGCATTAGGACCACTACCTAACCCAGTTGCTTCTTGGGAAACAGCAGAGAAATTAGATATTGGTTTAGATGCTCAATTATTTGGAAATAAATTAGAGATCGTTGCAGATTATTTCTCTGAAGATCGTGTTGACTTATTAATACCTGGATTACCATTTTCAGGGATCCTCGGCGCTACAGCTCCTGGTTCTGGAAGTCCAGTTGTTAATGCAGGTACAACAAGAACTAAAGGTTTTGAACTGATGTTGAATTATGCAGATGAGATTAATGAAAATCTATCGTACAGAGTTGGATATAATGTTACTCAGCTTGATGGAGAAGTTATTTCAATAAATTCTGATGTCGCTTTAGAAGGTGGTTCATTTGGTGTAGGACAATTAGCTCCTTCAAGAATGGAAGTAGGTCAACCAATTGGATATTTTTACGGTTTACAGACTGATGGAATTTTCCAAACACAAGCTGAAGTAGATGCTCATCCATCTCAAGCTGGTTTAGGTAATGTAGCTCAGCCTGGAGATTTACGATTCGTAGACGTTAATGGCGATGGAGAAATTGATGCTAATGATAGAACATTAATTGGCAAACCGCTTCCTGATTATATAATGGGATTCAATTTAGCGGTTGATTATAAAAACTTTGATTTTTCTGCTTATGCTTATGCAGAGCTAGGTAAGGACATGGTTCGTAACTATGAAAGAGATCAAATAAATGTGAACAGGCTTGATTATTACTTAGATAGATGGACAGGTCCTGGTACTAGTAATGAAGTGCCAAGAGCAACAACAGGCGCAACATCAAACAAGTTATTTTCAGACTTCTTTGTTGAAGATGCATCCTTTTTAAGAATTCAGAATATCCAACTTGGATATACACTTCCTTCAGAAGTTGTTAGTAAAGCTGGAATTTCAAAGTTTAGACTTTATGCATCTGTAAATAACGCCTTTACTTTCACAAAATATAAAGGATTTGATCCTGCTGCAACTTCTGGTAATGCTATCGGAGGAGGTATTGACCCAGGTTTTTATCCTGTTACACGACAATATTTATTAGGACTTAATATTTCATTTTAAAAATACAGTACAATGAAAACAAAAAATAAAAATATATTATTATTAGCAATAGTAGGATTACTATTGACCTTTGGACTTTATTCGTGTGAAGATAAGTTCTTAGATGAAGAAGAAAACTATTTAATTGATTCTGAGGGTTATTTTAACTCTGAAGAAGATTATTATTTAGCATTAGTAGGTGCTTATGATTTATTACAAACAACTTTTGTAAATAATATTCTAGGAGAAATAGCATCTGATAATACATTGTGTGGTGGTGAAAGTGCCTTAGACACTCAGGGATATCAACAAATTGATGATATGATTCATACACCAGTAAATCAACAATTAAGAAGTCTCTGGAATTATATGTTTGCTGGGATTAAGCGATGTAATTATTTCTTAGAATTCCAAGATAAGACAGATTTTGACGGAAGAATAGGGATGGTAGCTGAAGTACGTTTCTTAAGAGCATATTTTCACTTTGAACTTGTTAAATGGTTTGGAGGAATACCTGTAAAAGAGTATGAAAGCGCTTTACTTGGTGCCGGAAAACGATTTGCTCCTGGAGATGAGACCTCTATTCCAAGATACTCAGCTGAACAAGTATATGCATTGATTGAGAATGACTTGGCTTTCGCCATAGACAACCTTGATTATTCAGCTCCACAAGTTGGTAGAGTCACTAAAGGTGCCGCTCAGGCATTGCTTGGAAAAGCATATTTATTTCAGGATAAATTTTCAGAGTCTGCTTCAGTACTACAAGATTTAATCAATAATGGGCCTTACCAACTTTCAAGTGATTATGCTCAAATTTTTGAATTAGAAGGCGAAAATGGAGTTGGATCAGTTTTTGAAGTACAATATACTGACGGAGAAGGTGCAAGTTTTGGTTGTTTTCAATGTAGTGAAGGTAATATAGCTGTTGGTTATATGGGTATTAGAAATCATACTGGACCAGTTTATGACTCAGGTTTTAGCTTTAATGTACCTGTTCAAGCTGCATACGAAGTGTATTCACCTGGCGATATAAGAAGAGATGTCTCAATTCTTGATATTGTAGCTTGGGCTGAAGCTACTGGAGCTACGTATGTAGAAGGCTATGAACATACAGGATATTATAACAGAAAATATCTTCCAAGAAAGGGAGATCAAAATATCGGAGATCAAAACCTTACTAATCCAAATAATTATAGATCAATTCGATATGCTGATGTTTTATTAATGGCTGCAGAGGCATTAAATAGAGGCGGTATTGATGATTCTCAAGCTCTTGCTTATTTAAATCAAGTTAGAGAACGTGCTTTTGGTAATAGTAATAGTAATATTTCTGCTTCAGGATCAGCATTGACTGATGCTATATGGGAAGAAAGACGTTTTGAACTTATGGGTGAAGGACATAGATTTTTCGACTTAGTTAGAACAGGTCAGGCAGCAACTGCTATTGAAGGTTTCCAAGCAGGTAAACACGAATTATTTCCAATACCATTTGAAGAAATACAGTTCTCAAATGGAAACTGGAATCAAAATCCAAATTATTAATTAAGATACTATGAAGACAATAAAATATTTATTTAGTTTATGTTTGATGGCGCTAACTGTATGGACATGCGCTGACGACGAAAAGAATGTGGATTTAAATAGTGCTACTGCACCCACTGAACTTGATATTCAATTTGAAATAACACAAGACAATTCTGGATTGGTAACAATGACACCACTTGGTGAAGGAGCTGTATCTTTTGATATTGCTTTTGGAGATGATACTCCAGATCCAGTTTCTCTTGAAATCGGTAATAATGTATCGCATACTTATTCAGAAGGAACTTACACGGTTTCAATGACTGGTTACGGAGTAACTGGTCTTACCTCTGAAATCACTAAGGAGTTAGTAGTTTCTTTTCAGGCACCAACAAATTTAGAGGTGAGTATTGAAAATGATGCGGCTGTCTCAAAACAAGTTAATGTTACTGTTAATGCTGATTTTGCTGTAAATTATGAAGTATTCTCAGGGGAATCAGGTGTTGTTGATCCAGTTGTAGCAAATATTGGAGATACTGCAGTTCTACAATATTCCGATGCAGGGTTTTATGACATAACAATTGTTGTTATGGGAGGTGCAATTGAAACCACAACTTATGTAGAAGAGAATTTTGAGGTTACTGCTATTGAAGCGCCGGTTGTTTCTGCTCCAACTCCTCCAGCAAGACAGCCTGACGATGTAATTTCAATTTTCAGTGCTGCTTATGATGACGTGGAAGGAACCGATTATTTTCCTGACTGGGGTCAAGGAAGCCAAGGAAGTTCTTGGGCTATGTTTGATTTAGCAGGAGACGAGGTTTTACAGTACGTTAATTTGAGTTATCAAGGAATCGCATTAGCTGAAGGTACAACTGTCGATGTTTCAGCGATGGAATACTTACACGTTGATGTATGGACAACAGATGCAGTTACTGATATCGAAACAAATTTAATAAATAATGCAGGAGGAACTGTCACACAAACTCCAATATCTCAACCTCTTTCAGCTGGTGAGTGGACAAGTTTAGATATTCCTATTTCGGATTATACTGATCAAGGTCAAGTTGTTTCTGAAATTTTCCAATTAATGTTTGTTGGGGAGCCTTGGGCTGCTGGCACAGTATTTATTGACAATATTTATTTTTACAAAGAATCTACTGATGCTTTTGACGATGGATTATTAGTTAATGGAGATTTTGAATTAGGGAGTGCAAATTGGTTAATTGGAGTCGGTCCAGATCCAGCACCTGTTGTTGTAGATGGTGATGGAAACACTCATTATTCATTTAATGTTGAAAATGCTGGTAATCCTTGGGATGTTAATACAAGCCAATTGGTTGAATTAATTGCAGGCGAAACATACACACTTACATTTGATGCTTGGTCAGATACTAATAGAGATATATTAGCAGGTATTGGTTTAGCTGCTGGTCCATGGACTAATGTAGCAGAAACAACAAGTATTACTACAACAAGAACAACATACAGCTATACTTTTGAAGCTATAGGATTTGGAGATCCTCAAGCCAGAGTATTATTTGATTTAGGAGCTGATGTAGGACTTGTTAACTTGGATAATGTGTCATTAATATTGGAATAACCTAGTTTATTAAAGCTAAATTTTAAAAATTAATTATATGAAAAATTTAAAATATTTATCAGTTCTTTTTCTTTCGCTTTTTATACTAAGCGGATGCGAAGAGGATGATTACGAATTTGGACCAATCACAAGCCCATCAAATTTACAAGTTGATGTTGATATTGTTGGAGCTGATGATTTAAACCCATATGGAGACGGTAGTGGTATGGTTAACTTTGCTGCAACGGCAAATAATGCCAGCTCATATGAATTCATTATAAATGGTGAGTCTGCCGGTATAACAAGTGGTGGAATTTTACAACGCACTTTTTATACTGTTGGAGTTAACACCTATGATATAGTAGTTGTAGCTAATGGTACAGCTGGAAATGCATCCTCAATAGCACTAAGTATTGAAGTTTTAGCAACATATGAGCCACCGGCTGATCTAGTTGCTGCTTTAACAGGTGGCGGATCTAAAACATGGCGAGTTCAATCTGAAGTTCAAAATCATTTTGGATTAGGACCTCCAGGTGGACTAGTGTCTTGTGAGTGGTACGGAGCTGGACCTGAGGAGAAGACAGGCACAGGCAGCTATGATGATCGTTGGATAATCAGTAGTGACGGATCAATTACTCATGTTACTAATGGGACAATTTTTGGAAGAACTGCTCAAGTTCATGCTGATTTAGGTGATAATGGCACAGGCACAACTGATGGAGCTGATATCTTAAATTACGAATATGCAGATTATACAGAAAGCTGGGTTATTACAGATCCAGGCCAAGTTTCTATTAATCTCACAGGTAATGCATTTTTCACTTATTACACTGGTGGAAGTCATGTTTACGAAATTTGGGATTATAATGAAAATGAGATGTATTTAAGAACAATTGATGGTGCTGGAGAGTTCACTTGGTGGACTATCTTAGTAGCAGAATAATATCCTTATTTTAAACAATTGAGGCAGATTGTTAAATCTGCCTCAATTTATATATATTTAACTCTAATGAAAAAAGCCTATTTATTTTTTGTATTTGCCTTCACAATTTCACTTGTTATTTCATGTTCAGGTGGAGATGATTCAGGAAGTTCTAATAATAACCAACAAATTATTCCTACAAATTTAGAAGTTAATATTACTGTCCAAGGCCAAGATAGCCAAAATCCCAACGGAGACGGGTCAGGGGTGTTTTATGGTACTGCAACAGCTGTTGATGCAGATTACTTTACTTTTAAAATTGGTAGCGAAGATGAAAGCGAACCTAGTCAATCAGGTGATTTTACTTACACAAAAACTGGTTCTGGAATTGAACAATTTCCATTTTATGTATATGCGTACTCATCTACTGGTAACAAAATATCTAAAATAACTAATCTTTCTATTTTAGTTGAAGACGGCGGTAATAGTGGTTCAGGCAATAATGATGTGTTAGTTTGGTCTGATGAATTCGACGGAACGGGATCAATTGATACTTCTAAATGGACTCCCGAGACTGGTGGTGGAGGCTGGGGGAACCAAGAAGAACAGATTTATACCTCAAGCTCAAATAATTTAAGAAAAGAAGGTGGAATTTTAAAAATTAAGGTACAAAAAGGATCTAATGGCGGATTTACTTCTGCTCGCATTAAAACCCAAGATAAATTTGAATTTCAATATGGGAGAGTTGATATCCGTGCAAAATTGCCATCTGTCCAAGGCAGTTGGCCAGCATTGTGGATGCTAGGGGCAAATTGGCCTACAGCCGGCTGGCCTGAGTGCGGCGAAATTGACATCATGGAACAATTTGAAAATAAAAATATTATAACATCAACAATTCACTGGTATGAAGAGGACAACGTGCCTGCAAACGGAACTGGGCAAGCTAGTCACGGAGGGGATGTCGTAAATACAACCTCAGACGAATTTCATATTTATAGTCTGGATTGGAGACAAAATGTTATACGCTTTTATATCGATGGAAATGAATTCTTCTCAACTGGAAACAACAACTCTTTTCCGTTTAACCAAGACTTTTTTCTGATTTTCAATGTTGCAATGGGAGGTACAAACGGAGGCGATATAGATCCTAATTTACAAGAAGGGTACGTTGATGCCATGGAAGTAGATTACGTTAGAGTATATCAATAAAAAATTACTAACCAACTAATTTTATTTAAATTAATCTTTCTTGATTTGTCTCGAAAGATTAATTTAAAAACTTATTAAATTATAATGATTTTTAGAATATTTTTAATTCTAATTTTCCTTTTAATATTTAAAGGACCGGAACCTTCAGATAACAGTATTTTGTTTACTGATGATTTTGAAAACACATTTCTAAATTTAAATCATTGGAATTATGAACTAGGTGATGGTTGTCCCGAGCTGTGTGGTTGGGGTAATAATGAATTTCAGATTTATACCAAAGAAAATGTTTTTATCAGAGATGAAAATTTAGTAATTAAGGCAACAAAACAAGGCAATAAATACTATTCTGGTAGAATAACAACAAAGGATAAGATTGAATTTCAATATGGCACTGTTGAAGTAAAGGCAAAGCTACCAACTGGAACTGGCGTATGGCCAGCCATATGGATGTTAGGTCATGATATTGATGATATTTTTTGGCCTTTATGTGGCGAAATTGATATAATGGAATATGTTGGAAAAACCCCAGGTAAAATTCACACAACACTTCATACAAAAGACAGTTATGGTCAATCAATAAATACAAAAGTTACGACAATAGAAAATATTGAAGACGGATTTCATATTTATAAAATGAATTGGGATAAAAATAAAATTCAATTTTCTGTAGATGATACTATTGTTTACACTTTTTCACCTGCAAATAAAAATAAAATTAACTGGCCATTTGACAAACCATTTTACCTGATTTTAAATTTAGCTATTGGAGGGGAATTTGGCGGATTTGAAGTTGATGACAATATTTTTCCTCAAGAATTTATTATAGATTATATAAAAGTTTATGAGAATTCTAAACTTTAAGGTCTGCTTTTATTTTTTTAATGATTTTTGAACTCGCTCCCTTATTTAAATCAACAAAGGCTTTGTTTGATTTTCCGCTTTTTTGTCTGTATTCTTTATCTTGAACATATTTATTTACAGTTGATTCAAAGCTAATAGCACTATTTATACTCACCATTCCTCCATTATCAATCAGTTCAATTGCTTCTGGATATTTACTATAATTTTTTCCAATAATTATTGGAACTGAAAATACCGCTGCCTCAAGAGTGTTGTGTAACCCACTTTTGCCCATACCTCCTCCAACATATGCAATATCAGCGTAGCTATATAATTTTGTTAAAATGCCTACACAATCTATAATTAATATTTGTTTATTTTCAATATTTACTAATTCTTTATTTGAATACAACTCAGCCTTTTTGCCTAGTTTTTTTCTTAACATCGATATTTCTTCATTATCAATTTTATGTGGAGCTATAATAAATTTCAATTTTTTTTGTGATCTATTTATCATTTGCCACATAACCTCTATATCCTCTGACCAAGTGCTTCCCGCAACTAAACAAAGATCACTTCCTTTAAATTTTTCAATAATTGGTAAAACATTATTTTGTTCTAGTTGATTAGATACTCTGTCAAAACGAGTATCTTTTGATACAGTTACTGATTTATATCCAATAGATTCAAGTAATTTTTTTGAGTCTTGATTTTGAGTAAAAATATGGTCAAATCCCCACAAAATTTTACTAAAATACTTTATTTGTGATCTGAAATATATCTGCTTTGGCCTGAAAAGTGCTGAAACTAAATACACTTTTGCAGGATGATTTTTTAAGGCGTTTAAATAGTTTGGCCATATTTCATATTTTATGAATATGACTAATTTTGGTGACATGATTTTTAAAAATGATCTTACATTTTTTGGAGTATCCAGAGGGATGTATACAACATGGGGAGTTATTGGATTTTCTTTACGTATTTCATAGCCAGATGGAGATAGAAATGACAGAATAATTTTTGCATCAGGATATGATTCTTTTAAACTTTTAAAAACCGGTAAACCTTGTTCATATTCACCAAGTGATGCACAATGAAACCAGAAAACAGAATCCCCCTTTTTAATATTTCTATTTAAATAGTTTAAGGTTTTATTCCTTCCTTTAACACCTTTTTTAATTTTCTTGTTAAAGAGGCCTACTATTGGGACAATCAGACTTGCCAGTTGAATTCCAATTTTATAAATAATATTCAAAGAAGTAATTTTTAACAAAAATACATTCTTTATATTAATTTATCTGTTCACAATCTTCAATTTCGTATTTTTGACAAATGATTTATGCTAAATAAGCACTAGATAATATATGAAAAAAATACAAATGGTTGATCTTAAAGGTCAGTACCAAGATATAAAAGACAAAGTTGATTCTTCCATACAAAGTGTTATAGATTCAGCTTCTTTCATTAATGGACCTAAGGTTAAAGAATTTCAATTGAATCTTGAAAATTATTTAAATATCAAGCATGTTATCCCATGTGCAAATGGAACAGATGCTCTTCAAATTGCTATGATGGGTTTAGGGCTAAAGGCTGGGGATGAAGTAATTACTGCAGATTTCACTTTTGCTGCAACCGTAGAGGTAATTGCTCTTCTAGGCTTAACTCCAGTTCTTGTGGATGTCGATCCTAATTCTTTTAATATTGATATTGAATCAATTAAGAAAGCTATTACTCCAAAAACAAAGGCTATTGTTCCTGTTCATTTATTTGGACAATGTGCAGATATGGAATCAATATTAAAAATTGCCGACGATTATAATTTATTCGTAATTGAAGACAATGCTCAAGCAATTGGGGCTACGTATACTTTTTCAAATGGCAAAAAGGCTAAAGCTGGCACATTAGGGAATGTGTCATCAACTTCCTTTTTTCCATCAAAAAACTTAGGATGTTATGGAGATGGCGGTGCTATTTTTACCAATGATGATGATCTTGCACACACTATAAGAGGAATAGTTAATCATGGAATGTATAAACGATATCACCATGATGTAGTTGGAGTTAATTCAAGATTAGATTCAATTCAAGCTGCAGTATTAGATGCTAAATTACCAAAGCTAGATTCATATAATAAAGCTCGTCGAAATGCTGCTAAAAAATACAATATTGCATTTAAAAATCATCCGAATCTTATAACTCCAAAAGCAGGATTTGGTTGTGACAATATATGTGAAAACTGTGATTGCCATGTGTTTCATCAATATACATTAAGGCTAATAAATGCTGATCGTGATGCTTTAGTCTCATATCTTAATTCAAAAAATATTCCTTGCGGGGTTTATTATCCCATACCACTTCATAAACAAAAAGCCTACAAAAGTGATCGTTATGAAGAATCTAATTTTTCAGTTACTAATCAATTATGTAAAGAAGTTTTCTCACTGCCAATGCATACAGAATTAGATGATAATCAGATAGCTTATATTGCTAAGGAGGTTTTAGATTTTTTGGCTAATACTAAGATTTGATTTTTTCTTTAAATGTTGACAGTAAAATTAAAATCATACCTGTTGTTACTGATAAGTCAGCCAAGTTAAATATACCTGTTTTAGCTACGCCAAAGTCCATAAATAAAAAATCTGTTACGGATCCATATAAAAATCTATCGTAAAGATTAGCTAATCCACCACCTACAATACAACTTAGTCCGAAACTAGTTAATTTATCGAGTGACTTGTTAGTAAATAAATAATACAGAACACATAAAATAACTACAACTGGTAATATTAGCAAAAAAATTAATTTTATTGTAGGATTTGATTCACTACCCATCCCTAAAAACGCTCCTGAATTTTCTACGTTCATCAATTGAAGTAAATCTCCAAATATTTCTGTTTGAGAACCAGGTATAACTTTTTCTCTAACAATTGTTTTTGAGTATTGATCCGCTGCAATATTGAATGAAATTAAAAGGATCAATAATATATTTCTTTTGTTCATATTTTAACTTTCAAATTTAGCTGAAGAAGTTGATTTTTCTCTATTTATCTTTCTTACTAATCCCTGTAAAACATTTCCAGGACCAACTTCGATAAAATCAGTAGCTCCATCTTTAATCATGCTTTCAATAGATTGAGTCCATTTTACTGGAGCAGTTAATTGTGCAATTAGATTTTTTTTAATTGTATTAACATCTGAAACAGCAATAGCAGAAACATTTTGATAAATTGGACATGAAGGGCTGTTGAATTTTGTATTTTCAATTGCATTAGCAAGTTCTTCTCTTGCAGGCTCCATTAGTGGCGAGTGAAAAGCACCTCCAACAGGAAGAACTAATGCTCTTCTTGCTCCTTTATCCTTCATTAATTCACATGCTTTATGTATTGGTTCAATTTCGCCAGAGACCACCAGTTGACCAGGGCAATTATAATTTGCTGCAACTACCACACCATTAATTTCTTTACATGTTGACTCAACAATTTTATTTTCTAATCCTAACACGGCGGCCATTGTTCCTTCCGAAATTTCACAAGCTTTTTGCATTGCAACTGCTCTTTGAGCGACAAGTTTAAGACCGCTTTCAAAGTTTAAAGTATTATTAGCTACTAATGCAGAAAATTCTCCTAGCGAATGACCTGCTACCATATCAGGATTAAACTTATTACTTAAACATTTAGCTAAAATAACCGAATGAAGAAAAATTGCTGGCTGTGTTACTTTAGTTTGTTTTAAATCTTCAGGGTCTCCCTCAAACATAATTTTAGTTATATCAAAACCTAAAATTTTATTTGCTGAGTTAAATAAAGCTTTCGCCTTATCTGATTTGTCAAATAAGTCTTTACCCATTCCTGGAAATTGGGCCCCTTGACCAGGAAATATATATGCTTTCATTATACTAAAATTATAGTTATGTTATTTTCTTATATGTTATAAAGCTGAAATCATATGCGTGATTTTCATCTTTAGAAATAAATTCTCTTTTTATCTCTTTCCAATGATCTAGATCAATCTCAGGAAAATAAGTATCGCCATCAAAAACACCATGAACTCTTGTCAGTTCAATAACTGAGGCATAAGGTAATGATTGTTTGTAAATTTCTCCCCCTCCAATAATAAATGGCTGGTCATCATTTTCAATATTTTTTAGTGCTTCCTCAATTGAATTAACAACGATGACTCCATCACTTACTGGGTAGTTCTTTTGTCTTGTTATGACTATGTGAGTACGATTTGGTAATGGCTTTGGAAAACTTTCAAATGTCTTTCTTCCCATAATCATATTATGACCAGAAGTTAAACTTTTGAATCTTTTAAGATCAATGCTCAAATCCCAAATTAGGTCATTATCCTTGCCTATAACTTGGTTTTCAGAGACTGCTACAATTACAGTTAATGGGGGGTATTTAGTTGTTTTCAATAATGAGTATTTTGAGCTAAAAGTAATATTTTTTGGTTACATCACACGGCAACTTTTCCTTTGATATGAGGATGATGATCATAATCAGTAAGTGTAAAATCTTCAAATTTAAATTTAAAAATATCATCCACTTCAGGGTTTAATATCATTTTTGGCAATGGTTTTGGCTCTCTTGATCTTTGTAGCTCTAATTGCTCAATATGATTATTGTATATATGTGCATCTCCAAAAGTATGAACAAAATCTCCTGGTTTATAGCCGCATACTTGAGCCATCATCATTGTAAATAAAGAATAAGAAGCAATATTAAAAGGGACTCCTAAAAATATATCTGCACTGCGTTGATATAATTGACAAGATAATTTTCCTTCATGTACATAAAATTGAAAAAAAGCATGACAAGGTGGTAATGCAGCTTTTCCGTTAGAGACATTTTCTGAAAATGATTTAGATGTATCTGGTAAAACAGAAGGGTTCCAAGCAGATACCAACATTCTTCTACTGTTTGGATTAGTTTTTAGGGTTTTAACAATAGATTTAATTTGATCAATATCATCACTATTCCAATTTCTCCATTGATGACCGTATACTGGACCTAAATCACCATTTTCGTCAGCCCATTCGTTCCAAATACGAACCCCGTTTTGAGTTAAATAATCGATATTAGTATCTCCTTTTAAAAACCATAGTAACTCATAAACAATAGACTTTAAATGTAATTTTTTTGTAGTCACCATCGGGAAACCTTTACTTAGGTCAAAGCGCATTTGGTACCCAAATACACTTTTAGTACCGGTTCCTGTACGATCTCCTTTTTCGTTACCGTGTTCCAAGACATGGTTTACTAAATCTAAATATTGTTTCATAAAATGAGCTAATAATTATTCAATAAAATTAAATAATAACCCCATTATTAAGAATTTATAATCTGGATAAATTTTAAAAGTTATTAACCAAATTTAACCAATAATTAGACCCGCAATTGTGGCAGATAGAAGAGAGGCTATAGTACCTCCGATAAGCGCTTTTATTCCAAGCTCTGATAATGTCTTTCTTTGACCAGGAGCTAAAGACCCAATACCTCCAATTTGAATTCCAATTGAAGCAAAGTTAGCAAATCCACATAGCATATAAGTTGCCATGATAATTGATTTTTGATACTTTAAATGTACTGGATTAGCTATATTTTTTAAGTCGGCAAGTTGAATATATCCAATGAATTCACTTGCTGCAAGTTTTATTCCCAAAAGCTGGCCCATCAAAGTCATATCCTCTTTTGCTACGCCAATTAACCACATAATTGGTGCGAAAGCATATCCTAATATGAACTCTAGAGACAAGTTTTCATAGATAGTATTTTCACTAATGATCTCATTGAGAGATATGAATTGCCAATTTATATTTAATAGCTCAAAATTAATACCATCAAAATTTGCTAAACTTTTTAAAACTCCATTTATCATAGCAATAAAGGCTATAAAAACTAATAGCATAGCTCCTACATTTATTGCAAGTTTTAAACCTTCAGTGGTTCCATTAGCAATAGCTTCCAGAACATTTGAGCCTATTTTTTCTTGCGAAACTTTAATATCAGTATTAATTTTATCGGTTTGGGGAAATAGAATTTTCGAAATCACTATTGCACCAGGTGCTGCCATAACTGACGCGGCTAATAAATGTTTTGCATAAAATAATTGATTAGCTGTATCATCTCCTCCTAAAAACCCAATATAGGCTGCTAATACAGCTCCAGCGACAGTAGCCATACCACCAATCATGACAAGTAGTATTTCAGATCTATTCATTTTTTCTAAATATGCTTTTATAAGAAGAGGCGCCTCTGTTTGTCCTAAGAATATATTTCCAGCAACACTCAAGCTTTCAGCTCCAGAAATAAATAGTACTTTGCTTAGAAGCCATCCCATACCTTTGACAATTTTTGGTATAATACCAAAGTAAAAAAGCACAGATGTTAGAGCAGAAAAGAAGATTATTGTTGGAAGTACTTGAAAAGCAAATATATATCCAAATGAATCGACATTAAGCATGTCTCCAAATAAAAATTGACTACCAGCTTGGGTAAATTTTAAAATTGAAATAAAAACTTGACCTATTGACTCAAATGCTTTCATTACAAATTTTACTTTAAGAACTCCAATTGCAATAATTAACTGAAGTGTTAATCCTAATCCAACAGTTTTCCAGTTTATCGCTTTTTTGTTGTTACTCAATAAAAAAGCAATAAAAATTAGTGAAGCCATTCCAATAACTCCTCTAAATAAACTTTCAATACTGAACCCTTGGCTCTCAATTATTTGGATATTCAAGTCTTGCCCAAATGAGACTTGACTAAAAAGCATTGCTAAAAAAATTAAATAAACTTTCATTCTAATATTTATCTATCGTTTTGATATTTCATCTCTGATTTTAGCAGCAACTTCGTAATTTTCATCATCAACAGCTTTTTTCAATAGATTTTTGAGCTCAGTTAGAGATAATTTATTAAATGTATTTTTTGAGAAATCTTCTGATTTCTCATTAGGGACTTCATCGTCTATTAAATCTTCACTTTTTTGTTTTTCTAAATCTATATTTAATTTAACACCAGCTTTTTCTAATATATTTTTATAAGTGAAAATCGGTGCTGAAAATCGTAAAGCTAATGCAATTGCGTCACTAGTTCTAGCGTCGATAATTTCTTCTTTATTATTATTTTCACAAATCAGTGAAGAGTAAAAAACTCCATCAACTAGCTTGTGTATAATCACTTGTTTTACTATTATGCTAAAGCGATCAGAAAAATTTTTAAAAAGGTCATGGGTAAGAGGTCTTGGAGGACGGATATCTTTTTCTAATGCAATAGCTATAGATTGCGCCTCAAAAGCTCCAATTACAATCGGAAGCTTACGCTTTCCATTTTCTTCGCTCAGTATAAGTGCATATGCTCCACTTTGTGTTTGGCTATATGAAATCCCTTTAATATTTAGTCGAATTAAGCTCATTGAATTGTTACAACAAATAACAATTTTAAATCCTAAAATACCAAACTTCTAAGTCTTTATTTTAAACATTATGTGTTTTGTGACTTGAACGCTTTTAATTTTTCAGTAAGTTTTGGCACAACTTCAAAAGCATCACCAACAACTCCATAATCAGCAGCTTTAAAAAACGGAGCCTCGGGATCTGTATTAATAACAACCTTAATTTTTGAAGAGTTAACTCCAGCCAAATGTTGAATTGCACCAGAAATACCAATTGCAATATATAAATTGCTGGCTACTGGTTTTCCAGTCTGCCCAACATGTTCACTGTGTGGTCTCCAGCCTAAGTCCGAAACTGGTTTCGAACAAGCGGTTGCAGCGCCAAGTACATCAGCAAGGTTTTCGATTAAGCCCCAATTTTCAGGACCTTTTAATCCTCTTCCAGCAGACACAACAATCTCAGCATCTGCTATTGATATTTTATCATTGACTTTGTCAGTTCCTTTAATCTCTATATTTGATTTAGGTTCTTGCGGTGAAAATTCTTCAACAATTCCATTTACAATATTTTCAACCAAGCCAAATGCATTGTTTGATAAACTAATAATTTTTTTATCAGTTAAAATATCGGTGTAGGAAAATGCTTTATTAGAAAAAACACTTTTCTTGATAGTAAATGGAGAAATACTTTTTGGAAGCTCAACAACATTAGAAGCATAGCCCGAATTTGTTTTAATTGAAAGGATTGGTGCAAGATATTTACTGTTCGCACTATTACTAAGAATTATAACATTTGATTGTTCTTTTTCTGCAGCTTGTTTGATAATATCAGCAAATAATTCAGCTTCGAAGGAGATTGAAGATTTTACATTTAGGATTTTTTCTATTCCATAATTATGTAAGATAGTTGCATCATCAACGCCAAAAACTAAGGCGACAGTTGAGTAATTCAACTGATCAGCCAAGGCTTTGCCATAAGATGCTACTTCTAATCCAGCTTTTTTTATTTTACCATTTTCTGATTCAATATACGTTAATAAGGTCATAGGTTTATTTTTTAAATAACTTTAGCTTCATTGTGTAATAGATTAATTAGCTCATCAATATTTTCAGCGTCAATCATCTTTACAGCTCCTTTTTCTGCAGGCTTTTCAAAAGACTTCGAACGAGTTTTAACTTCACAAAATGTGGGATCCAAAACATTTAATGGTTTTTTTCTTGCCATCATTATACCTCTCATATTAGGAATTTTTAAATCGCTTTCTTCAACTAATCCTTTTTGTGAACCTATTACAAGTGGGAAAGTTGTAGACAATGTTTCTTTGCCACCATCCATTTCTCTTGTGCCGACACATGATGAGCCCTCAACTTCTAAACCAATACAGTTGTTTATAAAACTTGCACCTATTAGTGCAGCTATCATACCAGGAACCATTCCCCCGTTATAATCGATTGATTCTCTTCCGGCAATTACAAGATCGTATTCTCCATCTTTGGCAATTTTTGATATTTCTAATGCAACTGAGTAACCATCCAAAGCAGCCATGTTTATTCTGATTGCAGAATCTGCTCCGATTGCCAGGGCTTTTCTTAAGGTGGGTTCAGTTTCGGGACCTCCAACGTTAATTACATCAACAGTAGCATTTTGTTTCTCTTTAAACCACATTGCTCTTGTTAATCCAAATTCGTCATTAGGATTTATTACATATTGAACTCCATTATTGTCAAATAATGTATTATTATCTTTAAAATTGATTTTGGATGTGGTATCTGGAACATGACTGATACATACTAAAATTTTCATTGTTTGGATTATTTAAATCTTAAACGAAATTACAAAAAAAGATTCTATTTCCTATGCATGCATAGGAAATTTTTGAACAATAGTTGTACTTAATATGATTGATTATTATTATTTTTGCAACCAATTTAAGATTGATATTTTTTATAAATATTATACAAGAAAAAAACGTAGTTCGAATTAACCAACTTTATGAAAACAATACAATTTAGAGAAGCCATTTGTGAAGCTATGAGTGAGGAAATGCGACGCGATGAGAGCATTTACTTGATGGGGGAAGAAGTTGCAGAATATAATGGCGCATATAAAGCATCTAAAGGAATGCTTGACGAGTTTGGAGACAAACGAGTTATTGACACGCCAATTGCCGAGCTTGGATTTGCAGGAATCGCAGTCGGTTCCACAATGACTGGTAACAGGCCAATTGTTGAATTCATGACTTTTAATTTCTCCTTAGTTGGAATTGATCAGATAATAAATAATGCAGCAAAGATTAGACAAATGTCAGGGGGGCAATTTAAATGTCCAATAGTTTTTAGAGGGCCTACTGCGTCAGCTGGGCAATTAGCAGCTACTCATTCTCAAGCTTTTGAAAGCTGGTATGCCAATTGTCCTGGACTAAAAGTTATTGTGCCATCAAATCCATATGATGCCAAAGGGCTATTGAAAGCTGCCATAAGAGATGATGACCCTATCATTTTCATGGAGAGTGAACAAATGTATGGTGATAAAGGAGAGGTGCCTGAAGGAGAATATATTCTTCCAATTGGAGTTGCAGATATTAAAAGATCTGGTAATGACGTAACTGTTGTTTCATTTGGCAAAATTATTAAAGAAGCTTACAAAGCTGCAGATATGCTTGATAAGGAAGGAATTTCATGTGAAGTTATTGATTTAAGAACTGTAAGACCACTAGATATAAATACAGTCTTAGAATCTGTGAAAAAAACTAATAGGTTGGTTATTTTAGAGGAGGCATGGCCATTTGGTAACGTTTCAACAGAGATTACTTACCAAGTTCAGGAAAAAGCATTTGACTTTTTAGACGCACCTATTGTTAAAATAAACACTGCGGATACACCAGCCCCTTATTCTCCAGTTCTTCTTGAAGAATGGCTCCCAAATAGTTCTGATGTTGTTAAAGCTGTAAAAAAAGTATTATATAAATAGAATCATAAGGGGCAATTGGGGAAATAGGTTTTTCTGTTGTCAATCATTTTACTACATTTGTTGCCCTTAAAAATTAATTAAAAATAAATTATGGAATCAATAATGATTTATATGCCAATAGTGATGGCTATTTTAGGTTTAGTATACATGTCAATTAAAAGAATTTCTGTCATGAAGCAAGATGCTGGTGATGGTAAAATGAAGGAAATTTCTGATCATATATATGTGGGTGCTTTAGCATTTTTAAAAGCAGAATATAAGTTGTTGACTTATTTTGTAATTGGTGCCAGTATAGCACTTGCGGGCGTAGCTTCAATTGTTGAGACAACAAGTTACTTAATTGTTATTGCATTTGTAATAGGAGCTGTTTTTTCTGCTTTTGCTGGAAATATAGGAATGAAAATAGCAACTAAAACAAACGTAAGAACAACTCAAGCTGCTAAGACAAGTTTGCCAGATGCACTTAAAATTTCTTTTGGTGGAGGTACTGTTATGGGTCTTGGTGTTGCTGGATTAGCTGTTTTAGGGTTATCAGCATTTTTTATCATTTTCTTTCAAGTTTTTATGAGTGGCAGTTGGACAAATACAACTGATATGACTATTGTTTTAGAAACATTAGCAGGATTTTCTTTAGGTGCAGAATCAATTGCATTATTTGCGCGTGTTGGTGGAGGTATTTATACTAAAGCTGCTGACGTTGGTGCTGATTTAGTTGGAAAAGTAGAAGCTGGTATTCCCGAGGACGATCCAAGAAATCCCGCAACAATTGCAGATAATGTTGGTGATAATGTTGGTGATGTAGCTGGTATGGGAGCAGATCTATTTGGGTCTTATGTAGCAACTGTTCTTGCAGCCATGGTTTTAGGAAACTACATAATCAAGGATATGGGTGGAAATATTTCAGATAATTTTGGAGGAATTGGTCCAATTTTATTACCCATGGCAATAGCTGGAGCCGGTATAATAATTTCTATAATTGGTACATTTTTTGTGAAAATTAGTTCAAACGATGCAAAGGAAGCTGAGGTGCAAAAGGCTTTAAACATTGGTAATTGGACATCAATTATCTTGGTTGGTTTAGCAAGTTTTGGGCTCGTTACTTGGATGCTTCCAGAGACTATGAAAATGGAATTTTATGGCGAAGGATTACAACAAATTACTTCAATTAGAGTATTTTACGCAACCCTAGTTGGCTTGGTCGTAGGAGCTGCAATTTCTTCATTTACTGAGTACTACACGGGATTAGGTAAAAAACCGATTTTAAATATTGTACAACAATCTAGTACAGGAGCTGCAACAAACATTATTGCTGGATTAGCAACTGGTATGATTTCAACTTTTTCCTCAGTTTTACTTTTTGCTGTAGCGATATGGGCTTCTTATGCTTTTGCAGGTTTTTACGGAGTTGCAATGGCGGCTTCCGCTATGATGGCTACCACTGCCATGCAATTAGCAATAGATGCATTTGGACCTATCGCAGATAATGCCGGTGGAATTGCAGAAATGAGTGAACAAGATCCAATTGTTCGTGAACGTACAGATATATTGGACTCTGTTGGGAATACTACAGCCGCTACTGGTAAAGGTTTTGCTATTGCTTCAGCTGCTTTAACTGCTTTGGCACTATTTGCAGCCTATGTGACATTTACTGAAATCGATGGGATTAATATTTTCAAAGCCCCTGTATTAGCTATGTTATTTGTTGGGGGAATGGTTCCAGTAGTTTTTTCTGCTTTAGCTATGAGTTCTGTGGGTAAAGCTGCTATGGAAATGGTAGAAGAGGTCAGAAGGCAGTTTAAAGAAATCCCAGGGATTATGGAAGGGACTGGTAAGCCAGAATATGACAAATGTGTCGATATATCAACTAAAGCCTCACTTAGACAAATGCTTATGCCAGGGCTTCTTACAATAGGTTTCCCTATTCTTATTGTTTTTGTGGGCATTCTAATTTACCCTGACAATTATAAATTAGTAGCTGAGATGCTTGGCGGATACATGGCTGGAGTAACTGTTTCGGGTGTGCTTTGGGCAATATTTCAAAACAATGCCGGTGGAGCTTGGGATAATGCAAAAAAATCTTTTGAGGCAGGTGTAGAAATTAATGGCGTGATGACATATAAGGGATCGGATGCCCACAAAGCCGCTGTTACTGGAGACACTGTCGGAGATCCATTCAAAGACACATCAGGGCCTTCAATGAATATATTAATCAAATTAACTTGTTTAATTGGCCTAGTAATCGCACCGATATTAGGAGGTCATTCAGATGAAACAACAAATGTTTTTAATGAGGAGATTGAAGTTAATGTTCATGTTGAAAATGATATTACTGAAAAAGCAACTGCAAGTGTGTCATACACAACAAATGAAAATGGAGTTGAAACAGTAGTTAAAAAATCTTATCACGGATCTGAAGAAGAAGTTGAAAAGCTTGTTTCTAATAAGTTAAACGAGTTGTTGAAGAAATAACAGGTTTAATAATATTAAAAAAGGGCTCTATTTTTAGTAGCCCTTTTTTTTGTAGAATTTTTACAAACTACTTGTCTTAGAATCAATTTCGTTAATAACAACTTTGAGGTCCTCCTCATTTTCAACAAAATCTAAATCATCTACGTCGATTATAAGTAAAGGCCCTTTATCATAACCATGAATCCAAGCTTCATAGCGCTCATTAAGTCTGCTCAAGTAATCAATTGAGATCGAATTCTCATAGTCTCGTCCTCTTTTATGAATTTGATTTACTAAATTCGGAATAGAACTCCTTAAATAAATTAAAAGGTCTGGTGGTAGGACAGTACTTTCCATTAAATTGAAAAGTGAAGAATAATTATCAAAGTCACGATTTGTCATCAAACCCATAGCATGCAGGTTTGGAGCAAAAATATTTGCATCTTCGTAAATTGTTCGGTCTTGAATAATATCTTTACCGCTTTTTCGGATTTGCATAACTTGTCTAAAACGGCTGTTTAAAAAGTAGACTTGAAGGTTAAAGCTCCAGCGTTCCATTTGGTTATAAAAATCATCCAAATAAGGGTTGTCAACAACATCTTCCAGTTGTGCCTCCCATTTATAATGCTTAGCTAACAATTGCGTAAGTGTAGTTTTTCCTGCTCCAATGTTTCCAGCGATGGCAATATGCATAATCTAATTTTTTAAAAGTTGGTAATGGTAAAGATATTCACCGTTATAAATATACAAGGTTTGATTCATTACAAAAAACTGTTTAATTATTTTTTTTTGGGTCTCTAAAAAATGGATTTGGTCATTTGAAAAAGTTTTGTAGAACAGTGAATTACCTTTTTTGAAAATTATAAAATCATCGCCTAATTTAAATTTATCATAGCCATTGTGTTCAATTTTTGAAACTTGACTTCCAGTGTAATTGTAATGAAAGAATTTAGATTTTGTCAAAGCAAAAACATTATTGTAATTACTATTTAAACAAATTACTTCTTCATTAAATGGTAATGTTCTAAGTTGTGTTTTTTGTCTTTTGTAATCAAATAGTTCGAGTTCAAGATTAATTGAATTGAATAACCAAAATGTATTTTCATTTGCATAGGCTATCTGGCTTATTCTTCTGTATGGAAATATATTATTAAAGTCGATAATTCTAATTTCTGCTAACCTGTTATCCAATAATACAATTGTATTAAAATCTTTGTGAAGCAAAGCTATTTTTAAAGCATTAAAAATTTTTACTTGATCAATTTTTCCTAACTGAAGATTGCTATATGAAAAAGTTTTATCAATTTGTTTTTTTTCAAAGGCATTATTATTTAAATAGTAATAAGAGTCAAATCGATCAACTCCTAATAAATTATCTACTATAATACGTTCTGTTTTGACTAACTTGAGTTGAACAGAGTTTTGAGAATATAAAATAGTTTTAAAAACTAAGAAAATGAAGATATAATATTTTTTCATTGTTTGTAATTTACAAAAAATGGTACTTTTTTTGTTACAATTTAACAATATAATCGTCATACCAAAAGAGTATAAATTTTACCTGTGAGTAATTCAAAACTTTTAGTAAAAAAACAACTTTTTAAATTATAAATTACCTATGAATATTTTTTTTAAACTCATAATAATTTTATCAATTTCTAGTTTATCAGCTTATGCACAGAGCTTTGAAGGTATTGCAACTTATAAAACTCAACAAAAATTTGATTTTGAAATTGATAGTGCAAAAGTGGGTGGTTCCGCAATGAAAAAACAAATAATGGGAATGTTAAAAAAACAATTTCAAAAAACTTTTTTATTGAGTTTTGATAAAAATAATTCCCTGTACAAAGAAGATTTAGAATTAGCACCTCCATCTGTTGGGTCAAATATTGTGGTGGTCAGTTCAAGCTTTGGTACTGGAGTCCTTTATAAAAACATCCAAAAAAAATATTTTATTGATCAAAAAGAGACTTATGGGAAACAATTTATTATTAGAGACTCACTGGTGGCATTGAATTGGGTACTCCAAAAGGAGACAAAAAATATAGGAGAATACACATGTTTTAAGGCTACATATGATATTGAAGCATCTAATTTTACTTTAGACGGAGATCAATCAGCTAATCTCCCAGTTAGTAGAGAAGTAACGGCTTGGTATACACCTCAAATACCGATTAGTAATGGTCCATCTCAATACCATGGTTTGCCAGGTTTAATATTAGAGGTTAATGATGGCGATATGACTATTTTATGTAGTTCAATTACTCTTAATCCAAAAGATGGTGTAAAAATTTATGAACCCAAAAAAGGATCAAAAGTAAGTCAAGCAGATTATAACAAAATAATATTGAAAAAATCCAAAGAGATGAGTGAGCAATATAGAAGCAAAAGTAGAGACTCAGAATCTGGAAATATTACAATTGAATATATTGAGCAATAATTTAATTTGTGAAGAATTTAACTCACTGTTGTTAAACATAATGTACATTTGAAAAATTTTTATAATGATTGCAAATACAATAAAAAATCTTTTTCTGTTAATGATAATCTTGGTGTCAAATCACATAATATCTCAAGATTTTCAAGGCAAAGCCTATTATTTTTCAAAAACTTCTCCTGATATGAGTGGATGGGGGAATGGGCAGATGACTGATGCACAAAAGAAACAGATCTCAGACAGAATGAAAGGTATGTTTGAAAAAAGTTATATACTTACATTTGATAAAATTTCTTCAATATACGAAGAAGAGGAGGTATTGTCAGCACCTGGAAAAGGTGGATTTAATTGGTGGAGTAGTTTTACTGCTGGGCCTCAATACAAAAACATCAGTGATAACCAATTTGTTCAAGATCAAGATTTCTATGGAAGACAGTTTTTAATTACAGACTCACTAGAAAAACTAGATTGGAAAATTGGAAATGAGACAAAGCAGATTGGTAAATATTTGTGTATTAAGGCAACAGCTGTTAAAACTGTTGATGAGTTTGATTGGAGAAGTATGCGTGGTAAGTCTAGAAAAAATAAAACTGAATCACAAAATAAATCTGAAAAGACAAAATCTATTACAGAGGATATTGAAATACCTAAGACTATAAATGTTGTTGCATGGTATACACCTCAAATTCCAATTAGTCAAGGACCGGGGGAGTTTTGGGGATTACCAGGCTTAATCCTTGAAGTTAATGCTGATCGAACTACAATCTTGTGCAGTAAAATCACTTTAAATCCACAAGATAAAATCAAAATTAAAGCTCCAGAAAAAGGGCGGGTTATATCTAGAGATGACTATAATTCAACTGTGAAACAAAAAATGATTGAGATGCGAGAAATGTACAGAGGACGAGGCAGCAGGAAATAATAATCCAATTTATCAAATTACATTTATATGAAAATTTATTTAAGTACAATATTTCTATTAATCTTTTCTTTTTCTTATTCACAAATTAAACTTGAGGGATATGTAAAAGATTCTCTTGGTAATGGATTAGAGTTAGCTAACGTTATCGCAATTAATAAAGCAACAAGCGCTTTAGACTCCTACGGAATAACAAACGAGAATGGTCGCTACAAGCTTAATCTTAAAAAGAATACAATCTACTCAATCCAAGTCAGTTACATTGGCATGAAATCAGCTGCTGAAAGATTGGAGACATTAACATCTGATGTGACAAAAAATTTTATTCTTCAAGAAGATAACTTATTAGACGAAGTTGAGTTAACATATGAAATGCCAGTAACTGTTAGTGGTGATACTTTGACATATAATGCAGATTCTTTCAATAAAGGAACAGAGCGTAAACTGGAAGATGTTTTAGAAAACTTACCAGGAGTTGAAATCAACGATGACGGCCAGGTTGAAGTTGAGGGCAAAGTAGTTACAAAGGTTATGGTTGAGGGCAAAGATTTTTTTGATGGAGATAGTAAATTAGCAACAAAAAATATTCCTTCAAATGCCGTTGACAAGGTCCAGGTTTTAAAAAATTATGCAGAAGTTGGACAGTTAAGTGGTGTTACAAACAACCAAAATAATGTCGCTTTGAATATCAAGCTCAAAGAAGGTAAAAAGAATTTTTGGTTTGGTAATATTTTAGGTGGCGGTGGAGAGCCTGAAGTTCATCCTAAGACAGATAATTTGTATTTAATCCAACCAAAATTATTTTATTATAGCCCAGAATATAGTTTAAACTTCATTGGAGACTTAAATAATATTGGTGAAGTAGCTTTCACTAGAAGAGACTATTTTAATTTCACAGGTGGGTTTAAAAGACCAAGTGCAACTAGTGGTACTAGTATAAATCTAGGAAATAATGATATTGGTTTTTTGACACTGCAAAATAATCGTGCTAAAGACATAAATACAAAATTTGGAGCTGCAAATTTCAGTTGGTCCCCAAAGAGTTCTCTCGATTTGGGAGGTTTTGCCATATTTTCAAATAGCAGAAATGAGCTTCAAGAAAATAGATCGATTCAGTACACTGATGCAGGAATTGGCATTCCAAATGAGGAGACTCAAAGTAATACTTTTCAAGAAAATAATTTAGGAATGCTTAAATTATCAACAAAATATCAGCCTGATGCGAATAATCAACTCGAGTATGAGATTTTTGGGCAGTTATCCCAAAGTGAACAAGATCAACGCTTTTTTTCTTCTATTAACCAATCAATTGATCAAATAGAAGAAGTTACTCCATTTAATGTAAGTCAAAACTTAAATTACTATTATACCCTTGACGATAAAAATATTTTTGCTCTAGAAGCTCAGCATGTATTAAAAGATGAAGACCCTTTATATAATGCCATTTTAGAGGACAAATTTAGCTATGATGACACTGCTGAAAATCTTGGGTTAGATCAATTTCAAAGCAATTATAATTTAAGTCAAGAAAAACGCGTACAATCTAATCAGTTAGATGCAAAGCTTGATTATTGGAGGATATTAAATAAAAAAAGTAATTTGAATTTTACATTAGGAACAATTTTTAGTCATCAAAAATTTGACTCAAATATATTTCAATTTTTAGATGACGGATCTTTGTATGATTCGTCACCAACTGATGTTTCTGATGTAAATTCAATAGACTACAGATTTACCGATTTATATTTAGGGCTTCATTACAGATTAAAGACAGGAATCTTTACGATTACACCTGGAATTTCTGGGCATGCATATAATGTTAATAATACCCAATTTGGTCAAAAAGCTACTGATAATTTTTTTAGGTTTTTACCTGATTTAAATGTGATTGTACAGCTTAAAAAGAGTGAGACTCTTAATCTAAATTACAGAATGCAAACACAGTTTACAGATGTTTCAAATTTTGCCAGTGGTTTGGTATTAAATAACTACAATTCTTTATTTTCTGGGAACCCTTACTTAGAAAATGCATTATCACACAATGTTAGTCTGTTTTATTATAGCTTTAACATGTTTAATTACACTAATGTTTTTGCGAGTCTTAATTATAATAAAAGTATTGATAATATACGTACACAATCTGTGTTTCAACCCGGAAGTGTAATTAGAGTGTCAACACCATTTAACTCTCCATTTGCAGATGAGAGTATGAATGCAAGTGGTCGATTTCAACGGACATTTGGAAAAATTAGAGGAACTTTAAGAGCAAATTTTAATTATTCAATTTTCAATCAATTTATTCAAAATAGAAGATCAGAAAATGAAACTTTTTCACAGACTTATAGAGCTCAAATCCGAACAAATTTTAGAACTGCACCTAATCTAGATTTAAGTTATCGTTACACTATACAAGATAATAATTTAGGTCAAAATAGTACTAAGTTTTATACAAAAAGCCCAACAATAGAGCTTGATGCTTTATTTTTAAAGTCTTTTACTTTTAGAACAGATTACTCATTCAATGATTTTAGTGATGAGATTGGAACTATAAATACATTTGAGTTTTGGAATGCTTCATTATCATATCGTAAGAACGAAGATGCTAAATTTGAATATGAATTAAGAGCAACCAATCTATTAGATACGAGATCCCAAAATCAAAGTAATGCAGGGAATATTTCAGTTAGCGCAACAGAGTATTTTATACAACCTAGATATATTACGTTTAGGGTACGATTTGAGTTATAATATATCCAAAAACCCTATAACTTAGAAATTGAAAGTTGATTTTATGGCAGGAATTAGATCTAATTTTTCCCATGTGAAAAGTTCTACTTCCATTTTTTTCTCAATACCATTTGGCTGACGGAAGGTTTTTTTTACAAACTTATTAGTTCTTCCCATGTGACCATAAGCTGAAGTCTCGCTATAAATTGGGGATCTTAATTTAAGAGATTTTTCAATTGCTGAAGGGCGAAGATCTACAATAGTCATAATTTTCTTAGCTATTTCACCATCACTAATTTTTAAATTAGAAGAACCATAAGTATTTACATATAAACCAGTGGGTTTTGCAATGCCAATAGCATAGCTGACTTGAACTAATATTTCATTACAAACTCCAGCTGCAACCATATTTTTGGCTATATGGCGCATAGCATAAGCTCCAGAACGATCAACTTTACTTGGATCTTTTCCAGAAAATGCGCCTCCTCCATGAGCGCCTTTACCACCATAAGTATCTACAATTATTTTACGCCCTGTTAAACCAGTATCTCCATGAGGACCCCCTATGACAAATTTACCTGTTGGATTAATATGATATATTATTTTTTCGTCAAAAAGCCCCTGAATAGATTTAGGTAATTTTGAAATTACTCTAGGTATTAAAATGTTTTTTACATCTTTTTCTATCCTATTTAACATTGCATTATCGTCACTTAAAAATGGGTCATGTTGAGTAGATAGTACAATTGAATCAATCCTCAAAGGAATATTTTCATCGCTATATTCAATGGTTACTTGACTTTTGGAATCAGGGCGTAAGTAAGTAATTTCTTCATTTTCACGACGAATACAAGAGAGTTCTTTTAAAATTCTATTGGAAAGTTCTAAAGCTAAAGGCATGTAATTCTCAGTTTCATTAGTAGCGTATCCAAACATCATACCTTGATCTCCAGCGCCTTGTTCTTCGAATTCATTTTTATCTACACCTCTATTAATGTCATCTGATTGTTCATGTATAGCTGATAAGACCCCGCAAGAATTTCCATCAAACATATATTCTCCTTTAGTGTAACCAATTTTATTTATAGTATCACGTGCAATCTGTTGAATATCAAGATATGTTTTTGATTTTACCTCTCCTGCTAATACAACTTGTCCAGTTGTAACAAGAGTTTCACAAGCCACTTTAGATTCTGGATCAAATGCGAGAAAATTATCAATAATTGCATCGCTAATTTGGTCGGCAACTTTATCGGGGTGTCCCTCTGACACACTTTCAGATGTAAACAAATAACTCATAGCTATAAATTATGAAGAAAAATTATTACAAAAGCTAAGGGATTTTACTGCTTTAGCTTTTTTTTCTGAGGTTGCAATCAGATCAAATTTATCCTCAATTAATTTGATTGCAAATGTAAAGATTTAAATTTTAAAAAAAAACTTTGACTCAAATATGTAATTTAATATCTATATTTATTTAGATTGTAACTTTATTTTTTTGCTTAGATATAATTTTTCATTATTACTTTTTTTTGTTTGTTTTTTTGCAATTTCTCAGAGCAAAAAAAATCTAAGTTATATTGATTTAAATTTTTTTTCAGGTAACATTGCTCGTCATAATGAAGACATAACTCATTTAATACAAGATCATCCAAATGGATTAATATTAGGATGGAATAAGCAAGTTTCTGGAGAAAAGTTTTGGCATAGCCTTTATAATTATCCGGAATACGGAGTTTCTTTTAACACTCAAAATTTTAATAACGATGTTTTAGGTAATTCATTTGGTTTATTTGGACATTACAATTTTTATTTTTTCAAAAGGCGGTTATTATTCCGCTTTGCACAAGGAGTCTCTTATGTCACAAACCCTTACAATAAAATAAGTAATCCTAAAAACAATGCTTTTGGCTCTCATCTATTAAGTGGCTCCTATGTTATGCTTAATTATAAACATCCTAAATTTATAGGACCATTGGCATTACAATGCGGCTTGACATTGCTTCATCTCTCTAATGGGAGTGTTAAGTCTCCAAATAAAAGTTTAAACACAATAGCTTTAAATATTGGTGTAAGTACAAGCAATAGTAATTCTTTTTCTTCAAAGAATAGCATTTCTCCAACCAAAATTGATTCCTCTTTTAAATATGGTGTTATTTTCAGATCCGGTATTAATCAAAGTGATGTTGTTGGTAGTAATCAATTTCCGTTTTATGTCTTTACTGGATATTTATTAAAACAATTGAATAGTAAGAGTAGTATTGTTTTTGGAATGGATTATTTTAATTCAAAATTTTTAAAAGAATATATTTTTTATCAAAGTGTGGCCTACCCAGAAAATAACATTGATAGCGATTTAGATTACAAGCGTTTAGGGGTTTTTATTGGTCACGAGCTATTATTTGGTGACTTTTCTATATTAACCGAGCTTGGCCATTACGTTTATGCTCCATTTGAATTTGAAGGATCTATTTACAACCGCTTAGGTTTTAAGCATCATATAACAAAAAGTATATTTTTTATTACTACTTTGAAATCTCATGCAGCTAAAGCAGAATCATTAGAATTAGGAATAGGGATTAAATTATGAATTTTAGAATAGCATTTTTTTTTATTTTTATTTTGTCATCTTGTGATAAGCAGGATGCTTTTGATTGTATCCAATCTATTGGTCATCCTATTACCGAAGAGTTTATTACTGATAACTTCGATGAAATTTTAGTTAACGAAAATATTGAGTTAACTGTAAAAGTAGGTAGCTTATTTAGTTTAAAAATTCAAACTGGGAGCAATATGATGTCTGATGTAAGCTATAGAATACAAGATGGAATTTTAATACTTACAGATGAAAACAGATGCAATTGGATTAGAAGTTATGCTCCCACAAAAGTAACAGTCGTAGCGCCTAATCTAAAAAAAATCACTAGTAATACTCAATATGAAATTAAATCAGAGGGAGTATTAACTTACCCAAGTTTAGAACTGATTTCTGAAAATTTTGATAATAATTTTCTCAGCTTAGGTGACTTTAATATACAAATTCAAAGCGAAAACTTATTTATTATTTCCAATAACTTATCTCAATTTTTTATCAGTGGCACAACTAATAATCTTCACATAGGTTTTTATTCAGGAACAACTAGTTTTTTTGGTTCAAATTTGATAGCTCAAGAGATAATTGTATCTCATCGCAGCGGTCATGATATTTTGGTTCATCCAATTTTATCATTAACTGGTGAGCTTAGGAGTACGGGCAATTTAATATCTGTTAAAACTCCTGAGTTAGTTGATGTCGCACAACTTTATACAGGGCAACTTATCTTTTTAGACCAATAAATTACAATATTTTCAAAATATAAGAGAATTATTAAACTTTAAGTTTTTTTTAATTGATTTTATTAGAATAATTTAAGCTTAAAAAAAAATATTAGATTGAATTTTGTTTTGAATAAAAAATCTCTACTTTAGCAAAGCAATTACAATTATTATGCTAATCTTAAATTAT
>Ga0213866_10000311_pt1 | contig 40387 bp, 29 predicted proteins | sample PICome_11_FD_160079 | JGI IMG/M metagenome (GOLD analysis project Ga0213866, IMG submission 160079) | Coastal seawater microbial communities near Pivers Island, North Carolina, United States - PICO284 | ecosystem: Environmental > Aquatic > Marine > Coastal | place: USA: North Carolina... | reverse complement strand
CGATACCACGCAATCAACACACCCTGTCAGGCGATTATTGAGGATGGTGTTTTCTGCGCCGCCGAGGGAGTTTCAGAGGCCTACCCCGAAGATAGCTGGCTCGCGCAACTCAAGGCGGAGAGCTATGTCGGATCGCAACTGTGCGGCGACAAGGGCCAAGCCGTTGGCGGCGTCGCCCTGATCAGTAAAAAAGTCATCAATAACATGGAGCCTTACCAGAGGATCATTGATTTCTTTGCCCCGCACCTTGCTCGCGCACTGGAAGTTCGAGCCAAGCTTGAATCCCTTAAAGCACAGAACGAACAGCTCGAGACTCAACTGCTTGAGCGGCGTCTGATCGCCGAACAACCCAAAGAAGAAAATGCATCCACGAGTGGCAATACCCACCTCGCAAGGATCGCCAGCAGGGTCCATGCACTGGCCGGCGTGACATTCCTTCGGCATCTGCTCGATAACATCTGCGAAACATTCGACGTCGTTCAGGCCGGGATCTTTTATCTCGATCCGGACAGCGAAGAACCGATGCTGAACTCCATCGTTTTTCGGGACACCGGGGTCCTCGCAGACATGGTCTGTTACGCCGTCGAGGGCACCCCATGCCAGGTGGCGTTAGAGCAAGGAGAATTTTGCCTAGATCGCGACGCCCAGAAAGTATTTCCAAACGACGAATTCCTATCGGAAAATGGATCTGAAGGATATGTCGGCGTACGATTGTCAACGCACAAGGGAGAAGTAATCGGCATCCTTTGGGTGCTAGACAACAAGCAGCTTGAACAACCCCAAGCCCTTGAACGCGTGCTTCAGTTCTACGCCCCGCGAGTCAGTTCGGAGCTCGTAAATTTCCTGCATCTGGAGCAATTGCTTCAGGATAAGGAACGGCTAGAAAAGCAGATGGAATCGCGGCAGGCCTAGTATTCACAAGCGTTTGTAACGACGTCGCGTCATTCAATAAAAACTTCTTTACAACAACCCCCTCGACTTTAGTAGCCGACATGCGGCTTTAATGTCTATAGTTGTTAAATTAGTTCATCAAGGCCAACTCATCATTCAAGTAGTAACGTATGTCTGGAACGAGAAGTATTGACAACTTGACCCCACGCGAGGTTGAGATCTTGACTCTGATTGCACAGGGCCACTCCATCCAGGAGATCGCACAAAAGCTTCATCGCAGCGGAAAAACGATCGAATCTCACCGCCTCGCTTTAGGACGGAAACTAAAAGTATCCAATCGCGTTGAGCTCGCAAAGATTGCGATCGCAAACAATCTCATTCAACTTTCGCCGACAGGCCCACAGACAAGCAACGTGACCGACCATGAAGTGCAATGGCTCGACGCGATTAATGAATCGATTGGAAATGCTGTAGGCGGCGCCCTAATCGAACGCTTTAGCCGAGCGGCAAGCCGCCTGCCGGGGATCCGTTACGCAGGCGTCTGTACACCCGCCCCCGAGCAAGAAGGTGAGTACAACCGCCTGACCATCTCGCTTACAGAATCTGGTGGCTCTGGGATATCCGTGCGCTACAACGCTGTCGGGACGCCCTGCGAGCAAGCGATCAATCAAGGGCAGTGCATCATTCCCGAAGGGATACAGGAAAGATTCCCTGGAGATGTATGGCTTAAACAGATCGATGCTCAGAGCTACATCGGCATCCAATTCAATGGCGTCAACGGACAGCCATTGGGGTGCGTCGGCCTGGTCGGCTGCGAGCCGCTAACCGATACCGCGTCTCTACAGCGCGTTATCTCCTTTTTCGCGCCTCACATCTCAGGTGCACTGGACGTCCTCAAGCAAATCGATGCGATGCAGGCGCAATGTGACCTGCTCGAACGCCAGATCGAAGGGATCAAGACCTCGGCCGTGCCCGATGAAAAAAGCGGAAAGATCAGCCCGCTCTCAATCACATTGGCGCAGATCGCGAGCGAGGTCCAGCCCTATGCAGGCCCAATGTTCCTGAGAAAAATCCTAGAATCGATAAGCAAAACCTATTCCCTGACCCACGCGGGCATCTGCGTCCTGGACCCCAGCAAAGCCAAGCCCACCCTCCGCTTGGTTGTCTTTGTTGTCGACGGCCAAGTTGTTGATGACATCGCCTACACGACGATGAATACGCCTTGCGAGATCGCCTTAGACAAAGGGTACTACAGCATCCCGAATGCAGCGGGAACTGCATTCCCGGAAGACGAATTACTGCTGAAAAATCAGATCGATAGTTATGTCGGGGTGCGCCTGACATTGCCTTCAGGCGAAGTTGCAGGGTTGCTTTGGATGGGCAATCGCGGGCCAATCGAGGAAACAGACGCAATCGGCCAGATATCCGCCTACTTCGCCCATCGCATCGGCTCAGAGCTGGAACAGATCCAACGTTTTGACGCGCTGATAGAAGAACGCGAGAGGCTCGAAGAGCAACTCCAAAGCAGTCATCAATCCGCGCCAAACGAACTACCAGCTTAGCCAAAGAGTTTTTCGAGTGCGTCCTTGGCCTCGGTCCAGTTCTGCTCGTCCTGACCCTGGGGCCGGCCCTTGGCCAACCAGATCTCGTATGCCTTCTGAGCGATCTGGTCGTGGGTCACGACGACGACGGGCTTCGCATCCGCGTTCGCCTTGGCCTTGCCCTTACGCTTGGTCTTGGTCTTAGATTTGGCGACCGCCTTCTCCGCGGCTTTCTTGGCCGACTTCTTCTTAGTCTTGGTCGTCGCTGATGCCTTCACGCGTTTGGTACCAGCGGACTTCTTGGTCTTCTTATCTTTCTTTTTCGCTGCCATCGGGCTCGCCTTTTTGCTGCGGGTTGTTGTTTTCTTCGTGGCCTTCTTCGCGGATTTCTTCGCGGTCTTTTTCTTCGTCGTTTTCTTTGCCATCGCCTTCTTGCGGGTTACTTTTTTGGCGGAGGCTTTCTTCGCTGTCTTCTTCTTGGTCGTCTTCTTACGTGTGGTATTCTTGGACTTGGCCATCGGGCGAGATCCTTTCTTTCCTTTGCGCTCCAAGTTGTGGTCAGAGCGATTCATCGATGAGTAGGCCGGAGGCGCACAGCATAACGCCCATGCGTCCGGCTATCAGGGCTGAGCGGCGCTCGATCAAAAAATCATACTTAGTCGTGAAAGAGCGGGCCTCAGGCCGCCCCGGCAGTGTCCAGAGCCTCGAGCACCGCATCGGTGTGGCCTTTGACCTTCACCTTGTCAAAACGCTCGTGCACCTTCCCCTTCGGGTCGATCAGGAACGTCGTACGGACGACGCCCATGTACGTTCGACCGTACATCGATTTCTCCTGCCAGACACCGTATTTTTCGCAGACCTTGGCCCCTTCGTCCGCGAGGATCGGGAAGTTCAGGTCGTACTTGCCCGCGAACTTGGCCTTGGACTTTTCATCGTCCGGACTGATGCCGAGCACCACGGCACCGCGGGCCTGGACCTCGCTCTGGGCGTCGCGGAAGCCGCAGGCCTGGGTCGTGCAGCCGGGGGTATTGTCCTTGGGATAGAAATAAAGCACGACCCACTGGCCCTTGTATTGAGACAGGCGGTGCTTGATACCTTCTTGATCGGCCAGGTGGAACGCCGGGGCGGGTTTGCCGGGTTCGATCATCGCGGGGGCATCCGCCTCTTTTCGCTTTGCCATGCTTGCAGTCCTCATCGGTTTGCGGGGTATTCTGTAGGGTTGTAGATCGTAGGCTTTTCCCTACGGGTTGTCCTGTTATGGAGCCGCTTTGCTGACAAACCCGCTAGCGATGCTGAGTTTTGTCGCGCCGTGGATGGCCGTCGGCGCGGTCGCTGCGGTCGGGCTGCCACTTCTCGCGCACCTGCTGAGCCGGACCAAGTACCGCGAGGTTACCTTCCCAGCAGCCCGGCTTGTGCAGAAGGCCGTCGCCGCCACCTCACGCATCGAACACCCCAGGCACCGGCTACTAATGCTCCTGCGCTGGATGATCCTCCTGCTGCTTGTCATCGCGTTCATGCGGCCCCAATGGTTGCCCGAAGCGAAGGCACGGGACCATGCCGACGGCGTCGCGCTGGTCGTGCTCATCGATGCGAGTGCCTCGATGCAGCGCACGATCGACGGAGCAACCCTGTACGAACGCGCGGTGCGCGAGGCCCAGACGCTGATGAGCGGGCTGGACCCGTCTCGCGATGTTGCGGCGGTGATTCGGGTCGACCGCCAAGGCCAATCACTGCTCCCCGAGCCCACCGCCCAACTCAGCCTGCTTTCAGATCGCCTACGCGAGACCCAGCCCGGCTATACGAGCGCGGACTGGTCCCGAGCCCTGGCAACCGCACAGCGCCAGATCAAGATCGCCCAGCGCCCCGGCACGGTCATCACCATCAGCGACCAGCAGGCCGAGGCACCGGGACTGGAAGACGACACGGACACTAGCCCCATTTCATCGCTCCGCCATGTCCGCATCGATGGGCCGACCGAGAACACGGCGGTGCGTCTGGTCGACCTCCATCCATATCCCCCGATCGCGGGCCAGCCCATCACCGCGACCGTTGACGTCAATCACTTCGGCAACCAGCCACGCACCACCAGCCTGACCGCATCACTCGGCGATACGACCACGGAGCGTACACTCACGCTGTCGCCTGGCTCCTCGCAGCGCATCGAGTTGCGGCTGCCTACGCCGAACGCTTCGAGCGCAACGCTACGCGTCACGCTCGACTCGCAAGACGCCATTCAATCGGATAACACCACCGGCATCCCGTTATCGCTACAGTCGAACGCGCGCGTGATGATCGTGCACGACGCGTCTCCCGCATCGTTCGCCTTGGCCAAGCGCGTTGCCACGCTTGTGAACCCGGGAGAGGTCCCTGGGACTGCACTGCCCACAGTCGACCTCAATTCTGCAAGCGAGGCCATCGCCAAGCTGAAAGTCGCCGACGCCTCAAGCCTGCGGACCGTGATCCTGCTGAACGCGGCCAACATGCCAGAGGCGTTGAGCCCGGCGCTTGAAGCCTATTGCCAAAGCGGCGGCGGGGTGGTTCAGTTCGTCGCTGACCCGACTGACCGCAACCAAACCACGACCGCTGCCAACATCGACTTTTCACTGCCTGCACTGCGCGTGTTCGAAGGCCCCGCGCGTGGCGGGTTGGCCGCGCTGGAATGGCCGGGCGTGGACAACGCGCCGCTCAATGAGCAGGCCAAGCCGTTGCTGGTCGACACGGAAGGGCGGACGATTATCGCGGCGCTTAATCGCAGCCGAGGACGAGTCGTCGCAATCAATGCGGTCTTGTCTACAGGTCCGGGCGGCCTGCTCGCCGAACCCGCCTTCGTCGTGCTCTTCAATGAATTGTGCCGTTACGCCTCGCCCGGCCCGGCATTGCCTGACCCGATCCGGCCGGGCGATCCGATGCCCAGCACGTTACAAGACGCCGAACAAAAGCGATTCCCTACGAACGCCAACCTAAGTACCGCCATCTACAGCGCGCCCGGGCAGTATGCCGGAGTCGATCCGCGTGGCAGCATGGTCGACGAGCGGTGGGTCGAGCTTGACCCTGCAGAATCGGACACGACATCTGGACCGGCATGGGTATCGCCTGAGGGCGGCGGGGCGTCTGCGACCGACCCCTCAACGCCAAGCAGCGCCGACCTCGCTCATACGATTCGCCCCAACCCGACCGAGCTTTGGCCCTATCTCGTCCTGAGCGTCTTACTCCTTGTCGCCAGCGAGTCACTGCTGCTCGCTCGTTTTGCAGGCGCGCGTAGACCGGCCGGGCAAGGGGGTGCGGCGTGATTGCCCTTCCACTCCTCGTTCAGTTGGCCCAGTCGCTGTATCGACCGCCGATCACGTTACTGGTCGTCGGACTCGCGATCGCGATCGCCCTGACAAGCCTGTTCATCGCCGCTCGCCGTGAGCACACACGGTGGACGGTATTACTGCGCGTCGTTGCGATCGCGGGGGTCGCCTGGGTGCTCATGGGCCACAGCCGGACCGAGCCGCATGGCCCATCTACGGCAGCGCCACCCAAATTGACGATGCTGGTCGACACCTCCGCGTCGATGGCAGAACTCGACGCCGCCGCGTCTACTAACAGCCCGCCGCGTTCCCGCCTGCAGGCCGTGATCGACCGCTATCTCAGCGCGGAGCGCATGAACGCACTGCGTGAACATGCGGACGTCGAACTGATCGCTTTCGACAATCAGATCCGGCCCTACCACCCATCGATTCAAGCCCAAGGCCCCGCGACAGAACTGCTCGGAGCGATCGCACAGACACGCGCCGACGCCACACTCATCCTCAGCGACGGGCATGACACCAGCCGCCGCGCGAAACAGCCCGCAGACCTGTCCGCCGCAGGCCGATTGTTTGCCGTGCCCGTCGGCGCCCCGAGATCGGCACCCGACCTCGCGCTGCAGGCCTGGCCCGACAGCGACCGCCTCTTCGAAGACCAGCGCACCACCATCACGGCCACCCTCCAGCAACGCGGGTTTGAGGGACGCGATGCGATCGTCGAACTGCTCTTCAACGGTGAAGCAATCGACACCCGACCGATCACCCTTGGCGAATTGAGCGAGATACATCGTTTTGAAGTCAGCCCGCCGCTGGCACCCGGCCAGACCGTGCAGGCCAACCACTACACTGTGCAGGTGCGCCTGACTGAAGGTGAAGAGGCCTACCCCGACAACAATGTGCAGGACCTGTTCATCCAGACCAGCCGAGGCCGAATCAAGGTGCTGCTGATCGAGGGCGAGCCGTATTGGGACACGCGCTCGCTCGCCCGGCTCATCGCCGGTCACCCGCGATTCGATCTCACAGCGCTTTACAGTTTCGGTGATCAGCGGCGCAGCCGGGTCCTCGGCGAATCGATCGATCCGGCGACCGACCCTGCGATGCAGCTCGAAGCATTCGACATCGTGATCCTTGGTCGCCAGGCCCAGCGACTGACCGACCCAGGGTTTGGCGACCGGCTCAGCGCATTCGTGAGGAAAGGCGGGGCGGCGGTCTTTGCACGGGGTCAACCGTTTGATGCAAACGATGCCAAAGGGCGGGCGCTGCTTCAGAGCACAGACGGCATCAGCCCGGTGAATTGGGGCGAACCGGTCGTTGGCGAGATGCGGGTCCGGCTTGGGCAATCGGCCGATGCACGTGGCCCACTGGCGGACCTGCGCGATGATGAGGTGCTGTCTAGGCTGCCCGGCATGCTTGCCGCGACGCGCATTGATGGGCGCAAAACTGCCTCGCTGGTCATGCTTGAACAGCAGCAGGGCGATGGGCCCGCGATGGCAGCACTAACGAGCCTGCGTGTCGGTTCGGGCGTGAGCATGGCCGTGTTGACCGAGGGGCTCTGGCGTTGGGAACTACTGCCTGACGCGGGTAACGAGACTGAGACCCAATCGATCTACGGCGTGTTCTGGATTCGCGCATTGCAGTGGCTGGCATCGGGCGGGGCGTTCCTGCCCGGGCAGGACATCGCAATCGAGGCCGACCGCTTGAGCGTCGAACCCGGCGAAACGGTCACGCTCAATATCAGCACGCGCTACATCGAGACCGCCGGACTCAATCTGCAGCTCAAAGCGATCGATGCAGAAGGGAATGCTCAGCCCCTCCAAACAACCCCCGGCTCGACGCCCGGCACCTACACCACGGCGTTCACCCCCGAGCAGACCGGCGTGTACCGCTTCAGCCTGACGACCCCGGGACGCAACGACCTGATCGAGCCCGATGAGCCACTAACCACACACGTCGCATCCATCGACCGATCGCCCGAACGACGCGACACCTCCGCCCAGCCCGACCGGCTTAAACAACTGGTCGAATCGACCGGCGGGGTGTGCCTGACGCTCGACAACCCCGATCCGCTGATCGACTACCTGCAAACCCTGCAGGCCCTGCGAGGTTCGGAGGATCGGGTGGACTATGCTTTTAATAACTGGCCGATTTTCGCCTTGATCGCAGGGTGCTTCGGCCTCGAGTGGATCTGCAGACGACTGGGCGGGCTCCGATGACAAGCATGCAAGCCCCGACACCCCGACGCCGCGGCGAAGTAAGAGAGCTGCTACGCGAGCAGGTCACCCGATCCGTCATGCGCGGCAGGCTGCTCGGCTCGATTGGTTCACTGCTGTTCGCACTAGGCGTCTTGCTCAGCGGGCTCTTCATCCTGGCGGTCATCGACGCGGTGTACCCGCTTGCGGCCGCGCCTAGGTTCACGGTCATGCTGCTGTTTCTGCTTAGCGCGGCTGCGTTGGGCGGCACCCTTGCATTCAAGCCGTGGCTGAACGAACGATTCAAGTTCGCAGCGGGCGAGCAGATCGACCGCGCGGGCGGTGCATTAGACCAACCGGTCACACGTGGGCTTTCGCTGCGAGAGCCCATGGACGATGACAGCCTTGCATTGATGTTGATACAGCGTGCCGAGCAGCGGGCCGCGGATGTGGCGCAGTCCGTTGAACCACGCAGGGCCTACCCGCTTGCCAATCTCCGACGCCAGGGCCGCTGGCTACTGCTCGCGCTGGGCCTGTGGGTGCTGCTGGCCATCATCCTGCCCGGGCAGTTCTTCTCGATATTCACGCGCGTCGCGCTGCCTTGGAACGACGCGCCGCCGTTCTCACTGACGCAACTCGATCCGACATGGGAGCCCAAGCCGCCGGACGCGGGCGACGATGTCCGCGTGTCGGTCCTGCCCGAGGGGCTGATGCCTGAATCGGTTGACCTGCTCCGAGTCGACAGCGATGGGAGCGAGGCCGAGCGGTTTGAAATGCTTACCGACGCGGCAGGAACGTTCCACTACACGCTGCGGCAAGTCGAGCAACCAATCACCTTCAAGCTCGAGGCGCACGGGCGAGCGACGCGCAGCTATACCATCCAACCCACGCCACGCCCGCCTGCAGATGCCGATGACGACCCGAATACCGATCAAGGCGACGAGACGAACGACGGCGGCTCGACAACCTACGACCCCGACCGTGTCATCGCCCGCGACATCACCACGCACCCTGATTGGCCGGACCTCAAAGCCAAGCTCGACAGCCTGATGGCCAAGCTCGCGGAGGTGCAGGCAAATGCCGCATCAATCGACCCCATCGATGCGAAAGCACTGGCTGAGCTGGCCGATCAGATCGCCGAGTTGAGTGCAGACGCCAAGGCGCTTGCGGGCGATTTGCAAGCAGTGCGTGGTGAGTTGCCACCCGATGCCGCAGCCGCGTTGGCCGAACTACAAGCCGCGTTGGCTGGCATGCAGAGCGCCACGATCCCCGCGCCACCCGGTTCTTCCGCCAGCCCATCTGCGGGCACCCCAACCCCCGCCGACTGGCTCGACCAGGCCGCCAAAGCCGCCGCGCAAGACCGGCTGCGCATCGCCAAAGGCGTCGGCCCGTCCGATCAACCCACCCCCGAGGGCGTCTCCTCGGGCAATCCCGACGGCACCGGCCCAACCGTCCGCGACCCGAGCACATCCGGCACCTATGATGAAACCGGCACCAACGGCGAATCCGGACCGCTGCCCGCCGCCGTGATGCAGCAGGTCCCGCCGAGCTATCGCCCGCTGATTACCGCGTACTTTGACCGCCTCGCAGAGCCTGAGCCCGACACACCTTAAAAGCCTAACCATGATGAACCACACGCACACGCCAAACCGCCTGTTGCTAATGATCGGTCTCATTGCGCTCGCCTTCTCACTAGCGTTGACGAACGCACAGGCCCAACCCGCGGACACCGACCCAAGCGCCAAAGATGACGGCGAAATCAAGGTCGCACGCCTGGTCTATGACAACGGCAAAACCGCGGTCTGCTTCGCGGATCAATTCCTCGCGACCTACGCACGCGAGACCGGGCAAAACGTCAAGCGGGGCTATGTCCAGATCGCCTTGGACAGCGACAAAGTCTTTGACCACCCCTTCGTCGTGCTCAGCGGGCAGGAGGCGTTCGAGCTTTCGGACAAGGAGAAGAAGAACATCAAGCGCTACATCGATCGCGGCGGCTTCGTCCTCGCCTCAGCGGGCTGTTCGAATGTGGCCTGGGCAAGGGGATTTGAGAGCGCCATCACCGAACTGTTCGGCAAAGATGCCCTCCAAGGGATCGGCACCGACCACGCACTGTTCCACACGGTCTACGACATCGACCACATCGATGTGCGAAAGGCGGGTGGTCGCACACCGATCCAGGCCCTGACGATCGACGGTCGGATTCGCGTGCTGTACTCGCCGCTTGGCCTGAACGACACGGGCAACGCCGGGGGCGACTGCTGCTGCTGCGGGGGCAGTGAGATCAAGAACGCCCGGCTGATCAACGTCAACGCCCTGGGCTACGCATTGACACGCTAAGCTTGTTGGTTTCGGGCACCCCGCGGCGATGGAATCCAACATCGGGGGATTTCTTGCATTTTTCGTGACGTTTGCAGCCACAGCGGCCGATAGGTGAGGTACCCTTACCGACACAAGGCGCTGCCCGCAGACCCAGATCAGGGACCCCACCACCATGGCGATCAAAGAAGACGGCCACTACATCACGTTCGGACAGCACATCCAACAGCAACAGCAATACTTCCCCAGCGCATCGGGCCAGTTCTCGTGGCTGCTATCGGGTATTACTCTGGCGACGAAGATGATCGCTTCCTACGTCCGCCGCGCCGGGCTCATTGATGTCTGGGGCGAGCAGGGCTCAACCAACATCCAGGGCGAAGAGGTCAAGAAACTCGACATCATCGCCAACGACGCACTGAAGAAAACGCTCGGCTACCGCGGCAACGTTGGCATCATTGCTTCTGAAGAAGACGATGAGCCCCGGGTGATTCAGGAAGTCAGTGCGGAAGACTCCTACATCGTGATGTTCGACCCGCTGGACGGCTCCTCAAACATCGATGTCAACGTCTCGGTCGGCACGATCTTCACGATCTTCAAGAACCCACCGGAAATCGATGGAGCCGCCAAGAGTGTGCTCCAGCCCGGCGCCAAGCAGGTCGCGGCCGGCTACGTGCTCTACGGATCGTCGACCGTTCTGGTCTACACCGCGGGCAACGGCGTACACCAGTTCACCCTCGACCCGCAGTTCGGCGCCTACCTGCTGACGCGCGAAGACATCAAGATGCCCGACCATGCGGGGACCTACTCGGTCAATGAGGCGTACCTGCACCGTTTCCCAGAGCCGTACCAGCGCTACCTGCACTGGTCTAAACACCCTGAGGGCGGCGGTTACAAATCCCGTTACGTCGGATCGTTGGTCGCAGACTTCCACCGCATCCTCATCACCGGCGGCATCTTCATGTACCCGCCGACGACCGAACAGCCCGACGGCAAGCTCCGCCTGATGTACGAGTGCAACCCGCTGGCGTTTGTCGCCGAGCAGGCCGGCGGCTTGGCCTACGGCGAAGGCGGAAAGCGCATCATGGAGATCGAACCGACCGACGTGCACGACCGCACCCCGCTGGTGATCGGCGGCAAGAAGAACGTCGAAGAAGCCATGCGCTTCATCAACGACCCGGTAAAGGTCTAAACTGTCGGCGTGCCCGAGCCCTCCATTATCACGATCGGCAACTTCGACGGCGTCCACCTCGGACACCAGGCGATCCTTGCCACTGCGCGGAAACTGGCAGACGCTGCCAACGCGAAGGTGCTTGCACTGACGTTCGATCCGATGCCCGTCGCGGTGCTGCGTCCGGGTGAAGGCCCGCCGCATGTGGGAACGATCGCACAGCGGACTGAGGCACTGAAGCGGGCAGGTGCCGACGAGGTCAAGGTCATCGAGCCAACGCGTGAGATCCTGGGCATGGACGCACAGCCGTTCATTGATTCGCTGATTGAACAGCACAACGCCACCGGCTTTGTCGAGGGCCAGGACTTCCGCTTTGGCAAACAACGCAGCGGTGACATGGCGATGCTCGCCGAATTCGGCCGTGAGAAAGAGCTAGCCGTCCAGGCCTTGCCACGCGTCGAGGTCGCGCTCAGCGATCAGACCCAGGCGCCCATCTCCAGCTCACTCGTGCGCTGGCTCATCGGGCGCGGACGGGTAGAGGACGCTGCCGCCTGCCTGGGCCGTCCCTTCGAACTAACCGGCACCATCGTCAAAGGTGAACAGCGGGGCCGGACCATCGGCGTCCCCACCGCTAACCTCGATCCCGACGCCTACGCCGGCCTGATCACGCCCATGGACGGCGTCTACGCGGGCACCGTCACCCTCGAAGACGACGGCACCCATCGTCCCGCCGCGATCAGCATCGGCCTGAAGCCCACTTTTGGTCACGACCGACTCACGATCGAGGCTCATCTGATCGATTACAACACGGAGGACCCCGACGCGCTCTATGGCAAGCCCGCCCGGTTTGCCTTTGCCCGCTGGGTCCGCGACCAGTACCCTTTCCCGGGGGTCGCTGAACTGAAAGAACAACTGATGCGCGACATCGATACCGTCCGCCACACACCCGACCCGACCGCTACGACCTGCGACTAACCCTTGAACGACTACACCTCCAATCTCACGCTCGATCACGCCGCGGAACTGCTCACGCAAGCCGACGGCCCGATCACGGTTATCACCCACAGCAAACCCGATGGCGACGCAGCCGGCACGCTCGTTGCCCTTGTTACCGCGCTCAACGCCATCGGCAAACAGGCCCGTGGCATCCTCTGCCCGCCGATCGCTTCCTCGTTGAACTTCCTGGCCAACAGCCACAGCATCGAGGTCGTCGAGGATGCCTCACATTTCCCCGCCGATACCGCTCAACTCGTCATCGTCGATACCGGCGCGTACTCCCAGCTCGGCCCACTGACCGACGCCGTTCGCCCCTTGCTCGACCACACGCTCATTCTCGATCACCACCTTTCGGGTGGCGTCGAAGCGGCTCACCGCTATATCGATACAACCGCCGCCGCCGCCGCCGAAATTGTTGCGAAATTGATTAGCAGACTCCTCGGCGACAAACCAGTTGGCACCCAGGTGCTGCAGACGATCAACGATGCGCTCTTCACCGGCATCGCGTCGGACACCGGCTGGTTCCGCTTCTCCAACGTCACGCCCAATACCCACCGCCTCGCCGCCGACCTGATCGCCGCGGGCGTCGACCACGCCGGTCTCTATGCCCGACTCGAACAGACCGAGCGACCCGAGAAGCTGAAGCTGCTGATCCGCGCGGTCGATTCACTGGAACTGCTCGCCGATGACCGCGCCGCCGTGATGACCCTGCATACCCAAGACTTTGTCGAAACCGGTGCACGGCCTGAAGAAACCGAACGCCTCATCGATATCCCCCAACAGGTCGGCAGCGTGCAGGTCATCGCGATGATCAGCGAGGCCCAGACCGAGCGAGGCCCACAGACACGCGTGAGCTTCCGCAGCAAGCCGCTGGCCGATGCGGTTAACGTCGCCGACCTGGCAGCGACCTTCGGCGGTGGGGGGCACGCGCGTGCTGCCGGCGCCAAGATCGATGAGCCCATCGATCAGGCCCGCCCACGCATCGTTGCCGCGCTAACCGAAGCGGTCCACACCGCGACTGCGGGCTGAGCCCAACATCTCCACATCAAGCGCCATGACGCGACGCGGCTTGCCGCGAGATGCCGCATCGCTTGCGTTTGAGGCGCGGCAAGCCGTGTCGCTTCATACCGCGTGGCGGGTTGTCGCCACACAAGTGCAAAACCTGACGAACCGTTATCCCGGCGTGCGATCAATTATCTTCCCGCTGGCCTTAACCGGCACTCCATGCGGAGCTTACGTCATTTTCGACGCAAAGCCCGATATTTCGTGGCCCAGCGCCCTTGCATCCACAACATCTTGTAGTACAGTGATCTGAATTCAGGCCATACCTGCCGCATCAGGCCGCTCAGGGAGACTCCGATTGCCCGTACTCAGTGACCGCCAGATCCGTGACCAGCTCGTCGTCGAGCCGTTCACACCCGCCGAGAAACGCCCGGGACGCATTTCCTACGGCGTCTCGTCCTACGGCTACGACGCCCGCGTCGGCACGCTCTTCAAGATCTTCACCAACGCACCGCTCGACGGCGGGGCCTCCATCGTCGACCCAAAGAACTTCGACGACCGCAACTTCGTCACCGTCGACACCGCCAAGACCGGCAAAGACCACGTTATCATCCCGCCCAACTCCTTCGCGCTGTGCGAGACGGTCGAGACCTTCTCGATCCCGCGGGATGTACTGGTCGTCTGCGTCGGCAAGAGCACTTACGCCCGCTGCGGTATCATCGTCAACGTCACGCCCCTCGAACCGGAGTGGCGCGGCAAGGTCACGATCGAGATCAGCAACACGACCCCGCTGCCCGCGAAGATCTACGCCAACGAAGGCATCGCGCAGATGATCTTCCTCAAGGCCGAGGAGCCGTGTGAGATCAGCTACGCCGACAAAGCCGGCAAGTACCAGGACCAGACGGGATTGGTACTGCCGAAGGTGGATTGAAGCAACAACGCATTTTGAGACTGGAGCCGAGTAACACGCCCCGAGGGGCGGACAAGGATTAAACAGAGTTGGGCGAGACGGTACGCGACGGATCGCGACGCGATGGACCGCAGCCGACCGCGGCACGATGCCGCGACATACCCGACCCGACACGCATGGCCAGGGCCGGCCAAACGCTCGCTTCTTTCTCCCTCCGCCCCCTTGGACAATCCACCTGTTCAAGGGGGCTTTTCAATGGAAGGGGACGGGGGCGAGGGGACAAAGGGCGCAGTAAAAAAGGCCAAGTGAAAAAGCATCATGCCTTTCACTTGGCCCCTGCCCCCTGATCTCTCCCCCCTTTACTTCTTATACATCTCGTGATCCTTGTTGCCGCCGGACAGGATGTAGGCGGTCAGGTCACGCAGCTCGGTCGCGCTCAAGGCATCGACCAGGCCCGCGGGCATCGTCGAGACCTTGGAGATGTTCTCCGACGCGATCTGATCGGCGGGCACCGTGATCTTCTTGTCCGGCTGACGCGGGTCGGGCAGGACAACAACGCCGGCGTCGGTCTTCTCGATCATTCGGCCAACGACCTTCTTGCCATCCTTGGTCACGATCTCGGTCATCGCGTACTGGTCAGAGATCTCATGGCTGGGCTCGATTGTGGCCCGCATGAAGTCGGAGATAGAGAACTTGTTGGCTGCCGTGGTCAGGTCCGGGCCGATCTCAGAGCCGTCGCCGTTGACGCGGTGGCACTGCCAGCACAACGCGGACTGGAACAGGCCCGCACCGCGGTCAAAGTCCCTGCCGGTGAGCTTGCCATCGACGAGCTTGGTCGCGGTGTCGGTGGTCCACTTCCGTCCCGGGCCCTTGGGCTGGACGATCGAATACTTCGGCTTGACCGTCGGGGCTTCGGTGACATCGACGAGCAGCGGCTTCTCCTCGTCACTGAGTGTCGCGATCGCCTGTTGACGGATCTTCTTGAGCGCGTTGGCATACGAGTTGCCGCCGCCGGAAAGCGTTGCGAGGTTCAGCCAGGAGAAGAAGGCCCGTCGCTGCGTCAGTGTCCAGCCTTCATCGATGTTGCGGAGCATGAACGCGATGCCCAGTTCCACCGACGGCGGCGGGTTGTCACGCATCGCGTTGATCGCTGCGCCGTAGCGGTCGTTCTGCGACGCGAGGTCCAGCCACGGCGGGGTCGGCGTCTGCACGCTATTCATCAGGTCCAGTGCGAACTGGATCACCGTCGGGTCACCGAGTGCAACACGCAGGCGGACGACCTCGGTGTTGATCGCCAGGCTCTCGCTTGGCACAAAGCCCTCGAGCTTGGCGAGGATCGCGTCGCGTTTGGCCAGGTGAGCAGGATCGTACTTGCGGGGGCTGGTGTAGTTCTCGACCTCGGCCTTGCGGTACATGGCGACGGCAACGGCACGGGCCCATGCAAGTTTTTCAACTTCGGTGCCTGGGTCAGCGGCGAGAAGGACATCCATCGCGGCGTCGTGCTTGTGTCGTGCAAGCGCGAGGCCGGCCATGATCTGTGTCAGCGCATCTTTTTCGGCCTTGGCCTTCTCAATGTAGCTGTCAGCCGGTTGGTGCTCGAGCGCGACACGTGCGGCGAAGCGGATGAAGCGGTCGTCGTGGTTAAGGTTCGACCAGATGAAGCCGAGCTTGTCTGCCGGGCTATCTGGGGTGTGCAGCGTTTCAAGCTCCTTGCGCAATTGGGCGAGGGCGTTGAGCGGCTTGACCTCGGGCACGGCCTTGTCGTTGACGCCGTAGTACGAGACGCGATACAGCGCCGAGTCGCCGCGTCGGCCGCCGGCGGTGAAGTACATGTTGCCGTCGTCCGCGATCGCCACGTCGGTCACGGGCAGGGGCTTGCCCATGACGAAGGGTTCGAGTTCGCCTTTGTAGGTCGCGCCGTCTTCTTCGAGGTGGATGGCGTAGATGGTGCCGTAGGTCCAGTCCAGGACGTAGAGGGCGGACTGGTACTTGGTGGGGAAGGATGCGCCGGTGCCGAAGGTCACGCCGACGGGCGAGCCCGGGCCGATGTCGACGACGGCGGGCAGCGAGTCTTCGTAGTAGGCAGGCCATTTGCCCGAGCCGTTACGCCAGCCGAACTCTGAGCCGCTGACGGCGTGGTTGATCCGGGTGGGGCGGTACCAGGGCTGGCCCAGGTCCCATTCCATGTCGGCGTCGTAGGCGAAGATCTCGCCGTTGGGGTGCACGCCGATGTCGTACTGGTTTCGGAAGCCGGAGGAGATCAGTTCCGTGTTCTTGCCATTGGGGTCGCAGCGGATGATCCAGCCGGCGGGTGCGCGGATGCTGCTAGCGTGGCCTCGGCCGTCGTGGTTCTGAGCTAGCACATGGTCCTCGGCCCATAGGCCTTTAACCGGTCGGCTAGACGTCAGTTCAGGCAATGCCACGTAGTTACCCGCGACCAGGTAGAGGTCCTTGCCGTCTGCGGTTGGTACGATCGCGTGGGTGGTGTGCTCGCCGCCTGACTTCATGGCGATCAGCACATCCTTCGCGTCGTAGAGCCCGTCGCCATCGGTGTCCTTGGCTTTCACCAGGCCGACGCCGGTCTCCATGATGTACAGCGAGTCGTAGGCGTAGCAAACGCCCTGGGCACCATTCATGTCCAGCGGGTGGGCGATGACTTCGGTCTTGCCTTCGCGGTCATCGATCGCGGGGGGCTTGACGGTGAAGAGGGTCTTTTCCTTCTTCTTGTTCCGGCTGGCGTACTGCGAGGTAATAAAGAGCGTGTTGTCGGGGCCCTTACAGATCGCGACCCACGAGCCGTGCACCTGCTTGTCGGTGTCGAAGAGCTTCTCGACGAGGAAGCCGTCCTTGACCGTCACGTTATCGACCTTGCGCGGGTGGTCGGGCGACTTCGGCTCGGGGAGCATCTTGATCTCGGGCTCGAGGACCGCTTCGCTGGAAGCCTCCTCGCCCTCATCGGTCGCCTCGGCGGGTTCCCCCGTACCGGGCACGGGATCATCGTCCGTTTCTTCGGCGGGATCTTCACCACCGCAGCCGGTCACTGCGATCAGCATTGCCAGGAGCAAGGCGGCCAGGCGTGAATCTAAAAGTTCGAGCTTCCATCGCTTCATCATGGTGGGTCTCTGGAAAGAAGTAGGTTGAGGGTCGTAAAATGTGACGCTCTAATTGTCGGCGCATTAACGAGACATCATATAAGAATCGCACAGTAGGAGTCAGGGGCAAAAGGCCGATGCACAGGCGGAAAAACCCTGTTCCCGCAGCACATCTGCGATCGCAACCGCCTGCTCTTGGGATTCCACAACTGCGAACACCGCTGAGCCAGAGCCGGTCAGCCCCGGCTCGAGTTGTTGAGACGTGATCGCATCGAAGAGGGACCGGATCGCTGGGCAAACCTGCTCTGCTGCGAGAGAGAGATCGTTGTGTACGGCAGGCAACTGATCGGCTCCCGCCCAAGCCCCCGCCCAGTTGTCGACCTCGCTTGCATCGGCTGTCGTGGGCTGACGATCAAACGCCTGGTACACCGCGGCTGTCGGGCACTGGCCATCCGGAAAGGCGAGCACGACATGAAACTCGGGCAGTTGCGGCAAAGGCGCCACGATATCGCCGATTCCGGTCACCAGCGCGGCGGGTCGGCCGAGCAGGGCGTGAACAAGGAACCCCACGTCCGCGCCCAGCGACTGGCCCAGTTCAATCAATCGATCGTCAAACATATCTAACTCAAAGACGTCGCGCAGAGCGACCAGCATCCCGGCCGCGTTTGACGAGCCGCCGCCGAGTCCGGCGCCTGCAGGGATGCGTTTGAGTAGTTCGCAATCAGCCGGAAGCGCATGGCCCACCGTTGCCTGCATCAGCGCGTGGGCACGGAACAGCAGGTCGTCTTCGAGTGGCCAATCGATCGGCTGCGGCTTGGGCGCATCCTCGGCGAGGCGGCGGGTGAAGCGGCTCTCGCCTTCGATGCGTTTGATATGCAGGTCGTCGCAGAATTGCAGCGCGACCATCACACTCGCGATTGGATGCAGGCCATCGCTTCGCGGCGGACCGACGGCAAGGGTGAGGTTGAGTTTGGCGGGGCAGCGCATGGTGGCACGAGCGTTGGCCGGGGGGTGATCCATCTCTGCAGATTAACGCAGGCCCGAGCCGGAGAGCAAAAAACAGCGGGGCAGGCGTGAATGCCTGCCCCGCATATGGCGGTACAAAAAGTTGAGCTAATCAGTACGACTCGGCTTCGCTGTCCGCGAGTTTGAGTGCCGGCGCTTGCTCGCCAGCCGCGATGTCGGCACTGCTCGCGGGGAGATCGAGCAGCGTGAGGATCTGATCAGGTGCCAGACCAAGGTTGACCGCGCCGTGCAAGGTCGCCCAGGTGCGGCGGGCCAGGGCCTGATCGCCCAACGACTCGGTCCAGCCCGCGAGGATGCGGCGGACGATGGTCGGCAGGGCCTCGGACTGCTGCTGTTTGCCGATCGAGGCGAGCCAGAACATCAGGCGGTACTGCTCGGGCTGCTCAGCGGCAACACGGGCGTACATCAGCACGGTCTTGGTCACCGGCGACCGCAGCTCGGCATGCTCAGCCACCGCGTCGAAACGACGCTGGCAGACGGCATCCAATAGCTGTCGCTTGTCTTTGAAGTAGCGGTAGATCGAGCCGACCGCGCAGTCGAGCTGCTTAGCGATCGTTCGAATGGTGGTGCCGTCGTAGCCCTTCTCACGCAGGACACGAGCGGTCGCGTCGAGGATTTGGGCACGATCCAGGCAGGTCGGGGTCTTGACCGCCTGGGCGGGCTCGGCCAGCGACTCTGCGGCGGCGTGGTTGACTTGGGCGGGCATGACGAATCCCGGGTGGGTCAGGCGTCGTGCGGGATCGGTGTGGGCGATTGGTGGGGTGCTTCCTGCATCCATAAAGTTCACCTCCCTGTGAACTTGGGTGATTTTCTGAGGTCGGGGCTTGCCCATCAAGCCCCGTTACCGGACTCATCGGCTCTAGTCTACCGAAACGATCAAAGTTCGTTGCAATTTTTTTAGATCACGCTCAACACCAGCCAGCAGAGCGCCGCACCGACGATTGCGGCCACCAAAGCGGTCAACGGCAGGGCGTTTCGGTTCCGCCAGCGGATCAGCCTGACGAGCGCCCGAGCCCGGTAGACCGATACAGGCCGGCCCGTGCGGTAGGCCGTGAGATCCTGCACCAGCGCGTTGACCGAGTCGTAGCGGTCGGCGGGGCCCTTCTCCAGGGCCTTGAGGCAGATCGCCTGCAGCGCAGGGGGGATCTCCGCGTCGGGAGCCACCTCGCTGGGGATCGGGGTGGGGCGCTCAAGGACTTGTTCAAGAACCTCCTCCACGTCGTTGCCCCAGACCAAGTTCTTGTCAGTGAGCATCTCAAAGAGGATCGAGCCCAGGTTGTAGACATCCGTCCGCTCATCCAGGCTGTCATCGCCACGGGCCTGCTCGGGGGACATATACAGCGGCGTGCCGTAGCGCTTGCCCGGCTGGGTCAGCTCCATCGAGACCGCCTTCTTGCCCGTGGCCTCCGTCTCGACCATCGCTTCGACCGCGTCGCTGGCCGCCTGCTCGCCCCGGACCTTCGCCAGGCCCCAGTCCAGCACCGTCACCTCGCCGAACTCCCCGACCAGGATGTTCGCCGGCTTCAGGTCGCGATGGATCACCCCGACTTTGTGAGCATAAGACACGGTCTGGCAGGCCTGGAGCAAGACATCCACCAGGATCGGCAGCGGGTACTTCTCGCTCACCCGCCGATCCTTCGCCGAGATCGCCATCAGAATCGACCGCAGGTCCTGGCCTTCGAGCTTCTTCATCGTGAAGAACAGCGTGCCTGAGCGGTCGCGCCCTAACTCGTATACAGGCACCGTGCCGGGGTGCGGGATCATGGCCGTCACCCGCGCCTCGCGCAGGAAGCGCGCGGTCTCGAGTTCAGAAGATTGCAGGTGTTCGTGCAGCGTCTTGTAGACCACCGTGCGGTGCAGGTTCTTGTCGAAGCAGGTCTGCAGCTCCGCCGTCCCGCCTTCGGTCAGCGGCGTAAAGTCGTCGTACTTCAGCGATCCGCTGAGCCACTGCCGAGGCATCGGCGCGTCGGTATCCGTGATCTGGATCGAAGACTTCGTCTCGGGTTGTTCCGCGGGATCGGACATCGGTGCCGTAGCCTACATCGGCATCGCCGGGCGTGACAAACATAACGACGCCCGGAAGTGATTACAGCCATTTCTCGCCCATCTGATGGACGCCTGATTCGCAATCACAGGATTTCCATCGATCCTCCAGGCCCCTAAAACCGGCGCACACAATCGGCGGAGACCAGCTGGCTACGAAACCGCCTCGCCGCGAGCTACTGACAAACAGCAGTCAAATTGACATTGCGTACATTACAAGCACGGCCACGCTCTGGCATCAAGGGGTTCCGTTTGACTTGCCCGCGTGGTAAACTCCTTTTGCATTCGCATCGTCGGAGTAGAGAACTACCTCAATGAAAAATATCTAATACAGCAATCCTTTCCGCGCTTGACGATCTGAGTCGGGTCATACAACACCCGCAATCGACCCAAAGGAAAAGCCATGAGCAGACTTAATCGCCGTGAATTATTGAAACGTTCCGTTGCAGTCTCCGCAGCAGCGACGCTCCTGCCCGGTTACCCCAGCGAGGCGGTCGCGAAAAACGACAAGTTAAATCTGGCGGTCATCGGCTGCGCGAACCGCGGGGGCAAGATCGGTACCGATGCCGTTGGCCACGGGCTGACGCAATGCGTCGCGCTTTGTGATGTAGTTCCGTCGCGGGCCGAGGGCTTCAAAAGCAAGCAGAAGGGCCAGTGTGACGACGCGGTCATATACGATGATTTCCGTGTGATGTTCGAGAAAATGGGAGACAAGATTGATGCGTGTACGATCGGCACCCCCGATCACTCGCACTTCCCCATTGCGATGCTGGCGATGTCGATGGGCATCCATGTCTACGTCGAGAAACCGCTTGCTCACACGTTTGAAGAATGCGAACTCTTGATGGCCGCCGAGAAGAAATACGGCGTGATGTGCCAAATGGGCAACCAAGGCCATTCAAGCGGCCAACGCCTGCAGTTCCAATCATGGGTGGGCAACGGCGTCATCAAGAACGTCCGGAAGGTCGACGCCTGCATGAACAAGGGACGACGTTGGCACCCCTGGGGCGACGTCAAAGGTTTTCCCGACGCTGAGAAGATGCCCGAAGGCATGAACTGGGATGTCTGGGCGGCTACCGCGCCGAAGCATGCTTACAACAGCAAGTACGACCCGGGCAACTGGCGTGGCTGGTACGACTACGGCTGCGGTGCGTTTGGTGACTGGGGGCCGCACACGCTGGACACGATCCACCGCTTCCTCAAGCTGGATCTGCCGCACACGATCCGTGCCGAAAAAATCGAGAAGCCAAACGCGTTCATCTATCCGCACGGCACGACGATCGCTTTCGACTTTCCCAAGCGCGGCCCCGGCATGCCGGAGATGACCATCAACTGGTTTGACGGCGTGAAGAATCGCCCGCCAAGCGAAGAAGGCGTGAAGATCCCAACGTGCGGCAAGGCGATCTACAGCGATGACCTGACGTTTGTCGGCGGCACGCATTCTGCAGGCCTCAAGATCGTTGGCGGAGACAAGCAAAAGGAAGTCGCTGCAAACCTTCCCGACCCGTCCGCCAGTGAAACGTCCACCAATCATATGGACAACTTCCTGAAAGCCGCCGCCGGCCTCGATCCGTATTGCAACTCATCCTTCGCCGTGGCCGGCCCACTGACGCAGGTGTTCATGCTCGGCTGTATCGCTCAACGCCTCGGTGAAAATCTTGAATTCGACGCCAAGACAAGACAGATCACCAACAACGCTCGCGCCAACGAACTACTCAAAGGCCACGCCCCACGAAAGGGCTGGGAAGAGTTTTATAAACTCGCGTAGTGGCCGGGCAGCAGTAAGTCAGTAAACTTTGGTATCGATGGATATGCATGCCAACAACATGGGCGATGATTCGCGTTGGCCCCAAGAGATGCGTGCGCAGGGTCGCCAGCGCGATGAGCAGGCTCGTCGTGATGGCGTCGATGCACAGCGGAGCCGGGCGCGGTACCGCGTGCTGATGCAGCGGGTGTCGCGTGTCAGTCCCAGTAATTGTTCGTGGAGGCAGGCGGATGACGCAGCAACGATCCGGCTCGCAAGACTACTCAGCGGCAGATCGCCTCATGGCGTTGGTGGCCAAAGCACTTGATCAGACCGATACCGCATATGTCATGATCGGCGGGCAGGCGGTCGTGCAGCACGGCTATAGCCGAGTAACACTCGTCGTAGACATCTCGCTCGCCGTTAGCACGGACGGCATCCGGACAATCTCGACCAAATCGACAGCCTCGGCTTCGACGCACGCTTCCCGCAGGATGACCAAACGCTAGCTCAGTCACAAGCCTACTTCGCAATCCACCGCGAGCTAGCGATCGAAGCGGACTTCACCTTTGTCGACGCAACCCATCTCAACACCGCGATCCAGCGTGCAGACGTACACACGATCAAAGACTGCCCGGTCCGTTTCCTTTGCCTCGAAGACCTGCTGATCCACAAAGTGCTCGCCTCAAGAAAGCAGGACCTGGCCGATGTCGAGCAGTTGCTACTGCGCCCACGACAAGGTCGACCACCAAGAAGTCGAGCGTTGGCTCGAATCGTTTGAGTAGTTGGTTGAAACAGATTTAGTCAAGCAGTGTCGGGACTTACGACTAGGACTCGATCAAACTCGCGAAGGCTGATCGCAGAGCGGCTTTGCCGTCCCAGCAATAAGGACTCTACCTTTTTAATCGCTGGCTACCCGCCTCTCTCCAGACCATTTCACACCCGAAATGATGCACCCGTTGTGCAAAGCCCTGGACATATTCAAATCGCGCACATCAGAATCAGGATCACGACATGCCTTCCAATCAGCCTACGCCTTGATCGTTACCCCGAAGGAATGAATCGCATATCATTCCGGAAAATTGACACAAAGCGCACTTTGCTTGGCCCAAATTGCTATTGATTCTGGCCCGAACAAGCATATTCTCTTCCTGCATATGAAATTTTCTGTTACCTGTTTTTTAAAGGAACTAGACATGAGCAAACAAGAGAAAACAACCGCAACCTCAAGCCGCCTGGCGGCATACTCCGCCGCCGCCGCCGCCACAGCGGTCGCAGGCGGTGCCGCCAACGCCGCAGAAGTGATCTGGGACATCACGGATGTCGCGGTCACCGTCCCCGACGCCAACACCATCTTCGACATGAAGACCGGTGCGGTCCAAGTTAATAATTCAGCAACTGTCTATTCTTCTTCATACAAGTTCGCCGTGCGAGCATTTGAGTTTAACGGTGATGACCGAGGCTTCCTGTCGATGGGCTTCTCGTTCGGAGCAAGCGACAACCCCGGCGCTGTTGGACAATCTTCTGTTTTTGCCAGCTCCTACCCAGGTGTCGACGCGCTAGCAGGCGGCCTGATCTCGCCGACACAGAACTTCGTGAACTACTACGGCGTCGCACTCGGTGACGGCAGCCAGTCCGGCTGGGGTTTTGCTGAAGGCCAGACCGCATTCGTGGGCCTCGAGTTCCGAATCGATGATGACGTTCACTACGGCTGGGTACAGCTGACCCGCGACGCAAGCAGTGACGACTACATCCTCCACGGCTTTGGTTACAACGATACCGCCGAGGCTGCATCGCAAACGACAAACACCGTTGACCCCGTCCCCGAGCCCAGCTCGCTGGCGCTGCTGGCCATGGGCGGTGCGGCCCTGCTGCGTCGCAAGCGCAAAGACGTGGCGTAATGCATTGAATTAGATGCTCCTTCAAGTGTCGCCCTCGCAGACCCGCGTCTCTTCGGAGCCGTTCTGCGAGGGCGGCTTTTTAGCATCAGGCCCTTGAATATCAAACAATTGCCTGCCCCTTCTGCCTGTAGTCGCTTGCCGTTCTCGCCGAGAAAACCACCATGCCCAACCACGAACGCCTAGCCAAACGGGTCCTTTTGATCGGCTGGGACGCCGCCGACTGGAAGCTGATCAACAAGTACATGGCCGAGGGCTCGATGCCCTTCATGAAGCAGTTCCTGGAGCGGGGCTCTTCCGGCAATATAGCCACCCTCCAGCCGGTGCTCAGCCCGATGCTGTGGAACTCGATCGCCACCGGCAAGCGGTCGTACAAGCACGGCATCCACGGCTTCACCGAGCCTATGCCCGATGGCAAGGGCATCCGCCCGTCATCAAGCACGACGCGCAAATGCAAGGCCTTGTGGAACATCTGTACGCAACAGGGCATGAAGTCCAACGTCGTGAGCTGGTTCGTCGGTCACCCGGCCGAGCCGATTGACGGCGTGTGCGTCTCGGAGATGTTCCGCTCGGTGCCGATCGATAAGAAAGACCCGCAGAACACCGCACTCCCCGACCCGCCGCCGCAGAGCATCCACCCCGAGTCGCTGCGTGACGAGTTGGCCCCGCTGCGCCTGCACCCGGCTGAGCTGACGGAGGCGGAGATCCTGCCGTTCATCCCCAACGCCGCGAAGATCGACCAGAGCAAGGACCGTCGGCTGCAGAGCTTTGCCAAGCTGTTCAGCGAGATGATCAACACGCACAGCGTGGCGACGCACCTCATGGAGACCACCGAGTGGGACTTCATGGGGGTGTACTACGACGCGATCGACCACTTCGGCCACGGGTTCATGGAGTACCACCCGCCGCGGATGGAGCACGTCAGTGAGGAAGACTTTGAGATCTACCAGGAGATCATCGCCGGGGTCTACAAGTTCCACGACCTGATCCTTGGCCGGCTGATGGCATTAGCGGGTGAAGACACGACGATCGTCCTCTGCTCTGACCACGGCTACCACAGCGACCACTTGCGCCCACTGGAGACGCCCAAGGAGCCCGCGGGGCCGGCGGTGTGGCACCGCGACCACGGCGTGATCGCGATGGCGGGGCCGGGTGTGAAGCAGAGCGAGACGATTGCCGGCGCGAACCTGCTCGATATCGCGCCCACCATCTTGAATCTGTTGGGCCTGCCCGCGGCCAAGGACATGGATGGCAAGACGCTGACGCACGTCATTGGCAAGCCCGGCTGGACCCCGCCCGAGCCGATCGAGAGCTGGGAAGACGTACCGGGCGAATGCGGCATGCACCCGCGTGATCAACAGGAAGACCCCTTTGCCGCACGTGAAGCGCTGAAGCAACTCATCGAGCTGGGCTATATCGAAGAGCCCGACCCGGACGCGGAGAAAGCAGCAAAAAATACGGCCCGAGAAGCAAAGTTCAATGTCGCTCGCTCTTACATGGAAGGCGGCTTGCATGACGAGGCCGCGTCAAGGCTGCAAGAACTGTACGAAGCAGACCCTGACCAACCCCGTTTTGGCGTCGAACTGATCAAGGTGCTGATGCGTCAGCGCCGGTTTGCAGAGGTCCGCCCACTGGCACAGCGTCTGCTTGGCGAGATGGAGAAGGTCAACGAGCAGAAGGCCGAGCGCATTGAGCAAGCGGTCCGCCGGATCGAAGAGAAGCCCCAGGAGATCATCGACAACGCGCACAAACAGTTGGAGAAGGCCTACGAAAAACGTGTCGAGGCGGAGCAGGCCGCAGCGAAAGAAGAGGGGCGCGAGCTGGTCGAGATCGAGCGGCCGACGGTAAAGCTGACCCCCGAGTCCCTTGCCGACCGCAAGCGGCAACTGCAGACCGCGATCGAGAAGATCCGCGGGTTTGATGTGCGGTCGGTCCCGACGGTGAACATGCTGCTGGGCCGGCTTGAGGCGATGGACGGAAGCTATGCCACGGCGTTGGAGCACCTGGCCAAGGCAGAAGAAGCCGAGCCGCGCCTGCCCGGACTGCATCTGCAGCTGGGGCAGACCTACCTGCGGATGCGGCGTAACGAGGAGGCGGTGCGGGCGTTCGAGAAGGCCTGTGAGATCGACCCGGATAACGCGTCTGCCCACGAAGGGCTGGCGACGGCGCTGACACGGCTCAAGCGGAACGAAGAGGCGGTGGATCACGCGCTGACCGCCGTCGAACTGATGCACGACATGCCGCGGGCCCACCTGCGGCTGGGCGTTACCCTCGCGCGTTTGCAGATGTATGACAAGGCAGCCGAGGCCTTCGAGACCTGCCTCAAGCTCGCGCCCATGACAGGGATCGCACACCGCTACCTCTCGAGGATCTATCGAAAGCGTCTGAACCGCCCTGACCTTGCTCAGAAGCACCTCGTGGAACTCAAACGCGTCCAGCAGCAGCGCAAAGCCAATCAGGCAGAAGCGCAGGCCACCGGAACACCCGTCCCGCCCGTCGCTCGACAGGCCGCACCCGCCGCGACGCCCACGGGCTTCGATCCTTCAGCCGACCCCAAGGAGATGATCACCATCGTCTCTGGCCTGCCGCGCACCGGCACCTCGATGATGATGCAGATGCTCGTGGCCGGCGGGATCGAACCCCTGACCGACGGCAACCGCGTGGCCGACGCATCCAACCCCAAGGGCTACTACGAGTACGACAAGGCAACCCAACTCGCCTCGGACACCTCGTGGGTCCATGACGCCAAGGGTAAGGTCGTCAAGATCGTCGCGCAGCTGCTGCCCAAGCTGCCCGACATCATCGACGGCCAGATCGCACGCTACCGTGTCGTGTTTATGGATCGGGACCTGCAGGAGGTGATTGCCTCGCAGCGGACCATGCTCGACCGAGACGAGCGCGAGGGCGCCAACCTGGAATCAGACAAGCTCATCCAGACGTTTGCTTCGCAGCTTGAGAGCGTGCACAAGATGCTGGCAGACCGCAACATCCCCTGGCTGCAGGTCCGCCATGCCGACGCGATCAGCGATCCGCATGCTGTGGCGGCCGAGCTGAACAAAGCCTTTGGCGGCGCACTGGACGTCGACGCAATGGTCCAGGCCGTCGACCCTTCGCTTTACCGGGAGCGTGTGTCGACTATCGCCTGATGGCGATCGCGTTCGCTCGCTTTGCCTTCGCGATTCATCACGCCCCATCCGTCACACAGCCGTGTGACGCGTCCTGCACCGTCTTGATGTACTTCCATAGCGTGCCGCGGTTGGCTTTGTAATCGGGCTTTTGCCAAGCCGACTTACGTGACTCCATATCGTCGTCGGTGATCGCGACGCTGATCTCGTGCGTCTCGTCGTCGATCGTGATCTCGTCGCCGTCCTGGACCAGGGCGATCGGGCCGCCTTCCTGGGCTTCGGGGACGACGTGGCCGATGATGAAGCCGTGGCTGCCGCCTGAGAACCGGCCGTCAGTGATGAGCGCGACATCATCCAGGAACCCGGCACCCGCCAGGGCGCTGGTGGGCGTGAGCATCTCGGGCATGCCGGGGCCGCCGGTGGGGCCTTCGTAGCGGATGACAATGACGTCGCCGCTGGTGATCTTGCCCGCTTCCAGGCCGGCGATCATGTCTTCTTCGCAGTCGAACACCCGAGCCGGGCCGGTGAAGCGCAGGCCCTGCTTGCCGGTGATTTTGCCGACCGCGCCGCCGGGCGCGAGGTTGCCCTTGAGGATCGAGATGTGTCCCTTGGCTTTGAGGGGGGCGTCGAGCGGATGAATGATGTCCTGGTTGGGCTTGAGGTCTTCGTAGGCCTCCGCGTTCTCGGCTACGGTCTTGCCCGTCACGGTCATCTGGCTGCCGTCGAGCAGGCCTTCGCTGAGCAGGTACTTGATGACGCCCGGGACGCCGCCGACCGCGTGCAGTTCTTCCATCACGTACTTGCCCGAGGGCTTGAGGTCCGCCAGCAGCGGCACGCGGTTGGACACGCTCAGGAAGTCGTCGATCGACAGGTCGATATCAAACGCCTGCGCCATCGCGATCAGGTGCAGCACCGCGTTGGTCGAGCCACCGAGCACGGTGATCAGCACCATCGCATTCTCGAACGACTGGCGGGTCACGATGTCGCGTGGCTTGAGGTCTTCCTTGAGCATGCCGAGGATGCGTTCGCCGGCCGCAACACACTCTGCTTCTTTCGCGCCGTCTTCCGCAGGCGTGCACGACGAGTAGGGCAGGGACAGGCCGAGCATTTCGATCGCGCTGGCCATGGTGTTAGCCGTGTACATCCCGCCGCAGGCGCCGGCACCGGGACAGCTGTTGGCGACGATGGCTTGGCGTTCGTCCTCGGTGATCGTCCCCGCGATCGATTGGCCGTAGGACTGGAACGCACTGACGACGTCGAGCTTCTCGTCCTGACCCTTGATGCTCGCGCAGCCGGGCTTGATCGTCCCGCCGTAGACCATGATCGCCGGGCGGTTCAGTCGGCCCATGGCGATGACGACGCCGGGCATATTCTTGTCGCAGCCGGGCAGGGCGACGAGCGCGTCGTACCACTGCGCCCCCATGATCGTCTCCATCGAGTCCGCGATCAGGTCGCGCGACTGCAATGAGAACGACATACCGTCGGTCCCCATCGAGATGCCGTCGGACACGCCGATGGTATTGAACCGCATCGCGACCATGTCGGCCTGCTTGACGCCTTTCTCGACGTTGACCGCCAGGTCGTTGAGGTGCATGTTGCAGGGGTTGCCCGCGTACCAGCACGAGCCGATGCCGACCTGCGGCTTGTTCAGGTCCTCGGGCGAGATGCCCGTGGCCAGCAGCATGGCCTGACTGGCGCCCTGGCTCTTGGGCTGAGTGATACGGGAGGAGTATTTGTTAAGTAGCGTGTCGGTCATATCGTTCAGTCTCGTGTTTAGTCGGGCTGTGGATTGTAATACACCGCAGCATCGCTCGGCGCCGATCGCCCGGGCACGACCCGAGACCTACCCGACGCGCGGCAAAAGATCCCCTAAACAAACAATTCATCGTTGACATGCGATCCTTCGCGATATACTCAGATGACCAATCTCCTCGATTCAGGTACGAACTGGCATGCATGAGAAGTCCAATCGCCTTCGTGACACATTGTGTCTGGCCCTCGTTTTCACACTCGTCGGATGCGGACAGGCCGAGCCACCGCCGCCACCCCCGACGCCCGCGGTCACCATCGCCAAGCCGGTCGTCCGCAGCGAGACCCGGTACTTCGAATACACGGGCAACACCAAGGCGGTGAACCAGGTCGACATCGTCGCCCGCGTGCCCGGCACCCTGGTCAAGCAGAACTACGAACTGCTGGGCGACGACAATCGCGTCAGGCGCGTCGAGGCCGGCGATGTCTTGTTTGAGATCGAGCACGAGCCCTACGAGATCGCGGTCGCCTCAGCACAGGCCGAAGTCAGCCGGGCCGAGGCGCTCGAGGCCGCAGCCAAGGCGACTTATGACAACGTGAAGAAGTCCTTCGAGCGTGGCGCCGCGGCGGACATCGATCTGATCCTGGCCGAGGCAGAGCTCAAACAGCGCAACGCCGAAAAACTCTCCGCCAAGGCGGGCCTGGCCAAAGCAGAACTCGACCTATCCTACACCTATGTCAAATCACCCATCGCCGGTGAAGTCTCACGCAACCTTGTCGACATCGGTACCTATGTCGGCAGCAATGGCGGGCCGACAGTGCTCACCCAGGTGACGCAGGCCAAGCCGATGTATGTCTACTTCGATGTGAGCGAAGACATCGTTCAACAGCACATCGCCCGTGCCACCGAGCGGGGCGAGGACTATACCGAAGCGCCGCCGCCGATCGACCTGGCGACCGAAGCCGACCCGGAGGGGACCTGGTCGCACACGGGCGTGGTGGACTGGTGGGACCGCTCAGTCGACCGCGGGACCGGTACGATCATCGTGCGTGGCAAACTCGACAACGAGGACGGCTCGCTCGTGCCCGGCTTGTTCGCAAGAATCCGCGCCCCCTTCGAACAGATCGAAAACGCAGTACTCGTGCGTGAGGACGCGATCGGGACCGACCTGTCGGGCAAGTTTGTCTTAGTGGTCGTGAAGAACGACAAGAATCAGACCGTCGTCAAGAAGCAGCCGGTCACGTTGTCGATGCGGGCCGGCGACGGCCTGCGCGTCGTCGAGGGCCTGCCCGCAGACGCGGACTACATCATCAAAGGCATACAGAAGGCCCGCCCAGGCATGGTCGTCAAGGCCGAACAAGACAAGGGTCCGGCACCGCAGCCCGCGGCTGATGAGCCCGCGGCCCAGCCAACCGAACCCGCAGCGACCGGTGATGGAGACGCATCGTGATTTCAGCGTTCTTCATCGACCGTCCGGTTTTCTCCACGGTCACCGCGTTGATCATGGTGCTGCTGGGCGCGATCAGCCTGCCGCAACTACCTGTCGAGCAGTACCCGGAGATCGCGCCGCCCAACGTCCAGATCTCGACGAGTTACCCCGGCGCCGACCCCGCGACCATCGTCGACACCGTCACCGCGCCGATCGAGCAGGAGGTTAACGGCGTCGAGGGCATGATCTACATGAAATCGACGACCGACCAGACCGGCCGGGTGTCGATCAACGTGACGTTCGAACTGGGCACCGACCCCGACCAGGCGGTCGTCTACACGCAGAACCGCGTCGCAGCTGCCGAAGCGCGCCTGCCCCAGGAGGTCCGCTCCCGTGGCATCACGGTGAAAAAGAAATCGCCGAGCCTGCTGATGGTCGCGACGCTGTTTTCGCCGGACCAGAGCTTCGATTTCCTTTCGCTGTCCAACCACACGACGCTATACATCAAGGACGAGTTGGCACGTGTCGAGGGTGTCAGCGAGGTCTTCATCTTTGGCGGCCAGGACTACGCCATGCGTATCTGGCTCAACCCCAAAGAGCTGGCGAACCGCGACCTGACGACCGTGGATGTGCTCAACGCGCTGCGTGAACAGAACGTACAAGTCGCTGCGGGCCGCATCGGCGCCCCGCCCGCTAAAGCCCCCGGCGCCTTTGAGTACATCGTGAACGCCGAGGGCAGGCTCCAGACCAAGGAGCAGTTCGAGAACATCATCCTCAAAACCGCCGAGGCCGCGGTCGACGACCAGACCGTGACGCGCACCCTCCGGCTCAAGGATGTCGCCCGCGTCGAACTCGGTGCAGAGACCTACGACTGGGGCGCCCGTCTTAATGGTCAGCCCGGCGTCGGCATCGGTATCTACCAGATGCCCGGCTCCAACGCGATCGACGTCGCCGACGCAGTCACAGCAAAACTCCAGGAGCTCTCGCAGGAATTCCCCGCGGGGATGGACTACGACATCACCTTCGACTTCACCAACTACGTCCGTTCCTCGGTCAAGGAAGTCGTGGTCACGCTCTTTATCGCGGCGCTGCTGGTGGTGATCATCACGTTCATCTTCCTCCAGGACTGGCGGGCGACCATCGTGCCGACGGTGACCATCCCCGTCTCGCTGATCGCGACGTTCGCGGTAATGCTCGTCTTTGACTTCAGCATCAACCTGTTCACGCTCTTCGGGCTGATCCTGGCGATCGGCATCGTGGTGGACGACGCAATCGTCGTCGTCGAGGACACCTCCCGGCGGATCACCGAAGGCATGGCCCCGCGCGACGCCGCCAAACAAACCATGCGCGAGGTCAGCGGGGCGCTCGTCGCCACGACGCTGGTCGTCCTGGCCGTCTTCATCCCCGCCGCGATGATCGGGGGACTCACCGGCGTGCTCTACAAGCAGTTCGCGCTCACCATCGCGTTCGCGACCTGCTTCTCCACAATCAACGCGCTCACGCTCAGCCCGATGCTCTGTGCCCTGATCCTCAAGCCCGCCAAGCCGGTCCGCTTCCCGCTCTTTAAACTATTCAACGCCACGCTCGACCGCACCCGCGGCGGCTACCTCTGGTTCGTCAACAAGGGCATCCGGCTGGCCGTGCTGACGATCGTCCTCTTCGGCGCGATCACCGCGGCCGCGACGTTCGGGTTCAAAATCATCCCGACCGGCTTCCTGCCCAACGAAGACCAGGGCTACTTCTTCGTCAATGTCCAACTCCCCGACGGCTCTAGCGGCGAGCGGACGCTCGAAGTCCTTCAGCGCGTCGAGCAGATGTCCGCTAAGCAAGATGGCGTCCGCGATGTCTTCAGCGTGCAGGGCTTCTCGCTGCTGTCGGGCACGCTCGCCTCGAACAACGCGATGTGCATCGTCGTTCTCGAGGACTGGGACGACCGCGATATGGCCAAGGCCAACATCGGGGCCGTTATCGGCTCACTTGGGCGTCAGTTCGCTGGCATTCAGGAGGCGAGCGTCTTCCCCTTCGCGCCGCCCGCGATCACCGGTATTGGCCAGGCCGGCGGCGTGGAATACGAACTCCAAGATGGCTCGGCTTCGGGATACCTTGCGCTGCAGCAGGCCGCCGACGCGATGGTCTTCGCCGCCTACAAGCACCCGGACCTCGAGCGCCCCTTCACCGGCTACCGCGCGACGACCCCTCAACTCTTCGTCGACATCGACCACACCAAGGCCCAGCGCATGAAGGTCTCGCCGGGCGTCTACAACGACACGCTGCAGACCAACCTCGGCGGGTCCTACGTCAACGACTTCAACTACCTCAACCGCGTCTTCCGCGTCTACCTCCAGGCCGAGGGCGAGTACCGCGATGAAGTCGATGACATCAAGAGCTTCAAGGTGCGTAACAAGGAAGGCAAGACCCTGCCCATGGGCACCTTCCTCGACGTGATGGACACGTCCGGCCCGCAGGCGATCAACCGCTACAACCTGTACCCCTCCGCGTCGATCACGGCCCAGCCCGCGCCGGGGCAGAGCACGGGACAGGCCATCAAGGCCATGCGTGACCTCTCTGCCGAGACCCTGCCGCCGGGCTTCAAGTACGAGTGGACTGGCGCGACCTACCAAGAGCTTAAGACCGGCAGCGCCGCGATCATTGCCTTCGCGCTGGGCATCCTCATCGTCTTCATGGTGCTCGCCGCGCAATACGAGAGCTGGACAACGCCGATCGCGATCCTGCTGACCGTGCCTTTGGGCGTGCTCGGCGCGCTGCTGGGGATCTATTTCCGAGGCTACGACATCAACATCTACACGCAGGTCGGCTTCATCCTGCTCATTGCGCTGGTCGCAAAGAACGCGATCCTGATCGTCGAGTTCGCCAAGCAGCGCAGCGAAGAAGGCATGGGCCCGAAAGAAGCGGCGATCGATGCGGCGGGCCTGCGCTTCCGCCCGATCCTGATGACCGCGTTCTCATTCGTCGCGGGCACGGCCCCGCTGGTGATCGCCGTCGGTGCTGGGGCGATGAGCCGACGCTCGCTGGGCACGGCCGTTTTCTTCGGGATGATCCTGGCGACGGTCATCGGCGTGGTTTTCGTACCCGTGTTCTACTTCGTGATCCAGACAGTGGCAGGCAAGTTCCGCAAGAGCAACTCGCCTACGCCGGAATCCAATGCCTAAAGCTAACGCCGCCGCTAATGCTCAGCTTCCAGAATTCTCTACCGGGTCCAGCGGCGATCGGCCCAACTCGATCGTAATCGGAAACCGCTCGCCGTCCCGCTCGACGAGAAGTCGCACACGTGTCCCCGGCTTTTTATTGAAAACGGTGGCCGGCCTCACGGCGTCATCATTCCGCCAGTTCGAGGCGAGATTGCCATCAACCATCAGGATCTTGTCGCCACTGCGCAGTCCGGCTTTATAGGCGATGCCGTCATTGATGACATGAGCAGTCTGGTCGTCACTCTTTACACTTTGTGGAGCGAACGTAGCCTGGGCACGGTTGATCTTTGCCAAGCCTTCAGAGGCATCGTCGCTTAGTGGCCCGAAGTAGACCCTCTCGCCTGGACCATCAATGACAATCCGCCTCTGCCTTAAAACATCCAGCCCCAGAGTGATGGGTTTGTAGCCAACCGGCTCACCGTTGAGGCGCACCTCGATAAAAGTCTCTTCGACGCGGACCCTGCCTAGGTCGAATTCACCGAGATGGAAGCTGTCTACGATCGCGGTTTTTGTAATTGAGAACCCCCCGCGTGTTGCTGGGCTATAGCCCGCTTCGATCGTGACCCAGTCCGGCTCCGCCTGTTGGCGCCATCTCTCCCATTCTGCTTTATCCAGGCTGATCCCGCCGGTTGCCCCGGTATCCAGGCTGACTAGAAGCTCTTGCCCTTTATCTTTGTCTTGGATAGCAATTTGAAGGTTCTGCCCATCGGTCTCTCTGATCGGAAACGACTGCCACCCGTCGATCACTTCTGCCGGGACCGCATCATGCTTGTGCCAGCGGGCCTGGGGGATGTCCAGCTCCACCACCATCTCTTTCATGACTTGCCAGCCGATGATGCCGTAGTGCTTCTTGAGGACGGCGACGGGCACATCAATCACGGAGATCTCCATCGGGTCCGACAAGACCGCACCTCGGTCCCCAATCCCGACACGGGCCGAGACGTAATACCAGTTTGACAGCTCCTTGTTTTCCCTGATGTCGAGGCCAAGCTGATCTACCGCGGGCTTAAACAACACCGTCTTGGTGCCCGCACCGGTGTCAAGAGCCAAGGGAAAGGTTCTCCCTTCGATATTCATGACCGCGGTGACACGATTGTTGACAACCCTGCCGATGCTGCCGAGATACACGCCGTGTGCTGAGATCCCCTCCTCCTCAACGCCGGGCTCGGCTTGAGCGACAGCACCAACCACCAGCAGAAGGGCCGTAATCAAGGATTTGCTTAACACATTTATTGGCACAATAGACTCCCGAAAACTTGATACAAGTTCTTAAAATTCTGCAGACATTAAAGACTGATACACCCGCACCCCCATTTCGATCTCCTCCAACGACACCCATTCATCCTTCGTGTGAGCGGGGTACGGGCTGCCCGGGCCGAGCACGAGGGTGGGCAGGCCCGCCTGCGCGAGGTAACCTGCGTGGGTCGCGAAGGGGGCGCCGACCGCGGGCTTGCGCACGCCGTTGTCGTTAAGCGCCTGCTTGACTAGCGATAGAACGCCCGCGCTCGATTCGGCCAACAGCGGGGGGTGGGCGACCTTAAGCGTCTGCTCATACGCAAACGCCGCATTTTCTTGCTTCAGCGTGTCCAACAACGCGGCCACTTCGGGCAGCACCGCCTGCGTGTCTTCGCCCGGGACCACGCGCCGATCGACCTCGCACACACACCTCTCGGGGATGATGTTTGGCGCGTTGCCGCCGTGCAGCACGTTCACGCTCGCGACGGCCCGGCCGGTCAGGTCGTGCTCAGCATCTAAAACATCGATGTAATCGCGCTGCAGCAGCGACAAGGCCTTAACCATGTCGTTGATCGCGGAGTGGCCTTCCCAAGGCGTCGAGGAGTGCGCGGCCTTGCCGTGCGTCTGGATCTCCCAACGGACACAGCCGTTGTGCGCGATCACCGGAATATGCTCGGTCGGCTCGCCCACGATGACCATGCTCGGCGACCAGCCTAGACGGGGTAAATCATTTCTCAGAAAGCTCTGGATGCCGGTCATCGCGACCTCTTCATCCACGCTGAAGAGCAGGGCGATGTTGTTCAGCGGCTCCTCCGCCTGGGCATACTGCTTGAGCGCCCAGAACATCGCCGCGCCGGTGCCTTTCGTGTCGCAAGCCCCTCTGCCATACAGCATGCCGTCGCGGATCTCGGCGGCGAACGGGTCGATCGTCATGTGGTCGACAGCGACGGTGTCCAAGTGGCTGTCAAATAAGACCCAAGGCCGCTCCTGTGCAACACGGTAAGTCAGCAGCAACTGGTCGGCCTGGCCTTCGACCGGCAACAACTCCACCTCGAGCATCCACTTGCCCGCGATCTGACCAAGCAGATCCACGAGCGATGCCTCCGGGTGAGGCCTGCCGGTCAGCGCGGTATTGACGGTGTCTTCGCGCACCATGAGCTGGAGCAGCTCGACCACGGAATCGGGCGGGTTCATCGCCATGCAATGAGTGTACCGCCTGGCCCCTTTCGCCGATAGACTTGTTCCTATGCAGCCGCCGCCACAAGCCGCCCAGCCCCCGCCGGTCGTCACGCTTGATCAAGCGGGTGTCACATCGCTGGCCAATGAGCTGGTCAAGCGCGGGCCCAATCCACAGCAGCGAGCGGCCCTCGCCATCGCGGGCGTCCCGGGCAGCGGCAAGAGCACCCTCGCCAACGCGGTCGCGGCCGCCATCAACCAGCACAAGCCCGGCAGCGCCCTGACCTTCGCGATGGACGGCTACCACATGACCAACGAAAAACTCGAACGGCTGGGGCGGCGCGACCGCAAGGGCGCTGTGCATACGTTCGAGGCCCAGCAGTACTTCAAACGCCTGGCCGAATTACGAGACGCGTCAAAGAAGGTCCGCGTGCCCGTCTTCGATCGCACGCACAACGATCCGGTCTATACGGGCAAGCCCGAACACACCGCCGACGCCCAGACACGCTTCATCATCACCGAGGGGAACTACCTCCTGCTGGACACCCTGCCCTGGACCGCGATCGACGACGTCACGGACCTGCGTGTCTGGATCGACATCCCAGAAGCAGTTGCGCGACAACGCACAATCAAGCGCCACATCGAATTCGGGAGAACGCCACAGGAAGCCAAGCTGTGGTATGAGACCAACGACCAGCTCAACGCGAGCTACATCCGTGACCGTAGCCGACACGCAGATCTGGTCGCGCGCTGGCCCAAAGACTAGAACGGACCGCGCATCGGGTTGACGATCGCGTTGTCGTGGCCCGGAACAATTTCGTCGGCGACCTCGAGGATCTCCGTCAGTGAAGTCTGCGCCTGCTCGATATCAAAACAGCCCTTGAGCACCTTGCCGTGCTCGATGTGTTCGAGCGTCGGCGCCGCGTCACCCGCGATCACCGTCGTCGAGCGGTTGTGGCTGAGCAGCAAACCGCAGGTGCCCGGCGTAAAGCCGAACGAAGGAAACAGGTCGACCTGTTCCGCGAGCGTATCGGGTGCAGCCTTGCACTTCTGCAGCACCTCGATCTCCTGCTTGAGCAAGTCCCGGACCTCCTCGTCGCCTTCTTCGTGCTCAAATCGGGCGAGCAGTTCACGCCCAACGACCTCGCGTTCCTGCTCGCTGATGTACCAGTCGGCGTTCTCAAACGCCCCGAGCCCATAGCGGTGAGCCGGGCGGAAGCAGGTCAGGAATACGTCCGTAATATCGCCTGGCCCAAGACCGCTGCGCTCGGCCAACCTCGGCACGAGCACCTGCGGCGGGAGCGCGGGGTCGACAAGGATCGTTTTGTCCCCGCTTCGGATAAGCGTGGTCGTCGCGTGGGCGGTGCGGGCCGGGCCGTGCTTGTCCCACAGGTCGTTGATGCTCAGCGCACCGATGCTGATGATGCGGTAGTCCATAGTCTTGAGCTGGTTGGGGGTTTACTCGCCGGTGAGGTGGTCGACGTGTTTCCAGGGGAGGGTGCCGCCAAGCTCTTGCTTCTTCTGCTTTAGGCGGGCGAGTACGTTGGGCGGGAGCAGGGGGTGCAGCCGGTCGATCTCGCCGCCGGCCGCGATCTGCTTGATGAGGGTCGAGCTGGTGAAGCCGTAGGCCTCGCCGGACATAACGAAGACGGTCTCGATCTCAGCGATCGCGCGGTTGGTCAGCGCGAGTTGGAACTCAAAGTTCAGGTCCGTCACGTTCCGGAGCCCACGGAGGATCGCGGTCGCGCCGATCAAGCGGGCGTAGTCGACGGTCAGGCCCTCGAATGAATCGACCTGGACCTGAGGGCCGCAGTGCTCGGCGACAAGCTCGCTGATGATGTCCTTGCGTTCTTCCAGCGAAAAGATCGACCGCTTGGCGGGGTTGGTCCCGATCGCGACAATCAGGCGGTCAAAGAGGTCCTGCCCGCGTTTAATGATGTCCAGGTGCCCGTTGGTAATCGGGTCGAACGTGCCGGGGAACAAGCCGATCTTTGGCGGGCCGGGGCTGTTTGAGTCGTCTGCAGGCATTGCAAAAGTATAGAGGATCGGCTGCGGTCCCACGATCCAAATGAAAACCCCGCACGAAGGCGGGGCTCTCAGGAGAATCAATTCGTATCAAGGCACCTGGGCTTTACTGAGGCGGGGTCAGTTGTGCCCGGCCGATGACCAGGCCGTCCTCGCCGGTCCAGACCTGCATCTTCGCGAGCGAGTACTGCTGGAAGAGCTGGACGGCGTCCATGAGCCGCTCGGTCTCAATGGGCATGTCGTTTTCGCCAGCGATCGCGTCGGGCAGGCCCCTGGTTTCGAGCATCTTGCCCCAGGAGAGCAGCAGGCTGCCGAAGCGGTCTGGGCGGGCGGTCATTGCCAGCACCGGGGTGTCCGCGAGGCGGTGGGGCTTGCCTTCGATCTCGATCCGCATCGCCTTGCCGACCTTGTCCGCGTCGACGCACTTCTTAAAAAACTGTTCCTGCGAGCAGACGACGTAGTAGTCGCCGACCTGGCCGTAGACGATCTGCATCGGCGCGAGCTCTGGGAACTCCAGGCCCTGAGCGACGGGCTTGCCGACCTCGGCGACCTTGAACGATGCGCCGCCGTAGGTTTCGTTTCGCTGCGGGATCAGACCGGCTTCGAAACCCATGACCGCAACGTTCGCGAGCATCACGACGTTATCGAACATCGTATCCAGGTCTGCCACCACGGACGCATCACTGATCTTGAACGCCATGCCGCCGACGGGGATCTCGACACCGACCGCGGGGTCCACCGCGTTGCCGGCAACCGAGCCCATAAACATCACGGTCGGGGCCTCGAGCTTAGGCAGCACGTCATCGACAAACGACTTGCCGTTGATCAGCATATTGAGCTTGTCCAGGCCGGGGCGGGCCTTCTCGCTGGGCTCGATGTTGAAGGTGATCGCGGAGATGGTTTCGACCGGGAGCGGGCCGAACTCGGCGACCGAGGTCTCGCCCAGCATCGCCATCATTTCATCGTAGTTGGGCGAGGTACCGAGGTAGGTCGCATCCAGGCCCTTGCCTTTGCGGACAACACCTAGGGCGTGCTGGGAATCGGCGCTCTCGAAGGCGAGCATGGTCATCGAGCGGTCGCCGGGCAGTTCCTTGGTCCACTTCGCGTAGTGGTCGGTGTCGGCCAGGCGCGGGGTATTTGCACCCTGATTGAGGATCGATCGGAGGTACTCGAGCCCGGCGAGATCGGTCATCGCAACCCACTCGTCCATCATGACGATGTAGCCATTGCCATCCGCGCCGGTGTACATCGGGTTGCCCGCGACTTCGCCCTGTCGCTGCAGCGCGAGTGATTCGATGGCGTGAGCACGGTCGGCATCCTGGACCTTGGTGAACATGACGCCGGGCTTGTCCTGGCCGTCCTTGCCCTGGCCGATCATGACGACGTCGCCACCGAAGTACGCGTCCATGAACTGGTCGACATTCATGCCCAGCGCCGCGAGCAGGTCGCCCGAGCCCTCGGCCTCTTCGACCATCTCACGCCACTTCTGGCCCAGCGGGCCCTGCGTCAGGTCGCCAAACCAGTCGGCCGGCTCGTTGATGTGGACGAAGACCGAGGTGTCGGCGGGCGCGAGTTCAGCGGGGGCCTGGGCCCAGGCGGGGGCCTGGAGCAGTAACGCTCCGGCGAGTGTCATCGCGGTACAAAATCGTTTGGTGGTTCGCAGGTTCAACATGGCATGGCTCCGTTGCGGATGTCTATGTAAGGGGATCGGGTCAGGCTCGGCTCTGCTCGTCCTTGGGGGCGAGCGGGGCGAGGATTTCTTTCAGGTCGGGAACGGGTTCGGACAAAAAGTCGAACAGGTTGTCCAGGCTCAGGGTCTCGGGGGCTTCACGGACCGTATCAGTCAGGGTGGTCGCGGGATCGGTCAGGGTGCTCCGGGCGTCGGCGATGAGCTTGCCTAGTGCGATCTTCGGTTGTTCGGGAGTGTCTACCGCGACCGCGCCGCCGGGTTGCGGGTCTTTGGCGAAAGGCGGCTCAGGGATTTGATCTGTCCCGCTATTGAGTACGTACCAGCCGACCACCGCGGCAATGACCACCGCGGCTGCGGCGGCGTAGGGCAACAGCGACGAACCGATGCGGCCGATGACGGCGGGGCCGGCCTGCGACTGGACCTGGCGGTCGAGCACAGACTGCACGAAGGCATCTTCGGTGCGCACGAGGTCGGGCTCACGCTCAGCGAGCTTGCCGATCCACTGCTGCTCGAAGTCATCGAGCGGGGCGAGATCGTCTTGGGGGGTGTTGGTGTCGTTCATGGCAGCAGCCTCTCGGCCTGGGGTTCAAGGAGTTCTCTCATCCGTTGCCGCCCGCGGTGCAGGTGGCTCTTCACCGTGC
>Ga0213866_10000310_pt1 | contig 40441 bp, 39 predicted proteins | sample PICome_11_FD_160079 | JGI IMG/M metagenome (GOLD analysis project Ga0213866, IMG submission 160079) | Coastal seawater microbial communities near Pivers Island, North Carolina, United States - PICO284 | ecosystem: Environmental > Aquatic > Marine > Coastal | place: USA: North Carolina... | reverse complement strand
GCCTTTGCGCGCTTTGCGTAAGATTTTCTGCACCACATCATTATGGCTCTGCGGCCAATACCATTTGCGCTTTAACCGCCAGCCATCGACAATATCGCCGACCAGATACAGCTTCTCGCTGTCATTGTGTTTCAGAAAATCCAGCAAAAGCTCTGCCTGACAGGCTTTTGATCCGAGATGTATGTCGGAAATAAAAATAGTTTTATAGTTTTTGAGGTCGCTTTTTGTTTTGTTCAAAGAGCTGCCATTCATATGTCATCTCACTTACGGTAAAAACTAGTATGTGAGGGGTAACCGCGTCGCATTGCTCTTTTGTTACGCAGGTATGACGCTTTTATGACTGCTCATCATCCGCCAAAACTGCGCGCATTGCGATGAGGGCTAAAATAGCGCCAATCTCAAGCCACCCAACCGCCCCGCCTCAGAATAATTGACAGCATAAGTGCCATTTTATTGACTTTATGGTCGTTGGCGATAAAATAGCGTCCATGAAAATACGCAAGACCCCTGCCCATTGTTTCGACAATCTGCCAGATTATGATTTCGCGCCCCATTTCGTCACGCTTGATGATGATGAGGGCGGCACGCTCGACATGCATTATATTGAAGCCGGCCCTGCCGATGGTCAGCCAGTGGTGATGATACATGGTAATCCGACCTGGTCTTTTATGTGGCGCAAAATTGTGCGGGCGCTGGCCGATGCCGGCTATCGCGCCATTGCCATTGACCTGATTGGCATGGGGCGTTCCGATAAGCCGACAAAAATGCGCGATTACACCATTGCGCGGCATGAAAAATGGGTCGCGCAGGCTTTGTTTGACCGGCTTGACTTGCATGGCGCGCATTTGGTTTTGCATGATTGGGGCGGTATTATCGGCCTGCGTGTGGCGGCCAATCATCAAGACCGGCTGGCCAGCATCACTTTTTCAAATACCGGCCTGCCGGTGCGCGATCCGGCACAGGAAATTGAGCAAATGGCCATGCCCGGTGCCGGTTTCTTACGCAAATTCCAGCTCTATGTGCGCTTTAACCCGTTTTGGCGACATTGGAATATGCTGGCCGCCATCTGCACCAGCAAGCTGTCGAAAGCGGTTGTCGCCGGTTATGCCGCGCCCTATCCGAGCTTTCGCTATCTGACCGGCAATCGGCAATTCACCCAAATGTTGCCGACGCGCTATGACAATCCGATGCTGGTCGATAATTTCCAGGCCCGCGAAAAATTGGCCGGTTTCGACAAGCCATTTCTCTGCCTGTATTCTGACAAGGATATTGTCGCGCCCAATGGTCACAAATCCGTGCGCCCCTTCATTGCCGGTGCGGGCAAGCGCGAAACGGTGATTTTGAAACGCGGCAGTCATTTTCTGGTCGAGGATATTCCCGACGACTACGCCGCCGCTTTGCTGGCTTTTTTGAACGAGATTAAATAATCCGGCTCAAACCCAAACTTCGCGGTGATTGAGCCTTTCGACGCGGCGCGTGCAGCGCGTGGTCGTAATGGCCGACAGGCCGGTCTCGTCCAGCAGCGCATCAACCGCTTGCTTGCCCGTCGTATCAAGCCCGTCATAAGCGTCTTGGATACGCTGCAACATGAAAATCCGATAAGGCATCACGATTGCTGATACGGTTTGGCCGCGCCAGTCAAATTGGCACATGCCAATACCGCGCCCAAGGCTTGCGCCGCCGACAATTTCTTGCGCTTGCGGCTGGTTTTCGGCCAGCCAATCATTGCTGAAAGCGACCATAGCTTCAATTTCGGGCAGATAATCCGAAGCGACGCGGCGCAATAAGGTCTTCAGCGTGTCCGGTATCGCATCGGCGCCGAGCAAGGCTTCGTCATAACCGATAAACTCCACCATATCGGCTGACGGGTTCCGCATGCGCTCCGTCCAACGCAACAGCATTTGCGCGCGGTCTTGCATCATTCTCAGCGGGTGCGGGTCGCGCCCCAAATGCGGGTAAAGAGACCCGAACAGCCCGTAATCGCCAATAGTCGGCGCGCCGCCAAGCAAATAGGGATGGGTGGCAAAATGCGCGTCAAACTCAGCCATCAGCTCTTCATAAGCCGCTTCAATATGCGGTGCGGTATCCTCTGTCACGCCAAAGGCGATGGCGGCTTTACGCATACGCCCGGCAGCGTGCAGCGCCATGTCGCGCCGTTCGGCTGCCGGCAGTTGCGGCATGGCAAACAGCCCGAATTGCTGCAAAATAAAGTCCAGATTATCGGCATCAAAATTCCACCGATAATGCATGGCCGGACGCAGCATCCCCTCGCCGCCAAACATTTCCATAATCAGCGTGCTGACAAGATGGCGCGGCGTGGTGGGATAGGCCGGCAAGCGCGCCAGATTGCGGCTTTCAAACCAGTCAATAATATCGACACCATCCTGCACAATCTCATCATCCGGCGTTTCCATAACCGGAATAATCCAACGGCCAATGGCCGGGCGAATATGCGCGTCATAATGCGGGTCAGCCGGTGAGATATCGTCATAATCGATATGCTGCTTAATCAGATAGGCGCGTGCCTTGGCCGAATAGAGCGAAACGCTCCAAGTGTAGAGTTTATATTTATCCGACATGTCGCATCCTTATCGTCAGTAACAGTGTTTGTGCCAGTGATGCCAGACTTACCAGCAGCATGGCGACCCAAATGCGCGGTGACAAAAAGCCACCGCCAGTGCTTTGCGTGGGCAAGGCATAAGTAACGGCCAATGCGGCCTGTTTGAATATATGGCTGTCGGCAAAGGCCGGGTCGGTCGCCGCCATGAGCAAGTCGCGGCGGCTGCGATAGCGAATGAGACCAATGCCCGACCAGCCCGGATTGGCAGATGTTTTCCATGCATCCAGATAGTCGCCCACCGCTTCGCCCATATAGGCCGGATAGCCGCCACGCAGGACAATTTTACCCATAAAGGGCGAAAAATATTTCTGAATCAGAACCCGGCCGGGCATCATCTCGCCGGTCAGCGGGTGCGCCACATCGCCCTGCGGATAGGCGGCCAGATTGAGCATGACAAATGGCTTGCCGGTGTCAGAGCGCATGAAGTCAGAAAAAGCACGGCGTTGTTCGGCACTGGCTATGCCGCTGGCCTCAATGCGCGCCTCAAACATGGCGATTTCTTCTGCGCTCAGTGGCCCGCGCCAATTTTCATGCCAAGCAAGAAAAACAAGATAAAAGGCAAACGCTGTCGCCCATATGGCATAGCTTAACCGCATGGTCTCCAACCCCCGATAGCCTTCAGGATATCAATTGACATTTTCTATGTCAATTTATAATCTCGCCCGATAAAAGGAGATTTATCGTGCAGTATCAAGCCCATGATTTTGTTTTCAACCCGGAAGATTTTCGCGATGCCGAATTCGTCTCCGGCGCGTGTTTTGACGGTGACGCCTTGGCCGATGGCGAGGTGATTATTGAGATTGACCGGCTGGCGCTGACGGCCAATACAATTTCCTATGGTATTGCCGGCAGGTCGGGTCTCATCCGCTATTTGGAGAGCTTTCCCGCGCCGGAAGGCCGCGCGCGCCTGCCATTTTGGGGGTTTGGCAATATCGTCGCTTCCGCCCATGCTGAATTAAGCGTCGGTGAACGCCTTTACGGCTTTTACCCGCCCTCGACCCATTTGCTGACCAAAATGGGCAAGGTGACGCCGACCACTTGCCAAGATATGACGCCGTGCCGGACATCCATTCCGGCTTTTTACGCTGAATATGCCCGCGCTGCCGCAGAGCCGGGTTACAGCCCCGATTTTGACGATTTGCAAAGCCTGTTGCGCCCGGTGATAAGCACGTCTTTCTTGCTCGAAAATTATATTACGCGGCATGATTTTTACAGCGCGCGCAATATCATCATCACCAGCGCATCAAGCAAAACCGCTTTTGGCTTTGGTCATTTTCTGGTCAACCAGCATGGCGACAAATGCCGCGCCATTGGCCTGACTTCGGCGCGCAATAAAGCCTTTGTTGAAAAGACCGGCTGCTATCATCAGGTGTTGACCTATGAGGAAGTGGACAGCCTGCCGCTTGAGGCGAGCGTAATATTCGACATGGCCGGCAATGCCGCTTTGCGCGAAACCATTCACAATCATCTCGGCGATTATATTGCCTATAGCGGTATTGTCGGCGCGACGCATTGGGAAGAAGGCGGGCGCAATGCTGCCGATTTGCCCGGTGCGAAACCGGTTTTCTGGTCGGGGCCGGATGAAATCGCCTTTCTGGCAAAACAAAGCAATGAGCCAACGCAATTGCTGAATGTGATAGGCGGGCGCACAATTGGTCTGATGATTGAGGCCGCGCAATGGCTGGACGTGACGCATTATAACTCGCGCCCGGACATCAAGCAGGCCTATATCGATATGCTGGACGGCAAGGTGACAGCCGAGCAAGGCGTCATTTTCGATATGCGGGGCGCTGCCTGAGCCGACCAAGGCCGCATTAACAAAACCGAAACAGGGATGCGCCGCGCTTGTCCTGCGCCATGCGCTCGTCTATGGTAGCGCAAACGCCTGTAATGAGTGGATTGTGATGACAGAACCCGTGCCGATAAAAAGCCCTGCCAATTTGGAAAGCGCCGATATAGAAGACATAGACGGTCGCCGCCAGCGCAGCGCCCGCAGCCGCGCTGCGATTATTACCGCCTCGCTGACATTGCTGGACAATGGCAATTTGTCACCAACAGCCAAGCAAATTGCCGAGGAAGCCGGTGTTGGCCTGCGCTCTTTTTTCCGACATTTTGAAGATATGGATGCGCTTTTGGATGCGGTTGACCGACAAACGCGCGCTCATTATGAGAAGCTGTTTCCACTGTCCAAATCCGATGGCTCATTGGAGGAGCGTCTGAGTGAATTTATCAGCGTCCTTTCCAATGCTTTTGAGCGATTGAAACGCCCCATGCAATATGCACAGTTTCAAATGTGGCAATCAAAGGCGCTGCAAAGAAACTGGTCGCGCAACCAACAGATTCTGCGCGATAATTTCGAGGCTTGGGTGCCGGAACTCGACCGCCTCAGCCATGTCAAGCGCGAAGCGGCCTGCGCGGCGGTCTCGTTCGATATGTGGCAACGCCTCCGCGTCACCCAGAATCTCAGCATCAATGATGCCCATGACGCCATTCTGACCATTCTGCGCGGCCTGCTGGATGAGGGGCAATAGGGCGGGGCATAGGCTGGTCTTTTTCTGAAGTGTCGCTTTTATGCGTCAGCTCGAAATTGTGGTGCGCGTTTTTAACAGCCTTCTGCCGAGCCAGGCCATTATCGCAATGAAGAAAATGACGCCCAGCCCATAGGGCAGGATGAAGGCCAGCAGATTTTTGCCAATTTTAAGGGCGACAATCTTGGACGGATTATAATCGGCGCCCAACTCGACAATGCCAACCTCTTGCCCATAGGCGGCAAAGTCTTTTTTCAGCGCCTCAAAAATCTCCGGATGGGCGTCGCGCAAATCGCGCGTTTCGCCGGGGTCGCTGGCCAGATTGTAAAGATGCCACGCGCCATCGCCGGACGGGGTTGGCATTTTTTGCAGTTTCCAATCGCCCTTGTAAAGCGCCGCATTGGTCGCCACTTCCATGCCCACAGCATCCTCGGCCGTGTAAACCTCATTGGACTGTCCGGTCAGCACCGGCACAAGGCTGCGCCCGCGTATCGGCACGGCCTCATTCGGGTCGGGGGCGGACGGCAATCCGGCAAGGTCAAGAACGGTCGGCACAATGTCAAAAACATGGGCGCGCGCCGGCACAAATCCGCGCGCCTTGACGCCGGGGCCGGCAATAATCATCGGCACGCGATGGCCGCCCTCGGTGGAATGGAACTTATAGCGCGAAAACGGCACTGCCGCCGCCGTTGCCCATTCCATGCCAATTGCAATCATGCTGTCGCGCTCGCCCAGCGTGTCGATATGGGTGTGATATCCCTGCCGCTTCAGCCAAAAATCAACAAGCGGGTTCTGACCATTGAGGATGCCGGATTCAGGGCCGTTATCCGACACAATAATAATAATCGTATTGTCGAGTTGTCCGGTTCTTTCCAGAAACCCGAAAAGCCGGTTCAGATGGAAATCCATCGCCTCAATCATACCGGCATTAACCTGCATGGCGCGTGCCGACAAGGCTTGCTCCGCCGCGCTTAAATCTGTCCATTGGCGCGCCTCCGGCGGTTGCGGCGGCAGCTCTGAGTCGGGCGGAATAAGGCCGATTTGCTTGCCTTTTTCAAATCTTTCCCGCCGTAAACTGTGCCAGCCCGCATCATAGCGCCCATTATAATTATCGGTGAATCGGCGCGGCGCTTGCACCGGAATATGAACCGCCTGAAATGCCAAATAGCCGAAAAATGGCCGGTCAGCATCGGCGTTTTCAAGATAGTCAATCATCCGGTCAACAAACAGTTTTGAGGAATAATCATCGCCGGGGCGGGTGATGGGCGCATCATCCTCATACCATTGAATATGTTTATAAAGCGGCATATAGGGGCGAGTTGACCAATTATCCGCGCCGGTCGCGTCAAATATAAGCGACCGGTCGAAACCGTGCTTGCGCGGCAGGTTTTTGCCGACATCGCCAATATGCCATTTGCCCACCGCATAGCTTTGATATCCGGCGCTGCCGAGCCGGTCGGCAAGGGTCAGCGTTCCTTCGGGCAATGTCATGGAATAGGCCGGATTCACCCGAACAGCATCGGGCAATGTTTCGGGTATCATGGCCAGCCCGACTTCATGATTATCCGCCCCGGTCAGCAGCATGGCGCGCGAGGGCGCACATTGCGAAGATGTGTAATAGCGCGACATTTTCGTGCCGCGCGCGGCAATGCCATCAATCGCCGGTGTCGCGGCTTCGCCCCCATAAGCGCCGAAATCCATATAGCCGACATCATCGGCCACAATAATAAGCACATTGGGGCGCTCCGTCTCCGCTTGGGCGGGTGCGGCAAAGCAAATGGCAGAGGTAATGGCATAGGTAATGGTAAAGCAAATTGCAGGGGCAACAGCCAGCGCAAGGCCGCCAAGGTTAAAATGCCTGTTTGTCATGATAGCTCCCCCAGATCACTTTTCTGACCATGTCGCCAACAGCCGACAATAGTTGACTGTGCCGCAATGGCGGGAACCTATCTATCAGCACTTAAACTGTCAATTCACCAATTGGTGGGCTGGTTTTTCGTCCAGTCAAAAATACCGCGATCGCGTTCATCCACCGCCTGTTTCCAGCCGACATTTTCGGCGCGGGTTTTAAAGTTAATCCCTTCCGGCGAGTGGCGGGTAATGCCGTCAAACAGCGTGGCAAGGCGTTGGGTTTCATAAAGACCCATTTGTTCAATTGCCTGATTTATCATCATTTTCTGCATCATGAGCTGGTTCAGCGGCACGCCGGCCATGCGCTCGGCCAGTGCCTCCACCTTGGCTGCCAATTCTTCGGCCGGCCATGCTTCCAGCACCAGCCCCATTTCACAAGCCTCGCGGCCGCTAATTTTATCACCGGTGAACAACATGCGTTTTGCCTTTTCCATGCCCAGCCGATAAACCCACATGGCGGTGGTCGGACAGCCCCAAACGCGGGCTGGCATATAGCCGATTTGTGCGTCTTCCGCCATGACCACAAAATCGCAACACAGCGCAATGTCCGAGCCACCGGCAACCGCATGGCCATGCACTTGCGCGATAACCGGCTTGTGGCAGCGAAACAGCGACATGAATTTTTGCGTATTGGCCCACATAAACGCATAGTCACGCATCGGATCCCACGGCATTTTCTGCGTCGCATTGCCCGTCCCATTGCCTTCGGCGTAATAGGTCAAATCATAACCGGCGCAAAAGGCCGAGCCATTGCCGCTTAAGATAATGACATGCACATCCCCGTCCGCTTCGGCCTGTTGCACGGCAGCCTCCAGCAGGCCGGGCAGTTCATCATCAATCGCATTCATCACTTCAGGCCGGTTCAGCGTGATACGGCCAATGCGTCCGGTTTTTTCAAAAAGCACTTTCGACATTTTTCTTCCTCCCTCTGTCTGTCAAAACCTTACGATAGGCAGCAAATATCGGGAAAGTTTTTATTGGCTTTCCGCAGCGGTAAAAAATTGCATAATCACGCCAATCAACGCTGACGGCGCAGCGGGTGAAACAAGCTTCAAACCAAGGGTAGAAAATGGCTTTCTGGCAAGCAGAGCAGGACAATAATGAGCAGGGGCGGTTCAGCTATACACCGCCGCAACAAGCCTGTGTCGGGCCGGAAGGCCGCCAGTTTTATATGGGCGGGGCGGCGATGGCGACGCATATTGATACGCTGGAGCGCCATTTTGACAAGCCGCTTTACTGGGCGACGACGCATTTTCTCAATCACGGCCTGCTGGGGGAGGCAATGCAGCTTACTGTGGAAGCCGTGTCGGGCGGTCGCTCAGTGGTGCAGGCAATGGCCGAAATGCGGCGCGGCGAGACGGTTTTGCACCGCACCATTGCCGCGCTTGGCGCGCGCGATGGCGCGCCGAACAAGGCTTTCGTGACCATGCCGCAAGTGCCACCGCCGCAAGATTGCCCGACCAAGCAGGATGATGCTATGGCGCGGCCCGGCAATTTGCTGCATTTGCTCGAACGCCGCGTGGCCTTGGAAGACAGCGCTGGCGGGGTAGAGCATATGTGGATACGCCCGGTTTTTGATGCGCCGATGGATGCGGCCTATCTGGCGCTGGTGTCGGATTTTTTCCTCGGCGCGCATGTGCGAACGCGGCGCGGCACCAGCCTCGACAATACATTCCGGCTGGTCAATCTGGTTGAGACCGACTGGCTGATGATGGTGACGCAATTGTCCAGTTTCACCCGTGGCGCGGTGCATGGTCATGTGCATATTTTTGCCGAAAATGGCACATTGCTGGCCGCTTCGAGCCAGACTGGCCTGTTGCCGCGGCCTTTATAATTGCAGCGCCCCGTGATTGAGGCGCGGCAGCACATAACGGCCAAACAAGTCACATTCATCGCGGTGCGGATAGCCCGACAGGATAAAGGCCTCAATGCCAAGGGCGCGATAGGCATTGAGCTTTGCCAGCACTTGATCGGGGTCGCCGACAATTGCCGCCCCGCAACCGGAGCGCGCGCGGCCAATGCCCGTCCATAAATTATCCTCGACATAATCGCCCGTGCCAGCGGCATTGGCGGCGTCGCGCATTTCGGCCTGGCGGCGCACACCATAAGAGGCGCTGTCCAGCGAGCGATTGCGTATTTCCTCTCCGGTTTTGTCATCCAATCGGCTGACAAGCTGGTCGGCCGCGTCGCGGGCTTGCGCTTCGGTTTCGCGCACAATCACATGCACGCGATAGCCGAATTTCAATTGCCGCTTATAGGCGCTGGCGCGGGCGCGCATATCGGCAAGAATATCAGCCACCTTGTCCATTGTGTCGGGCCACATGAGAAACACATCGGCCTCACGCGCGGCCACATCGCGTGCGGCAGGCGACAGGCCACCAAAATAAAAGGGCGGACATTTGCCGGAGACGGTCTGCATACGCGGCGGGGCGAGGTCGAGTTGAATATGCGCCCCGTCAAGCTGCACCGCCTCGCCATTGAGGAATTGCCGAAGTGCCTGCATGGTCTCCAGCGTGCGCTGATAGCGCGGCGCGCCATCCATTTGCTGACCGGGCAGGTCGGAAGAAATAATGTTAATGGTCAGCCGCCCGCCAAGCATTTGGTCGAGCGTTGCCAATTGGCGCGCCAATTGCGGCACCCACATTTCGCCGCAGCGCACCGCTACCAAAAGCCGCATTTTTTCCAGTAAGGGCGCAATGCCACCGGCAAAGCCAATCGAATCCATGCCGAGTTGATAGCCCGATGGCAGCAAGATATTGTCAAAGCCGTTTTGCTCCGCCGTCAGCGCAATGTCGCGGCAATGAGGCCAACTGGCTTTCAAAGCCGGGTCTTCAATGCCCAGAAATTGATAATCATCATCACACAGGGCTGAAAACCAGCTCACCTCGACTGGCCTCTCATTCATGCTGTCATCTATGCTGTTCTCGCTCATCTCGTTGAACCTGTTTGCTGTTGGTCAGGGCAGGGGAACGCCTTCGGCGGCTTCAATCAGCGCATAAATATCGCGCCGCGTCAGCGTGATATGTTGTGCGGCGGCGGCAGCGCGCATACGCGCCGGATTTTGTGAGCCGATAATGGCAATCGGTCTCGCCGGATGCGCCAGCGCAAAGGCCAGCGCAATGCCGGCGCGGTCAGTCTTTTCACGCGCTGCCAAAGCGTCAATTTTTTCCAGCAAGGCAGGCGGTACGCCATCACCCGATGCCAGCCGCCCACCGGCCAGCGGCGACCAGGCGAGAAAAGCCGTATCACTGCCCATGCAGCGGTCAAGCGTGCCATCGCGCAACATATCAAGCCGCAGCAGCGAATACTCTGATTGCAGCGATACAAGCGGCGCTTTCAGAAAATGACGCAGCGCATCTTCTTGCGCCTGTGTGTAATTGGATATGCCGACCATGCCGATTTTACCGGCGGCGACCAGCCCATCAAGGGCGGCGGCGGTTTCTGCCGGATGGGCAAACATGTCGGGTCGGTGGATTTGGTAAAGGTCAATATGCTCGGTTTGCAAACGCGCCAAAGAGGCATTAACGGCGCTGTTCAGATAATCGGCTCCGGCATGATAGGGCAGGCCGGGTATAATGCCGCCCTTGCTGGCCAGCACCATTTTGTCACGCAAATGCGGATTGGCGGCCAGCACTTTGCCGAGCAATGTCTCGCTTTCGCCAAATGCCTGTCCGCCCCAGTCAAGGCCGTAAACATCGGCATTATCGATAAGCGTCAGCCCCAGCTCAAGTGCCGTTTCAATGCGCGCTGTGGCGTCTGCAACATTGTCACCGACCAGCCGCCAACAGCCGAAAGCCAGCGCACCAACCGGTTTGCCGCCAATCATGCGGGGCTTTCCCTGCACCAGATTTTCATCACCATATTGCGTCATAAGCCAAGCTCCGACATATCCACGCGGCGTTTTTCCACCGCCGCCATTTGCGCCGCCACCCCCATAGCAACCGCGCGATGGCCGTCAAGGGCAGTGACCTGAACATCGGCGTCACCGCGCACCGCGTCAAGAAAAGCCTTGTTTTGGTGATAAGTCGCGCCCGAATGATAACCGGCCTTCAAAATCTCCTCCGGCACATGAATTTCCTCCTCGCGCACGCGCCAATTTTCCCGATTGCCATGCGTGACGATATTTTGCGGCAGCAGACATTCGACTTTTGCCTTGTCGCCCATTGCCGCCAATTCCTCGCTATGGCGCGAGCCTTCGGCAAACATGCATAAATCAAGCATGGCGCGCGCACCATTGGCAAAGTCAAAAACCACATAGCCATTGTCCCAAATATCGGGCGTGCGCCCCTCATAGCTTTCGTCCAAATGATTGACGCTTTGACTGGCAGAGGCGACCACGCCGGTCGGCTCGCTGCCAATAATAAAACGCATCAGGTCGAAAAAGTGACAGCATTTCTCAACCAGCGTGCCGCCGGTATTTTTGTTGAAACGGTTCCAGTCAGCAATTTTGGGCAGAAAGGGAAAGCGGTGTTCGCGGATGGACAGCATGTGCAATTGCCCGATATCGCCGCGATGAACGCGGGCTATCATGTCATGCAAAGCCGGTTTGAAGCGATATTCCATACCGACCTGAAACACCAGCCCATTATGGCTGACGCGCTGCATGACTTTTTGCGTATCCTCCAGATTTGTGCAAAGCGGCTTTTCGCACAATATCGGCTTGCCCGCTTCCAGCGCCAAGGCCAGAACGTCAATATGGTGAAAATTCGGCGTCGCAATGACCAGCGCGTCGGGGCCGTCATCGCCAAGCAATTGTTCAAAGTCATCGGTGACAAAAGGCGCGCGGCTGTCATCTGAAAGCAGGGCGGCGGCTTTGTCGCGCATGGCGGCATCAGTATCGGCCAGCGCCGTGACGCGGACATCGGCAAGCAGGTTGAAGTTCACGATATGCTCCTGCCCCATCATGCCAGTGCCGATAATGCCAATGCTGATATCACTCATTCTGTGACCCCGTGAATTTTCCAAGGGAAGAGATACGAAAAACAAGACGCATGACAAGGCTCCTGCCTGGATTTGTAGCAGCTTTAGTGTAATTCGGGAATGGCGTCGCCATGCGCTTCGAGCAATTCATCAACCACTGACCATATTTCATCAAGCGTCAGCTCCGCCGCCGTATGCGGGTCGAGCATGGCGGCATGATAAACATGTTCGCGCTTGCCGGTGACCAGCGCCTCCACTGTTAATTGCTGGACATTGATATTGGTCTGCATGAGGGCGGCGAGATGCGGCGGCAGCGCGCCGATTTGTTGTGGCGTTACGCCTTTGGCGTCAACCAGACACGGCACTTCGACACAGGCATTTTCCGGCAGATTGTCGATAAGCCCGTTATTGGCGACATTGGCGTGAATTTTATCCTGCTTGTCCAGCACAAGTGCGGCAATGATACGGGCGGCATATTCAACCGATTTTTCGCATGTCAGAGCGCCACCGCTGGTCAGTGCTTCGGCCTGCGCCTCCCATTCGGCCATTTGCGACAGACACCGGCGCGGATATTCATCCAATGGAATCTCGAATTGCTCTATCAAGTCGGGTCTGTTGGCCTTGATGAAATAGGGCGTATATTCGGCAAAATGCTCTGAGCTTTCCGTGACGAAATAGCCAAGCCGTTTCAACATGTCATAGCGCACATGATTGGCGCAATTTTCCCAACCGCGCCCATAATCGCGCGTCTCGGCCAGTTTTTTGAGGCGCGGATAAAGGTCTTCCATGCGGCCATTGGCATGGCGTTTTTCAAACCGCGTGTAAAAGGCGACATGATTGATGCCGGCGCAATCATAGTCAATATCTGCCGGGTCTTCGCCAAGGTCGCGCGCCAAATCCATCGCTGTGCCTTGCACGGAGTGACATAGGCCGACATGGCGCAATTGTGGCGCCAGCCGCGCCAGCGCCAGCCCGTTAATTGCCATTGGATTAACATATTGCAGCAGCAGCGCATCGGGGCAGCAGGCCGCCATATCTTCGGCAATGTGCAGCAAAACCGGCACAGTCCGCAGGCCGCGCATAATGCCGCCCAGCCCCAGCGTATCGCCAATGGTCTGGCGCAGACCGTATTTTTTGGGAATATCGAAATCAATGCGCGTCGCCGGTTCATAGCCGCCCACCTGCAACATGGTGATAACAATATCGGCGTCCTGCAAGGCGGTGCGCCGGTCAAGCGTCGCTGTAAATGTCGGATGCGTGGCGGTGGTTTCGGCAATGCGTTGAGCCACGATTTGCGATGTCGTCAATCGCGCCGCGTCAATATCATGCAGCGTGATATGGGCGTTTTCCAGCCCCGGCTCCAGCAAAATATCAGTCACAATGTTTTTCATAAACACTGTGCTGCCAGCTCCGATTATCGCTATTTTGACCACTTCACACGCCCCGCCCCGCTTGCTGTGTTTGACCGGCTCGACTTGTCCGGCCTATAGCGGGCCGTCAAAATGAATGCCGTTTTTGGACAAGCGGTCAATCAGCGCTTGGCCGAGGCCGGAGGCGCTGGTCAGCACGCCGCCATAGCCGTCGCCACCGGGCAGGGCGTCGGCGTCTTCAACAAGGCACAGCGCCGCTTCGCTCACCAGCTTGGAGGTGACTTTATAGCCGGGGTCGCCCGCGCCATGCATGGCGTAAACCGACTTGCTGCCATCTTCGGCTTCAACAATGAATTTGCAGTCAAACCAGCCACTGTCGCGTTGCGCTTCATCCGGCCCTTCACCGGGCTGGCGCAGAAACGGTCGCACCAGCTTGCGTAAGGGGGTCATGATAACCAGACCGGTCAGCGCCAGACCGGCCAGGCCTTTCCACGCCGCCCCACGGCTTTTGTGATAGGCATATTCCTGATAGCTGAAATTGCCGCCATAAGGCTCTTGTCTTTGGCTGAGCAGGGCGGCGGAGCGACGCACAACGCGCGTATTGGCCGCCGCCATCACAAAGGGGCCGGCCCAGCCATTGATTTCCGGTTTTTCCGCCACGCTCAGCCTGTCGCGCTCGGCTTTTTTCATTTCCGGCGTATAGCTTTCCGGCGGGTTCAGCAAAAACGGATTGGTCATGTCATCGCCAAGGTTCAAATCACCCATGGAAAAAATCGTTTCAAGCGTGCCGCCCGACGCTTCGCCCTTATAGGAATGAAAGGACTCGACGCGCCGTACCGGTTTGCCGGATTGGCGGATGCTGAAATAGCTGCCTAAATCGGAAGGTATCGAGTCAAAGCCGCAGGACGGGATGATGCGGATGCCTTTGGCGGCGGCTTCGTCATGGTGCTTGGCGATAAGCTCCTTCACCCAGAAATTCTCACCGGTAATATCGATATAATGGGTCGCGTTTTTCACGCAAGCCGCGACCAGCTTTGAGCCATAGCGGTGAAATGGCCCTGCCGTTGACAAAACAACCTTGGTGCGCGCGGTCAGCGCCTCAAGAGCCGCTTCGTCATCGCCATCGGCAATAATGATTTCGCGGCCCGGTGCGGTTGATTGGGCGACGGCTTCCAATTTTTCCCGATTGCGACCGGCTATCGCCCAATTTAATTGACCTTTGCGCGCTTGCAGATAGGCGGCGCATAATTGGCCGGTAAAGCCGGTTGCGCCGTAAACAACAATGTCCACATCTTTTGTCATATTTTCCTCCTCTGACCAGCCTTCATAATATAGAGCTTGCGTCGGCAAATAAAATTAAACTGTTTGGGTGCGCCATGCGCCGCGATGCAGCGACAGGCCAATCAGTCCGCCATAGGCGACCATGGCAAAGGCGGCGGCGGCAAATACGCCATCCAGCCCCATTTCCAATTGCACGGCGCAGAGCCAGCCGCCGCCAACCGCTAGCACGACGCGCAGCATGGTGGCCGATATTGGCCAGAACATTTTGCCTGCCCCTTGCGCGGCAAAATACAGCGACAGGCCAAAGCCGTAAAAGCCGAACCACGGGCCAACAATGCTGAAATAGCGCGTCGCCACTTGTGTCACGGCGGCATCATCGGCAAAGACCGGAATCCAGTATTCCGGCGTCAGCGACAAGAACACGCCAATAAAACTGGCAATAAGCGCGGCGGTCGCCCCGCCAATCCAACCAATCTTTTCAGCACGCGTAATTTGTCCGGCACCGACATTGATACCGACCAGCGAGGTCATGGCCGCGCCAAGGCCGAAAATCAGCGGTATCATCAAAAACTCAATCCGCGAGCCAATGCCGTAACCGGCCAAAGCGGTTTCGCCAAATTGGCCGACAATGGCGGTCAGGGCGATAATGGTGGCGACATTGAGAAAGGGCGATAATGAAGCGGGCAGAAATACCTGCATAATATCGCGCAGCAGCACCGGCGAAAACCGGCAGGCCGACAGGCGCAAACGCACCGGCAAATGCCCGGTCGCCATCAGGCCAATCAATATCACCCCAACAATAGCGGCGCTGGCAATGGCGGAAATGGCTGCACCGGCCACACCCATCGCCGGAAAACCGAACAGGCCAAGCACCAGACAGCCCGATAGCGGCACTTGAATGGCGGCATTCACCAACATCAGCAAAGCCGGGGTTTTCATCATGCCGACACCCCGGAAAATGGCGGTTGTTGTCCCCATCAGCCAAATGAATAGGCCGCCGGCAAATAACAGGCCGCAATAGGCGACCGCGCCGTCCAAAGCCGCTTGCGAGCCGCCCAATAAAGCCAGAAAGCCCGCGCCGAACAAGACAAAGGCCAAAAGGAAGGCCAGCCAGCCCAATAGGGCAAGGCCGAATGCGTGCCAAATCAAGCGCTCTGCCGCGTCAATGTCGCCAGCCCCATAGGCGCGGGCAATGGCGGCTGATACTGCCCCGCCCAATGCGCCGCCGGACATGGCCAGATTGAGCATGAGCAGGGGAAAGGCCAGCGCAATAGCCGCCAGCGCGCTGGCGCCAAGCTGGCCGATAAACCACACTTCAGCCAGGCTGACCGAGGCTTGCAGGAAAAAAGCAATCGAGCTGGGCGCGGCCATACCCATCAGCAGGCCAAAGGGTGGCCGCGTCAGAAAATCGGCTTGGCTGTTCATGTCCGGCTCTCCCCCGTTAACGCCCACAGCGCTCAATAATTGCCCTTCTCGGCAATTGGACTTATCACCATTAACAAATGCTGACCAGTCGGCTATAACACGCAATCTAAGACGGGACAGAAATATGGCCATACATTTATATAAAAATGATTTGCCGGACGGGCTGGTTTTTTCCGGCGCCGTGGCGATTGACACGGAAACCTTGGGGCTGAAGCCGGGGCGCGACCGCTTATGTCTGGTGCAGATAAGCGGCGGCGATGGTGACGCCCATATTGTGCAATTGGCGCGCGACAATTATGACGCGCCCAATTTGAAGGCCATGTTGACCGACCGTTCGCTGTTGAAAATCTTCCACTATGCGCGTTTTGATGTCGCGGTGATTGCCCAATATCTGAATGTGCATGCTGCGCCGCTTTGGTGTACCAAAATTGCCTCCAAGCTGGTGCGGACTTACACAGACCGTCATGGCTTGCGCGATTTGTGCCGCGAATTGCTGGAAGTTGATTTGTCCAAGGCGCAGCAAAGCTCCGATTGGGCGGCTGAAGAATTGAGCGACGCGCAATTGAATTATGCCGCTTCCGATGTTTTATATCTGCACGCTTTGAAAGACCGGCTTGAGGCCATGCTTGACCGCGAAGGCCGTCGTCCGATGGCGGAAGCCTGTTTCGATTTCGTGCTTGTGCGGGCGGCAATGGATTTGGCGGGCTGGGAAGATATTGACATATTCTCGCATTAGCCGGTGCTTGCCCGCAGCCTGTCGCGGAAGCGCGTGATGGGCGCGCCTGCCCCCGATGACAAGACAATCGCTCGCGACCCGCGCGCCCATTCGCGCCGTATCGCGCGCTTGCGTTTGGCACTGGCGGCGCTGGCGTTCATTTTGCTGGCTACATTGATTTTATCGCCGCGTGGCGGCTCGGAGCGCATTTTGCGCCCGCTTGGTGATATGGTGTTAAGCGGGCCGGTCTATCGCGGTCTTGACGCTGATGGCCGCGCCTATGTGCTGCGCGCCGAGCAGGCCAGACGCGACAGCGATGATGATGCAATTGTGCTTTTGGACGGTATTTCTGCTGAACTTGACGCCGAAGCGCCTGCCGCGCAATTGCGCTTGCATGCCGAGCGCGCTGAACTTGTCCGCAATAGCGGGCGCGCTGTGCTGCAAGGCGGCATTGTGGTGCGTAATGAGGCGGGCAGTGAAATGCGATTTGAGCAACTCAATGTTAATATGGATGATGGCAGTCTCAGCAGTGACACGCCCCTGTCGATACGCACGCCGCAAGGTCATTTGCAGGCCGACAATATGCAGGCTTCGCGCGCGGCGCAGGAATATCGCTTCGGCAATGTCAGAATCGTGCTGACCCCAAATAAGCAAGACAGGGCGCAATGAAACGCTTGATAAAAATAACACGCTCAATAATGCTTTTGTGCCTGCTGGTCATGGCCGCACCGGCTTGGGCGCAGAAGCGATTTTCCACCGACCCGGCGGCGCCGACCATTCTTGAGGCAGGGCGCATGTTGTGGCAGCAGGAAAGCGGGCGCATGGTGCTGACCGAGGGCGCGCAATTAACCCAAGGGCCAATGATATTAACTGCTGAGGCGATGGAAATCATATCGGCGGCGGGCGGCGGTGAGCCGGAAAAGCTGACGGCCAATGGCAAAGTGGTTTTGCGCTCGGAAAATGGCCGCGTGGCGCGCGGCGACAAGGCAGTTTACAGGTTTTCGCAAGAAACTCTGACCCTGACCGGCAATGTGGAAATGAACGACACAACGCCTGACGCGCGCGCCCAAAAGCTGAGTGGTGCGGCCTTGACGATAAATATGCGCGACGGCACATCGCGGCTGACGGGCGGCGACAGGGGCGGTCGCGCCCGCATTGAATTGCGACCCGACAAGTAGCGGCTTTTCTTCCGCCGCCGCTTGGGCTAGGGTCTGGCCTGTTATGTCACATGCCGGTTTTATAAATGACTGCTGCCTCTGAAATGCCTTTATCATCCGAAAAGGAAGTTGCGCCAGCCGATAAGGATGCGGGTTCCAATGCTTCAAATGCTGCCAGTGGTGGGCTGGCGGCCATAGATTTGTGCAAATCCTTCAAAGGCCGCCAAGTGGTAGATAATGTCTCGCTGCAATTTGAACGCCGTGAAGCGATTGGCCTGTTGGGGCCGAACGGGGCGGGCAAGACCACGACATTTTACATGATTACCGGTTTGGTCAAGCCCGATAGCGGGCGGGTGCTGATTGACGGGCATGATGTCTCAGATTTGCCCATGTATCGCCGCGCCCGCATGGGCATTGGTTATTTACCGCAGGAAGCCTCAATTTTCCGCACGCTGACGGTTGAGCAGAACATTATGTCAATTTTGGAGACCACCGGCAAAAGCCGCGACGCGCAAATGGCGCGGTTGGAAGAATTGCTCGATGATTTCGCTATTGGCCATGTGCGTCATTCGCGCGGTGCAGCGCTGTCGGGCGGCGAGCGTCGCCGCGCCGAGATTGCCCGCGCGCTGGCCAGCGACCCATCTTTTATTTTGCTGGATGAGCCATTTGCCGGTGTTGACCCGATTGCGATAAATGACATCCGCCTGCTGGTCGCCAAGCTGACCGAGCGCGGGCTGGGGGTTTTAATCACCGACCATAATGTGCGCGAGACATTGAGCATTATTGACCGCGCAGTGATTATCGCGGAAGGCAAAGTGCTGACCGAAGGCTCGGCGGAAGATATTGTCAATAATGAAGATGTGCGCCGCCATTATCTCGGCGAGGATTTCGCGCTTTAATCGCTTTTCACCGCAATCAGGGCGATTGCGCTGGACAAGCGAACATGTCTCAGGCACAGTTATTTTGTAACCGGTGACAGGCGCGAGCCTTTCGAAACAGTCTCCGCCTGCTGCCACAGCAGAGGGTGAGGTTTTAACAAAAACACCCGGAAAGGAGACAAAATGAACATTAACATTTCTGGACGGCATATTGAGACCGGCGCTGCCTTGCAGTCGCATGTGGAGGCACGTTTGACCGAGGCGGTCAGCAAGTATTTTGAGCGATCGGCTGATATCAATGTCACCTTTTCCAAACAGGGACATGCATTTGAGGCGGCCTGCGCCGTGCATTTGGACAGCGGGCTTTACCTGCATGCGTCGGGTCAGGACAGTGATGTCTATCAGTCTTTCGACCAGTCCGTGCAGAAAATTGAAAAGCAATTGCGGCGCTATAAGCGGCGGCTGAAAAACCATCACGACCAGAAACGCGCCCTTGCCGCGCCGCCAGTGGCGGCTGAAAAAGTCTTTGCGCCGGAAGCCGAGGCGGAGGAAGCGCAGGCCGAGTTCACGCCGGTGATTATTGCCGAAAATGACCGCGTGATACCGACATTATCGGTCAGCGAGGCCGTGATGCAATTGGAGGTCGGGCAGTCCGATTTTGTGCTGTTCCGCAGCGTGGCGCAGGAAAAGCTGAGCCTCGTCTATAAACGACCCGATGCCAATATAGGTTGGCTGGAAGTGGCGGAAGTCTAGCCGGTCGGCTTGTCCGGTCGCCGCATAATTACCGCAGGCTTACCAGTGCCTCAGGCTTGCCATTACCGCAGGCTTACCAGAGAGCGACCGGATTTATCACCATTTGCACCGCGCCTTTGAGTTTGGGCTGACCCAGCACAAACATAAACTCGCGCACTTTTTCGCGCGCCAGACGGCCTGTATTCATTGTCTCAAGAATGAAAATGCCGTTTTTCTTCAGCAAGGTGACATGGCCGTAAAACAGCTTGTCGCCCTTAATGGCCGGCACAGCTTCCAAGCCCCAAGTGTCCGCCCCGACGGCCATCGGGTCGAATGAGGCGAGATATTCCGCCGCCGCATTGGTAATGCCCGGAATGGTGGACACCCAAGTTTGCGGCGCGCTTTTCAGCATGGCATCTGTATAGCCGGTATGCAGCAAAATCACATCGCCTTTGCGGAAACTGACGGCTTGGCGTTTTGCCGCTTTTTCCAAATCAGCGACGGTGATGGGCTGGCCGGGTGACATGGTTTTCACACCGAAATAGGCGGCCATATCCAGCAACACGCCGCGCCCGACCATTGGCGGGATTTTCTCAATGCCAAGCTTGGTCAGGCCGGTAATCGGCGAAATATCGGCGCCCTTATTGCAATTGTAAAATGTCCGCGCCTCGCCCATATGACCCAGCCCGTCAAGCTGCGGGCCAGTGCCAAGCCACATTTGCACCAAGTCATCATTGGAAGCGACATCCCAGCCATAGAGTTTTTCGACATCAAAGCCGAATTGCTGGTTGGGCTGGACAACTTGCAGCGCGACCGAGCGCGGCGGAAAAGCCGGCATGCCCGGCTCAATGACAATGCCAAGCGCATGGCTCTCGCCTTTCTTGACCAGTCCGGCGGCCATACGCACCTGCTCCGGCGTTACATGATTGGCTGCGCCAATCTCATCATCTGCCCCCCATTTGGACGGCCTGCATGTCTGCTTGGCTTGCGCCGCCCCTATCATGCTTGTGCCAAGCAGGCCGCACAGCGTCAAAACGCCAATTGCCATAAAACGCCAATCGCGCTGTTTCATGTTACCCGTCATGCTCACTGTCCTCCTGTTAAAATGTCATGCTTTACTTGACCTTATCCCTCAATGAATGACCAATTGACGCCGCACAGATGCAGCCTGTCAGCCTCAACCGGCAAGCCCATCGCCGCCCCGCGCGCCAGAATATCGCGCGGTGTCGCTGCGGCGCAGCGCAATTGCACATGGTCGATAAATGGCGCGGGTGTGTCGGCTTCGACGAAATCCATCACCGCGCTGTCAAATATCACCTGATTGCCCTGCACCGGTCGTTCAAGCAAGCTGCCCCAATGCTGCGCCAGCTTTTGCGGCTCGGCAGCGCGCATGGTCAGGCCGGCAATCGCGCCGGTTGCGGCGGCGGCATAATCTGGCGGTGTCGCGGGCGGCCATTTTGTCCACTCCCAATAGGCATTGGGCGATTGCCAGTCTTCGCGCCCCATACTGTCAACCGACACAATCGCCCCGCCAAAATCAGCCGGATGGAAATGCGTGGCCGACAAATCCGCGCCCGCATGTGACCAGACTTTGCGTATGCCCTGCTCGCCAATATGCGCGGCAATAGGGGCGGCATTGGCGCATTGGAAAATCACCATATAGAAACTGTCGCCGCGCCGCGCCAAATGGCGACCGCCTGCCGTGTCCTGCCGGTCGGGCAAAGGGCTGACCACTTCAATGAAATCGCCGCCCGATTGCAGCAGGCCATTGGCCAGCCCGAAATGCGCGACGCCGGGGTCACGATAGATAATGTCGGTTTGCAGCAGGCCGCATAATTGCGCCAGTGTCGGTTCAAGCTCATGGGCGACAAGGCAAATCTGGCGCAGACGCATGCGAGCCTCCTCTAAGCGGCGCTTTCAGCCGTTTGGGCGCGCTGCCCGATTTGTAATTCGGCTTTTGGTGTGACTTTGAAGCCGTGATAATCATCGGCGGCAATGGCGTCGCATATTTTCCGGTAAACGCCGACGCCGCCGACATAGGCAAGGAACATGCGCGGCTTGCCCGGCACATTGGCGCCCATATACCAGCTATCGGCTTTCGGCAATAAGGTCAGCCCGGCCAGATGCGCTGTATGGTCGGCCCATTCATTCTCAGCCTCTTGCGTGGCTTCAATGCTGGCATAATCATGGGCGCGCATCCAGCCAATACAGTCGGTCACCCAATCGACATGCTGTTCAATCGAGACCAGCATATTCGACAAGACAGACGGGCTGGATGGGCCGGTTATGGTAAACAGATTGGGAAAACCGGATATCGCCAGACCGAGATAGCAGCGCGGGCCGCCAGCCCAATCATCGGCCAGCCTTTGCCCGTCCGTGCCGCGAATGTCAATCGCCATCAGCGCACCGGTCATGGCATCAAAACCGGTGGCAAAAACAATCGCGTCAAACTCTTGCGTGCCTTGCGTGGTAGCAATGCCGGTCGGCGTGATGGTTTTAATCGGCGTGCGGCGCAAATTGACCAGCGACACATTTTCCCGATTATAGGTTTCATAATAATTGGTATCAATGCAGGGGCGTTTGGTGGCATAGGGATAGGCTTTTGGTACCAAATCTTCCGCCGTTTGCGCGTCTTTTACCGTGGCGCGTATCCGGTCGCGGATAAACTCGGCGACCAGATTATTGGCTTCCTCATTGATGCCCAAATCGCTGAAAGTGGCTGACAGGCCGGTCAACAGCCCCTCATCCCAGGCCTGCTCAAACCGCCTGTTGCGCTCTTCCTCGCTGACATCAAACACGGATTCGGGCTGGCGCTCCGGATTGGGAATGCCGGCAGCATCCAGCCTTTGCGTCTCGCGAAATGCGCGATAATGCTCTTTCATGTCGGAAATTTCCGCATTGGTCAGCGGCCTGTTATGAGCCGGTGTCGAATAGGCGGCGGTGCGTTGATAGACGACCAGTTCCTTGGCCTGTTCGGCAATTAACGGGATGGATTGCACAGCCGAGGAGCCAGTGCCGATAACAGCGACACGCTTGCCGGTGAAATCAACCCCTTCATGCGGCCAGCGACCGGTCTGGTAAGTGTCACCTTTGAAATCATCGCGGCCGGGGATATCCGGCGTTTTGGCCGAGGACAAAACACCGGTCGCCATGATGAGATAATTGGCCGTTACCCTTTCGCCGCTATCGGTTGTCACCAGCCATGCCGCCTTATCTTGCATATAATGGGCGCTGACAACCCGCGTGTTGAAACTGATATCGCGGCGCAAATCAAAGCGCTCAGCGACATGCTGGCAATAGCGCAGCAATTCAGGTTGCGCGGCATATTTTTCCGTCCACACCCAATTCTGCTCTAATTCTTCGGAAAAGGAATAGGAATAGGCGAGGCTTTCAATATCAACCCGCGCGCCGGGATAGCGGTTCCAATACCAAGTGCCGCCCACATCATCACCGGCTTCAAAGACGCGCACGGACAGCCCCATATCGCGCAGCTTGTGAAGCTGATACATGCCGGAAAATCCGGCGCCGACGACAATCGCATCGACTTCAGCCGGTGGGCTGAGCCAGCGGTCAATTTCACCGGCCAGCCAGTCATGCGCTTGAGCGCCGACCGGCAGAATGTCACTCATGGAGAAAAAGCCGTGAATTTGCCGGTCAAAGCGGCGGGCAATAACCGGCACACCAGCGGCGCGCAGGCTTTCGGCATAGGCCTCGCCCTCATCGCGCAAAATATCAAACTCGGCGGTTATCACAATGGCCGGTGGCAGCCCGTCCAGCTTTTCGGCCAGAATTGGCGAAGCCAGCGGGTTGAGGCGGTCGCTTTCCTTGGGCGTATAATAATCCCAAAACATATCCATGCTTTCGGCGGTCAAAAATAATTGCTTGTCTTGGGCGTGATAGCTGTCTGTGTCGCGCCGCCCGTCAATTACCGGATAGACCAGAATCTGCATGTCGATTTGCGGGCCGTTTTCATCACGCGCGCGCAGGGCGGTGGCGGCTGCCAGATTGCCCCCGGCACTGTCGCCCATGACGAAAAGCGGCACATCTCCACCGACACCGGCAATTGCTTGCTTATTCTCGGCGACATGATTGAGCGCCGCCCAGCAATCATCCATCGGAACCGGAAAGCCATGTTCCGGCGCTTTGCGGTAATTGACCATGACAATAACCGCCTGATTGGCTTCGGCCAGCTTGCGACCAAGCGGGTCGAAATCATCGATATTGCCAATCACCCAGCCGCCGCCGTGAAAATAGACAATCACCGCTTTGGCTTCTCCCTCAGGGCGCAGAATACGCGCCGCAATCGTCGCGCCATCTGTCTTGGCAATGCTGATATTCTCGGCTGAAACATTATCCGTGCCTGCCCGTCGGCGCGATTTGGCAAGCTCGCTGTAAACAAGGCGCGCCTCATCCGGTGTCAATTCGCTGAAAGGCGGCAGCGCATTGAGTTTCATATTGGTCAGCAAGGCTGTTGTGGCAAAATCCAGCTTCATCTTTCCCTCCCTGTATTTTCTTGAAAGCAGGCTAGCGCGCCATGCCAAACTCGTAAAGCCTGCACTTTCCCAATTTTATTTTTCGATTTGGTGCGCGACGCTAATTCGCCATTGTCGCGCGCGGTAAAAAATTATAGTTTGCCCGTCAGACGCAATCGGGGAGAAGATGATGAGCGAGACCGTAAACATTGCCGGGCTGCAAATTGCGGCGGAACTGGCAGATTTTATTGCCAATGAGGCGGTGATTGGCACGGATATCAGCGCCGATGATTTCTGGGCGGTGGCGGCCAAAGTGCTGAACGCCCACCGCGACACCAATAAGGCGCTGCTGGAAAAGCGCGAGGCCTTGCAAGCGCAAATTGATGATTGGCACAAGCAGCGTCAGGGCGCGCCGCATGATGCCGCCGAATATAAGGCGTTTTTGCAGGAAATCGGCTATCTGGTGCCGGAAGGGTCGGATTTCACCATTGAAACCGCCAATGTTGATGATGAGATTGCCAAAATCGCCGGCCCGCAACTTGTGGTGCCGGTGAAAAATGCCCGCTTTGCGGTCAATGCCGCCAATGCGCGCTGGGGCAGCCTGTATGATGCGTTTTATGGCACGGATGCGATTGACCAATCCGGCGATTTATCGCCTGCCGGGGCTTATAATCCGGTGCGCGGCAATGAGGTTATCCGTCGTGCCAAAGCCTTGCTCGACGAGATTGCCCCGCTTGACGGCGTCGCGCATGGCGATGTGACCGCCTATGCAATTGTCGATGGCGCTTTGCAGGCGACCCATGCCGGCGGCGTGACCGGACTGGTGCAGGCTGACCGGCTGGCCGGATATCGGGGCGCGGCTGACGCGCCCGACGCCATATTGTTGAAAAACAATGATTTGCACGCCGAGATTTGGATAGATGCAAGCCATAATATCGGCAAGGACGACAAGGCGCATGTCGCCGATGTATTTCTCGAATCCGCTGTCACCACGATTATGGATTGCGAGGATTCGGTTGCGGCGGTGGATGCCGAAGACAAGGTCGAAACCTATCGCAATCTGCTCGGCCTGATGCGGCGCGATTTATCGGTTGAGATGGAAAAAAATGGCCGCACCATGACCCGTTCTTTGGCCGCCAATCGCGATTATACCGCGCCGGACGGGCAGGGCTTCACCTTGCCGGGTCTGTCGCTTATGCTCATTCGCAATGTTGGCCATTTAATGACCAATCCGGCCATTCTCGATGATCGCGGTGATGAAATACCCGAAGGCATTATGGATGCGCTGGTGACCGGACTGCTTGCCAAGCATGATTTGGCGAAAACCGACATGGCGCAGAAAAACAGCAAATCCGGCTCGGTTTACATTGTGAAGCCGAAAATGCACGGGCCGGAAGAGGTTGCCTTTGCCGATGCGCTGTTTGGCGCGGTTGAAGCCGCCCTTGGCCTGCCTGCCCTGACCATGAAAATGGGCATTATGGATGAGGAACGCCGGACAACGGTGAATCTGAAGGAATGTATTCGCGCCGCCAAAGCACGGGTGATTTTCATCAATACCGGCTTTCTTGACCGCACAGGCGATGAGATTCACACCTCAATGGAAATGGGGCCGATGATACGCAAAGCCGATATGAAAGCGTCGGGCTGGCTCAATGCCTATGAAGACTGGAATGTCGATATTGGTCTGGCTTGCGGTTTGCAGGGGCGGGCGCAAATCGGCAAGGGCATGTGGGCGATGCCGGATTTGATGGCCGCCATGCTGGAGCAGAAAATCGGCCAGCCCAAAGCCGGTGCTGATTGTGCCTGGGCGCCCTCGCCAACCGCCGCCACGCTGCATGCGATTCATTATCATCAAGTTGATGTGGAAGCGGTGCAAAATTCGCTGAAAAGCCGCACCCGTGCCTCGATTGATACAATTCTCACCATGCCGGTGGAAAGCCACCCGCAATGGTCGCCGGAAGATGTGCAGCAGGAACTCGACAATAATGCACAAGGTATTCTCGGCTATGTGGTGCGCTGGATTGACCAAGGTGTCGGCTGCTCGAAAGTGCCGGATATCCATAATGTCGGCCTGATGGAAGACCGCGCCACTTTGCGGATTTCCAGCCAGCATATTGCCAATTGGCTGCATCACGGCATTTGCTCGGAAGCACAAGTTATGGAAACCATGCGCCGCATGGCCGCCGTGGTGGATGGGCAAAATGCCGGTGATGCCGATTACACGCCAATGGCGGCGGATTTGGACAATTCCACCGCCTTTGCCGCGGCTTGCGATTTGGTGTTTCAGGGGCGCGCGCAACCAAGCGGCTATACGGAGCCATTGCTGCACAAAAAACGTCTGGAATATAAAGCGGCGCAGTAAAGCACCGGTTTGTGGCGGCCTTTACGACCCGACCGGTGCTGCCGGTTGGGGCGGGCTGGTGCGGCGGCGCATGGCGACCAGCGAAAACACATAGCCGGCCAATGCACCAGCGAGGCAAAGCATTAAAAATCCGTCCCAATTGCGCGCCGCGCCAATGGCAGTGACTTGAAATGCCGCCTTCAGCGCCAATAGGGTGACACCGACCGACGCAAATCCGGCCAGTGCGAAAACCATATCGGGCAGTATTTTGACAATGGAAAAAATGACATTCCCGACCGTCATGGCAATCAGAAAGCCCAGCCCGAAAATTGACCCGAATAAGGGCAGCATATTGCCAATATCCTTGAAGGTTGTGTCAATGCGGGCAGAAAATGGTATCTGGACGCCCAAATCGGTCAAGCTGCCAAGCGCGAATTGTGTGTTGACGGTCGCGCCAAGCACAACAAGCACAACCCATCCGACCAGAAAGGCCAGAAATTGGTCAAGGCTTGGTATAATTTTTCTCATTTCAAAAACTCCGATTTGGATGTGTTGCAATGGCGTTTCTACCGCGCTTGCAACTGATTGTAATCTGCTTATGTTATACAATTCAAGCGTTTCGGTATCTTAACAGGGAGCAAGCCAAAAATGGCAATATATAATAGGATAGCGTCAATAATGATGGCTCTTGCCTGCATGGCGGTTTTGGCTGCACCGGCACGCGCCGGTGATTACCGGTTGAGCATGATTGCCGACGGGCTTGACATGCCTTGGGGTTTGGCCTTTCTGCCCAATGGCGACATGCTGGTGACTGAATTATCCGGCGCGCTGCGTCTGGTTCGCAATGGCGAGGTGCAAAAAGCGCCGATTGAGGGTGTGCCGGAAAGCCTTTATGCCGGTCAGGGCGGGCTGATGGATATTGTGCTGCACCCGGATTTTGCCGAAAACGGTTTTGTTTATCTTTCGCTGGCGGCGGGCAAATCCTCGGATAATAAATTGCGTGTCGTGCGCGGGCGCTTTACCGGCACGGCGCTGGAAGATGTGCGAACCATATTTGAAACCGCACCGGCCAAGGATATAGCCGTGCATTATGGCGGGCGCATGGCCTTTATGGCTGATAAGACATTGCTGATAACGACGGGCAACGGTTTTGATTATCGAGAGGAAGCACAAAATCTCGGCAATCATTTCGGCGTAATTGCGCGTGTCACCGATAATGGCAAAGTGCCTGCCGATAACCCGTTTGCCAATGATAATGCGGCGCAGCCGGAAATCTGGTCATACGGCCACCGCAATCCGCAAAGCATTATCTATGACGCGCCAAGCGGCCAAGTCTATCAGACCGAGCATGGCCCGCGCGGTGGCGATGAATTGAATCTGATTGAGCCGGGCAATAATTATGGCTGGCCGATTGCCACTTACGGGCTTGATTATTCCGGCGCCAGCATCAGCCCCTATCAGCAATATGAAGGCACAGTGCAGCCTTTGAAATACTGGACGCCCTCAATCGGGCCTAGCGGTATGGCGCTGTATCGCGGTGCAGATTTTCCGGACTGGCAGGGCGATATATTCGTGACGGCGCTGGTCTTTAACTATGCGGTGCGCGTTGAAATGAAAAATGGCGCGGCTGTGGGCGAGCAAATCCTGTTCACCGAGATTGGCGAACGCTTGCGCGATATCCGCCAAGGGCCGGATGGCAAGCTGTATATTCTGTCGGAAGGCGGCGATAGCGGCAAGCTGTGGCGGGTTGATGTGGCCGGGCAATAGTCGGATAGATGAAATCAGGTAAAGGGGCTGGACGCCTGCCCCTGTTTGGCGTATAACCCGCGCAACTTATTCAGGAGACGAGAACATGGCTGTTCCGAAGCGAAAAACCACACGCTCGAAGCGCGGCATGCGTCGCGCCACCGATGCGCTGGCTAACCCGACCTATATTGAAAACCCCGATAGCGGCGAATTGCATCGCCCGCACCATATTGACTTGAAAAGCGGCATGTATCGGGGTCGTCAGGTCTTGCAACCAAAAGATTAAAACACCGTTTCGACGGGCAGTTGGGCGCGCCATTGGCGCGCCTTTTGTGTTGCCGCTTCTATCGGTGAGGCGTCAGCAGCTTCAAAATGCGCCGCGACAATTTCCATCACACTGTTGCAAATAAAAATATGCCGCGCCGTTTCCAGCATGGCGGGCGTCACTTGGCCTTGCTTTATCGGGCTGTCGGGCAATTGGCGCAGCTGTGCCAGCATAATGCCGGGCAATGCGCCTTCCGCCAGCGCCGGTGTCAACCATTGCCCATCGTCTGTCTCAACAATCACATTGCCCGCCGCCGCCGAGGCAATGCGTCCCCATTGATTGAGCATCAGCGCCTCATCAGCGCCATGCGCGATAGCCTGTTTACGCGCTTGTATATTGGGCAAATAATTGCCGGTTTTGAACGCGGCATCGGGCTGGCCGGCCAATAGGCCATAATCGCTGACATAAAGTTTCACACAGGCCAATGGCGGCGGCGCAGGCGACAGGCTGACAAGGCACAGCGCATCCGTCGCTTGTTGTGGCACAAGTCCGCGCCCACCGGCCCCGCCGCTTATGGTAAGCCGCAGCACTTGGGGTTCATCCCCAGTGTTTTCGGCCAGCAGCGCGCGCGCCCATTGTTTCAGCGCCATGTCCAAATCGCGCGCTGGCAGATTATCGGCAGGCAGGTTCAGGCCATAAAAATCGCAAGCCGCGCGCAAGCGTTTTATATGCGCCTCCCAAAATTGCGGTATGCCATTTTTGACCAGCACGGTTTCAAACACGCTTTCGCCCAGCAGCAGGCCGCGATCTTGCGCCAAAGCCAGTTGTGCTGGCGCGATCGGCTGACCATTGATTAACACCGCCGCCATCACACGCTCTCCGGTGCTGGCCGGTGCTGCTTCATGCAGGCCAGAAAATTGTCAATCAATAACCGGCCATGCGGGGTCAGGATTGATTCCGGGTGAAACTGCACACCAAAAACCGGTCGGCTGACATGCGCGAAAGCCATGATTTCGCCCTTGGCGCTGTGCGCGGTGGCGCGCAGGCAATCGGGCAGCTTTTCGACAATCAGCGCATGATAACGACCCGCCTGCATGGGCTGGGGCAGACCGGCAAACAGGCCGTCGCCATTATGGTGAATGGATGAGGCTTTGCCATGCATGGGTTCGAGCGCGCGCCCGACCGTGCCGCCAAAAGCCTGCGCCAAAGTCTGATGACCAAGGCACACACCCAGCACTGGCATATCCGGCGGGCAAGCGGCCAGCAGCTCAAGGCTGATGCCGGTTTCATCCGGCGTGCCGGGGCCGGGCGAAAGAATAAGCGCTTTTGGCTGATGCGCCAGAATATCCTCCAGCGGTGCATTTTGCCGAATGGTCACTACCGGCTCACCGGCTTCGCGCAAATAGCGCGCCAGCGTTTCAACGAAACTGTCAAAATGGTCAATGACGACAATCATCCGGCTTGCTCCGAAACCAGCTCTGGTGATGCGAGCGCCGCGAAGCGGTCAATATCTTCGCCCAAAGCCAGCGCCAGACCGCGCGCCTTGTTCAGCGTTTCCTCATATTCCACCGGCGGTTGGCTGTCGGCGACAATACCGCCGCCGGCCTGAAAGCTGATATCACGGCCACGCAAAAGGGCGGTGCGAATAAGGATATTGCTGTCCATTCTGCCGTCAAAGCCAAGCCAGCACAGGCTCCCGTAAAATGGCCCGCGCCGCATCGGTTCCAATTGGTCAATCACCTGCATGGCGCGGATTTTCGGCGCGCCGGTGATTGAGCCGCCGGGAAAGCAAGCGCGCATGACATTGGCCGCGCTTTTGCCCTCGGCCAAGCGGCCGCGCACAGTGGAGACCAGATGATGCACATTGGAAAAGCTCTCAAGCGCACATAATTGCGGCACGTCAATCGTGCCATCGGCGCAGGCACGCGCCAAATCATTACGCAGCAAATCGACAATCATCACATTTTCGGCGCGGTCTTTTTCCGATGCCAGCAAGGTTTCGGCAATTTGGCGGTCGGCTTTGGCATCGCGCAAGCGCGGCATAGTGCCTTTTATCGGGCGGGTTTCAACCAGATTGTCACGGCAGTGCAAAAACCGTTCGGGCGAGGTCGAGGCCAAGGCAAAATCGTCAAAGCAGCCATAGGCGGAAAATGGAGCCGGGCTGATACGGCGCAGGCGGCGATAATAGGCAAAGCCGGTATCAGTCGCAGCCAGACGGGCGGAAAAACATTGCGCCAGATTGGCCTGAAAAATCTCGCCTGCCAAAATCCGGTCAATAATGTTCTGCACCGTGTTTTCATATTCGCTGCGGGTGAAATTACTGTGCAGGGCATCAGCCAGTGGCGGCGTGCCGAGATTGTCATCTGCCAAGGCGGTTAAGCCGGTCAAGGCGGCCAAGGTTTTGGCGCGCGCCGCGCCAATGCGGTCATGCCATATTTTCAGCGCGGCCTCTGCTTTTTTGCCATCACCGCAGCCGGTCAGCAGAATAAAACAGCGGCCTTGCCGGTGGTCGAAAGCCAGCACGCTGCCATATACCCCCAGCGCCATGGCCGGTAGGCCAAGCCGGTCTTGGGCTTTAATCTGCACCGCATTGTCCAACCCCGCGCCCAAATCATAGGCCAGCATACCGGCGATACCGCCTCGAAAAGGCGGCAGCATGGCATCCATATCGGGCGGCAAATTGCGCCATGCATGTGTGCGGACATGCAATAGGCGGTCAATCGCGTCAAACCCGGCTTTGGCTTCATGGGCTTGTTTCACAATCACCTGTTCGGCATCGGCCATAATAAAACTATAGCGCCCTACCGGATGGTCATTATCGGAACTGTCCAGCCACAGCGCACCGGGCTGGTCAGCGAGGGGTGCAAAGACCGCTTCGGGCGCAATCCAATCAATTTCCTCAACACGGGTTTGGCTTTCGCGGCAATGGAATGTGAGCATTAGCGGCTTCCGGCTTTCGGCGCGCGCGGTTTGGGAAACCAATCCGGCGACGCCATTTCTATACTGGCCGCATCGGGCGCGGCCTCGGTGTCGCAGCGCACCAGACTCCAAGCGCCCAATGTGGTGGCTGTCTGCCAGATATGGGCGGCAAAATCCAAGCGTGCCTGCTGGTTCAGCGCCGCGTCAGGGCCAAGATGGGCGGCTTGCGCGTCATGCCCGTCCGGCGAGGCGGTCACCACCACCGGCGCACCGGCCAGCCAGTGCCAGCTTTGCGCCTGCGACAGGCGTTGCCAGCTGTAAAAGCCGTCACTGTCGAGCAGCATAAGGCGTTGCCAGCCGGTCGCGCTGTGCGCCAGGCCTTCAGCAAATGGGGCAGCTATGGCGTCATCAATGGGCGGTGCCGGTTGCAAACCCAATGCGTCGGCCACTTGCCGCGCCGACAATGTGGCAGGAAAGCGTGTGGCAAATGCCTGTGCATTATCTCGCATCCCTCAGAAATTATCCTTGCGGCTACGGATTTCGGCAAAAACATCAACATTTTCGGCATGAGCCATATTGAGCCGCGCCCGAATGGCCGGATCGGCGACGCGCAAAAACGGATTGGTGGCACGCTCCAGCCCAATCTCGGTCGGCACGGTCGGCTTGTTCTGCGACCGTAAGGCAGTGATGTCGGCAATTCGCGCCTGCAAAGCGGCATTGTCCGGGTCAATGGTCGCGGCAAAAGCGGCATTGGCGGCTGTGTATTCATGGGCGCAATAAATCAGCGTGCCATCGGGCAGGCCAGCCAGCTTTTCAAGGCTTGCCCACATTTGCGCCATTGTGCCTTCAAACACCCGACCGCACCCCAAGGCGAACAGGCTGTCGCCAACAAAGGCCAGACCGGCATCGGGCAGATAATAGGCAATATGGCCCAGCGTATGCCCGCCCACATTGAATATCTGAACCGCATGGCCGCCAAAGCTTATCGTGTCGCCATCATCGACCGCCTCATCAATGCCGGGGATTTTATCGGCTTCACCGGCCGGGCCGATAATCCGGCAGCCGGTCGCCTGTTTGATTTCCAGATTATTGCCGGCATGATCCCAATGGTGATGCGTGTTCCAAATATGGCTCAATTGCCAATTGCGCCGTTCCAGTTCGGCCAGAATGGGGCCGGGTTCGGGCGTGTCGATACAGGCGGTTTCGCCGCTTGCCGCATCATGCAGCAAATAGCCGTAATTGTCGTTCAGGCAAGGTATTTGGGCAATGTCCAGCTGGGTCATGGGTTTCTCCCGTAAACGGGCGCGCCATGTTTCACGACGCGCGCCGATAACAAATCTGACACGAGTATAGGCGATACGGTATAAATGGTAAATCATGGCTGTTGATATATTGGATTTGGCAGAATTTTACGCCGCGCCGCGCGGCCAAATGGTGCAGCGTCAAATCACCCGCGCGATTGGTCAATGCTGGACGCCAGCGGGTGATGATGTGCTGGTCGGTTATGGCTATGCGCCGCCCTATGCCGCGGCGTTATGGCCGGATGGCCATTGGCATTTTCTGATGCCCGGCCAGCAAGGTGTGATGATTGCCCCATCCGAGGCGCGACGCATGACCGCGCTGGTGCAGGAGACCGATTGGCCATTGCGCGATGCGTCGGTCAATCGTGTGCTGATGGTGCATGGGCTGGAAGCGGCCAATCAGAGCGAAGCTTTGCTTGGGGAAATCTGGCGGGTGCTGGTGCCAAATGGTCGCGTTATCATGCTCGTGCCAAACCGCACCGGCTTTTGGGCGCGCCGCGATGGCACGCCTTTCGGCACGGGGCGTCCTTATTCGCGCGGGCAATTGCGGCGCATGGTCAAACAGGCCGGTTTTGTGCTGCGTGACATGCAACCGGTTTTGATGGTGCCGCCGCAATTACCGGTGCGCGTGCAGGAAATACTGGAGCGCCCTGCCGGTCTGTTGCGTTATATTGTGCCGCAAATTGGCGGTCTGTGGCTGGTCGAGGCGCAAAAACAACTGCCCGCGCCATTGCGCGCGCAAAGGCGGCAATGGCATTATGCAGGCGTGCGGGTGCGTCCGGCGCTGTCCTCAACCAGCTCTTTTACCGATAAAAATAAGTTGCCCTCAGCCGCGCTTCAGCAAATAAACCGCCATTTCAGCCAGTAAATTATGGCGGTTGCCGGGCGGGCCGGAAATATGGCGCGCGCGGCCATTGGACAATGTGATGCAGCGGTCAACGCTCAGACCCAGCGTGTCGCATAAATCATTGAAATCGAGCAAAGTGCATAAATGGATATTGGCGGTTTCATACCAGCTTGCCGACAGCGTGCCGGTTTCCGGCATACGCCCGCCAGTCAACAGGTTGAGGCGCACCTGCCAATGGCCGAAATTGGGAATGGACACAATCATCTGTTTGCCAATCCGCGCCATTTCGCGCAAAACATCATGCGGCTTTTGCGTTGCCTGCAAAGTCTGGCTCAGAATAACCATGTCAAAGCCATTATCGGGATAATAGCTCAAATCGGTATCGGCATTGCCCTGCACCACGGACAGGCCGCGCGCCACACAGGCATTCACCCCGGCCTGGCTCAATTCCAGTCCGCGCCCGTCAGCATGGCGCAATTGCACCAGCATATCCAGCAATTCGCCCTCGCCGCATCCAATATCCAGCACCCGCGCGCCATCTTCCACCATATCGGCGATAAGGCGCAAATCAATGCGCTTTTCGGCCAGATTACCGGCTGCATTGGCGCGTGGGTCAATCATGCGCTGCCTCCGCATCTGTGTCGCCATTTGGCGCAAGACCGCGCGCTTTGGCGGCAGCCTCAAGAAAGCCGCTTAGCGTGCTGACCATTTCCGGCTCGTCGAGCAGAAACGCATCATGCCCTTTATCGCTTTCGATTTCGACAAAGCTGACATTAGCGCCTGCGGCATTCAGCGCGCGCACCAGCGCAATGCTTTCCGAACTGGGGAACAGCCAATCGCTGGTAAAGGACATGACACAAAACCGTGTTGCTGTGCCCACAAACGCATCGGCCAATATCCCGCCATGGTCTGCGGCTATGTCGAAATAATCCATTGCCCGCGTGATATAGAGATAGCTGTTGGCGTCAAAACGCTCGACAAAAGTCACGCCCTGATGGCGCAAATAGCTTTCAATCTGGAAATCGGCATCAAAGCCATAGCTGACTTTCTCGCGGTCTTGCAGATTGCGCCCGAATTTGCGTTGCAGCGCGGCTTCCGACAGATAAGTGATATGAGCTGCCATACGCGCCACAGCCAGACCTTTGCGCGGGTGTTCGTCCTGGTCGTGATAAGTGCCGCCATGCCAATTCGGGTCGGCCAATATGGCTTGCCGCCCAACCTCGTGAAAAGCGATATTCTGCGAGGAATGGCGCGCTGAACCGGCAATCGGCACAGCCGCGAATACACGCTCGCCATGCGCTGCTGCCCATTGAATTGTCTGCATCGCGCCCATAGAGCCGCCAATCACACAAAATAAATCTTTAATGCCCAAATGGTCGAGCAGCAGATTTTGGGCGCGCACCATATCGCCAATGGTGATGACGGGAAAATCAAGACCGTAAACCCGGCCATCCGGCTTTTGTGTTGCCGGGCCGCTTGAACCGGCGCAACCGCCAATCACATTCTGGCAAATCACATAATAGCGGTCAGTATCAATCGGCTTGCCCGGCCCGACCACACGCGACCACCAGCCTTCCTTGCCGGTCAGCGGATTGTCGCCCGACGGGTGATGGTCGCCGGTCAGCGCATGGCAAATCAGCACGACATTGGATTTGTCTTTATTCATCTGGCCATAGGCACGCCACGCAATGCTGATATCAGGCAGCACTGAGCCATTGTCCAGACGCAAATCAACACCGGATAAAGTGGTCACCGCCGCACCCGGAATAGCGTCATCCTCAATTGTCGTGCCGTGTGTCACCGTGCAAATCCTAACTCCGCGTGCTGTCGCCGCTAATACTTATGGCCGGAACAGATGCGCCTTCCAACCAAAAATGTCAATCTTTCCTTTGATTTACAACGCTTGGCGGCTTATGACTAGGCGAGATGAGTGACGATGACAAAGCCATGACGCAAATTCTCGACAAACCGGCGCTTTCCAGCCTGCGCGCGCAGATTGACAGTGTTGATGCCGAATTGCGCGCCTTGCTGAAAGCGCGTGCCGATTTGGTTGACCATGTGATTGCGGCAAAGGCGGATGATGCGGCACTTTTGCCGGTGCGGCCTTGGCGCGAAGCGGCGCAAATGGTGGCACTGGCCGATTGGCAGGCGCATATTGCGCCGGCTTTGCCATTGGCCGGTTTTCTGGCGATTTGGCGCGAAATTATCGGCGGCTCATTGGCGCAGCAGGGCGGTTTGACCATTGTGACACTGGCGCAAACGCTAGCCGAGGCGCGCGCTCATTTTGGCGCATCTTTGGATTATCAGCTTTGCGACAATGCCCGTGATGCGGTGGATGTTGTGCAGAAGAACCCGCGCAGCCTTGCCGTTTTGCCGCCTGAAGCAGCGCTGGCGACCGGCGGGTTGGAAATTGCGTCAAATGGGGCTTGCGTGTTCAATCTTCTGCCGGTGCTGACGCCGGTGACGGCGCTGTGCTATGGTGCTGTGCCTTTGGATTTGACTGAACCGGGCTTGACTCTGGTGCGGCTTGCCGCTGCCGCCATGCAAGCCGATGGTGGCGCCAATTTGGGCGAAGCCGCCCAAGCGGCATTGGATGGCGCAGTGGCTTTGTGCAGCGATGAAACAGCTTATATTGTGGCGCTGAATGGCGCTTTTGACGCCGACATGATTGCCGAGATTTTTGACGGGCAGGCGGTTTGGCTGGGCAATTGCCCGCAGCCGCTTATTGCCAATGGGGGTGGGGTATGAGCGCGCCGCGCCCGCGCCCGCCTTTGTTCGACCTGCCGCCCTATATTGGCGGGCGTGAGAGCGTTGAGGGCATTGCCGACCCGTATAAGCTGTCGGCCAATGAAAACCCGCTTGGCGCGAGTCCCGCGGCTTTGGCGGCGCTGGCCGATTTGCCGTCTCTGGCGATTTATCCTGATGGCGGCGCGCGGGCTTTGCGCGACAAGCTGGCCGCGCTGAACGGTATTGAGGCCGACCGGATTATTTGCGGCAATGGTTCGGATGATATTTTGCAATTGCTGGCGCAAGCCTATCTGGCGACGGGTGACAATATGCTGCACAGCGCGCATGGCTTTCTGATTTACAAGCTGGCCTCGCGCGCGGCGGGGGCTGACACAATAAGCGTGCCGGAAAAGGATTTGACGGCAGATGTTGATGCGCTGCTGGCCAGCGTGGATGATGCAACGAAAATTGTGTTTCTGGCCAATCCGAACAATCCGACTGGCACGATGCTGGGGCGCGACGCGATTGCCCGCCTGCATGCCGGATTGCCCGACCATGTGATATTGGTGCTGGACGGGGCTTATGCCGAATATGTCGAGCCGGATATCTATCCGCACGGCTTTGATTTGGTTGACGACAATGCCAATGTGGTGACGACACGGACTTTTTCAAAAGCCTATGGGCTGGCCGGTTTGCGGCTCGGTTGGGGCTATTGCCCGCCCGGCATTGCCGATGTGCTGAACCGCTTGCGCGCGCCGTTTAATGTCAATCAAGCCGCGCTGTGCGCCGGGCTTGCCGCTTTGGACGATCAGGCGCATATTACCCGGTCGCGGGCGCATAATACGCAATGGCGCGATTGGCTGTGCCAGCAAATTGGCGGGCTTGGCCTCGCTGTGCGCGGCGGGCAGGCCAATTTTGTGCTGATTGAATTTGCCTCGCCCGAACAGGCACAGGCGGCCGAAGCGGCCATGTGCGCGCATGGGGTTATCCCGCGCGGGCTGGCGGCTTATGATTTGCCCCATGCGCTGCGGCTGAGTGTCGGCACACAAGCGGGCAATCGCGCTGCCATTGATGCGCTGGCCGGTTTTTTGGACACAGCAAAATGAGCCAGCCAAATATCGCGCTTTTGGGCTTGGGTCTTATCGGCTCCTCGCTCGGCCATGCTTTCAAAAAATATGGGCTGGCGGCGCATGTGTCGGGCTATGCGCGCTCGGCGCAAACCCGCGCGCGTGCGGCGGCTTTGGGTTTTGTGGACAGCGTGCATGATACGCCGGAAGCCGCCTGCGCCGAGGCCGATATTGTATTTTTCAACACGCCACTCAGCGCGATTAAGGCGCTGGCCGAAAAAATAGTGCCGACTTTGAAAGACGGCGCGATTATCACCGATGTCGGCTCGGTCAAGGCAGGGGTGATTGGTGACATAAAGCCATTATTGCAAGACCGTGTCCATTTGGTGCCGGGTCATCCGATTGCCGGCACGGAACAATCCGGCCCCGATGCCGGTTTTGCCGAATTATTTGAGGGACGCTGGTGCATTTTGACGCCGGAAGGTGACGCCAATCTTTATGCGGTGGAAACCATTGCCAATTTATGGCGGCAAATGGGCAGCGAGGTTGAGTTTATGGATGCCGGCCATCATGATTTGGTGCTGGCCATTACCAGCCATTTACCGCATCTGATTGCCTATAATATCGTCGGCACGGCGGCGCAGCTTGAAAATGACACACGCAGCGCGGTGATTAAATACTCGGCCAGCGGTTTTCGCGATTTCACCCGTATCGCCGCCTCCGACCCGATTATGTGGCGCGATATTTTTCTGCAGAACAAAGAGGCCGTGCTGGAAATGCTGGGGCGTTTCAGCGAAGACCTGACCGCTTTGCAGCGCGCCATTCGGCACGGTGATGGTGATTATTTGGAAAACACATTCACCACCACGCGCTCCATCCGGCGCAGCATTATTGAAGCCGGACAAGATGTTGACCTGCCCAATTTCGGGCGCGACCAGCGCGACGCCAGCGAAACTGATTAACGCCAGCGCGGCGCGGAACCAATATCCAGCGAGCCTATCATGCTGCGGCCATTTTGGAAGATAAGCGGCACAGATAACCGGTCGCCGGTCTTACCGGTCAGGGCAGAAGCCAGTCCGGCCAAAAACAACAGACGTTTACGATCGCGCCGGTCGGCCAGACCAAACTCCTCCAGCGTTTCCAGCAAAGCGACCAGATTAACGACATCGAAATCAAGCTGGCCGGCCATCAGCCCGTCTGCGCCAAAACGCAACACACCCTTGCCGAGCAGGGTGACATTGCGGCGCTCAAGCGTCAGCTTTTCCACCCCTATCTGCTGGCCTGAAAATTGCGCGATATTCTCCATGCCGCCCAGCATGGCGGCGGGAATGTCGAGCTGCATGTCAAAACGCGGCAAAGGCGCATTATCGTCAATCACCAAATTGCGCCCGCGCAATGCCATATCATAGCGCGGTGCGCCGCCATTGCCCGGCGCATCAATCCGGCGGCGCAAAAAGGCGGCAAAACTGTCAGCCCGCATGGTGACGCCAGTTCCGCCAAAAGCAAATCGGGCATCGGGTTTTTGTAATTCGAAAGCCAGCCGCAACGGGCCGGTCAAATCGACAACGGCGCTGGCCATATTGCCGGCATGGCGGATGGTGATATCGCCCCGCGGCAGGGCAATCTTGTGCGCGCCTTTCATATCCAGCACGGCATGATTGGGACGCCACGGCATGACGGTCAGACGCAGCGCATCATTTTGCCAGCGCATTGTCTCATCAGCCCAAGCGGGTCGGTCAATATCCAGTGTCAGCCGCGCCGGAAAGCCGGAAGCCTTGGCCTGTTCCCATTGCGTGCCATTTTCCTGCAAAACCGCCAGCACTTTTTGTCCGGCAAAATGCCAAAAGCCGAAATAGACGCCGAATAATCCGGCCAGCCCCAAAAAAGGCGCGACCAGCAGCCAACGGCTTTGCGGGCTTGCTTGCCGGTCTGTCTTATTGTCCTGTGTTACGCGCACGCTTGCATCACCTGTCAGTCACTGCCGGGAAGGCCAGCCAGCGCATAGAGGTAGCGAACATATTCGCCCAGCAAAAGCGAAAACGTGCCGGGGTATCGCCACCATGCTTCCAGCTTCACATTGGCCGGAACCACAGGCCAAGCCGACAGGCGCATGGTCGGCATGGCGCGGCGCATTTCAAGAAAGGCGCGCGGCACATGATGGGCGCTGGTAACAATAATCAGCGAATTAAAGTCATGCACTTGCGCCCAAATTGCTGTCTGCGCGGCATTTTGCACCGTATTGGTGGCGCGCGGGTCGAGGTCGATACAGCAGGCAACCGCATCACGAATATCCGGCACTTGTGCCAAAATTGTCTCAAAGGATTGGTCTTCATAAACGCCGGAAATCAGCAATCGCTGGCCTTTATTTGTGTGCAGCAATTCCATGCCGACAATCATTCTTTCATTGGCCGTGCCGGTAAAGACCACAATGCCATCAGCCTTTGGCACATTTTCGGGCGGACGCGGCAGATTATTGGCAAAGACAATAAAAAACACAATGAACAGCGCCAGACCGCTTATCGCCACACCGGCAAGGCTCTGTTTCAGCTTGCGGCTCTGGAGGGTTTCCGGTGGCGGGTCAAAGCGTGACATAATGGTTCTTCATGCGCCTTTATAATCGCGCGCGCAAATTGCGGATGACATGGTGGCGGGTGACCTGCCAGCTCAGAAAAACCGCGCCGAGTGGCACGGGCAACAGCCAAATATATAAATCGCTATTGCGCGCATCGGGCAGAATTGTGCCAAACAGATAGAAAAACAGGCAGGCCGCCAAAGTGCCGGATAAAGCGGCCAGCAGGGTGAGGCGGACAAAATGGCCTTCAAAGCGGCGCGAAATATAGCTGTCATGCGCGCCAATCTGGTGCAGCACATCAAGGATTTCCTGATTGGCGAGCAATCCGGCGCGGGTGGCAAATAAAATCACCGTGCCGGTCGCCAATGTCACCATAGTCAAGACAAGGGCGGCGAAAAAATTCAGCGCCCGCGCTGCGCCTTCCAGCGTTTGCCGCCATTTGCCATGCGTATCGAGCCGCGCGCCGGGCGCGACTGATTGCAATTCCACTGACAGCGCGTCGGCGGGAAAATAACCGCTGGCATCCGGATGGATTTCAATCAGCACGGGCAGGGGCAAATCATCGCCGACATTGCCGCTGCCCAGCCACGGCTCCAGCAGGCCGATAAGTTCCGGTTTTTCGAGAACCCGCACCGAGGCAATGCCGG
>Ga0213866_10000309_pt1:0-37500 | contig 40673 bp, 35 predicted proteins | sample PICome_11_FD_160079 | JGI IMG/M metagenome (GOLD analysis project Ga0213866, IMG submission 160079) | Coastal seawater microbial communities near Pivers Island, North Carolina, United States - PICO284 | ecosystem: Environmental > Aquatic > Marine > Coastal | place: USA: North Carolina... | reverse complement strand
CACACCGATTTACGCCGCCGGTGATGGACAAATTGTGGCGCTTGGCCGCAATGGCGATTTCGGAAAATATATTCGCATCCGCCATCGCAATGGGTATGAAACGGCTTACGCCCATATGAACGGCTATGCGCGACGGCTGAAAAAAGGCGTGCGCGTCAAGCAAGGGCAAGTTATCGGCTATGTCGGCTCAACCGGTCTGGCCACCGGCCCGCACCTGCATTATGAAGTGCTGCGCCATAAAAAGCCGGTCAATCCGCGCGACCTCGAAGTGCCGGCGCAAACCAGTCTGACCGATGCGGGGTTGGATAAATTACGCATGGCGCAAACCGCCATCGGGACGCGCATTAACGCTCTGGCCACCGATGACAACCGTCTTCATTCACTGCCACGGCGCAGTGCAACTGCCGCGCGCCAATAAATCGGCAGACGGGTAAACCGCCACAGCCTCATCTTTAAGATTAAAATTATTCGACGGGAATCGCCGTATCGCCCTCGCCCGCATCGGCCGTTTCAGCCACTGCAGTTGCTGGTTCACCGTTAGACATATCGGCATCTGCAACAGCATCGCTTGGCTTGGCTCTACGTTTCCGACCCAAAGGCCCACGGCGGCGCGATTTTGACGCATCTTTACCGTCATTATTGGCGTCTTCATTGTCACCATCATGACCGCGCACCAAAACCAATGGCTCGCTGCCATTCGCCTCGCCTTGGGCGTCATTATCAGCCGCGCCATCTGCGCCCTGACCATTTGCCTCGGCACCGCCATCAATCGGGGCGGCGGCATCTTCAGCCACGCCATTGCCGTTTTCGGCAGCGGCTTCATTATTATCGCTAGCCTGCGGTTGGAAGCTTTGCAGAATACGGAAATAATGTTCAGCATGTTGCTGATAATTTTCTGCCATCACCCGATCACCGGCTGACATGGCATCGCGCCCCAGCGCCTGATATTTTTCATAGACCTGACTGGCGGTGCCACGCACACGCACATCAGGGCCATTACTGTCATAGCTGCGGTTGACGGGATTTTGTTGGCGACGTCCGCGCCCACGAGACCGTTTCATCTAACTTCCAATATCATTCTGTTGGCGGCCGGTTGAGACCGACCCTTAAGGTTTTGATTGTTGCGATGTGAAACTCCAAATGCCCTCATAGCAAAATCACGCTGACGATTTGGAGACATTCACGAGAGGCGTTCAACGCCCTGCTCTTTGAACAAAGGCAACCTAGCGGCTTAGCCGACTTATTGAAACCTTTTTTTTGTCTTTTTTTCATGATGGTTTTCTGCCGATAAGCACGCGGTCGCGTCGGGCCAAATCCTGCCGCAGCGATATATCGGCAAAACCCGCCGCCGCCATTAGCGCGCTTATCGCTTCGGCTTGGGTTACGCCGATTTCCAAAAGCAAATGCCCGCCGCCTGTCAGACACTGAAAGCTCGGCGCTATCAGCGCATGATAAGGGCCAATGCCATCGCTGCCGCCATCAAGCGCGAGACGCGGGTCAAACAAACGCACATCTCTATCCAGCCTATCTATCGCACCGCTCTCAATATAAGGCGGGTTGGCGATAATCATATCCGCTGTCGCATTGACGCCGTGCAACCAATCGCCATGGCGCAGAGCGACGCGCCGACGCAACCCCAGATTCAAATCAAGAAAATGCGCGTTGCGCCGCGCCAAAGACAAAGCGGCACGGCTTTTATCAACACCCAAACCGCGTGCCAATGGCCGCTCCGCCAGCAAGGTCAGCAGCAGACACCCGGAGCCGGTGCCCAAATCAATCAAGCGCAAGGCTTTGTCTTCCGGCAGCAAAGCCAGCGCCGCCTCAATCAGTGTCTCGCTATCAGGGCGCGGGTCCAGCACAGCCGGGCTGACATGAAACCGCCGCCCCCAAAATTCCTTATGGCCGATAATTTTGGCGACCGGCATGCCGGTCAGGCGCAGGGCAACCAGTGCCTGCGCGTCATGGATAAGCATTGCGCCCGCTTCTTGTTTGGCTTGCATGGCCAGGTCGGTTGATGACAGGCCACTGGCATGTTCCAGCAGCAATCGCGCATCAAGCGGCGCGGTCTCATGATGCTGCGTCTTTAACTGCTGCATCATGCGGCGTTGCAAGGCCTCAAGGGTTTGCTCTGCCCCCACGCCGAACCTTATTGGCTTTCGTCCACCGCGGCGAGACGCTGCGCTTGGTCTTCACGAATCAGCGCTTCGACCATTTCATCAAGCCCGTCACCGGCGAGAATTTTTTCCAGCTTATGCAGGGTCAACGTAATGCGGTGGTCGGTCACGCGACCTTGCGGGAAATTATAAGTGCGAATGCGTTCCGAGCGGTCGCCTGAGCCGACTTGGCTTTTGCGGTCAGCCGCGCGTTCGCTATCGGCGCGCGCGCGTTCAGCTTCAAACAGACGCGCGCGCAAAACCTGCATCGCTTTGGCGCGATTTTTATGCTGCGATTTTTCATCTTGCTGCGACACGGTAATGCCGGTCGGTAAATGGGTGATGCGCACCGCACTGTCTGTCGTATTGACCGATTGCCCGCCGGGGCCGGAGGCGCGAAACACATCGACGCGTAAATCTTTTTCTTCGATTTTGACATCAACCTCTTCAGGCTCGGGCAACACCGCAACCGTAGCGGCGGAGGTATGAATACGCCCACCGCTTTCGGTTTCCGGCACGCGCTGCACGCGATGCACACCGCTTTCAAATTTAAGCCGTGCAAATACGCCCTTGCCGCGAATCGCCGTGACGATTTCCTTATAGCCGCCAATATCGCCTTCCGACTGGCTGATAATCTCAGACTTCCAGCCCTGTAAATCGGCATAGCGCGAATACATGCGAAACAAATCACCGGCAAAAAGCGCCGCCTCATCGCCGCCTGTTCCGGCCCGCACTTCGACAATCACATTCAGCTCATCGGCGCTGTCTTTCGGCAAGAGCAGAATTTCCAATGCCGCTTCCATCTCGGGCAGGCCGGCCTCAATCTCGTCCAGTTCAAGCGTCGCCAGCTCAGCCATTTCGCTATCATCGCCCTCCTTCAGGGCGCGCAAATCTGCGGCCTCAGACAGCGCATTGCGATAGGCGCGCACGGCGGTCGCCAAGGGGTCAATCTCGGCATATTCTTTCGATAATTCGACAAAACGCTCGGGCGGCAATTCGCCGTTCATTTCCTCTTGCAGGGTTTCGGCGCGCGCCAAAATCGCGTCCAGTCTTTCAACGGGGAGCATGGCTAATTTCCTTTAGACTGTTTTTGCGCCGCCAATTCGGCTGCTTTATTTTCAACCAGTTCGACCAGATGATCGACCATCTCATCATGCGGCTTTTTATGGTCGGGGCGGCCGGCCAGATAAACCATACCGGCATCGCTGCCGCCGCCGGTAAAACCAATATCGGTTTCGCGTGCCTCGCCCGGCCCGTTCACCACACAGCCGATAATCGACAGGGTAATCGGCTCGGCAATATGCGCCAAACGCTGCTCCAATTCTTCGACTGTTTTAATGACGTTAAAGCCTTGTCGCGCACAAGACGGGCACGAAATAATGGTCACGCCGCGATGGCGCAGCCCGAGACTTTTCAGCATCTCAAACCCGACCTTCACCTCGTCCACCGGGTCAGAGGAAAGCGAGACGCGAATGGTATCACCAATGCCGGACCATAAAAGATTGCCAAGCCCGATAGATGATTTCACCGTGCCGCTCAGCAAACTGCCGGCTTCGGTAATGCCGATATGCAAGGGGCAATCCACCGCCTCGGCCAATTTCTGATAGGCCGTAACCGACATGAAAACATCAGACGCTTTGACTGAAATTTTATATTGGTCAAAGCCATGTTTTTCCAACAAGCCGACATGATAAAGCGCGCTATCGACCATGGCATCGGGGCATGGCTCGCCATATTGGTCGAGCAGGTTTTTCTCAAGCGACCCGGCATTGACGCCGATACGCATGGAACAGCCATTGGCCTTCGCCGCTGCAACAACCTCGGCCACCCGACTGTCATCACCAATATTGCCCGGATTAATCCGCAAACACGCCGCCCCGGCATCAGCCGCTTCCAGCGCGCGGGCATAATGAAAATGAATATCAGCGACAATCGGCACGTTGCTCGCATCGACAATATCTTTCAACGCTTTGGTAGAAGCAGCGTCAGGACACGACACGCGCACAATATCTGCGCCCGCCGCTTCCAATGCTTCCACCTGCGCGATGGTTGCCGCCGCATCATCGGTGGGCGTATTGGTCATGGACTGCACCGCAATCGGCGCATCGCCGCCGACGGGAACATCGCCAACCATTATCTGACGGCTTCTCCGCCGTTCAATATGTCGCCAGGGCCGCAGCATATAAATCTCGCTAACGCGATTTTGCAAAAATAGCGGCGCGCTCGATTTTCCGCGCCGTCAAAATTTGACCGCGCCGACCAACCGCACCGACCGCTTTATCATTTACGTAAAATTCAAGCGCACCGGCATCGCGCGTTGCCAGCGTATAGCCATCAGCGCTTTCCAGCTTAAAGCCTTCGCCTTGTCGAATGATGGAGGAAAACAAAACTTGTCCTTCAGCGCTCTCAATCCGCATCCAAGTGCGCCGCGCCGCGCGAATTTCAATATCGGCATCTTCAACCGGTGCCGATGGCGCCACCAGCGGTTCAATCGCGCTGACCTCAACCGGCACATCTAAATTCTGGTCTGATGCCACTGCCGGTGGCACATTTGCCGCCGGTGTTTCAGCGGCAGGTTTTTCTGTCGTTTTGCTTGTCGTGCTTGGCGCGCTTATTGAGGGCGATACCGGCGTCGCGCTTGGCGACGGCGCCGTCGCCACGGCGGGGGCACTGGCGATGCGCGTGTTTTTATCATCGCCTGCGCCGCCGGCAATCAGCCAGAGAATATAAACGACAAACACCGCCATCACGCCAATGGCGATTTTCAGCGCGCCGGAAATTGGCTCAACATCGGTTTGCGGATTAGGGCCCTGGTCTTCCAAATGCGGCACAGCCACCGCCGCCTTATAGCGCTCGATAAGTTCACCCGCATTCAGTCCCAAATGCGTCGCATAGGTGCGAATAAAACCAATGGCATAAACACTGCCCGGCAGACGCTCAAAATCGTCATTTTCCAAAGCCTGCAAATGGTCGGAACGGATTTTCAGCAAGGCCGAAATATCATCAAGCGACGCATCAATGGCTTCGCGCGCCTCGCGCAAAACATCACCGATTTTCTCGTTTGCAGTGGCGGTTTCGCCATCAACCATAATAAACTGCCCCTTTGGCATTAAATTCAGTCGCCATGATTATCACAACTTCACGCCCTGTGCATCTGCGATTTCGCGCATCAATGGCCGCATGTCGATATGATTGGTGGCCAGCGCGTCATTCACCGCTTCTTGCAAGTGCTGCGTGTTGACCGAGCGCACCGTGCGCTTCACCGGCCCGATAGAGGCTGACGGCAAAGAGAAGCGGCGATAGCCCAAACCGAGAAGCGCCATCGCCTCCAAAGGTCGCCCGCCCAATTCGCCACAAATCGACACCGGCACATCATGCGCCGCACATAAGGCCCGCACATGAGCCAGCAGCCGCATGGACGGCAAAGACAGAAAATCATAACGGTCGCTGGTTTGCGGATTGCCGCGATCGGCGGCGAAGAAGAATTGCATTAAATCATTGGTGCCGACGGAGAGAAAATCAACCTGCGGCAACAGCCTGTCCAATTGCCAGACCAAAGCAGGCACTTCCAGCATCGCGCCAATATCAATTTTTTCAGGCATGCGATGGCCGAAAGAGGCCAAGCGGTCGCGCTCGGCAAACAGCATGTCACGGCTTTTGGTAAATTCTTCCACTGTCGTAATCATTGGGAACATGACCGATAATTTACGCCCCGCCGCCGCATGCAAAAGCGCGCGCAACTGCACCCGCACCAGAGCCGGACGGTCGAGCGCCATGCGCGTGGCGCGCCACCCCATGGCCGGATTTTCTTCGCCCACCATTCGCAAATAAGGCAGCACTTTATCGCCGCCCACATCAAGCGTGCGGAAAACGACATCGCGCTCACCGACTTTATCCAAAACGGCGCGATAAACTTCTTCTTGTTCGCTGCGCCGTGGCAGACGGGCCGACACCATGAATTGCAACTCAGTGCGGAACAGGCCGATATTTTCAGCCCCGCTATCACCCAATGTTTCGACATCGACCATCAGACCGGCATTTTTATCGAGCCGCACCGTCTCGCCATCGCGGGTGATGGCGGGGAAATGTTTGATGCGCGCATAACGTTGCATGCGCTTGGCGCGCAATCGCGCCCGATTGGAATAGGCCTCAACAATATCGCTTGGCGGATTGAGATGGGCTTCCTCGCTATCCGTATCAAGAATGATTTCCTGTCCGTCGCGCGCCGCATTCACAATGCCACGCGCATCGCCCAGCATGGGCAGGTTTAACGCGCGCGCCACAATCGCCACATGGGCGCCCAGCGCGCTTTCTTCCAATACCAGCCCGCGCAATTTTTTGCGGTCATAATCCAGCAATTCAGCCGGGCCCATTGTGCGCGCCAGCAAAATCGCATCGCGGGGCAGCTTGTCTTCAGATGCCAATTCGGCGCGACCCGATAAAATCCGCAATAGGCGGTTCGATAAATCTTCAAAATCATGCAAGCGGTCGCGCAAATACGCATCGCGCTTGCCGCCCAAGCGGGCGCGCATGGCATTATTCACGCGCTCGACCGCCGCTTCCGCCGTCAAACCCGTGCCAATGGCATCGCGAATACGGCGCATCCAGCCGCGGTCATTGGCGAACATGCGATAGGCTTCCAGCACTTGCAAATGCTCGCCGGCATGGCTGACATCTTCGGTCGCCAGCAAGTCATCGACATTGCGGCGCAGCTTATACATGGCCGCCGAAAGGCGCGCATCTTCGTCATCGGCATCTTCGCTGATAAGTCGGGTCACTTCGACGCGCGGCTCGTGCAACACCACATGGCCCATTGCCAGACCATCGGTCAGGCCGCGACCGGAAAATATTCGCGCCGCGTCGGGCGCGTCGCCCGCACCGGCTGTGGCCTCGCCACTGGCCGATAACATTTCGGCCAAAACCATCGCGACAGTTTGCAAAGCCTCGACTTCTTGGTCGGCAAAATTGCGTTTCTTGGTATTCTGCACCACCAACACGCCGGTCACATCACCGCCGCGCAATACCGGCACGCCGACAAAACTGAGATAGGGGTCCTCGCCGGTTTCCGGACGATAGGCAAAGCGCGGATGCGAGGGCGCATCAGCCAAATTGAGCGGGCGTTTATGCTGGGCAATATCACCGACCAAACCCTCGCCGACATGCAGCACGGTTTGGTGCACCGCATCGGGGTTCAGGCCTTCTGTCGCACATAGTTCCAGCCCGTCACGACCACGGCGCAAATAAACCGAGCACACAGCCGTGTTCATACTGGCGGCAATCAGTTGGACGATTTTATCCAATCGGTCTTGCCTGTCACCGCCATCAGCCATCACTTGGCGGAGGCGGCGCAGCAAAATTCGGGGACCTTCAGCGGTTAGGGGCAAGGTATTTTTGCACGGGGATGACTGCCAATGGCAGCTTAACCGGCAACCTCCTCATCAAGGCCGTAAGCGGCATGCAGCGCGCGCACGGCAGGCTCTACAAAGTCGGCGTCAATCAACACTGAAATTTTAATTTCAGATGTTGAAATAACATGAATGTTAATGCCCTGTTCGGCAAGCACAGTGAACATTTTTTGTGCCACGCCCGCATGGCTTCGCATGCCGACACCAACAATGGAAATCTTGGCCATTTCGGGCGCGCTTTGCAACTGGCTGTAATCGAGGCCGTCTTTTTCTGCCTCGACCACTTTCACTGCGCGCTCAAGTTCGTCTTGCGACACGGTAAAAGTCACATCTGTGGTTTTGCCGTCGGGCGACATGTTTTGCACAATCATATCGACATTCACCGCAGCCTCGGCCAGCGGGCCGAAAATTTGCGCCGCAATGCCCGGCCTGTCCGGCACACCCAATAGGGTCAGTTTGGCTTCATTGCGCGCATAGGCAATGCCGCTGACGATTTCATGTTCCATAATCTCATCCTCATCGCAGATAAGCGTACCGACTATATCATCAGGCACCATATTTTTAAATTTCGCATCATCGGGCGCGTCAAAGCTCGAGCGCACTTGCAAGCGCACATTATGGCTCATCGCCAGCTCAACCGAGCGGGTTTGCAAGACTTTGGCCCCGAGTGACGCCATTTCCAGCATTTCTTCATAAGAAATACGGTTCATTTTCTTCGCCGCTGGCACCATGCGCGGGTCGGTCGTGTAAACGCCATCGACATCGGTATAAATATCGCAGCGGTCGGCTTTCAAGGCAGCGGCAACCGCAACGGCGCTGGTATCAGACCCGCCGCGCCCCAAAGTGGTGATACGACCATTGCTGCTCAGACCCTGAAAACCTGCGATCACGGCGACGCGGCCTTCAGCGAATTGTTCTTCCATCGCCGCCACATCAACTGTCTCAATGCGCGCCGCGCCATGCACATCGCTGGTTTTCATGGCAATTTGCCAGCCCAACCAAGAGCGCGCGGCGACACCCAAATCTTGCAACGCCATGGCCAATAAGCCGACGCTGACCTGCTCGCCGGCCGAAACGACGACATCATATTCACGCGCATCGTGCAGCCGAGCGACATCGCGGGTCAGCCCGACCAGTCGATTGGTTTCGCCCGACATGGCCGAGACGACAACCGCGACTTGGTGACCGGCGTCAACCTCGCGTTGCACATGTGCGGCCACATTGCGGATACGTTCAATATCGCCCACAGACGTGCCGCCAAATTTCATGACCAGACGTGCCATTATCTCTTTCGCGTTTTCTTTCGCTTCAATCGCGCCTATATAGGGCGTAACCGAGCGCCTGCATAGCCAAAAAAGGATGCGAAATGAGCGACAGCCAAACCACAGCCGATAGGGCGACACAAGGGGTGACTAGCACCATCGACCCGTCTGAACTGGCGAAGTTTACCGCTATGGCCGCAGATTGGTGGAATCCTGACGGCCAATTCAAGCCCTTGCATAAATTTAACCCAACGCGGCTGGCTTATATTCGCGATAAATTATGCGGGCAATTTGACCGCGATCCAAACACCGCAAAACCGCTTACGGGCTTGCGCCTTTTGGATATTGGCTGCGGCGGCGGATTATTGAGCGAGCCAATGGCGCGGCTGGGCGCAGAAGTGGTCGGGGCTGATGCCGCCGAGGCCAATATCAAAACCGCCGCTTTACACGCCGAACAACAAAATCTCGACATTGATTACCGCGCCATGACGGCGGAAGAATTGGTGACGCAGGGCGAAATGTTCGACGCCATTTTGAATATGGAAGTGATTGAGCATGTGGCTGACCCGCAAGCCTTTATGACCGCGTGCAGCCAATTGATGAAGCCCGATGCCATTATGTTTTTGGCGACCCTTAACCGCACGCTGAAAGCCTTTGCGCTGGCCATTGTCGGGGCGGAATATGTGCTGCGCTGGTTGCCGCGCGGCACCCATGATTGGGAAAAATTCATCACCCCAAAAGAATTGGACGACATGGCCACCAAAGCGGGGCTTGAGGTTTATAGCTCGACCGGTGTCAGCTTTAATCCGCTCACCGATAAATGGCGTCAAACGGGCGATATGAGCGTTAATTATATGGGCGTAGCGCGCAAAGCCAGACCTTAATCTTGAGCTTAATCTTGAGCTTAATCTTGAGCTTAATCTTGGGTTGGCGCACCATCGGGGCGGGCATAAGCCGCGCCATGCTCAAGCGCCGGAATTTGCCGCCGCGCACGGGCGCTTAAAGATAAATCCAATTCAACGCTGATAAGCGCATCGCCGTCTTCCGCTTCAGCGATAATGCGCCCCCAGGGATTGACAATCAGACTGTGGCCATAAGTCTCACGACCATTCTCATGGCGACCGATTTGCGCCGGTGCCACAATAAAACACCCCGTCTCAATGGCGCGGGCGCGCAATAAAATATGCCAATGCGCTTCGCCGGTTTGTTTGGTGAAAGCTGAGGGCACGACAATCACTTGCGCGCCAGCCTCGGCCAAGCGGCGATAGAGATTGGGAAAGCGCAAATCATAGCAAATGCTCAGCCCCAAAGTGACGCCGTTCACCTCGCTCGTCACCAAACAATCACCGGCCTGATAGGCCGCGCTTTCATGATGCCGCTCGCCATCTTCCAATTCGACATCGAACATATGAATTTTGTCATATTGCGCCTGCACTTGCCCGTCAGGGGCAATCAGCACGCTGCGATTGACGGCTTTGTCAGATGTCTCATCGGCCAATATCATCGAGCCGACCAATATAAAAACCGCATTGGTTTTGGCGATATTTTGCAACGCCGCCAGCACTTGACTATCGGCTTGGGCCTCGAGGCGCGCCTGCATGGCCGCGCGGTTTTTTTCCATAAAAGTGCAGGTCTCGGGCAGCGCCACAATTTCTGCGCCCGCTTGCGCCGCCATTTGCACATGGGCGGCAATTGTCGCCAAATTCTGTGTCGGGTCACGCCCCGTTGTCATTTGCACACAAGCAATCTTCATCTCATACCCTTTCGGGCAACACCACACGCGCCGCCGCTACCACATAAATAGGCGCGGCACCGGCGCGACGCAAGATGCGCGCCATTGCCTCAACGGTTGCGCCGGTGGTCAGCACATCATCGACAATCACCACAGCGCGCCCTTTCAACCGATGCTTTTGATTTTCCGGCACGGCAAAAGCGCCGCGCAAATTGCGTTTGCGTCCGGCGCGGGTAAGACCGATTTGCCGCGGTGTCGGGCGGATCCGCGCGATGGCTTGCAAGGCCATGCTTTGTCCGGTCAGCGCTGCCAGATGGCGGCATATCTCAGCCGATTGATTAAACCGTCGCCAAACCAGCCGCCGCCGATGCAAAGGCACCGGCACCAAAAGCGCATGGCGCGGCAAAACATCACCGGTGCGGCTATATATCAAGCGCGCCAAAATCTGCGCCAGTTCGGGCCGGTCACCGAATTTCATGCGCTTGACCAGCGCCGCGCCGCTGCCCTTATAAGCAAAAGCCGCGCGCGCTTTGTCATAGGGTGGCGGATTGGCCCGCGCCAAAGGGCTGATGGTGTCGTCGCCCAAATCAACCGGCATTGGCAGGGCCGGTCATGCGGCAAACCGGTCCGGTGATAAAGTCCACATCGAGCCAACATGCCGCGCATAGCCCGTCATCATCGCCGACCGGCGCATAACAGACCGGACAGGCCGGCGGCACTAATAGCTTCATCAGAAAAGCCAAAGGCGCGCGCAGGCGGCTTCCAAAGCGGCTTTTTTCACGGCCCTGATTTATGATTGTTTTTACGGCCATCAATGCCATATTGCCGCTCATGCAGAGTAATGTCCCGCAAATATTTGACCGCGCCCGCTTGCGCCGCAATCGCGCCCGCCGCGCTGCCGGTCTGGGCGATTATGATTTTCTGCTGCGCCGCGCCGCCGATGATTTGGCCGGTCGCATCGCTTTACAGAACCGCACTTTCGACACGGCTCTGTGTCTGGGCGCATCGGGCGGAATTTTGCGTCGCGCTTTAAGCCAACAAGGCCGCGACCGCATTGGCCGTTTGATTGAGGCCGATATGACCCCGGCTCTTGTGTCGACAGGCGGGTTGGTGCTGGACGAAGAATCCCTGCCGCTCAAACCCCAAAGCCTTGATTTGGTCATCTCGCTTTGGGGCATGCATCACGTTAATGATTTACCGGGAGCGTTTTTACAAATTCGCCGCGCCCTAAAAGCTGACGGCCTGTTTCTCGCGGCGCTGCCCGGCGGGGCGACATTGGCGGCCATGCGCGCCGCGTTTTTGGCAATAGAAGCCGAGATTTTGGGCGGCGCCCATCCGCATATTCACCCTTTCGCCGATTTGCAAGATTTGGCCGGACTGATGCAGCGCGCCGGTTTCGCCCTGCCCGTGGCAGATAGCGATATTGTAAATGTGCGCTATCAAAACCCCTATCGTCTGCTTGATGATTTGCGCGGCATGGGCGAAGCCAATGTGCTGACGGCGCGGCCACGGCACTTTTTGCGCCGCGATGTTTTAGCCGCCGCGCTGGCGCAATTCGCGACACAGACACAAGAAGACGGCAAGGCGGTTGCGGATTTTGAAATTTGCTATCTGGCCGGATGGGCGCCGCATGAAAGCCAGACGCAAGCCCATGAAGAAGGCCAGCCTTTTACCCGTTTTGACGAAAGCGCCCTGCCCGACAGGCAAGGCTAAACAGCATCGCGCAAAGCCGCAATGAGCGGCTTATCGGCGGGCGGCATGGGCAGGTCAAATAAATCGCGCGGGCGCAGCCATTGTGTTTCTTGCCCCTCACGCGGCGCGATTTGCCCGTCCCATTTGCGACACACATAAAGCGGCATCAGCAGATGAAAATCATCATAAGCGTGACTGGCAAAGCTCAATGGCGCGAGACACGCCGCCGTCACATCAATGGATAATTCTTCTTTCAATTCGCGAATAAGCGCGGCTTCGGGCGTCTCGCCCGCTTCCACTTTGCCGCCCGGAAACTCCCATAAGCCCGCCATTGATTTGCCGGACGGACGCGCGGCGACCAATACGCGGCCATCGCTATCGACCAGCGCGCAGGCCACAACCAATGTGATATTAGCTGCGGTAATCGGCATTGATGGAAATATAGCCATGCGTTAAATCGCTGGCCCAAATGCGGGCTTTACCTTTGCCTTTGCCTTTGCCTTTGCCTTTGCCTTTAATTTTGCCATTATCGGCGCCGACATTGACGGCAATGGAAATCTCTTTGCCCTTCATATGACGCGCCACCGGCGCTTCTTGATAGCCCGGCACAACCTTGCCGCTGCGCGCCACTTTTATGCCACCAATGGAAATCGCCAACCGGTCGCGCTCGGCTTTCTCGCCGGATTTGCCAATGGCCATAACAATGCGGCCCCAATTCGCGTCTGCGCCGGCAATCGCGGTTTTGACCAAAGGCGAATTGCCAATGGCCAGACCGATGCGCCGCGCCGCTGCGTCATTTTCTGCGCCCGCCACGTCAATCGTCATCAGCTTGGTGATGCCCTCGCCATCGCGTGCCACTTGCTGGGCGAGATTTTGCATCACCGCAGACAAGGCTTTTTGAAACGCGAGTAACCTTTTATCTTCGGCGCTTTTTACCGCCGCGCCTGAGATTTTCTTTTCTCCCAGGGCCACCAACAGGCAGGTGTCAGAGGTTGAGGTGTCGCTATCCACCGTCACGCAATTAAAGCTGGCGCTATTGGCTTGGCTTAATAATTTTTGCAGCACCGCGCTTGGCAGGGCGGCATCGGTAAACACAAAGGCCAGCATGGTCGCCATATCGGGCGCAATCATGCCCGAGCCTTTGGCGATGCCGGTCAATGTCACGGTCTCTTTGCCGAATTTAGCGGTCGCGCTTGCCAGTTTGGGAAATGTGTCGGTTGTCATAATGGCCCGCGCGGCGGCTTGAAAATCGCTCTTGCCTTCGGCTTTTGCGAGCGCTTTCAAAATCGGTGCGGTTTCCAAAACCTCACCAATCACGCCGGTTGAGGCGACCAGCACCTCATCGGCTTTGCAGCCCAATTTTTCCGCCGCCGCTTTGGCGGTTACTGCCGCCGCCTGAGCGCCTGCCTTGCCGGTAAAGGCATTGGCATTGCCGGCATTGACCAAAATGGCGCGGGCGCGTCCTTTTGCGGCGCGCAAATTGGCTTTTGATAAATCAACCGCCGCCGAGGGCATTTTGGATTGAGTGAAAACCCCCGCCACTGTGCTGCCCTTCGGCAGCGCAACCAGCAGCACATCGTCGCGACCTTTATAGCGCGCGCCACTGGCCAGCGCGCTGAGGCGCAGCTTGCCAAGCTGTTTCGGCTTGGCAATTTTCTTCGGTGCCAGAGGCGAGACGGGCAATTCTTGCGGCATAATTATTCGCTACTTGTTGGAATTTGAACGAATTGCACATCAGCCCCCTGACGCATTTCTTCATAAATCCCACGCCGCGCTTCGCTGATGAGAATTTGATAAATCTGATCGCGCACATCATCAAGCGCCGGTGTTGGCTTGGTGCGGCGGTCTTCGAGTTTAATCACATGCCAGCCAAATTGGGTTTTGACCGGCGCAGAGATTTTGCCTTTTTTCAGCTTAAACGCCGCTTCTGAAAACGGCGCGACCATGGCATCGCGGTCGAAATAACCGAGGTCACCACCACCGGCACCGCTGGGGCCTTTTGAACGTTTTTTGGCAAGCTCGATAAAGTCACCGCCATTTTTGACAGCGGCAATCACCGCTTCGGCTTCCTCGCGGCTATCGACCAAAATATGCCGTGCCCGCACTTCTTCTTGTTTTGGGCCGTCAACAATATTCTCCTGATAATATGCCGTCACGCTCGTCTCATTGACGCGCTCCATTAACAACTGGCCGACATAAACATCTTGCAAGGCTTTTTGTTTCAAGAAACTGATTTGTTTTTCAACCTCGGCAGAATTTTCAAGCCCGGCCGCGCGCGCCGCATTGGCGGCCAGCAAGCGCTCAACCATAAAGCTGACAAGCGTTTCAAAACGCTGGCGTTCAGGCAATTGCCCGACCAGTCCCATAAGCTCGTTTTCCGCCATTGAAATATCATCATAGGTGATGGCCATGCCGTTTACTGTGACGACGGTGTTTTGCGGCAAGTCTTGCTGCCCGTCCTGCGCGTGGGCAATAATTGGCGTGGCGAGAAACCCGACCATTAAAAGGGCTTTACTAAAAATTAACCGAACTTGCATAAAAGTTTTTCCTTCATCCTTCGCGCTGCATATTGAAGCCGAAGGCGGTAATTAACAAGTGGTTTTGCGTGCAACAGTTTGATGAGTAAATTTTTTACCTTTCCTGCGCCAATTGACATGCGCCGCGCCGTTTCCTACATCAACTTGTGGCCGCAAGGCCAAGCCGTAGGGTGAGGGGTTTTCTATGCTCGGTCTTTCGTCAATCGCTAAGCGTTTTTTCGGCTCGGTCAATGACCGAAAGCTGCGCCGCTATGCCGGCCGCTTGGAGCGCATTAATGCGCTGGAAGCCGATTTCGAACAACTCGACGACGCCGCCCTTAAAGCCAAGACAGATGAGTTTAGAGCGCGCTATCAAAATGGCGAGACGCTGGACGCGCTATTGGAAGAAGCCTTTGCCACCGTGCGCGAGGCCTCGCGCCGCAGTCTGGGCCAAAGACATTATGATGTGCAAATGATTGGCGGCATGGTGCTGCATGATGGCGCGATTTCAGAAATGAAAACCGGTGAAGGTAAAACCCTTGTCGCCACACTGCCCTGCTATCTCAATGCCCTGTCAGGTCGCCCCGTGCATGTGGTGACGGTGAATGATTATTTGGCGCAGCGCGATGCCGATTGGATGCGCGCCGTGCATGAACAGCTTGGCTTAAGTGTCGGTTGCATTGTGCATGACATGGATGATGAGGCGCGTAAAATCGCTTATGCGGCCGACATCACCTATGCCACCAATAATGAGTTGGGCTTTGATTATCTGCGCGACAATATGAAATATGCGCGCGCAGAAATGTGCCAGCGCGGCCACGGCTTCGCCATTGTCGATGAGGTTGACAGTATTCTGATTGATGAGGCGCGCACGCCGCTGATTATCTCCGGCCCGCTTGAAGACCGCACCGACCTTTATGTCGGCATTGATAAAATGTTGCCGCTCTTGGCGGCGGAAGATTATGAGCTGGACGAAAAAACCAAAACCGTCAATCTGACTGATGACGGCAATGAGCATATGGAAAAGCTGCTGGTCGAAAACGGCTTTCTGGAAGAGGGCGGCTCTATTTACGACATTCAAAATGTCAGCCTTGTGCATCATGTCACCAATGCTTTGCGCGCCCATATTTTGTTTCAAAAAGACCGCGATTATATTGTGCGCGGCGCGGGCGAGACCGGACAGGTCATTATCATTGATGAATTTACCGGTCGCATGATGGAAGGGCGGCGTTTTTCCGACGGCCTACATCAGGCACTGGAAGCCAAAGAAGGCGTTGCCATTCAGCCTGAAAACCAGACGCTGGCCTCGATTACGTTTCAAAATTACTTCCGCCTTTACGAAACCCTATCGGGCATGACCGGCACGGCGCTGACCGAGGCCGATGAGTTTATGGATATTTACGGCCTCGACGTGATTGAAATTCCGACCAATACGGATATTGCGCGGCTTGATGAAGATGATGCGATTTATCGCACAGAGGCAGAAAAAACCGCCGCCATTATCGAGCTTGTGGCTGCCTGCCAAGAAAAAGACCAACCGGTTTTGGTCGGCACAACGTCGATTGATAAATCCGAGGAACTGGCCGCCGCGCTGAAAGCCAAAAAGATTAAGCACAGTGTTTTGAACGCGCGCTATCACGAGCAAGAAGCCCAAATCATCGCGCAAGCCGGTGTGCCGGGCGCCGTCACCATCGCCACCAATATGGCCGGTCGCGGCACAGATATTCAGCTTGGCGGCAATCTCGATATGCGCCTTGCCCAAGAAGCCGGTGATGATGATAAAAAACGCGACGCCATTCGCGCCGAAGTTGATAAGCTGAAAGCGCAAGCCCTCGACGCCGGTGGCCTGTGCGTTATCGGCACGGAGCGCCATGAAAGCCGCCGCATTGACAATCAGTTGCGGGGCCGCTCAGGCCGTCAAGGCGACCTGGGGCGCTCTTGCTTTTTCCTCAGCCTTGAAGATGACCTGATGCGTATTTTCGGCACGGACCGCATGGACAGCATGTTGCAACGTCTGGGCCTGAAAGACGGCGAGGCGATTGTGCATCCGTGGATCAATAAAGCGCTGGAGCGCGCGCAGCAAAAAGTTGAGGCGCGCAATTTCGATATTCGCAAAAACATTCTGAAATATGATGATGTGATGAATGACCAGCGCAAAGTGGTGTTTGAGCAACGTCTGGAATTTATGGAAGCCGAAAGCGTTGACGACACCATCACCATGATGCGCCACCAAACCATTGACGAACTTATCGAGAAACATATTCCGCCCAAAGCCTATGCCGAACAATGGGATATGGACGGGCTTGATGAGGCGGTGAAAGACGTGTTCGCGCTCGACCTGCCGGTGCATGAGTGGGCGGCGGAAGAAGGCATTGCGGACGAGGAAATCAGCGAGCGGCTCTATGATGCTTCCGACCGCTTCATGGCCGCGCGCGCTGTCGAGCTTGGGCCGGATATTATTCGCCAAGTCGAAAAATCCATTTTGCTGCAAACCCTCGACCAGCATTGGCGCGAGCATTTATTGACACTGGAACATTTGCGCCAGATTGTCGGCCTGCGCGGCATCGGGCAACGCGACCCGCTGGCTGAATTTAAGCTGGAAGCCTTTACCCTGTTTTCGGAATTGCTGGCCGGTTTGCGCCGCGATGTCATTCGCTATTTAAGCCGTGTGCAAGTTGAAACCCGGCCGCCCGAATTGGCAGTGCCGGAAATGACTGATCCGCAATTTGACCCGCAAGGCTCAGATGAAGCAGGCGCGGCGGGTGATATTGACTTCTCCAAAACCGGTCGCAATCAACCCTGCCCCTGCGGCAGCGGCAAAAAGTTTAAGCATTGCCACGGGGCGGTGCGCTAAGCCGCTTGCCAAAACGCCTCAACTGATTTTCACTGTCTCTCCAGAGATAGCCGGAAGGAATGAATTATGAGCGTCAGACCATTTACCATCGCACCAGATGCTGCCCGCGAAAAGCTGATTAAGCAGCGCATGGCCGATTATCAATGGCCGGTTGATATGCAATTGGGCGCAGATGAAAACCCGTGGGTCTATGGCATGGACCAGCAGTTTTTGCAGGAATTTTGCCGCTATGTGGTGGCCGATTATCAGTGGCAATCTACCATTGATGAGCTTCATCGCTTCAGCCATTTCACCGCTGAGATTGACGGGCTGAACATTCATTTTATCCACGAAGACGGCTCGGGCGATAACCCGCAAGCTTTATTAATGACGCATGGCTGGCCCGGTTCGGTTTATGAATTTAACGAGGTGATTGACCGGCTGGCGCATCCTGAAAATTATGGGGGCAAAGCCGAAAACGGGCTGACGGTTATTTGCCCGTCCCTGCCGGGCTATGGTTTTTCTGACGCGCCGCCGCGCCCCCTCGGCCAAGTCACCACCGCCGCCATGTGGAACAAGCTCATGGTCGAGGTGCTGGGCTTTGACACTTATATCGCGCAAGGCGGTGATTGGGGGTCGGTCGTGACCGGCCTTTTGGGCTTGCATCATGGCGTTGATGAAGGCCCCGATATTGGAAAAGGCTGCAAAGCCATTCACATGAATATGTATGGCCTGCGCGGCGAAGGTGTGCCGGAAAATGAGGAAGAGCAAAAATGGGCCGCCGACTCGCAAGCCGTAATGGAGGCTGAAAGCGCTTATTTGCAATTGCAGATGACCAAGCCGCAAACCTTGATTTACGCCATGAACGAAAGTCCGGTCGGCGTGGCGGCGTGGATTTTGGAAAAATTTTATAGCTGGAGCGATTTGCCGCTGAGCCATGGCCGCCCCGATTTATTGAAGCGTTATTCTATGCATGCGCTGGCGTCCAATTTGATGATTTATCTGATGACCGACAGCTTTATGTCGGCGATTTGGTTTTATCGCGGCTTTGCCGAGGAATTGCCGCATATTCCGCCCGGCGAAAAAATTACCGTGCCGGTGGGGGTCGGCAAGTTTAACGATACTTATCTGGGCTTTCCGCCGCGCCGTTTAATGGAGAGCAGTTTTAATATTGTCCATTGGGCCGAATTTGATGATGCCGGACATTTTGCGGCGATGGAAAATCCGGCGCAATTTGCCGATGCGGTTTTGGATTTCACCACCGCGCTTTAGGTCTTAAACCAGCCCGCTGCGTCCCATATCGAGGAATTTCTGCCGCCGCGCATCGCGCAATTCTTGCGCCGTAAGGCCGGATAATTGCGCCAACTCCTCAGCCACGGCGAGGCCTATATCGGAAATGGTTTTTTTGCGGTCACGATGCGCCCCGCCCATTGGCTCGGCCAAGATGCGATCAATCACGCCCAGCTTTTGCAAATCCTGCGCCGTCACTTTCAAGGCTTCGGCAGCGATATTGGCGTGTTCTGAGGAACGCCATAAAATAGATGCGCAGGCCTCAGGCGAGGCGACGGTATAAATCGAATGTTCGAGCATTAAAATACGGCTGGCTGTGGCCAATGCCAGCGCCCCGCCTGAACCGCCCTCGCCGATAATCACCGACACAAAGGGCACACCAAGCTGCAAGCATTTATCCGTGCAGCGCGCAATCGCTTCCGACTGGCCGCGTTCTTCCGCGCCAATGCCCGGATAGGCCCCGGCTGTGTCAACCAAAGTCACCACCGGCAGGCCAAAACGCTCGGCCATATCCATCACGCGAATGGCCTTGCGATAGCCCTCAGGCCGCGCCATGCCGAAATTATGTTTCAGTCGCCCTTGCGTATCCGCGCCTTTTTCATGGCCCAAAATCGCCACGCGCTGTCCTTGCCACCGCCCAAGCCCGGCCATAATGGCATGGTCTTCGGAATAAAGGCGGTCACCGGCCAGCGGGGTAAAGTCATCGACCAAGGCCTCGATATAATCGCGGCAATGCGGGCGATTGGCGTGGCGCGCCACTTGCGTCTTTTGCCACGGGTCGAGGTTTTTATAGAGCCGTTCCATCTGGTCGGACACTTTGCCTTCCAGCTTGTTAATCTCTTCGACCAAATCCATGCCCTCAGCAGAACCGGCATCGCGCAATTCGCGAATTTGGCCTTCAAGCGTGGCAATCGGCTTTTCGAATTCCAAATAAGTTTGGGCCATTTCTCTCCCCTATGGGCTGAAACTCACCTTGCGGCAAACTATTCCGCTTTTCACCCTTTTGGCAAGCCTTACCGACACAATTCGACTTAAAGTTGCTTAAAGTCACCTCAAACCGGTTCGTCTTTTTCATCTGCAGCCGTGTCGCCCAAACCGCGCCACTGCGATATCGGGTGGTTTTCATCAACCAGCGCTTTTTTGCGCGCCTCCACAACATGGGTATAAATCTGCGTTGTGGAAATATCGGCATGGCCGAGCATTTGCTGCACAGCGCGCAGGTCAGCGCCATTTCCAACCAAATGAGTGGCAAAGGCATGACGCACCACATGCGGCGAAATACGCGCCGGCGACAAACCGGCAGCCACCGCAAGCTGCTGCAAAATTTGGGCAAAACGCTGGCGCGTTAAATGACCGGCCTTGCCGCGCGCGGCGAATAAAAATTTCTCATCATCACCGACATAAACGCGCCAATCGGTCAATGCCCGTTGCGCCGGTTCAGATAATGGCACCATACGCTCGCGCCCGCCCTTGCCGCGCACAATCAAGACGCGGCTATCGGCCTGGCTGCTATGGCGCGGCAGACCGACCAATTCGCTCACCCGCAAACCCGTTGCATAAAGCAACTCGATAAGACAAATGGCGCGCGCCCGGGCGCGTATTTGCCTGTCGCTGTCTTGCGGCAGCGCATAAGCCGCCGCGATAAGCCGCTCGGTTTCTTGCGGCGATAATAGTTTCGGCAAAGGCCGCAATGTGCGTGGCCGCTTTAAGCGGTCAGCCGGATTATCGGCGCGCAATCCTTCGGTCTGCAAAAATTTATAAAACCGCCTTTGGCTGGAAAGATGACGCGCCGCTGTGCTGGCGGCCATTTGCTGCGTGTTCAAATGCGTCATATAGGCGGCCAGCGTGTCGGCCTTAGCCGTGCTCAATGTCTCGCCGCGCTGCGTTAAAAAAGCGTCCAATTGGGTCAGGTCGCGCCGATAAGCGGCCAGCGTATTGGGCGAGGCGCTGCGTTCAGCCGCCATCATATCCAAAAAAAGCGCTAAAGCTCGATCGCTTGATGGCGGTTTGGCCGGGCTCATGGCTGCACCGATAATGCCCGGGAAGCCGCTAAAATATCAGGCGAAGACGCATCACCAAATGCCGCAACCGGCGGCGCGATAAAGGCCGATGGCGCGACAAGGCTCAAGCGCCCCGCCGCATCGAGCAATATTTCTTCGGCCAAAGCCGCCGCCACCGCGTCCAGTTCGGCAGCCCGCAAATAACCCAACAGCGCCACCAATTCGGCATTTTCCAATGTCGCTGAATTTTCTTCGCCGTATAAATCGACCAAAGCCAGCAGCAAATCACCGACCCATTTATTATCCGCCAGTTTTTGAATCCGCAGCGCATCAGCAACCACCGCGCCATCTTGCGCCACCACCGAATAAGCCGCCGGAATGGTGAAGCCCAGCCCCTCATAAATCGCCAATTCGCGCGTCAAATAGGCGCGCAAGGGCGCAGGCGCGGCGGCATATTGCGCCTCAAAAGCCTGCCAATCGGCAATGGGCGGCGGGCGCATATCAGTCGGTTCATTTTCCGCCGTGCCGAGATTTTCCGGCGCATTTATTGGCTCAATTATCTCGTCGGGTGTGCCGCCAAAAATCTCATCGCCCGGCAGCGAGGCAATCAAATCGCCCAAAGTTTGCGGCGCGCCGCCAAATTGCACAAGCCGCAAGGCCAATGCCGATGGCGCAACGGCCAGCGCCTCCGCCGTGGTTTTTTCTTCAGCTTCAAATTGAATTTGAGTTTGAGTTTGCGTTTTCTGTGTCGTCTTTAAGACCTGCAAAGCCGGCAATAAAGCCGCGCGCACAGCATCGTTAAAAGGGTGCGCGAAATCAGCCGCCGGCGCAAGCGGTGCGGCGGGTTCCAGCGGCGCATCAGCCGGAAAATTATCAGCCGGCCCATGCGCCACATGAGCGGCGCTTAGTGTCACATTCTGCAAGCGGTCGTCGAGCAGCAAAACCATATCGCGCCATAGACCCCGCGCTTGAGCTTGCGCCAAAGCACCGGCTAGGGCGCGCGGCTGGTCAGTTATCGGTTGAGCATCAACCTCTAATAATCGCAGCGCCAGAAAAACCGCATCAGGCGGCGGCAAAGCTGCGGTTGCAATCTCGCTCGCAGCATCGGCTTCGGCTTCCGCCGGTGCTTGAAATGACGTCAAATCCGTGAGCTGGCTCAATTGCGAAAACCGCTCAGCGGTCATGCTGCCATGCCGCACCGCCGCCAGCGCCGCGCCCAATTGCGTGGTTGGCGGCTGGGCATAATCCTCTGCCAAGCTTTGCATAAAATAGGGCGGCAATTGATCCAATGCCTCGGTGATGCCATAGCCGGCCAATTGCAACAACGCCAATTGCATCGGCGTCAACACGCTGGGCACGACAAGCGGCGGCTCCGTCTCTGCGGCTTTGGCCGCGGCCACATCATCAGCCGTGCCGAAAATCGGCTGGGTTTGCGCCGCCATTAAAAAAGCCAGTTCACGATAAAACCGGTCTTCGCCCAGCGACTTTTCATTTAATTGCAATGTCAATCCTGCTTTCTCAAACTCACCGGCGCGCAATTGGCAATAAACCAAAAGCTGCATAAAGAATGGCAATGTGTCGGCATAGCCGCGCGTGCCGCGCTTCGGGGCGGCAATGGCGCATGCCGCTTCGCCCGCGCCATTACCCAAATGCGCCAAGACAATCGCCCGCGCCGCATAAGGGTCGGCGCTCACCGCGCCGGTCAGTGCTTCTAATTGCACGACGGAAGCGGTATCGCCCAATGCCAAAAACCGATTAAGTCGGGCGGCATACCAACTGCCGCCATCAACCGTGCCGACCGGCGCGGCTGTGGTCGAGCGGTGCAATGTCAATTCGGCATCGCGCAAAGCGGCCAATGATAAATAGCGCGGCAGGCGCGCCATTTGACCGGAAATAAAAGCCAGTCTTGCGCCGCGCCATAAATTGTTGCCATAGCCGCTTTCCAAGCCTATCGGCGCATCTTGCAAAGCGCCCAATTGGCCGACCTGCACAATGCCGGTTTCCGACCCGGGAGCTGCCGCAACAGCGCGCACGGCGCGCTTGGATTGGCGCGCCGCAACACGCGGGGCCAGCTTGTCAGATTTTGCATTGCGCCCAATGGCGCGGCCTGTCGGCTGGCCAATCGCCTCTTGCATGGCAGGAGGGACAATATTGAGCGGTGCGCGCATGGCGTTTTGAGCCGCCGCAGACATGCCGCCTATGGGCGCGCCCATCAGGCATCCGGCGCACACAAGCGTCAAAGCGAGGCGCAAATATTTGGCGGCAAGATTAACCATGCTTATTATTCATTTCTTCAGCGTTGGAATGCTGAATTGTCCAAAACCTCAACCTCGGTCTGGCGCGGCGGTTCTACGGCGCGCGATAAAAACACAATGCCGCCAATTAAAACGGCAAGCCCCAGAATAACCATGACTGATTGGCGTGATCCCATGACGCGCTCCTTTTCGAATCTCTTCCCTATTATAGCATTAAGGCTGCTTTAGGGCAGTATGCCCTTCATCTTAATAGCTTTTAGCAGTAAATCCCCGTAACATATAGAAGACGGGACGATTAAAACATATGGCCGACATCAAACATCGCGACAAAATTTGCGCCACCCCGATTGTGCTTATCGGCATGATGGGCGCGGGCAAATCCAGCCTCGGCATCAGGCTGGCCGAGACATTGGACATGCCGTTTCGCGATGCCGATCGCGAGATTGAAAAAGCCGCGGCCATGAGTGTCGCCGATATTTTCGAGCAACATGGCGAGCAGGCGTTTCGTGATGGCGAACGCCGCGTCATTAAACGGCTTTTGAGCGAGGGGCCGATGGTGCTGGCTCTGGGCGGCGGCGCTTTTATCGATGATGAGACGCGCGCTTTGGTGCAGGAAAAAGCGCTCTCTATATGGCTCGATGTGCCGGTCGATGAGCTGGTGATGCGGGTCAAGAAAAAGCCTGATAAACGCCCTCTTTTGAAAAACCAAAATATCGACGCCAAGCTGCAAGAACTGATGCAAAGCCGTGGCCCGATATATCAGACAGCCCGATTGAAAGTCGATGTGAGCGGCGGAACACATGAAGACGCGATTGACCGCTTATTGAGCGCCCTGAGCGCGCATTATGGCTAATCATATGCGCCGCGACTGGACAAAATGCCCCCATTTCTCTAAAGCCAGTTTATGAGTGACCAACATAAAGTAACGGTTGAACTTGGTGAACGCGCCTATGAGATACATATTGGCAGCGGTGTGTTGCCGCGTGCGGCAGATTATATTGCGCCGGTTCTGGCGCGCCCCAAGCTGGCCATTGTAGCTGATGCCAATCTGGCGGAAACCCATTTGCCGGTGCTGCAAGCCACGCTTGATGGCGCGGGCATTGCCCATGACAGCTTTCTCGTGCCGGCCGGCGAGGCCAGCAAAAACTTCCATCAACTGGCTGAATTGTGCGATTGGTTATTGGCTCAAAAAATTGAACGCAATGATTGCATTGTCGCGCTGGGTGGCGGGGTTATCGGTGATCTGACCGGTTTCGCCGCAGCCATTTTGCGCCGTGGCACACGCTTTATCCAAATCCCCACCAGCCTGCTGGCGCAAGTCGATAGCTCGATTGGCGGCAAAACGGCAATCAACAGCAAAAGCGGCAAAAACCTCATCGGTGCTTTTCATCAGCCCGATTTGGTGCTGGCCGATATGGATGTGCTGAAAACCCTGCCGCCGCGCGAGATTGGCGCGGGCTATGCGGAAATCGTCAAATATGGCGCGCTGGGTGATGCCGCCTTTTTCGGTTGGTTGGAAGAAAACGGGGCTGACGTGCTGGCGCTTGATGCGGCGGCAATGGCGCAAGCCGTGACCAAAAGCTGCCAAGCCAAAGCGGCGATTGTCGCGCGCGATGAGCGCGAGACGGGCGAGCGCGCCTTGCTCAATTTAGGTCATACTTTCGGCCATGCCTTTGAGGCGCTGACCGGTTATGACAACACGCTTTTACATGGCGAGGCTGTGGCCTATGGCATGGTTTTAGCTTTTGAATTTTCGGCCATGCGCGGCGACTGCCCGAGTGCCGATGCGGCGCGGGTGAAGGCACATATTGCGGCCAGCCATTTGCCCGCCAGCATGCGCGAAATTGGCAATGGCAAATTCGCCGCCAGCGCCCTGCTGGAAGCCATGACGCAAGACAAGAAAGTTCAAAACGGCACAATGCGGTTTATTCTGGCGCATAGGCTGGGCGACACATTTATTGCCGATGATGTCGATGAAGACATGCTGCGGGCATTTTTGCTGGCGCAAGGAGCGCAAGACGCATGACCATTTCCGCCGGAGTGCTTTGGACAGCCGGACTGATTTTCTTCTTGCTTATCATTTCGGCTTTTTTATCAGGCTCGGAAACCGCCTTAACCGCGACCAGTAAGGCGCGCATTTTGCGGCTGCAACAAGAAGGCCAACGCCGCGCGCGGTGGGTGATTGTGCTGCTCGAACAAAAAGAGCGGCTTTTATCGGCCATTTTGCTCGGCAATAATCTGGTCAATATTCTCGCCTCGGCTTTGGCCACAAGGCTGTTTTTGGAAGCCTTTGGCGAGACCGGCGTGGTTTACGCCACTTTGGTGATGACCGTCATGGTGGTGGTCTTTGCCGAAGTGTTGCCGAAAACCTATGCCATTCTCGCCCCCGATGTCACCGCCTTGCGCGCCGCCGGGCCATTGCGCGTGCTGATGGTGCTGTTGGCGCCCATCACCCGCGCTTTAAGTTTTTTCTCAGGCACGATTTTACGCCTTACTGGATTGGCCAAAAGCGCTGATATATCGCTGGTACCGGCGCATGAAGAAATTCGCGGCGCGATTGACCTGCACCATCAAGAAGGCGCCGTGCATAAAGGCGACCGCGATATGTTGGGCGGTATTCTCGACCTGTCGGACATCACGCTGGAAGAGATTATGATTCACCGCAGCGCGATTTTGACGCTTGATGCCGCCCTGCCCTCTGACGATATTGTCGCCGCCGTGCTGGCCAGCCCCTATACGCGTATTCCGCTTTGGCGGCATGAGCCGGAAAACATTATCGGCATTTTGCACGCTAAAGATTTATTGCGCGCATTGGCCAATAGCCCGATTGGGGCCAGCGGCATTAATATTGAGAACATCGCCACCCCGCCCTGGTTTGTGCCCGAGACGACAACCCTGTCGGAACAGCTCAACGCATTTCGCGAGCGCAAGGCGCATTTTGCCCTTGTCGTGGACGAATATGGTGCGCTGATGGGGCTGGTGACGATGGAAGATATTTTGGAAGAAATCGTCGGCTCGATTGATGATGAGCATGACCGTCCGGATAATATGCTGCGCCGTCGCCCTGACGGTGCATTGGAAGTTTCCGGCGCGCTTTCTTTGCGCGACCTCAATCGCGAAATGGGTTGGTCGCTGCCCGATGATGAAGCCAGTTCGGTCGCCGGTTTGATTATTCACGAGGCACGGGTCATTCCCGATATCGGCCAAGTATTTGAGTTTCATGGCCTACGCTTTCGCATTATGGGTCGCCAGCGCAACCGCATCATGCAAGTGCGTATCTCGAAATTAAATTAGTCTTTTGCCGCCTCTTGCGGGCTTTTCAATTTAAGCGCCAGCGCATGCACCGGCCCTTTCAATTCATCAGCCAAACAGGCCAAAACATGACGTTGGCGGTCAATCCGGCTCATGCCACCAAACATATTGGCGACCATGTGAACGCGAAAATGCGTCTCGCCGCCAGGCTGCGCGCCGGCATGGCCTTCGTGCAAATGCGACTCATCAATGACCTGCAAATGCTGCGGCGTATAGGTCTCGCTCAGTTTTTGTTCTATAATTGAGTAAACTTGCGTCATATAAAACGTCCCTATGGCTCTATCGGCGGCCTTGCGGTTTGGCTATGATTTGCGTTTGCGGCCATATGACATATATCGCGTTCATGGAAGAGACGCCAGTTTAGGAAGACGACTTATCAGAAGCTTTTCGCTTATCTATTTAACCCTTTCGCTTTACCCCTTTCGATATGGCGAATTTGAACCAATGAGAGCAGGACGGTCGAAACGTTCATGAATTTGAACTCTAAATATTTCGATATGATACGCGCCTCACGCGACCAGGGTCGCGAAGAGAAAAAGCGCGCGCAAATGGTGGCGGACGGCACACGATGCGACTGGCCGGATTGCACAAAATCCGGCGATTATCCGGCGCCGGCCGGGCCGCAAACCAATGAGCGGCGCAATTTTTGTTACGACCATGTGCGCGAATATAATCGCAGCTATAATTATTTTGAGGGCATGTCGCAGGACGAAGCCGAAAGCTTTCGCCGCGCCGCCCAAACCGGCCATCGCCCCACTTGGTCGATGGGCACACGGCGGGCGCGTGGCAGCAAGGTCGAGGATTGGCAGTTTCAAGACCCGCTGGAAATTATGGGCGAAGCCGGTTTCACCGAGGCCGGTCCGGCAGGCGCAGGGGCGCGCGCGTCAAAAGTCACCTCAGGCCAAAAACGCGCCCTCGATGTGATGGAATTGCCCGAGACGGCAAAGCCCGCCGATGTGCGTAAAAAGTTCAAAATTTTGGTCAAACAATATCACCCGGACGCCAATGGCGGCGACCGTTCCCATGAAGATGACCTGCAAAGCGTCATTCAAGCACATGATTTTTTGAAGGCTTCCGGCTTTTGTTAAGCGGGGCTTTCTGCTAACACCTTTCCCAAGCAAGCGAATGATTTTCGGAGATAGCAATGAGTAAAGCGGCAGAAGACAAAGCCATGCCAAACGGCCCCATGCCGGAGGCCCCCGACACACAAGTCAATGCACGTGAGGTTTTCGGCGTTGATATTGATATGACTGTGCCGGCGTTTTCCGAGCACAATGAATATGTGCCGGATTTTGACGAAGATTATCTATTCGACAAGCAGACCACTTTGGCACTGCTCGCCGGTTTCGCCCATAATCGCCGCGTCATGGTGCAAGGTTATCACGGCACGGGTAAATCGACCCATATTGAACAAATCGCGGCGCGGCTGAACTGGCCTTGCGTGCGCGTCAATCTCGACAGCCATGTCAGCCGTATTGATTTGGTCGGCAAGGACGCGATTGTGCTGAAAGACGGCAAGCAAATTACCGAATTTCAAGAAGGTATTCTGCCCTGGGCTTTGCAAAACCCCGTCGCTTTAGTGTTTGACGAATATGATGCGGGTCGCCCCGATGTGATGTTTGTTATCCAGCGCGTCTTGGAAGTCGCCGGTAAGCTGACGCTGTTGGATCAAAATAAAGTCATTCGGCCCAACCCGTTTTTCCGCCTTTTCGCCACCACCAATACAATCGGTCTTGGCGATACGAGCGGCCTGTATCACGGCACGCAGCAAATCAATCAGGGTCAAATGGACCGCTGGAATATTGTCACCACGCTCAACTATCTGGCGCATGACAAAGAAACCGATATTGTTCACGCCAAAGCACCCGGTTATGAGGGGGCTGAAGGCCGCGAGAAAATCGCCGCCATGGTGCGTGTCGCTGACCTGACGCGCGCGTCTTTCATCAATGGTGATATTTCCACCGTGATGAGCCCGCGCACGGTTTTGACCTGGGCTGAAAATGCCGAAATTCTTGGCTCCGATATTGCGCTGGCTTTCCAACTGACGTTTTTGAATAAATGCGATGAATTGGAACGCCCGACTGTCGCAGAATTTTATCAACGTTGCTTCGGCGATGACCTGCCCGATAGCGCGGTATCGGTTCTGGCCGATTAAAAGAAGCGGATAGAGCGTGGCCGAAAAATCACCGGTTGAGGAATTTAAGCGTGCATTGACGCAGACCATGCGTTCGATTGCCGAGGAAGCCGAATTATCGGTCAGCTTCGGCACGGAAAAACCCGCACTGGCCGGTTTGAAAGCGCGCCTGCCGCAACCCGCCCGCGACCTCGACCCGGCCGACCGACAAAATGTGCGCGGTCAATCCGACAGCTTCGCCCTGCAATTGGCGCATCATGATGCCGCCATCACCGCGGCCTTAGCGCCGTCTGAAGCCGATGCGCGCGCTTCTTTTGATGCGGCGGAAACGGCGCGGTGCGAAGCCATTGGCGCACGCGCCATGACCGGTATCGGGGCCAATATCAACGCCATGCATGATGCGCGCTGCGCCAAGCTGGGCTATGACGCAGAGATGAGCCGCGAGGACGCGCCTTTGGCCGAGGCTTTGGGCTTTATGGTGCGCGAACAATTAACCGGCCTTGCGCCACCGCAAGCTGCCGGCGGCGTGGTCGCGGCTTGGCGCGATTGGATAGATGAACGCGTCGGCGATAAAATGGTATCGCTGGAAGACGCAGTTGACGACCAACAGCAATTTGCCGCCCTGACGCGCGATATTCTGGTTGATTTGGGTCTGACCGAAGCCGCCGGGGAAAACGATGAAGGCGACGGCGAAGAGGGCGACGGTCAAGACGGCGATGAAGGCCCGCAAGACGGCGAAGGCGGTCAAGCCGAAAGCCCTGACGGCATGTCGGCTGACGAGATGGAAGTCGGTGACGCCGCCATGGAAGAGGGCGACGAACAGACACTGCAAATGGAAGGCGATGAGGTCGAGGGCGAAAGCGATGGCGAGGAAGCCGGTGAAGCGGCCCAGCCCTATGCACCCGACGGCCCGCTCAATCCTGAAAAATCGGCCTATAATATTTACACCTCGCAATTTGATGAGATGATTGAAGCCGAAGAATTGTGCGACGCCGAAGAGCTTGAGCGTTTGCGCCAATATCTCGACCAGCAGCTTCAGCAAATGCAAGGCGTGGTGGCGCGCCTCGCCAATCGCTTGCAGCGGCGTTTGCAAGCCAAGCAAAACCGCTCTTGGGAATTTGATTTGGAAGAGGGCTATCTCGATCCGGCGCGCCTGTCGCGCATCATTATGGACCCGATGCAGCCGCTTTCTTATAAAATGGAAAGCGACACGAAATTCCGCGACACGGTGGTGACGCTATTGCTCGATAATTCCGGCTCCATGCGCGGGCGACCGATTACGGTGGCGGCCATGTGTGCTGATATTCTGGCGCGCACGCTGGAGCGGTGCAATGTGAAGACCGAGATTTTGGGCTTTACCACACGCGCTTGGAAAGGCGGTCAAGTCCGCGAGGTTTGGATGTCAAACGGCAAGCCCGCCCATCCCGGTCGGCTGAATGATTTGCGTCATATTATTTATAAAAGTGCCGATGCGCCGTGGCGGCGCGCGCGCAAAAATCTCGGCCTGATGATGCGCGAAGGGCTGTTGAAGGAAAACATTGATGGCGAGGCGCTGATTTGGGCGCATAACCGCCTGCTGGCGCGGCCTGAACAGCGGCGTATTCTGATGGTTATTTCTGATGGCGCGCCGGTTGATGATTCAACGCTGAGCGTCAATGCGGGCAATTATCTCGAAAAACATTTACGCAATGTCATTGAGGATATTGAAACCCAATCGCCGGTCGAGCTTATCGCCATTGGTATCGGTCATGATGTGACGCGCTATTATCGCCGCGCCGTGACCATTGTTGACGCCGAACAGCTTGGCGGCGCCATGACCGATAAGCTGGCTGAATTATTCGATGAAAATGACAGCCATGGCCGCGACGGCAAAGCGGCTAAAAAAGAAAAAGGCATGAATACCGGCGCGCTGAAAGCCGGCAGCAGCAAAGCCGCGCCAACGCGCGGCGGTGTGCGCACGGGCGCCAAGCCGGTGCGCGGCGCGTCCGAACAATAATCTCCGTCGATTTTAGAAATTAGGCTTGCTTGGCAGCAATCTGCTTTTTCAGCTTCAATGCTTTTGACGATAATTGGGCGTCTTTGGCTTTGGTCAAAAACGCATCAATGCCGCCATTATGCTCAACCGAGCGCAGCGCATTGGCTGAAATACGGAATTTCAGCGCACGACCCAAAATTTCGCTGGGCAGGCTGACTTGTTGCAAATTGGGCAGAAAGCGGCGACGCGTTTTATTCATCGCATGGCTAACATTATTTCCGCTCATTACCGATTTTCCGGTCAGTTCGCATACACGTGACATGGGTCACTCTCCATATGATTTGCCCTGAGGCATTAAAAAGCGGGGCCAAATGCCCCGTCGCTGGCATTGATATAGAAAATGGCTGTGATGCCGTCAAGTTGTTTTGCCGCTTTCAGCGCCAAATTCGGCTTCATAACGCTTGGTTATTTTCATAATGCCACTGCCGGTTATCACCGGCCCATCTTTGCCGATAAGCCGACCGGTCACAAAACCGGTATTTTTCGTATGCCGCGTGCATGCACCCTCGCATATCAAAAAATCACCCATTTGCCCGGGCGCAATAAAATCAAAATTAAAACTGACAGATGGGGTGAACACATGGCGTCCCATTGCATTGTGCAGAATAAAAGCCAGCCCGACATCCATTACCGACATCAGCATACCGCCATGACAAATACCGGCCGGATTGCACATATGCGGCAATACCTCGAAACCCAATTGGCGCGCGCCGTCTTGCTCGCGCATATAGACCGGCCCGATATGCACCATGAAATGCGTATCAAGATGATCGAACATGCCGCCGAAATCGAGCGGCACCCAGCCTTTGGGAATTGCCATAATTTATGCCTTAACTCTTTATGCTTTGGTTTTTTTGCCTTTGCGGCCGGGGTCGATAAAGCCGAAGAGATGCGCCGCCACTTTGCGGATTTGAATTTCTTCCGAGCCTTCAGTGATGCGATAGCGGCGATGGTGCCGATAAATATGTTCAAACGGCATATGGCGCGAATAGCCAATGCCGCCATGCACTTGAATGGCGCGGTCAGCCGCCTCGCAAACCAGCCGATTGGCGCGGTAATTGCACATGGATACTTTGTCAGACAGATAAATCGCCACTTCGGGCTTCGACATTTCGTCCATTTGCGCGGCGGTTTTATAAACCAGATTGCGTATCATTTCGCATTCCGTATGCAATTCGGTCAGCGGAAATTGTATCGCCTGATTGGTCGATAGCGGCTTGCCGAAAGGCGCGCGCTGTTTGGCATAGGCAACCGATTGGTCGATGCAATATTGCGCCGCGCCGACACCGCTGGCCGCTTGGCGAATACGGTTCTCATGCACAAAATGCTGGGCCAGCGCCAAGCCATTTTCCGGCTCCCCGAAAATCGCGCTATCGGGCACCCAAATATCGGTGAATGAAACACGCGGATGATCGGTCGGCATGTTGAAGGTCCACATATATTCTTCAATTTTAACGCCCGCATCATCAGCCGGCACAAGAAAACAAGTAATGCCTTTGGCCGCGCCATCATCGCCCGATGTGCGGGCAAATAACATGACATGGCTCGCCACATGCATGCCGGTCGTCCACATTTTTTCACCATTCAGCCGCCAGCCATCGACACCATCGCGCGTCTCGCGCGCGCCTTTGGTCTCCATCCAAGTAGCGTCAGAGCCGTGCTCGGGTTCGGTCAGGCCAAAACAAATGCGATGCGTGCCTTTCAGCATGCCATTGATAAATTCATCGGCTTGGTCGGGTGTGCCGAAATCGCGAAACATCAGAACTTGCGGAAAATTGCCGACAATCGAGCTTTCATTTTGCAAATCATTATGCAGCCCCAGTCCTTTATGGGCCAAATGTTCGCGAATGACCGCCATCGCCAAATTGGAGCCGTCGGCGCCACCAAACTCTTTTGGCAGCCCAAAGCGCAAATGTCCCGCCGCATCGGCGCGGCGGCGCATTTCGCGCAGCAAGTCTTCCCATTCAGGGCGCGGCAAGCCGTTATTATCCCAATCCGTGCGCGCATGTTCGCGCCGATGGTCGAAAAAGCGATTATTGTCGTCTTGCATTTGCAATGGCACAATTTCCTTCTCAATGAAATCGTCCAAAGCGGCCAAATAAATGCGGATATCATCCGGAATGGCAAAATCCATAAAAACGCCTCCCTGCGCCGTTAAGCACCGTTTTACTGGTGCTTATCATGGCGAAACGCCGGTTTAATGGCAAGACTTAAGCCACGCCGCGATGGTATTGGCAAATCAGCCGACCCACAACATATGGTCGTGAACAGATGCGGCACGGCTACTATGTAAGTGATTCGGACATGCTTCGTTCTCTAACTGTTCAGGATAAAACAGTCTTTTTGAGTCGCTGTTGCCCGATACGCCGAATCGATTCGCCAGCCCGAATCGACAAATCGTCGCGAAGCCAGAGTTTGGCTTGCCAAAACCGCCTTGCTTGGTCATGGTGAGGCCATGTCTTCTAAAGGGTTTTTAAGCGGTTTTTCGCCATTATTGCGGGTTGTATTAGGGCCAACTAATACCGGTAAAACCCATCTCGCAATGGAACGCCTATTGGCCCATCAAAGCGGCATGATTGGCCTGCCCTTGCGGCTGTTGGCGCGTGAGGTTTATGAGCGTTGCCTGAAAGGCGATTTTGGCCGCGTGCATAAGGCCGATATTGCGCTGATTACCGGTGAAGAGAAAATTCTGCCGCCGAAAGCGCGCTATTTCATTTGCACCACTGAGGCGATGCCGGTGAGCCGCGAGGTTGAATTTATCGCCATTGATGAGTGCCAGCTTGCGGCTGATGAAGAACGCGGCCATGTTTTTACCGACCGCATTTTGCATGCGCGCGGCACATCTGAGACCATATTGCTGGGCGCCGCCACAATGGCACCGATTTTGCGCCAGCTTTTGGGCACAAAAGATATTGAGACGCGGGCGCGGTTTTCACGGCTGGGCTGGGGCGGCGCGCATAAGTTGTCGCGCTTGCCACGGCGCAGCGCCATCGCCGCTTTTTCGGCGGATAATGTTTATGCCATTGCCGAGATTATTCGCCAGCAACGCGGCGGCGCGGCGGTTGTGATGGGCGGGCTTTCGCCGCGCACCCGCAATGCCCAAGTTGAGATGTATCAATCCGGCGAGGTCGATTTTCTGGTCGCCACAGATGCCATTGGTATGGGGCTGAACATGGATGTTGACCATGTCGCCTTTGCCCAAACGCGCAAATTTGATGGCCGCCGCCATCGCGAATTAAGCCCCGCCGAACTGGCGCAAATTGCCGGTCGCGCCGGTCGTCATCATACAGATGGCAGTTTTGGCGTGACCGCTGATGTGGCGCAATTTGAAGACGCGCTGATTGAGCAAATCGAGACGCATGATTTCGACCCCGTCAAAGGCCTTTATTGGCGCAATCCCAATCTCGATTTTTCATCATTGGACGCCCTGCTGCTGAGCCTTCAAAAACCTGCGCCGCGCGCCGGTCTGGTGCGCGCGCCGGTGGCTGATGATGTGCAGGCGACAAAATTATTGAGCCGCGACCCGGCCACGCTCGACCGATTGGGTGATGAGATGCGGGTGCGGCTGTTATGGCAAGTGGCACAAATTCCGGATTTTCGCAAAACCACAATGGGTGAACACGCCGCTTTGGTGGGCGAGGTATTTGCCTTTTTATCCGATGGGGAAGGGTTTATCCCGGAAAACTGGTTGGCCGATCAGATTGAACGCTGCGACCGGATTGAGGGCGATTTGGATACGCTGTCAACAAGACTGGCGCATATTCGCACTTGGACCTATATTGCCCAGCGCAATGATTGGATGGCCGATCCGGCGCTCTGGCAAGCCGAAAGCCGCAAGGTGGAAGAGCGTTTATCCGATGCATTGCATATGAAACTAATGGGTCAATTTGTTGACCGCAAAACCTCGGCACTGATGCGCCGATTGGTTGGGAAAGAGGACATTGTGGCAGAAATAGAAGCCAATGGCGACATACTTATCGCCGGTGAATATATGGGACGCTTGAACGGCTTGCATGTAGAGCGCGACCCGCGCCTTAAAGCCGCCCCCGGTGGCACGGCGCGCGCGGCGGTTGAAAAAGCCGTCGGCGAAGCCTTGCGCCAGCGCGCTCAAACAATTGCCATCGCCGCCGATAACGCCTTCACCTTTACCGATCAGGGCGAGATTTTATGGGACAATGCCATTATCGGGCATATTCAAATTGCCAATCGGCACAATCGCCAAGTCGGGCAAAATGACCCGGATAGCGACCGGCTGGCCTATTTGACACCGGAAGCGGTTTTGGCCGCTGATGAAACCCTGACCGGCGAGATACGCATGCAAGCACAAACCCGCCTGACCGATTGGGTGCGTTTGCAACTGAGCCAGCAATTGGAACCGCTAAAGAATTTGCAAAATGCCGAACTGAGCGGCCTGGCGCGCGGGCTGGCATTTCAACTTTTGGAACATAAAGGCTGTTTGCCGCGCCGCGATATTGCGGATTTGCTGAGCAAGCTTGACCAGGACTTGCGCGGCACGCTGCGAAAATGCGGCGTGCGTTTCGGCTTTTATCATATTTTCATGCCGGCCCTATTAAAGCCCGCACCGGCGCGGCTATTGGCCTTGCTGAGCCTGGTCGAGGATAATCTGCGCCGCGTGCAGCGCGACGAGAAACCCCGTTTGGTCGGGGAAAGTCTGGCACAATTACCCGCTGCCGGTCTGACCTCTGCGCCGACCGGTCGCCTGCCCGGCTGGCTTTATCGCGCCGCTGGATTTTACACCGGCCGCGCCCGCCTTATTCGCTTCGATATGTTGGAGCGTCTGGCTGATATTATTCGCCCGCTATTGAGCGAAAACAAACAAGGCTTTGAAGCCAATGAAGCCATGATGTCGATTATGGGATGTAGCGGCGAAGAGCTGGCGGAGATTTTGACAGCGCTTGGCTATCGCGCCCATGAAGTTGCAGCCCCGCCCGAGACCCAGACCGAGACCCCAGCCGAGAAAGCTGAAGAAACAGAAGAAGTGAGAGAAGTGGCCGCACCGGAGGCTGAAACATCGGAGGCTGAAACACCGGAAGCTGAAGCGCCTGAAACCGCCATGCGGGTTTTATGGCGTCCGGCACCACGCAGCCATAATGACCGAGCCAAAGGCGCGGCCAATAGCAAAAACAATAAGGGCAAAAAACGCGGCGCAGGTAGGAAATCAACCCAAGCGCGCCCTCAGAAAAACAATGCGCGCTATGCGGCCAACGGGCCGAAGGGCCATCAAAAAGCCGAGAAAAAGCCTGACCCGTTATCGCCTTTCGCCGTGCTGAAACAATTGCAAGCCGGTCAAAACACGACGCCAAATGACAATTCCAAAAAACGCGATGAGGCGTAAGGCCTGATGGCCGACGCCCCGCTTGCCATGCGTGTCGATAAATGGCTGTGGCATGCGCGGTTTTTCAAAACCCGCACTCTGGCCACCAAGCTGGCCGCCGCCGGGAATATCCGCATTAACGGCCAAAAGCAAAGCCGCGCTGCCGCCACCATTCGCGCGGGCGATGTGCTGACTTTTCCGCTCAATCAAAATGTGCGTGTTATTGAAGTGGTCGCGCTGAGCACCCGCCGCGGCCCGGCGGTTGAAGCGCAAGCCCTTTATATTGACCGCGACCCGCCCCAGCCGAAAAAACGCGCCGAAAAAATAACCCTCAGCCCGGCCTTTCGTGAAGCCGGTGCCGGTCGCCCGACCAAAAAACAGCGCCGCGACGAGGATAGCTTTACCGGCAAGGGCCGTGTCGGATAATCACCCGCCCGATAAGCCGCGCCCAAGCTGCGACCAAAACAATCATTGCAAGCTTTTCGCCAAGCGGTTAGACAGTCCCCCATGTTGGATAAAATGAAATCATTATTCACCGAGCCGGTCAGCGAAAAAACGCCGCCGCGCTCAGACGCATTGCATATTGCCGCCGCCGCCCTTTTGGTGCGCGCCGCGCAAATTGATGGCGTGATGGACGATAATGAAACCAAGCTTTTAACCCGTTTGGTCGGGCCGCATTTCGGCCTTGAGGCAGATGCCGCCGCATTGCTGATTGAAGAAGCCAAACAAGCCGCCAATGAAGCCAGCGATCTGTTTCAATTCACCCATCGCATCAACACCCATTTTGGTGAGACGCATAAGCTCATGCTGATTGAATTGCTGTGGCAAATTGTGCTGGCCGATGGCGTGGTTGATGATTATGAAGCCAATTTATTGCGTCGCGTCGCCGGTCTTATTCACGTCACTGACCTTAAAGCCGGTCAGGCACGCAAAAAAGCCGAAGCGGCATTAGGAGAGTAATACGCGATGACTTATATCGTCACGGAAGATTGCATTAAGTGCAAATATACGGATTGCGTCGAAGTGTGTCCGGTTGACTGCTTCTATGAAGGCGAGAACATGCTGGTCATTCATCCCGATGAATGTATCGATTGCGGCGTGTGCGAACCCGAATGTCCGGCTGATGCGATTAAGGCGGATACCGAGGACGGGCTGGAGAAATGGTTAGAAGTCAACACCAAATTTGCCGATATCTGGCCCAATATCACCATGCGCAAAGACGCACCCGCCGATGCCGATGATTGGCTGCAAAAAGCCAATAAATTTGCCGACCATTTTTCGGAAAATCCGGGCGCGGGCGACTGATAGACCCGATATCTGCCAAGCATTTGGGAAAACACGGTTTTTGTGATATACTCCCGTTAATTCTTTGATTTTTATACAGTGTGCGGGGCTGCCCCCTTTTTTCGGGGCGCGCCGCTGACAGGAGCCTTTAATGCCGACCAAGAAAAAGCCAGCGCCGAAAAAACCGGCGGCGCGTAAACCTGCGGCCAAAAAAGCACCCGCTAAAACCGCAGCCAAAGCAGCGACGAAGACCGCGACGAGG